>Ga0075428_100002862_pt1 | contig 18817 bp, 16 predicted proteins | sample RhiMetdeltSRZDD2_FD_75291 | JGI IMG/M metagenome (GOLD analysis project Ga0075428, IMG submission 75291) | Populus rhizosphere microbial communities from Tennessee, USA - Rhizosphere MetaG P. deltoides SRZDD2 | ecosystem: Host-associated > Plants > Roots > Rhizosphere > Soil | place: USA... | reverse complement strand
TGTCGCCGACCTTCTTCTTCTCGCCGCGCCAGCTCGTCGCGTAGACGACCGTGCCGTTGCGCGGCGCGAGCACCGTCATCTGGCGAATCGAATCCTGCGTCTGCGCGACGATGCTTTCCGCCTCGTTCTGTTTGCTCTGCAGCAGCGCGATGCGCGCGGTTGCCGCGCGCTCGAGCGCGTTGATGCGCGACTTGATCGCCGCGGTCTCGCGCTTCGCGATCGCGTGCTCGATCTCTGCCTGCTCGCGCTCGTTGATGCCCGCGATCTCCGCAGGCTTCTCGAGCTTGAACTCCGCCTTGCGCAGCGAAGCCTCCGCTTCCGCGAGGCGGAGCCGCTCGTCTTTCGTCTGCAGCGAGAGATCGTTGCGCTCTTTCTCGATCTGCTTGCGCGCCTCGTCCGCCTCGGCGGTCTTCTCTTCGAGCTTGCGCTGCAGCTCCGTCGTGTCGAACGCCAGCACCGGCTGCCCGGCCTTCGCGTCGGAGCCTTCGGGGGCCATCATCGAGATCTTGAAATCCCAGACGTCGCTCAGGGGCGGAGGTCCGAGCGTGTCGGACGAGATCGAGGCGAGCGTGCCGGTCACTTCGAATCCGGTCACGAGATCGCCGCGCGTCGCGCGAACCCACTCGCCTTGCCGATCCGCCGCGAGCTTGTTGCGCAGCGTCCAGCCGCCGAAGATGAAGAGGATCACCGCCGCGAGCGGGATGAGAAGGCGCCGCCTAACCACGGCCCACTCCCACCACCGGCGCGAGCTTTTCGTCGTTTTCGAGCCCGCTCACGACCACGCACTCGTGCGCATTGCACGCGCCGATCTTCACGTCCTTCATCTCGCCCGACGCGAGCTTCGCGCGCGGCGACTTGCCAGAGAAATCGAGCGCGGAGCGCGGCGCGAGCAGAACGCTCGCCTGCGGCGGACGATGCACGACGATGCGGGCGGAGAGTCCCGGTCGCATGCGCTGGTCGTCGAGCTTATCGAGCGCGATCAGCACATCGAATTGCCGGCGCAGCGACTGGCGGCGGCTCTCCTGCGCGACCGCGGAGATCGACTGGATGCGTCCCGTGTACGGGTTCGCAGGATAACCATCGAGCGTCACCGTGACCGGCATTCCGACCGTGACCCTGCCGTCGTCGACATCGGCCAGCGATGCCTTCACGCGAATCGATGTCGGATCGGGAATCATCGCGATCGGGAATCCGACCCACACCGGATCGCCGATTTGCAGCTTGCGGTTTTCCCACGGGATGTCGCGCACCACGACGATGCCGCCGCGCGGCGCGCGAAGGACGAGTGCATTAATGGCCGCCTCGGCGATCGCGATCTCGCGCTCCGCTTTCGCGATGCGCAACAGCAGATTGTCGCGCTCGGCGGCGACGGCGGTGCGGCGGGAGCGCAGAGTCTCGGCCGCTTTCTCCTGCTCGACCGTCGTGCTGCGAAGCTTGCCCTGGTACTCCTCGTACTTGCGCGCGGCGAGGATGTCGAGCGGGATCTTCGCGTCGATCGTCGCCTTGTCGAATTCGGATCGTTTCTTTTCGACGTCGAGCATCTTCTGCTCGAGGTCTGCGGACCACTCGGCTTCCTTCTGCTGAAGCTCCTGCAGCGCCTGCCTCGCGGTCTGCCGCTTGCTGTCGAGGTCCGCGGTCAATGAGCTGTTGTCCAGCTCGACCACGATCTCTCCCGGCTTCACGGCGGCGCCGTCGTCGGCGAGCCACTTGATCGCGGTCTGCCACGAAGGGAGGGCGGGAACACTGAGAAACTCTCCGCGGGCGGCTTCCAACTCTCCGGTGAGTAGAACTTCGCTCTTCAGCGATCCGCGGTGAACGCGCAGGTCCGCCTTTTGCGAGGTTTCGGAATAGCCAGAGAAGCAGCCGGCCGCGACAAGCGATAGCACGGCGCGGACGAATGCGCGTTTCATATTCGAACTCTCAGACGAATTGTAGAAACAAAAAGTTTGCTCGGGACGCGAACAATCTGAATCGATATTCGCAACCGTATAATCCCGAAGCCCGATGACAGCCGCGGTCGTTTCACTTGGTCCCGACTCACGGTTCGCCCTCTTCCACGCCGATGAGGTACGCGGCGATTTTGGAGAGGACGTGCGAACCGGGCTCACTGCTCCGAGCAAATGGCTCTCGCCGCGCTGGTTTTACGACGAGCTGGGGTCGTCGCTCTTCGACTCGATCTGCTTCCTTCCGGAGTACTACGTCATGCGCGCGGAGGCGGAAGTGCTCACCTCCTTCCGGCAGGAGATCGTCGCTTCCTTCGGTCCACAGATCCGGCTGATCGAGCTCGGAAGCGGCGCGGCGCGGAAGACGCGCATTCTTCTCGATCCACTGACGGAGCGTCAGCCGTGCCTCGAATACGTTCCGGTCGACATCGATCCGGCGATGCTCGAGCGCGTGGGGCGCGACCTTCTCAATGAATACGAGCGCCTGCGCGTGCTCGCGGTGTGCTCCGACTTCACGCGTCCATCGATTCCGATCGTCGCGCTCGGACGCAATCGCAGCCGCACCGTCGTTCTCTTCCTCGGATCGACGATCGGCAATCTCGATCCCGAGGAATCGATCGCGATGCTGCGCGATCTCCGCTCCGCGCTCGTTCCCGGCGACGCGCTGCTCCTCGGCGCCGACTTGCGCAAATCAAAATCGATTCTCGAGCCGGCGTACGACGATCCGCTCGGCGTCACCGCGGCGTTCAATCTGAATCTTCTCGGCCGCATCAATCGCGAGCTCGGCGGACACTTCGCGCTCGATGCATTTCGTCATCGCGCGTTTTACGACGAAGAGCACGGACGCATCGAAATGCATCTCGTCAGCAAATCCGCACAGACCGTGGCGATCGATGATCTCGAGCTGGAGATCGAGCTCGCGGAAGGCGAGAGCATCCACACGGAGAGCTCGTACAAACACAATGACGCGACACTCGCGGCGCTCGCGGAAGCGAGCGGTTTCGCAATCGAGCGCACATGGACCGATTCGCGAAAATTTTTTACAGATGTGCTGATGGTGTCCTGCTGATTCCTCGAGTCTCCCTGCCGTAGATCGACTCTCCCTTTTTCTCCCTTGCTGCATGCGCAGAATACGTTCGCGCATGCGATGCGCACGCAGTTAGGACACGTGCGCGGTGCACGATCGAGCACCGCACGCGCTCTAACGCACAACACGTCGTTTCCTCAATTGCGCACATGCATTGCGCATCAAACTTCGCGCGTTTCTTCCGCGCGTAGCCACTCGCAGTGCGCAGCCAAAATGCATGTTCAATTCTGAACAGACGCATGAATCAACGCCTCCTACGATCGCTGCGCATTGCCGCAATGCCATCCATAAACGCACGTCCTCACATGCCCGCGTCGTTGCGAGATCTGTTCGATCGCGCCGGACGGACCGACACGCGCGTGCGTATCGACGCGCAGCAGTCGATCTATGCGACGGGCGATGAAGACGATGCGATGTACCTGATCGAATCGGGACAGGTGAAGCTTTCGATGGCGTCGGCGGAAGGCAAGGATTGTCTGCTCGCGATCTATACCGCGGGCGATGCGTTCGGCGAATCGTGCTTCACCGGAAGCGGCAAGCGATTCGAGAGCGCGACGGCGATGCAGCCGACGATCGTGCGGCGCGCATCGCGTCGCGACTTCATCGCCGAAGCGGAGCGTTCGTCGTCGATGGAAAAACTCCTGCGCCATCTCGCGACGCGACTCGCCGAGCGTCAGACGAACGTGTTCGATCTCATCACCATGGACTCCGAGCGCCGCCTCGCGAAAGTGCTCCTCTCCTTCACGGAGAAACTCGGCACCATCGAAGGCACACACGTGCGCCTCGAGCGCATTTCGCACGAAGAGCTCTCCCAGATCGTCGGCACCACCCGCCCGCGCATCACCGCCTTCCTCCAACACTTCCGCAGCATGGGACTCATCACCAAAGAAGGGCGCGCGATCAAAGTCGATCGCGAGAAGATGGTGGAGTTTTTGGGTGGGGCGATTTAGCGCTCTGGAGTGCGGCGGCCATGCCGCCGCTCTTTCGATGGCGGACACGTGCCGAACCGAGAAAGCGGCGGCATGGCCGCCGCACTCCACAGTTTGTCCCCTTTTGAACTGCACTTTTTCCTCCACCCCGCTATTTTTCCGGATCGCAGGACTCAAACGCTTCGGGGAGTGGTCAACCCCAACCCTTACTCGTGATGGCCCCTTCGCCGGCGACGACGTTGCACGATGTAGTGGTCATCAACGAGCAGACCCGGGAGGAGTGGTGCGCGGGGCGCGCGGCGATCGAGAACGGACGACTCGTCGTCGGCTGTACCCGCAACCACTCCGCTCCGACCGCGGTGCTCGGCCGGCCCTCGAGCACTTACACGATCACCGCGGCGGACGGCGGCAATCGCAACCGCCGCTTCCCGAACCTGACCCTGGACCGTACCGCCTCGTGCCCTCCGAGGCGGTACGTGTTCGGGTGAGAATGCACCGCGGCCCTGTCGCGTTCTCAGACTTTGCATTCCCCCCCGAGGCGGGTATCATTCGCCTCCCAAACGTGCCGGGGTAGCTCAGTTGGTTAGAGCACCAGATTGTGGATCTGGGGGTCGGCGGTTCGAGCCCGCCCCTCGGTACCATCCCCCGCTGAACGCGGGGAAATTGAAAATGAAAAATTGAAAATTGAAAAATCCGCGCGCAACGGCTGTGCTCGTCGCACCATTTTTTCAATTCTCAATTTTCAATTTTCAATTCCCCCCGCGGAGGACAATCCGACATGCCTGACACAGTCCTGCCGCGGCTCAGCCGAGGGCTGCGCGACCTTCTCCCCGACCAAATGCTCGCCCGTCAGCAGATGGTCGACACCATCCGCGGCGTGTACGAGAACTATGGATTCGTTCCGCTCTCGACGCCGGCGATCGAGTATCTCGACGTGCTGTCCGGCAGCGCGGGACAGGAAGCGCAGCAGTCGATCTTCCGCGTCACGAATCCGGAGAAGGAAGATCTCGGCCTTCGCTTCGACCTGACCGTGCCTCTCGCGCGCGTCATCGCGCAGTATCCGGAGTTGCCGCGGCCGTTTCGCCGCTACCAGGTCGCATCGGTGTGGCGCGCCGACAAGCCGGACAAGGGTCGCTATCGCGAGTTCACGCAGTTCGATCTCGACTCCGTCGGCGTGGAGAGCGAAGTCGCCGACACGGAGATCCTCGCCGGCATGTGCGACACCCTCTCGGCGCTCGGTGTCGGAAGATTTCTCGTTCGCTTTTCCAGCCGCGCGATCCTGAATCTCCTTCTCGACTTCGCGGGCATCTCGCAGGAGCAGAGCGTCGATGTCTTCCGCGTTCTCGACAAGCTCGACAAAGTCGGTCTCGACAAAGTAAAGCTCGAGTTGATGCAGGGCTACAAGGACGAATCGGGCGACACGATTCGCGGCGTCGGCCTGCGCGCCGAACAAGTGGAAAAGATCGAGCGATTCCTCGCCATTCGAGGCAGCAGGAACGAAGTGCTCGGACAACTCACGGACCTCTTCGGAAAACTGGAAACGCCGGTCCGGAGCATCTCCGATCATCTCTACGCCCTCGGCTACGGCGATGATCAGGTCTCGCTCGATCTTTCGATCGCGCGCGGTCTCGCGTATTACACCGGACCCGTGTTCGAGGCGATTCTGCTCGATGCGCCGCAGTTCGGCTCCGTCTTCGGCGGCGGCCGCTACGACGATCTCGTGATGCGCTTTCTCGGACAGCCGATTCCCGCGGTCGGCGCGTCGATCGGCGTCGATCGTCTCCTCGCCGCGCTCGCCCACCTCGGCAAGATCGGGCAGCAGAAAGCAACCGCGCGTGTGCTCATCACGAATATGGATTCATCGCTCACGAGCGAGTACCTCGCGATGACATGGGAACTGCGCCGTGCCGGAATCCCGACCGAGTTTTTCCTCGGCAGCGCGAAAGGTCCGCGCAAGCAGCTCAAATACGCGGACGAATACGAGATCCCGCTCGCGATCCTCTACGGCTCGAACGAGCATCAGCAGGGCATGGTGACCGTGAAAGATCTCATCGCCGGACGCGAGAATCTCAAGCCGACCGCGGATCGCAAGGAGTATCTCGCGCAGCGCGCGGGCCAGGTGACGATTCCGCGATCGGAGCTCGTGGATTCGATTCGCAAGATGCTCGCGGAGATCGCATGACCACGATCACTCTCGACGGCGACTCCCTGACCATCGAACAGCTCGCGCAGATCGCGCGTGGGTCCGACGTGCGCGTCGAGCGCGATCACGCGACCGACGAGCGCGTCGCGCGCAGCGAGAAGCTCATCGCGGACATCGTCGAGAACTACCGGCGCGCATGGAGCGAAGGCAAAGCGGTTCCGAGCGAGTACGGCGTGACGACCGGCTTCGGCGAGTTCAAGGACAAGCCGATCGCGCCGGATGATCTCGAACAGTTGCAGCGCAATCTGCTCTTGTCGCACTCGGTCGGCGTCGGCGACAACTCCGATCCCGACGATCTGACGAACTACTTCCCGGCCGAAGTCGTGCGCGGCGCGCTCGCGACGCGGCTCAATGCGTTTCTCAAAGGACACTCCGGCGTTCGCACGAAGCTCGTGGAGATCGTGCAGGCGATGCTCAATCGCGGCGTGATTCCCCTGGTGCTGCTGCGCGGATCGGTCGGCGCGAGCGGCGATCTCTGTCCGCTCTCGCATCTCTTCGCGACGTTGTTAGGCGCGGGACGGTTCTACACGCTGAGTGATCGGACGATTCGTCCTGCCGCCGAACTTCCTGCGCTTCTCGGATTCACGGCCGAGGAGATGAAGCCGACGTTCAAGGAAGGCCTGGGACTCGTCAACGGCGCAAACTTCTCCGCGGCGATGCTCGCGCTCGCGGTGCACGATGCGGAGCGGCTCGCGGACATCGCTGACTCCGCTGCCGCGCTCTCGCTCGAAGCGATGGCCGGCTGCACGCGAGCGATGGATGCGAAGGTTCACGAGGAGCGCGGCCACGCCGGACAGATCGAAAGCGCGAAGCACATTCGCGAGCTCGTCACCGGCAGCCGTCTGGTCGAGCGCGCCGGTGCGGTGCAGGATCCGTATTCGCTGCGCTGCGCCCCGCAGGTGCACGGCGCGACGCGCGACACTCTGCGCTTCGTGCGCACGATCGCGGAGAAAGAGATCAACGCCGCGACCGACAATCCGCTTTTCTTTCCGGACGATGGCGAGCCGTTCGATCTGCAGTTCCGCGCGAACTGGCCGGAGTGGTATCACGGCGAGCGGCGCCTCGCCTACTCCGCCGGCAATTTTCACGGTCAACCGCTCGCGTTAGGCGCGGACTTTCTGACCATCGCCGTCGCGGAGCTCGGCAACATCTCTGAGCGCCGCACGCAGATGATGCTCGACGGCCATCACAATCGCGGACTCCCGCAGAATCTCACCACGCGTCCCGGCGTGAACTCGGGCCTGATGATCCTGCAGTACACCGCCGCATCGATCGTCTCCGAGAACAAAGTTCTGTCGCATCCCGCATCGGTCGACTCGATTCCGACCGGCGCGAACGCGGAAGATCACGTGTCGATGTCGACGCACGCCGCGCGCAAACTGCGCACGGTGATGTCGAACGTGCAGGCGGTGCTGGCGATCGAACTGCTCACCGGCGCGCAGGCGGTCGAATGGCGCGCGGTGTTCAACTACGACCCGAACCAATCCGCGCCGCAGCTGCTCGATCTGGCGAACGCGGAGTCGCAAGCGCGCCAATTCGAAGAAGCGGTGAAAGATCGCGCGCCGAACATCGCCACGCAGTTAGGCAAAGGAACGCGCGAGCTCTATTTGCGCGTGCGCGAAGCGGCGCGGCCGGTGTTTCGTGACCGGCCGCTCGATGACGACATTCGCGCGGTGCGCAAGCTCATCGCTCACCGCTGAAACGCGTAGCTCACCTTTGCGAAGAACTGCCGGTTGCTCGGCTCGAATTCGTTCTCGACGCCGGCCACTTCCCGCAGATCGCCGCCGCCGACGTAGAACACCGTCTGCCAGTTCAGCTTGTACGCGAAGAGAAGCTGCGACGCGAGGGAGCCGCTGCGGCGGCCAGCGGTCCGAGCGGTGCGCTGGTTCTGAACAATCGTGCGCAGAAACGTGCGCGCGTTGAACGTGTAGGTCGCTTTGACGCGCTCGACCTGCGAGGTGAAGAGACGAGTGTCGTCGACATTGAGCCAGCGCAGTCCGGTCGTCAGGCCGACTTGCAAGTGGTCGGTCGGACGGAGCGTGGCGTTGAAATTCACATTCGCGCCGCGGCCCAGGCGATTGTTCGCGAAATCGACCTCATCGCCGATCCAGCCGTCCGTACCGACGAAGGAGATGATGCGGTTCACCGCGAATTGCAGCTGGTAGTAGATGCGGTCGCGATCGAACACCTCGCCGTCGTTCGCGACCGAATCATGCGCAACGCGGATGCGGGTGAAAGAACGGTACTTCCCGTCCGCGCCGAACCCCGCCGACGCCAGCCGGTACAACAAATCGCCGTCCTGCGTCTGTTGATACTCGCCGAACGCGTAGCCGCGCACACGGCTGAAGAATCCCTTCGGCCGCCACGTGCGTCCGTACTCCGAATACGATCCGCGCCAGCCGACCTGCGGCACGAACCCGTTGTCGGCGCGGAACTCATCCGTGTAATCGCTCGCCTGAACATAGAAATCGTTTTTCGAGGACGAAAACGCGTACCACATGTGCGCCGCATGTCCGGTCAGTTCCTGCCCGTTCCACTCGTCGGCGAGATCGGGACGATTGGGCGTTTCGGTCTGGCTGTAGAGGAACTGTCCGGTCAGCGTGTGATTCTCGCCGGAGCGCCACTGGAAGTCGGGACCGAACACGCGATTGTGTGCGCCGCCTTCCGACTCGCGCGTGGTCACGAGGAAGCTGACGAACGAGCGATTCTTCAGATCCCGCCTAACACGGCCGATCGCAGCGAGGGACTTGAAATCCTGCGACGCCAGTCCCGATCCGAACGCCGACGGAAGAATCACCGAACCGCCGCCGCGATCCTGCGTGACGAGGAATGTGTACGCGTAATCGCCCTTCTTGCCGGTCGTGCGCCCGCCCCACCGCGGCGCAGTGATCGTGCGCGTATACACGGCCTGGATCGGCGTCGAGAAAAGCTCGACGCCTTCGAGGAAGAATGGACGCTTCTCCGGGATGAAGATCGCGAAGCGCTCGTTCGTCGAGATCACCGCGACGTCGGATTCGATCTGCGAGAAATCGGGATTGATCGTCGCGTCGACGGCCATGTCCGCGGTCGGACTCCATTTGAGATCGAGACCGCCGTCCGTGCCGACCTGGTGGTTCACGAACTCGCTGCCGAGCTCCGTGCGCGGCTCGCCGAGTTGATGCGCGGTCATGTAGGGCGCGATCACCATGTGATCGCCCGCGGGCAGCCCGCGGAGGCCGGCGATTTTTCCGAAGTTGCACACGAAGCAGTTCGACTCGCGCGGCAGCTTGCTGGTGAACATCTGGTAACGGCGGTCGCGCGGCCAGTTGCGATAGAGCACCAGTCCCCACTGCTCGGGATTCGCGCCCTCGTAGCGGAGCGAAGAGAACGGGACGCGCGCTTCCGCGGTCCAGCCTTTGTCGGTGATGCGCGCGGCGGAGTCCCAAAAGAAATCGGGCGAGTTGTCTTCACCGCTGCCGGCATCGTCGGTGATCGCGTCGTACTGCACGCCGCGCGCGGTCAGCAGAAAGAGGTACGCGGTCTTTCCGTCGTTGCGCGTGTCGACGATGATGCCGACGTAGTCATCGGTGTTGCCGCTGATGTTGTCGTGATCCGCGTAAGGCGCGGTGATCTTCTGCGGCGACGGATCGCTCGACTCGATGCCGAAGTAGAAGAACTTCGAGTCGTACGTCACCCACCCGACCGTTTTCACCTGGGGCTCGATGTTGTCGCCGGGATTGGTCTCGTACCAGGTCTCGTATTTCGTCGCACTGCGCCACGCGGCATCCGACAGATCGCCGTCGATCACGATCGGTGCGTCCGTCGACCCGATCATCATCGGCTCGGCGGAGGTGGCGGCGAATGCGCTTGCTGCAAAAAGAACGACGAAAAAGACACTCAGTACCGCTCGCTTCATGCAAAACCTCCGCGCTGCCGTCGTCGTTACGAAAGCATTCGTATGGACGGTGACAAAGTTGCGGAGGTTAGTGAACAAACGGTGACGTCAAGAGTGTCTTGTCTTCTCCAACATCCAGGGTAACGAGGCCCGTGCCATGGAATGGGTGCTGGGTGTTGGGTGCTGAGGTGTTGGCGGTGTTAGGCCTGGACCGCACTCAGCGTAATTCTCGCCTGCGCGCGTTAGGGTGCGAGGCGAGTGCTATGGAATCGGTACTGGGTGTTAGGTGCTGGGTGCTGGCGGTGTCTGGCATGGACCGCACTCGGCGTGACTTTCGCCGTACGTCGTAACACCGCCAGCACCCAACACCCAGCACCTCGCCGCAGGCGAGAACACCTCGCAGCGATCTGTGCTATTCTCCGCGCGCCCACCTGAACGCGTCTTCGCGGCGACCGACGCTCGCACCACGAAGAAGACGCAATGACTCATCGAATTCTCATCCTCGCCATTTGTCTGTTCACCGCTCTGACTGCCGACGCGGCGATGGTTCGCGTCACTGCCATCGAAGACAGCCGCACGATCACCATCGATCGCGACGGCACTCTCGAAACGATCCGCCTCGCCGGCGTGGAGATCACCGACGACAAGCACGCACTCGATCTGTTGCGATGGACGCTCGCGTCGCACTGGGTCATGCTCGAGCGCACCACGAGCGGCGAGCATCTCGTGTGGCGCTCACCCGACGCGCTGTTCGTCAATCGCGAGCTGGTCGTGCGCGGTTATGCACGCGCGACACTCGCCGCCGTCGCGCCGGAGTCGACGCTCATCGTCACCTATCTCGGCGAATACAATCCGATTGCGACGCGTCCTACACCCGCGGCGACGGCACGAGGAACTTACAGTGGTACACGTCCCCGTTCGCCAGTCCCACGCGCACGTTCAGGTCGAGCCCGCGCCGCGACCGGATCGTCTGGCCGGACCTCACGCCGGACAGGCGGCCGGTCATCGGGATCTTGAACACATGACTCTCCCCTTCCGGGATCGTCTGCTCGAAGCTTCCGTATCCGTTTTGGAGACGATACGGCTCCTGCTCATCCTGCATCTGATCGACGCGGATGAACTTCACGATGATCTCGTCGTGCGAGTTGTTGCCGACGTCGACGAGCATCGTGAGCATGTCGTCGGACACTTCGGCGCCCCTTGATGCGATGTCCAGTCCGGCCTGGATGCTCACCTCCTGGCCGGACTCGCAATCGAGCGTACGTTGATCGATGAAGTCCATGTCGCGCGATGCACACGCGGAGAGCAGGAGAAGAATCGAGAGCAGTGCGCTCGTCTTGTTCATACGGGAATCGATCGGCCGCAGACGCGAAGGACGGTGACGATGCCGACGATGCGCTCGTCGTCTTCGAGAATCGGATACTCGCCGCCGCGGAAGATCTCCGCGGCGTCGCTCTCGACTTCGAGCATCACGCGCGCTTCATCACCCGGCGCGAGCTCCGGCGGTCCTTCGAGCAAACGCATGCGGCTGGTCTGCTCGTCGATGCGCACGAACGGCCGGTACGAGCCGTCGCGCGGCGCCACCGGTAACCATCGTCCTCCGACATCCGGAGGAAGGAGCAGGAGCATCGCCTCGGCGTAGACGGACATGGTCGGCCGAGAACCAATGTACCACTACGCCTCAGGTCCCTTGCCCGGATCCGGATGCGGATGCGGGTGCGGCGTCGGGATCGGCGGCGGAGCGGGAAACGGCTCGGGCTTCGGCTCCGGATGCGGCGACGGAGGTTGAGGATGCGGCGTTTGGGGAGGAACGTCAGTCATGCAACCCCGGTTGTGCGAGGATTGCGCCCGCCATGCGACTGCCGTTCGAGTCACCGCTCGCGCCGATGCTCTCCGCCGCCGCAGAAGAGTTGCCCACCGGCGAGGAATGGCTGTTCGAGCCGAAGTGGGACGGCTTCCGCACGCTCGTGTTTCGCGACGGAGACGAAGTCCTTCTGCAGAGCCGCGACGAGAAGCCGATGAATCGCTACTTTCCCGAGCTCGTCGAGCCGCTGAAAGCCGCGCTGCCGGAGCGCTGCGTCGTCGACGGCGAAATCGTGATCACCGGTGAGCACGGACTCGAGTTCGAGGCGTTGCTTCTGCGCATTCATCCCGCGGCATCGCGCGTGAAGATGCTCGCCGAACATTCACCGGCGTCGTACGTCGCCTGGGACCTGCTCGCGTTAGGCGACGAAGATCTGCGCGAAACGCCGCTCGAACAACGTCGCGCGCGATTGGAAAAGCTTCTCGCGGATGCATCGCGGCCTGTGCACCTTTCGCCTGCGACGCGCGATCGCAAGCTTGCCGAAGATTGGTTTCAGCGATTCGAAGGCGCGGGACTCGACGGAGTGATGGCGAAGCGCCTCGACTCGACGTATGCGCCCGGCGAACGGACGATGATCAAAGTCAAACATCGCCGCACCGCCGACTGTGTCGTGGCCGGCTTTCGATGGCACAAGGACGGCGAAGGCACACGCGTCGGATCGCTGCTGTTAGGCCTGTACGACGACGAAGGCACGCTGCATCACGTCGGCGTCACCGCCGCCTTCACGACCGCGATGCGCAAACAGCTCGTGGACGAGCTCGCGCCGCTGCGCGAAAACGCGACCGAGAATCATCCGTGGCGCGGCTGGGCCGAGGCGCAGGAGGAAGCGATCGCGAAAGGACAGCGGATGCCCGGCGCGTCGAGTCGATGGAATCGCGGCAAGGATCTGAGCTGGGTCCCCCTGCGGCCCGAGCGCGTGTGCGAAGTCGCGTACGACCACATGCAGGGCACGCGCTTCCGCCACGCCGCGAAGTTCGTTCGCTGGCGCTTCGACAAACGGCCCGAGGATTGTCGGTACGATCAATTGGAAGTGACGCCGCCGTATGAGTTGGAGCGGATCTTCAAGATTTGAAGGGGTGCTGGGTGTTGTGGTGTTGGGTGCTGGGCGGTGTTTCGACTGACGGCGCAGGTTAGGCCGAGTGCGGTCCAGGCGCAACACCGCCAGCACCCAACACCACAGCACCCAGCACCGCCGTTCGACTTGACGCGAGCGGCGGTCCGTGACAAACCACGGCTGCGATGATCGCCGTACTCTTTCCCCGCTTCGACCATTCCGCGATCGAAGAACGCTTCGCGAGCTGGCAGGCGGAGACGATCGTGCGCGCACAGACGCGCGAGTTTCATTACTACGATGCCCATCAGCATGCGAAGGACGTCGTGCGTGACGTCGACACCGAACTGGTGTTCGTCGTCACCGATCCGCTCGTGCTCTGTTCGAAAAACCTTCTGGCGCGTCTCTCGACGCTGCTCGAGGGAGCGGACGCCGTCGTGCCGGTGACGAACGAACCGACACATCCGCAGCAGCAGCGGGTACCTCCCGCGCCGTACATGACGTTGCGCGAGCTCGAAGACGCTGCGCGCATCTTCGAGCAGGAGCCGAACACCGTCACGCGGGTCACCTGGGACGATCCCGATCCCGCCGCGTATCTTTGTCGCGCCGATCTTCTCGCGCACACGAACGCACCGCTGCGCGACGTGCTGCGCGGTCGCACGGTCGCGATCTCGAAGACCGATTTCGTGCATCGATGGAGCTCGATGCGTGGACAGGTGCGGCACGATCTGCTCGATCGCATCGACACCGATGCGAAATCGATTCTGGAGTTCGGCTGCGGCGAGGCTCCGTTAGGCGCCGCGCTCAAAGCGCGTCAGCGCTGCCGCGTCGTCGGCGTAGAGCTCGATCGCGACGCGGCCGCCATCGCCCGGAAACGCATCGACGACGTCTACCAAGGCGACGTGCGCGAGATCATCGAGATCATCAAGGAGCGCTTCGACTGGATCATCGGCGGCGACATCGTCGAGCACCTCGATGACCCGTGGTCGTTCCTCGAATCGCTGCGCCAGCTTTCGAAGCCGGCCGGGCGGCTCCTGCTCAGTCTTCCGAATCTCGCGAACGCATCGGTCATCGCCGATCTGCTGCAGGGCCGCTTCGATTACGTGTACATGGGCCTCACCTGCGTCGGCCACGTGCGTTTCTTCACGAAGAAGTCGATCGAAGATCTGCTCGTGATGACGGGTTGGGAACCGGTCGAGATCGCGCCGCAGCAGCTCGCGGTGACGCCGCAGGCGTCGGAGCTGATCGATCGCCTCGCCGCCGCGAACATCGGGTTCTCGCGCGACGATCTCACCGCCTCGGGGTATTACGTCGTGGCCCGCAACCGATGAACGTCGCTTATCTGCTCGAAGACACGACCATCTCCGCGCTCGCGCGTCTGACGATGGCGCATGCGGACGCGCTCATCGCACGCGGCCATCGCGTTCGCATCGTGACGAAGGGAGAGCCGGTGACCTGGCGCAGCTCGCGCGCGGAGTGGGTGTACGTCGACGACTTCGCCGAGTACGACAGGCGCGACGATGAATACATCGGACCCGCGCCGGAGAATCTTCTCGTCGATGACGAGATCTATCGCGCGGTCACGCCGAGCGAGAACGAGCCGCTGCGCGTGCTCCTCAGCGGCGCGGCCCAGATCGAGCACAAGGGCATCGACGAAGGTTACGGCGCGATCGCACACGCGCGCTGGTTTCATCAGAAGCTCGACCTCGTTCGCGTCTCGCCATGGGCTCCGTCGCGCGAAGAGCCGCTCGACGCGGTGCAGGAGTTCCACGTCGCACTCACGACCGCGGAGATGACGCGCCTGCTCCACACGTGCGACGTTTTCGTCGCGCCGAGTCACGCCGAGGAACGGTTCGGGCTCGCGGCGGCGGAAGCGATGGCGAGCGGGATTCCGTGTGTCCTCACTTCCAATGCGGCGCATCTCGCATTCGACGAAACGCACGACTACGCGCTCTTCGCGCCGGAACAGAACGCAGTGGAGCTCGGCGAAAAACTCATCGAGCTTCTGAGCGACGACCAGCTGCGCGAGCGATTGCGCATGCGCGGACGCGAGGTCGCGGAGAAGTGGCACCCTCAGAAGTGATTACACTGCGCGCATGCGCAAGCTCATCGCCATGGCGTGCTTTCTCGCCGTCACTCCCGTCTTCGCCGGGGATGCCTTGATGTTCGAAAATACGCGGGTGGTCAGAGCCGCGTTTCGCGAATGGGGGAAATCCCTCGGCGCGGGAGCGCAGGTGAAGCTCTCGAATGACTACATGGGGATGCTTCTCGTCGGCCCGATCCGCCTGTCGAATCAACTCCTGAAGAGCGGCGCGGACCGAGACCGCGTTCGCACGCTCGTCGATCGACTCTACGATCGCAACGCCAACGTCCAGAAGTTTGCGGTCCTTCCTTCGCGCAAGAGCGACATGCGCGTACGAACGTTTCGCGCAACGCTTCCCTCCTACGACGACACCTGGCAGCACGCGCTCGTCCTCGGCAGTCCCGACGACGGCTGGATCTATCTCGCGCTGCTCGCCAAGGTGAACAAAGAAGAGTGGCGTGTCACCTGGACCAACCGCATGGAGTTGGAGGAAGACGCTCCCTCTCGAGAGCCTTCATCCGATGGTCCGCCGTATCGCGCCGGCGGCGATGTGAAGGCGCCGGTCGCCATTCGGCGAGTCGAACCGCACTATCCCGCGGACGCGCGCGACGCGCGTGTCCAGGGCATCGTCGTTCTCGAGACGGTCGTCAACAAAGAGGGTCGCATCACGTCCGTCAACGTGCTCAAACCGCTGCCGTCCGGTCTCTCTGAAGCTGCGGTCGATGCCGTGAGGCGTTGGGAGTTCAAGCCGGGCACGAGGAACGGCGAGCCGGTCGATGTGATCTTCAACCTCACGCTGAATTTCCGGCTCAAAGACGAGCCGGACGAGTAGCGGCGCGCGTCTCGCATCGCGTCGCTCACCGTGCGCGCCGCTCACCTTGTGAAAAGTTTCTCTAATCGCATAGGATGAGGCCCCACCTCGTTCCATCGAGATCACTTATGCCAGTTCAGAAGATTGACGCTCCAGATTCGATCATCCCGCGCAAAGTCGGAGTCGCGCCCGGCGAAGGTGCGGAAAAAGGCCTGATCACGCTTCCCGGCGAATCCGACCGCGAGGTCGAAGGCCTCGGCGGCGCGACCTACCTCACGACCAAGCTCGACGCCGTCGTGAACTGGGCGCGCGGCAACTCGCTGTGGCCACTCCCCTTCGGCACTGCGTGCTGCGCGATCGAATTCATGTCGATGGTCTCGTCGCACTACGACATCTCGCGCTTCGGCGCTGAAGTCGTGCGCTTCTCGCCGCGACAGGCGGACCTGATGATCGTCGCCGGCACGATCGTCGACAAAATCGCGCCGGTCCTCAAAAAGATCTACGACCAGATGCCCGAGCCGAAATACGTGATCGCAATGGGCGCGTGCGCGACCTCGGGCGGCTTCTATCGCGCCTATCACGTCGTGCAGGGCATCGATGAAGTGATCCCGGTCGACATCTGGGTTCCCGGATGTCCTCCCACTCCCGATGGACTGATGTACGGCATCTTGAAGCTGAAAGAGAAGATCGAGCGGGGGGAGATTCGTCGAGCCGGTTGAGGTTCGCGTCAACAACGATGAGCACCCTGACCAAGTTCAGTCCCATCCCCTACACCGGTCCCGCGCCGACGAATCGTGAAGCCTACCTTCCCGCGAATCGCGAGCTCGCCGATGCGCGTGCTCTCGACATCCTCGCGAAGGTCGCGCGTCCCGCGGTGCAGCACGAGAGCGGACAGGACATGCCGACGTTCGTCGTCGACAAGAACGACATCGTTCCTGTGCTGCAGGCGCTGCACGATCACGCGGATCTGCAGTTCACGATGCCGCTCGATCTGTTCGGCGTCGACTATCCGAATCGTGAGAAGCGCTTCGATGTCGTCTACCAACTCTACTCGCTGAAAAACAACGAGCGCATTCGCCTCAAGGTGCGCGTCGCGGAGAACGAGAGCATTCCGACGAGCACGACGCTCTTTCAGGGCTACGATTGGTACGAGCGCGAAGTGTTCGACATGTTCGGCGTGAAGTTCGAGGGACATCCGAACCTTCGCCGCATCCTCACCCACGAAGCATTTCAGGGACACGCACTGCGCAAGGACTACGACCCGGCGCAGCGCTGGCTGCTCACCGAGGCAGGAATCGCGTCGATCATTCCGAAGATCGCGAAACAGTTCGAGCAGGAAGAGGCCGACTCCGATTTCGAGCGCGTCGTTCTCAATCTCGGACCTTCGCATCCCGCGACGCACGGCACGCTGCGCATCGTCGTCACGCTCGACGGCGAGACGATCGTCGGTGCCGAATCGGAGATCGGCTATCTCCATCGCTGCTTCGAGAAGATGTCCGAGACGCACACGTATCAGCAGGTGATCCCCTTCACCGACCGGCTGAACTACTGCTCGGCGATCATCAACAACGTCGGCTACTGCATGACCGTCGAGAAGATGCTCGGCATCGAAGCGCCGGCGCGCGCGCAACACGTGCGCCTGATGCTCAGCGAGTTCATGCGCATCTCCGATCACATCATCTGCATCGGAACGAATCTCGTCGACATGGGCGCGCTGACGAATTTCTGGTGGCTCTTCCAGCCGCGCGAAGAAATCCTGGGGCTCGTCGAGTCCTGCTGCGGCGCGCGCCTGCTGCCGAGCTACCTCCGCATCGGCGGACTCTCCGTCGATGCACCGGCCGACTTCCTCTCGAACTCCCAACGTCTCGTGAACATGCTTCCGAAGTTCATCGACGACGTCGAGGCGCTGGTGATGCGCAATCGCATCTTCCGCGAGCGCGTCGACGGCATCGCGCCGATCACCGCCGAGGATGCGATCAACTTTGGCTTCACCGGTCCGTGCCTGCGCGCGTGCGGAATTCCGTATGACGTGCGCAAGGCCAGCCCGTACCTCGGATACGACACCTATGACTGGGACGTGCCGGTCGCCGAAGGCGGCGACACGTACGCGCGTTTCCTCGTGCGCTTCGAAGAGATGCGCCAGTCGCTGCGCATCCTGCAGCAGGCCATCGATCGCGGACTCCCGCCGGGACCGGTGATGGTCGACAATCCGTACGTGGCCCTTCCTCCGAAGGAGAAGGTCTACAACGAGATGGAGTCGCTGATCTATCACTTCAAGCTGATCATGCACGGCATTCAGCCGCCGGTCGGCGAGGCCTACTTCCAGGTCGAGGGCGGCAACGGCGAGGTCGGCTTCTACATCGTGTCGGATGGAACGAAAACGCCTTACCGCGTCCGCGCGCGCCCGCCGTGCTTCCCCATTTTCGAGGCCTACGCGAAGATGATCACCGGACAAACGATTCCGGACGCGATCGCTGCACTCGGAAGCTTGAATATCATCGCGGGAGAACTGGACCGCTAATGTCGATCACTCGCGTGTCACCCGGCGTCATCAAAGTCGAGCGTCAGGATCTGACGTTCGCGGAGCGGACGTATCTGCCGCAGGTGATCGGCGGCATGCTGCGCACGCTGCGGCATCTGCTGAAGAATCTGTTCAACATCAAGAAGCTGCCGACGATCTCGTATCCCGAGGTCAAGCGCGTGTACTCCGAGCGGTTCCGCGGACGGCATATTCTCACCACGCGCGAAGACGGCACCACGCGCTGCGTGGCCTGCTACATGTGCTCGACCGCGTGCCCCGCGGAGTGCATCACCATCGAAGCCGGCGAAGACCAGCGCACGCGCGAGAAGTTCCCGGTGCGCTACGACATCGATCTGCTGCGCTGCGTCTTCTGCGGCTACTGCGTCGATGCGTGTCCCGAAGACGCGATCTACATGACGCGCGACTACGAGATGGCGATCGACACGCGCGC
>Ga0075428_100002859_pt1 | contig 18836 bp, 11 predicted proteins | sample RhiMetdeltSRZDD2_FD_75291 | JGI IMG/M metagenome (GOLD analysis project Ga0075428, IMG submission 75291) | Populus rhizosphere microbial communities from Tennessee, USA - Rhizosphere MetaG P. deltoides SRZDD2 | ecosystem: Host-associated > Plants > Roots > Rhizosphere > Soil | place: USA... | reverse complement strand
ACAAACGCCGGGAGAGTGTAGCGCAGGTTGACGCCGACGCGCGCCGGCTGCGCGAGGAGTACGCCCGCCGGTCGAGCAGCGGGCGAGAGAAGACAGACAGCAAGCGCGAAGAATTGGTGGCGGCACAGGCGAAGTTGACGGCAGAAATAAACGCGGAAGAGAAAGAGGCCGACCAGGATCTGGCAGCGGCAGTTAAGAATGTGGACGGGATTCGTGCGGAAATCGATGCCAGCCGCAAGCAGGCGGATGGGTATTACGAGCAGCGTGAGGCCGCGATCAGGAAAACTCAGGTCCACCGGATCGCGACGACGGTTGAAATCGTGCGCGGCTTGATCTTTGGTGAGCGCCCGATGTCTATCAAGGCAACGGCCAAGGAGCGCGGGGATATTTTGACCGACCAAATAAGCATGGTCCGCATTTGGGTTTATCCGGTGCTGGCTTTCATTGTCGCTTTCCTACCCACGTTGATGGTTGAGATCGGTTCGTCCACCGTTTTCAAGACCGAGCCGCTGCGCCCAGCGTATCGTCTTGGCTTCCTCGGCCGGCGGATGCACTGGCTCTACACTCGCGCGGGCCGTCACAAGATTCTGCGCGCCGAGCGCCAGGCCAGAGAAGCATCAGAACAGTTCGCCGCCCGCGAAGGGGCGCTGAATGCGGCCAGGGCTGCGGTTGCCAGGGAGGAAGAGCGGTTGAAGAAGGTAGAAGAAGAGCGTGACGCCCTGCTCGCGTCGCAGAACTCAGAAATCGAACGCCAGGTTCAGACCCGCCAGGATGCGTGGTCGGAACGCGAGACCCTATTACGCAAGGAACTGGACGAGCAGCGAGCCACCCATTCAGCGGAACGCGCCGCGTTGAAGCAGGAGCATCAGCAGAAGCTGTTGCAGGCGACAGAGGAGAGCAGAGCCCAGGTTGTGCAGGTCCGCCGTCAATTGGCGGAGGCCGAAATGGCTACAGTGGACAAATCCGGGAAGCTGGCCCTCGAGTTGAAGCAGGCGTTGCACGACCGCGAGGAAGTGGAAACGCAGTTGAAGCGCCAGGTTGAGTCTCTCACCGTCCAATTAACCCAGTTGCAGGAAGACGCGGCGCGTCAAAAGGAGAAGGCTGAGCGTGAAGAGAATTACCGAATGGAGCGGCAGAAGTTGGAATATGAAACGCAGATACGCCGGCGCGACGAGGATTTTGAACACAAATTGAAACAGCGGGAGCAGGAAATAGCCCTCACGTTCGACACGCGACTGGCCCAGGAAAAAAGCCAGGTCGATGAAGGCGCTCGCCACCGCCAGGCGGAGCTTGAGCGTCAACTCGATAACCGAACCCGCGAAGTGGAGGCGCGCTGGAAACAAGAAGTGCAGCGACGGGAAGAAGCGGCCCAAATTAGACTCAAGCAGCGGGAACAGCAATTGGAGGCGCAGGCCCAGGCTCATTTGAGCGAAGTGCAAAAGAAGGCCGAGCAGGAGATGAGCCGGCGGGAGTCGGAATTGAAGCACCAAATCGAGGCCCTGTCGCATGATGCCAAGGTGCGGTTGGACCAGCAATTGCAGGAGAAAAACCTCGCGCTCCAGACAAGACTAAAGCAGCGCGAACAGGAAATAACTGCCAGGGCCGAAGCCCGCGAAACGGACTTGCAACAGCAGTGGACCGCGCGTTTGCGCTCCCGCGAGGAGGAGTTGGAACGCCAGGCTGATGTACGCGTCCGTGCCACCGAGACCAAATTGGGTCGCGAGTTGCAGGAGAAGGAACAACTTCTTCAACTCAAATCGCGCCAACTGGAGGAGCAATGGCAGGCGAAATATGATGGCGTTGTGGCCGAACTGCAGCTTCAGGCTGCCAGTATCGAACCCTACAAGCAGAGGTTGGCTCGGGCCGAGAATGACCGCGACGAAGCCAAACAATCCGCCGAGGAGAACGCCCGCCAGGTGCAGAATCTCGAGAAAAAATTGCAGGAAGCGACGTCATTCTTGAATGACTGGAAAAGCAAGTTGGCGGCGTAAGCCTCGTAGACCGCTGTTCTACCGACCAAGAACCAGACAACAGAACCGGTTCGGGCCGAATGACGAGCGACGAACTTCGCTTCTTTTTCCGATTGAGAAAATTGTCAATATTTCTCGAGGCCCTGGGTTGAGAGCATGCCCGCCTTAAACGGCTTGAAGCGAGTTTGCGATCTCCTTCAGTCTCCTCATTCATACGCATTGGACAGGAAGGCTGAAAATCACAGCACAGGAGCAGCAGGCCCATCGCGAGCGGAGCGTTCGGCGCTTTCAGACCTTTGCCCTGCTGAGACGGCTGCACTTGTCTCTTAACCCGCTCGCCAGATATTTCTTCCTTTCCTCTCTCTTCCGGTTCAAAACTTCCCTAAGCCCGTATACGCTTTCAGGCGCTGCACAAGCAAAGGGTGGGAGATCATTATGAGTGAGACGCGATCTGAAGAAACGCTCTTCGCGGAAGTACGCCGACTTTCCACGCCCGCCGCTCGCGCCGCCTACCTGGAGCAGGCCTGCGCCGGCGACAACGCTCTGCGCCAGCGCGTCGAATCCCTCCTCCGGGCCATCGGCGAGTTGACGGAGAAAACCGCCGAAGCGGCCACCACCCTCGTCGCTCCCATCATCGAGCGTCCCGGCGATCGCATTGGGCGCTACAAACTCCTCGAAAAACTCGGCGAGGGTGGCTGCGGAGTCGTGTATGTCGCCGAACAGGAGGAACCCGTTCGGCGGCGAGTGGCGCTGAAGGTCATCAAGCTGGGCATGGATACCAGAGCTGTCGTGGCCCGGTTCGAGGCCGAACGGCAGGCATTGGCAATGATGGATCATCCGAACATTGCCAAGGTGCTCGACGCGGGCGCTACGGAGACGGGACGCCCGTACTTTGTGATGGAACTGGTCCGTGGCATTCGCATCACGGACTACTGCGACCAGAACAATCTCCGCACGTCAGAACGGCTCGACTTGTTCATCAAGGTTTGCCACGCAATCCAGCATGCCCACCAGAAGGGAATCATCCACCGCGACATCAAGCCTTCGAACATTCTGGTCACCCTGCACGACGGCGTGCCCGTGCCCAAGGTGATCGACTTTGGCATTGCGAAGGCAACGGAGGGGCGACTGACGGAGGCGACGGTGTACACGCAGTTGCACGCGTTCATCGGCACGCCGGCCTACATCAGCCCCGAGCAGGCAGAGATGAGCGGACTGGACATCGACACGCGCAGCGACATCTACAGCCTCGGGGTGTTGCTCTACGAGTTGCTGGCGGGATGCACCCCGTTCAAGGCCGAGGAGTTGATCGCCGCGGGCCTCGATGGGATGCGCAAGACGCTTCGCGAGAAGGAACCCGCGCGACCGAGCACACGGCTTGCGACGTTGCAGGGCGACGAACTGACGACGACGGCGAAGCGTCGTTCCACTGACGGACCAAAGCTGGTCCATCAACTCAAAGGCGATCTGGACTGGATCGTGATGAAGTGTCTGGAGAAGGACCGCACGCGCCGCTACGACACGGCCAACGGGTTGGCGATGGATCTCCAGCGCCATCTAAACAACGAACCGGTCGTCGCGCGGCCGCCGTCCACTGCGTATCGAATTCAGAAAGCCATTCACCGCCACAAGCTCGCCTTTGCCGCGGGGGCCGCTGTCGCGCTCGCGCTCCTGGCTGGCGTGGCCGTAAGCACCACGCAGGCAATTCGGGCGACGCGCGCAGAACGTGCCAAGGAAGCGCTGTTGAACTCGGAGCAAAAAGCCCGCCTGGCTGCGACGCGCGCTCAAGGCGAAGCGGAAGTGGAACGCGACCGCGCCCGGCGGAATCTCTACGCCGCGGACATCAATCTTGCCCATCAAGCGTGGATCGAGAGCAATCTCGGCAAAGCCCGCAGATTGTTGGCGCGCACGCGGCCGGCGGCTGGGCAGGAGAATTTGCGCGGCTGGGAGTGGCGTTATCTTTGGAGACTCACTCGCGGCGACGATTCCATCGAAGTCGCCCGTTTCAACGGCGGCGTATATCATCTCGCCTTCATGGACAGTGACCGCACGGTCGCCGTGGGATTGAGCGGACTCAGTTCCGAAGAGCGTGGGAATTTCTTATTTGATCTGGGAGCGACTCGACTTAGCAACCGGCGCGTGTTTGGTCGCGGTCAGCTTTCCGTCTCTGCCTGGTTTCCCGCGAAGAAGTGGCTGGCGAGCAGCGCCACGGAGAGCTTCGCGGAATCAGAAGAGGTGGCTGTTCAAGTCTTCAACGCCGCTACGCTTGAACAAGTCACTCGGCTGCCCGTGTCCAGCTTCATCAAAGCGATCGCGTTTTCTCCCGACGGTGCACGGATGGCCGCCTATCAAAGCGGAGGCAAGTCCGCGGTCAACCTCTGGCGCACCGCGGATTGGAGTCACAGTTTAATTGATAATCCGGAGGGCGGCGGCATTCACGGTGGAGGGGTTGGTTTTCTGGGTGCGGGAGATCGCATCGCCATCGGCTGGGGCAGCGGCAAGTTGTCAATTCACGATACTGCCACGGGCGACAAACTCCGCGAGGTCGCGGCACATCGTGATGGCATCACGGCCATGGCGATTTCGCCGGATTCCCGTGTAATTGCCACGGGCGCAGGCTTCACCGAAAAAAACATCAAACTGTGGAGTCCCGACAGCGACAAGCCGCTGGGTGAACTCACCGGCCATCAAGCATGGATTTCGACGCTGGCGTTTTCGCCCGATGGAACGCTCCTGGCCTCCAGCAGTGCCGATCAAACCATTCGTTTGTGGGACACCAAAACGTGGAGCGAGGTAGCGACGCTCCGCGGTCACGAGGATGAAGTGTATGCGCTTGCATTCTCGGCAGACGGGCGCCGGTTGATGACCGGCGGAAGGGACGGTTCGGTGCAACTCTGGCAAATCCCTCCGGCGAAACGTCCGCCCCCGCGCTGGGAATTGCCCGAGCCGTGCAGGACGTTCGCCGTGTCCGCCGATGGCCATCGCCTTGTGACGCTGCGAGACGACTACATTCTTTGGGACCTGGATACCGGCGAGAAACTGGCGACTCTAATAGAACTGCGGGACTACAAGGCCAACTGCGACTTTTCACCCGATGGCCGCCAATTGCTCACGGGCGGACCAAAGGGCAAGATTCGCATCTGGAATTTCGAACGTAATTCCCTCAGTGAGTTCGACACGGGCCGTAAGGACGATCTTGCTGGAGTGAAAACCATCGGCGTGACAAATTTTCTGATCGCGGTGTGGTGGGGCCCGGCCGACCGCGTGCAGATTTGGAACTTCGAGACGCGGCAACTGATTCGTGAGTTTGAACATTCCGGCCTGCAAATCAACGAGGGCAATTTCTCGCCGAGGGGCGACCTCGTCCTCGGCCACGACGATGGCAGCGTCACCGTTTGGAGTGCGCATTCGGGATGGAAGCCAACGCACTTTCCGGCCCACCGCCGAGCGGTGAGCGGCGTCTCTTTCACGCCCGATGGCGACACTCTGGCCACCGGCGGCAACGAAGGCACAGTCAGGCTGTGGGACCTGGCCGACCAGCGCGAAATCATCGCCCTCAAGGGCCACCTCAAGTCGGTACATGCCGTGGACATTTCTTCGGATGGCGGCCGGCTGGCCACGGCCGGCGGCGGCGCGGAATCTGTGAAACTGTGGGACATGCGTACCCACCAGGAACTCATCACCCTCGCCAGCGACAGTGCAATCATGGCTGGGCTCGTGTTTACGCCCGACGGCAACAAGATCATCGGCTACAACGAGAGAGGGCGCTTGCAAATCTGGAGCGCACCGTCGTGGGCGGAGATTGAAGCGGTGGAGGCGGGGCAGACGAAATGAAGGGGATCCGGCTTAAGAGGCATGCTCCGTGTGTTCTTACTTCTTGATCCTTGTCTCTCCTGAGCGATGACGGACGGATCGCAACTCCTTCTTCGGCGCTCACTTCCGTACATCAGTTTTCGTTTTTGGGTACCGTCCGCACTGGGGTTTGGCCCTAACTCTCTCGAAGGACCGCTCTAAAACTCCGCCAACCAGACCAGGCAGCGGAATGAAATACCTGGCTGAAATCGGCGGAAAAAGAGTTGGAACCTTTCCCGTAATCAGGCATCTAATGGAGTTGGAAAGGAAGGTTATGAAACCAAAACTACAGTTCGCTAGTCTCGTATGCATTCTGATCAGCGCCATGGTGGCCGCCGCCGGACAGCCTCCTCGGACGCCTGTTTGGTATGAGGGTCACCGGGTCACCATGATTGTCGTGAATGACAATGTGGTGGGCGTCGAGCGCGATTCGCTGGAACACATCGCAAACCCGCTGTACTCGTTTGGGCCGCCGGGTAATCAACCACAAGCGGATGTCATTTCGGTAGCGCCGGGTGAGTCTGGATACACCCCATGGTGGGAAGTAATCCGCGTTGTCGTTACAAATGGACGTGATGTTTCGACCGATCCCTTCACGTCCGAAGATGAGATCCTTGAAGCCGAGGAAAGTGGGGATGTTGAACTGGTGGAAACCGAGTTCTACTTCCTTTGTCAGATCATCTTCGGCGGCAAAAGATAAACGCCTGGTCTGCATAGAGTTATCGTGAGCGAATGGGTTCGTGCACGGGCCCATTCGCCACTAACACGGCCAGTCGCCAACTCCCACGGAGCGGAGAACAGGCCGGTGACGAGGTGTAACGATTCGCGACTGGCGATCGCGGATTCCGGTTGGAGCGGATCAGGGCTTCAAACGCAACGCATCAAAAAAGGCCGTCACGAGTTCGAAACTGTGTTCGAGCCGTATGGGGTTCAATTCTGGATGCTCGAGTAAGCTCGGAAAGCTACAACTACGGGATCAGGGCTTGTGCAAGCGGAAAAACCTGGTGGAAGTTGGTTCGGCCCGAACGTATTAGTCCCTAAGATTTCAGATGCCCCGCGGCTATTTTCACTTGCCAGCCTTGGCCTCGGTAGCAATTCTTTAACGGCCAGATAAGTCTCTCGCCCATGAACGGGCGCCGAGAGGAAGGAACGGCTCGCAGGACGCCCTCCCGCTCGTTTTCCGTCAACCTTCCCTTTGTGCCCTTTCACCGTCGCGAAAGCTTTAGGTATTACGTAGAACTCTAATCTCGACGATTTACGGGCAAGCTCGCCGCGGTGAAAGACGAGAAACAGTCCGCAACGAAGCGTCCCCAATGGGCACGCTACGCAGTCGCTCTTGCCAGCGTGATAGTCGGATGGCTGGCGAGGGAAGGGCTGACTCCAAGCGTCGGCCCCACAGCGTTGCCGTTCATCACTTTCTTCCCGGCGGTAGCGATCGCGGCATGGTATGGAGGTTTTGGGCCAGGTCTGGTCGCGCTTCTTCTGGCCGCGGTGACAGCCAATTGGTTCTTCGTTGAGCCGGTCAATAGCTGGGCCTTACGCACCTTTTCCGATGTCGTCACGATGGCGGCCTTCCTCGTCGCCGGCGGATTTATTATCGCGGCCATCGATGCGATGCACCGGGCACGAGGACATCTGACGGGTGAAATCGGCGAACGCCAAAGGGCGCAGGCGTCGCTGGCTCAGGAAAAAGAGCTTCTCGCCGTCACACTTGCGAGCATTGGAGATGGCGTCATTACAACCGACGCGCAAGGATGCATCACCTTCCTGAACTCTGAGGCTGAGCGCCTCACTGGCTGGACGACAGTAGCGGCCGCAGGGCGACCTTTGCCGGACGTGTTTCGCATTATAAATGAGCAGACACGACAGCCCACAGAGAATCCGGTCACCAAGGTCTTCCGCACTGGAAAAGTCGCTGGTCTGGCTAATCACACCATTCTCATTGCCAGGGATGACACGGAGATACCGATTGATGATAGCGCGGCTCCCATTCGTCGGCCGGATGGATCGCTTAGCGGCGTTGTGCTGGTGTTTCGCGACGTGACGGAAGACCGCAAGGCGCAACACGCTCATGCCCGGTTGGCCGCGATCGTCGAGTTTTCCGGCGACGCGATCTTCACGAAGAATCTCGACGGAATCATCCAAACCTGGAACGCCAGCGCTGAAAGGCTTTTCGGTTATCGGCCAGAGGAGGTCATTGGGAAACCAGTCACCATTCTCTTTCCGCCGGATCGGTTGAGCGAAGAAGATCACATCCTCGGGTCTCTTCGGCAGGGTCGCCCTTGCGAGCGACTGGAGACAATCCGCGTTGCCAGGAGTGGAAGGCGCATCCCAGTTTTACTCAGCGTGTCGCCGCTCAAAGATGCGGAGGGTAATGTTATTGGCGCGTCCAAGGTCGTCCATGACATTACCGATCTTGTTGCGGCTCGCGAGGCACTCGTGCGCGAAAAGGAACTCCTTTCCACCACCCTCGCCAGTATTGGCGACGCGGTCATTGTTACGGATGCGGAAGGGCGAGTGACTTTTCTAAATTCGGAGGCCGAGCGTTTAACCGCATGGAAAAAGGCCGAGGCAGCAGGCCAGCCATTGCCCAGTGTCTTCCGCATTATTAACGAACACACGCGCCAACCTGTGGAGAACCCGGTTGAGAAAGTCCTGCGTCTTGGTTCGGTGGTTGGCTTGGCCAACCACACAGTCCTCATCTCGAAGGACGGTCGGGAGACTCCCATCGACGACAGTGGAGCGCCGATTCGTGTCCCTGGTAGCCCGCTCTTTGGCGTCGTGCTCGTGTTTCGGGATTTCACCGAACGTCGGCTGACGGAGGACGCGTTGCGCCAGGCCCACGAGCAGCTCGCCAGCCGAGCGGTCCATCTGGAAGAACTCGTCCAGCAGCGAACAGCGAAACTTCAGGAAACTGTCGCCGAATTGGAAAGTTGGTCCTACAGCATTGCCCATGATATGCGGGCGCCTCTCCGCGGCATGCAAAGTTTCGCCACTCTCCTCGGCCAGGAGCACAGCCAGGACTTCAGCGCCCAGGGCAAAGACTACATTCGCCGCATTATTATCTCCGCCGAACGCATGGACCGCTTGATCCGCGATGTTCTCACCTACAGCCGGGTTGTGCGATCGGACGTCAGACTCGAACCAGTGCACCTGCACGCTCTCCTGACTGGCATTCTCGACTCGTATCCCGCGTTTCAAAAGCCACAGGCCGAAATCACTGTCGATGGTCAGCTCCCGGACGTCCTTGGCAATGAGGCCGCGCTCACTCAGTGCATCTCAAATCTTCTCGGCAACGCAGTCAAATTCGTTGCTCCCGGGGTAACCCCGAAGGTTCGCATCTGGGCAGAGCAACGCCCTTCGACACTTTCGATGGCGGATTCGTCTGTGAGAGTTTTTTTCCAGGACAACGGCATCGGAATTCCCGAAACAGCCAGAGGCCTCATTTTTGGAATTTTCCAACGCGTGAGCAAAGACTACGAAGGCACCGGCATCGGCCTCTCAATCGTTAAGAAAGCTGTGCAACGAATGGATGGCGATGTCGGTTACACCAGTGAGGTGGGCAAGGGTAGCACGTTCTGGGTCGAATTACGCGCCGTGGCGCCGGAACCTGGCAAGTGAGCACGCCAGTTATGGGACCTGCCGGTATCATCCTCTACGCAGAAGACGACGAAAACGACGTCTTCTTGATGCTACGTGTTTTCAAGCAGGCCGGCGTTCCCAACCCTCTGCTTATTCTTCCTGACGGCAACAGAACAGCCGATTACCTCCTGGGCAAAGGTCAGTATTCTGACCGCACCGCATACCCATTGCCGCACCTGATTTTGCTGGATGTTAAACTTCCTGGCATCTCCGGACTCGACATTTTGAAACTAGTACGCACAACACCGTCGGTCTCCACCACCCCGGTCGTTATCCTGACGTCCTCCATTGAAGATCAGGATATTCACCGCACCTACCTTCAGGGAGCCAACGCCTACCTCGTAAAACCGTCCGACCCCGATCGTCTCCTTTGCATGGTCCAGGCGATCCGCGATTTTTGGGTACTGCAAAATCAGGCGCCTCGGGACTATATGGATCCTGGGGCTAGCGGGGTACCCTCTGACACCTAGTGGCCAAGGTCGCGCCTGACAATTTCAATGATCACGACAATTCAGTTGTTTCGACGCTATTCTGATTGGCGATTGCGGATTGCGGTTGGGGCGGATCAGGGCTTGCGCAAACGCAAAAATCGGCTTGGGACCTTGTGAGCGAAAAGCAGTTGACAAGCATAGCACTGCTAGGTAAATTGTATTCATGGTATCGAAGGAACTTGTGGCCGCGTCCACAACCACTCTAGTGCTGTCGATCTTGAGCGAGGGCGACAACTATGGTTATGCGCTCATCCAACGTGTGCAGGAAGTCTCAGGCGGCAAGCTTCAGTGGAGCGAAGGAATGCTTTATCCGGTCCTGCATTGGATGGAGAAAGAGCGGCTAATCGACTCCGAATGGCGTGAGATGGAGAATGGTCGAAAGCGGAAGTACTACCGCATTCGTCGGGAAGGCCGTAAGAATCTGCAGGCTGAGAAAGAACAGTGGACCGCTGTCCACTCAACGCTCGTGAACTTATGGAAAACGAAACCCGGTTTGACCTGAACGCTGCCGTCGCCCAGTGGCGGAAGAATTTCCAAAGCTCCCCGGCGCTGCGGCCACAGGACGTCGCGGAGCTCGAGACGCACCTGCGCGACTCGATCCAGGCACTGCGAGCTCGCGGCCTCACATTGGAGGAGGCGTTCCTGGCCGCCTCACGGCGGTTGGGTCCGCGCCAGGAACTTGAGCCCGAGTATGGAAAGGTGAACGGTCACCACGTCTGGATTCACCGGGTGGTTTGGATGTTGCTTGGCCTCATCTTTTTTTCGCTCGTAGGCTGGTCTTCGCACATCATCACCGGCCCGCTGGTTCACCTCGCCATGGGTTCCCCGATGAGCGCCCATTGGATCGGCTTTCTTTCATTCGGCGCCCATTGGTTGATCACCGCCCTGGCCGTAACGGTTTTCTGGAAATTTGTCACTCAGCGCGATGACCGAGTGACTCGATTGGCGTCAAGGTGTCTGCAACGGCCATTGCTGCCGATCATCGCGATCGTGTTCCTCGGTTATGCCTGGCAGCCTCTCCAACGATGGTTATTGCAGTTAACTTCACCGGGGCAGGCTGCGATGGAACTCAAAGCGCCCATTTTGACCGCGTGGGCGATATGGACTAACTGGCTGGGTATGGCGTTGTGGATGGCAGCCTTGACCTGGTTGGCAAGCGCGACGTGGCGTAAGAAGGAAGCGTCCCTTCAGCAATCCAGGGAGCATCATCTTACGTCGGAAGCATCGGAGCTCCGGCAAATCTGGATGGAGCGCGGTGTTTGGATGTTGGGTGGCTTCGTTTTCATCGGGTTGTTCCTGAGCAATGTGTTTATCGCCGTGCAAGTGGCGCTGCTAAAGCTGGCGCAATGGTGGTCACCCGAAGGAAACCTATTTGGTTTTTTCGCGATCTGCGTCCAATGGGCCATTGTCGCAGGATTCCTTGCGGCGGTTTGGAGGCTGGTTACTCGTTCCAGTTCGCTCCGCGACCGGATTTCGCGCCTGAGCATGCGACGACCCGTCCTGGGCTTCATCGGACTCGCGCTTCTCTATCTTGCTTTAACCTTTGGCTTTGGCGGTTCTTTTCGTTTGCTGGCTCACCTTATCCCGGCCGGACCGTCTTATGCAGATTATTCGCTCGTCATGCGTTGGATGGATTACGGGTACTTGTTCCTCCACAATGTGGTTTTTGTTGCAGTTCTTTTCTGGCTTGCTCGTCGGCAAATACCAACTGGCAACCTGACGGCCACCCTTCAAGGGCCTGCCTCTCAATCTTGACCCCCTGATCCATGCGCCTCACTCAGTCCGATGGGCGTTGAGTCCACGAAAATCCCGACCCCTGTCGGCGGTGAATCTTTGGAGTGACCGGATTACGGCCTCCGCAAGCGGAAGAAGCGGGCGGAGTTAGTGGTGCCGACGGAGACGTTGAAGACTGCGCCGTTGATGGTGACTGGATTGTTGAATGGTTGCCAGAGAAGCGGAGCGCCGAGGCTGGGAGCGCTTTGCACCGCGAAGCCCGTGTAGTTGGTCGGCCACTGGAGAACGGCTTGTGCGGGCGTGGTTTTAGCGATGGTCAACCTGGGTAGCGATCCCAGTGTGTAGGTCAAATCGTCGAAGTAAACGGTCTGGCCGCTGCCATCGATGTGGGTCGTGATCATGCCAAAGCGATTGAACCATGCGCCGATCTGTTTGTGGCCCGAATCGAGATTGAGCGTCACCGCCTGCCCGTCCAGCGTCACGGTGATATTGCCGGTTCCGCCGTTACCATCAGGGTTGTAATCCAACGTCCAGTGACGGGACTGACCGTCGGGATAAATGTAGGGTGGCGTGGGCGTGCCGCGACCGCCACTGGCCCGCACGCTTTCCAGGTCAAGGCCGTAGGTAGGGTAAAGGTAAAAACCTTCAGCGCTCGGACCTTCGATGGCTGCGCCAACAAAGTTCTCCGGGGTGGCGGACTCCTGGGAATTGTTGCTCCGCATACTGCCGACTGAGTGGAAAAAGCCAATGAGGGTCGTACTGTCGCTGACCCCGCGGCGAAACCCAACTTTACCCTCGGCGTGCAACGGATGACTGAGAGACAATGTCTCGGTGAGGCGAGCGCCATAGTAAGCCATGCGCGTTCCGTTAAACTCCGCGCGCGAATCGCCGCGGAACGTGTGGCCGCCGATCTCACCCCGTTGTCCGCCGGCAAAGTTCGATGCGTCGGTATATCCGAAATCGAATCTGGGACGAACGTTGGTGCTGGTGTAGTTGGTGCGGTTGTTCCGTTGGTCCCAAGCAGGGTCTGAATCGAATGGGTGCGCTTCTCCGTTAATCGTCACGTTATCCAGCCAGATTGTTCCCGGGTCGTCCGCGCTCTTCATGACATTGAGAATGCCGAAGCGATTGAACGTCGCGCCGTCGGCTTTGTGGCCGGAGCCGAGGGTCATGACGCTGGAGTAGCTGCCGATCATGGCGGTGACAGTGCCACGACCTCCGGCGCCATTGGGATCGTAGTTGAGGGAGAACGGGTAGTCGTTTGTGCCGGTTGGAATGGGCGCCTCTCCGCCAAACGAGCCGCCGCCCGCTCGCCATAAACCAGTGCCGTAATCGAGGTACGCGAGAAAATTGGTGCCGCGGCCGTAGATGCGGATAGCAATGGTGTTGGGCGTGCGCCACTCATTGACGGTGTTGGTGTTGAAGAAACCAATGAGAGTATGGCCGCCACCCTGAGGCACGTTCAGGATGCCCGAAGCGGAAAGTGGATCGTTGAACGACGCGGGCGTAACGGCCTTCCCATAAAATGCCGTCTCGCCCGCCGGCGTAATGAAGCCGCCAATTTCGCCCGCCGCTCCGCCGGCGTTGGTCGTGGAACTGAAGCCGAAGTTTTGGACGATCTGCCTGGGGGACGGATCTGTCGCGCGGTTGTTGCGGCCCTCCCAGTTTGGATTCACGTCGAATGTTTCGGTCTTCAGCACCAATGGCTGGCCGTGAGTTGACGCGACGAAGACTGAAATCAGACACGCAAGCGCGAGGCGGACTGTTATTACATGGCTGTTGGACGCACCACGGTTTCGACTGCAAACGCGAGGGCGCGCCGCCGTTCGCTGCAGCGTAAGGTTAGGCTGCGAACTCATTTCTTTTCCTTTGGAATCTTTTCAAGATACAGGAGATTCAGCTCAAAAACCTTCTTTGTTTTTTTCCATTGCTCATACCCCCCCACGTCAACAAGGCGGGCATTCCATCAGCCACTCCTGATACTCGATAAGGATATGGGACGCCGGGATGATCCAAGTAAATGTGATCTTTGAATATGGAAAGCTTTCCCACGTAGTCAGGCTTTGGCCTGTCCGGATCAATGACGTCTGAGAAGCGAGAATAACGAAACGTGGACTCACTGATAATGATTAACTCCCCCGCGTACCACTTTGGAGAATCTTGGCGTTCGCGCCATGGCGCATACGTGCCAGAAGCGGGTGGTGAAATCTCGAATTTTTTGATCGGAATCATCCCATCACGAGAACGTTCGGCAGCGCAAGCGATGAGGACAGAGAGTATGAGGAAGGCGATTATTCTCATAAAATGCCTAAAGCTACAGGCTCAGCCACGGCGGCCACGAGACATTCAATAGCTTTGAGCGTGCCCCGGTTCATTCTGCGGCGTGCAGCAGTCTTCAACAACAATATCCACGCTTCCCTCATTCCGCGATGCAATAGAGGAACTGCTCGCCGCGCAGATAAAGTTCGCGACCTACGAGTGCTGGAGACGCGCTGAAAGAATCTTCCAATTTGTTCACGGCCAGCGTGGCGTTTTTGCTGTCGTGGCCCAGGACAACCGTCACGCCGTCGCGGCTAGTGACATATATTCGCCCCGCCGCGCCGACCGGTGAAGCGAAAATGAAATCGTTGATGCCTTCCAGCCGCAGCGCTCCGTCGCGAGGTTTGCCGGTCAGCGGTTCGAGGCGGGAGAGAATGTTTTGGTTGTGCCGCAGGAAATACAACGTGTTGTCGTAGAGCAGCGGCGACGAAACGTAGGGCGTCATGCGATTGAGCTTCCACAGGACATTGGTCGTGCCGGTGATGTCGCCTTTCGCACCAGCAAGGCGGATGGCCAGCATCGCCTGCGAATAATAGCTGTTCCCCGCAATGACCACGCCGTCGGTGTACACCGGCGAGGACACGACGTTGTCCGTCAGGCCGGCGCATTCCCAAAGCTGCGCTCCTGTGGCGAGGTCGTAGCCGCGTACTCGCTTCGTCGCGCTCACGATGATCTGCGGTTTGCCTTCGTGTTCGACCACAAGGGGCGTGGACCACGCAGTCTTTTCGTCGCGCGGAACTTTCCAGAGTTGTTTGCCGGTGCGTTTGTCGAACGCGTAGAGGAACGAGTCGCCTTCCTGATCCCAGCAAACGATCAGCGTCTCGCCGTGGAGCACGGGCGAACTGCCTTCGCCGTGCGCGTGCAAGGTGTGCATCCGGCCAAGGTCCTTCGACCATTTCAAATCGCCCTTCAGATTCAGGCCATGGAGCCCGCGCGAACCGAAAAAAACATAAAGCTGCTCACCGTCGGTCACCGGCGAACTCGAAGCGAGACTGCCGGTTACGTGACCGCCTTCGTGCGGCCATTCTTCGCGCAGAACTTTTTTCCACGAAACACTTCCGTCCCGGCGACTGATGGCGAGCGCGACAAATTGATGGCGATGCGTAACCGGCACGCTGTCGTGAACGCCGGGCGCGTCATCATAAACCGGCTTCTGCGCCTCGCCGACTGGCACGGCGGCCAACACGTAAACCGAATCGCCGAAGACGATGGGCGAGGAATGCGCCTTGCCCGGCAGCCGAATCTTCCAACGCACATTGTTGGTCTCGCTCCAGTGAATGGGCGGATTGGCGAGCGGCGCGACGCCATTAGCCAACGGTCCCCGCCACTGCGGCCAGTTGCGCAACGCCTCCGTACCGGGACGAACGCCCGCGTCACCGCCAAAAGCGGACAGCGCGAACACGCAGCCGAGCAACGGCAGAAAGCGCGGCAGGGAAATCATGCTGAGAGATTTTGCACTTTTACTCTGCGACATGTCAAAGGGCTGACGATCCAAGCTGTACCATAGCCGCCGATGCGGCCTGCGCACCGGCCCCCTTCCTCCGTCGATGCAGCGCATGGTCAAGCCGCAAACTCACTTTTTTTCCTTAGGAATCCTTTCAAGATAAACAACAACGCGTTCTCCCGCCGCAAAGCCACCGGGCTCCAACTTCAACGGACCGTAGCTCTTGACATATATCCGCGACGGATATAGTCTCCAGGCCGTGGTGAAAAACAGCTCAAATACACCGCTAACTCCGGCGGTGCTTCACATCCTCCTTGCCCTCTCGACTCAGGAGCGGCACGGCTATGGAATCATGAAGGAGGTGGAGTCGGATTCACAAGGGAAAGTGAAAATGGGGCCGGGAACGCTCTACGGATCGATCGGTCGCATGATCGAGGCCGGCTTGATACGGGAAAGCGACAAGAGGGTAGACCCGGAAATGGACGACGAGCGTCGAGTTTACTACAAAATCACAGGGCCTGGACGGGAGGCGCTTGCGGCGGAATTGGAACGATATCGCGAGCTCGTGGCGGTCGCCAAAAGGAAACAACTCGCAGCGAACTCAGTTGCTTATGGCGCCTGAACCTTTGATACGAAGGTACCGAAATCGGTACGCAAGGCTCCTTCGCCTCTATCCGAAGCCGTACCGCGAGCGCTTTGGCGAAGCCATGGAACAAACCTTCAACGACCTCTGCCGCGAGCGCGTAAAGGCAGAAAGAGGATTATTCAGTTTCGCTCTTTGGACGTTCTTTGAAACGTCCGCGGCAATTGTCAGGGAGAACGCAACCACGATCGTGAGGTGCTCTATGAATCGGGTCTCAACAATATTCTTAAGGGTTGTCATTTCTCTGATCGCCATGGCAGCGCTGGCGGTGTGTATTTTTCCGTTGCCTCGAATGGTTGCTCAGGAAGCAGCCAAGACACCGGATACCGCCTACCTGATATATCTCTTTTTAGTCGGCGCGTATATCATGGCTGTTTTATTTTTTGTCGCGCTGTATCAGGCGTTCAAACTGTTAACCTACATAGACGGGAATAAGGCTTTCTCGGAATTATCTGTTAGAGCGTTGAAGCATATCAAACACTGCGCCATCACCATCAGTCTCCTGATGGTGGCAGGAATAGCGGCAGTCATGGTTCTCTCTGCTGGAACAGGAGAAGACATAGCAGGTGTTGTAGCAATGGGATTACTGATGACGTTTGCCTCGAGCGTCGTTGCAGCCGTTGCGGCTGTTCTCCAAAAGCACGTGCAGAAGGCCATCGACATAAAATCAGAAAGGCCTTTATGAAAATCAAAAGATTATTCGCAGCTTTATTGACACTGACGTTGTGCACCGCAGGCTCTGCGCAAACGCTGGACAAAGCCAAACTCGACCAGTTTTTTGACCGGCTGGCCGAAAGGAAGAAGGCGATGGGGAGCCTGGTCATCATCAAAGACGGCAACGCCGTTTACACCCGCGCCATTGGCCACAGCCAGATCAGCGAAACCGAAAAGAAGCCTTTGACGGCGGCGAACAGATTCCGGATCGGTTCGATCACAAAAATGTTCACCGCCGCGATGATCTTGCAGCTCGTCGAGGAAGAGAAATTAAAGCTGACCGACACTCTCGACAAATTCTTGCCGCAGGTTCCGAACGCTCAGAGAATTACCATCGCGCAGATCCTCGCGCATCGCAGTGGCATCCCCAACGTAAGGCGCGAGCAGGGTGATCAAAAAAAAGTGAACACGATTCCCATGACGAAGGATGAAATGCTCGCCCTGATCGTCAAAGGCACGCCTGATTTTGAACCGGACACAAAGCATCGCTACAGCAACTCTGGCTATCAGCTTTTAGGTCTCGTCCTTGAAAAGTTGACCGGCAAACCCTACCGGGAAGCCCTCGAGGCAAGGATCACCTCAAAGATCGGACTCAAGGATACATATATGGCGACCGGAAATATCGACGTGAACAAAAACGAAGCTCTTACCTATATTCATTTCGGCGGCGACTGGAGACCGGTAGCTGAAACCCATCCAAGCATCCTCTTCAGCGCCGGCGCGATTGTTTCGACACCCGGCGACATGGCCAAATTCATCCAGGCGCTGTTTGACGGAAAGATAGTTTCAAAGGAGAGCCTCGCTCAGATGAAAACGATAAGGGACGGTGACGGGTTTGGAATGGAACCCTTCACGTTCGCCGGCAAGACCTTCTACGGGCACACAGGCGGGGGCGACAACTATGGAGCATGGCTGGCTTACGAACCGGAAGAAAAACTGGCGGTTGCCTACGCTACAAACGCGAAGATTTACCCGGTAAAGAATATTGTGAGCGGCGTTATCGACATCTATTACAACAAACCCTTTCAGATTCCCGCCCTGGAATCGATCGCCGTCAGCCCGGAAGTTCTGGACAAATACGTCGGAGTTTATTCGAGCCCCGATGCACCCGTGAAATTTACGATTACCAGAGATGGCGCGACGCTTTTCTTTCAACCGCCTGGCGCGCAATCCCCTGCTCCGCTCGAAGCGACGGCCGAGGATAAATTCCAGATCGAGGGTGCGGCAGTCATTGAGTTCGACGCCGCGAAAAACCAGATGACTGTGAAACGGCGCGGTGGGGAGAGGGTTTTCACGAAGGAAAAATAACGGTCAGAAAAATGCAGGGCGAGTGTTGCGCCTGTCTCCGGCGTGCGCCAGCGCGCGTAATGCCAATGGCGTCGTTCCAACCGCGGCGAGAAAAAACCGGCGGTAGACGCAGGAGGTTTTCATACAAGCAGTGCAGGAGGATGTAAGCCGCTCGACAAATTCACAAGACGGAAGCTTGGCGCCGCGGCCGGCACTGCATATCTTTATGAAAAAGATACGAGTGAGTGCGTTCACAGAAATCTAGTTCAACCATCAGAATAGAGGAGAAGTTATGTCAACCGAATCCAAATGCCCCTTTCACAATAATGCTGCCGGAGGTGGGACCACGAACCGCGAGTGGTGGCCGAACCAGCTAAAGGTCGAACCACTGCACCAGCATTCCTCCAAGTCCGACCCGATGGGCGAGGACTTCAATTACGCGGAAGAGTTCAAGAGCCTCGATTTCGCGGCTTTAAAGAAAGATCTCGCCGCATTGATGACCGACTCGCAGGACTGGTGGCCGGCGGACTTCGGGCACTACGGCCCGTTGTTCATTCGCATGGCCTGGCACAGCGCCGGCACTTATCGGATTGGCGATGGCCGCGGCGGCGGCGGCAGGGGCCAGCAACGCTTCGCGCCCCTCAACAGTTGGCCGGACAACGTCAGCCTGGACAAGGCGCGCCGGCTACTCTGGCCAATCAAGCAGAAGTATGGCCGCAAGATTTCCTGGGCCGACCTGA
>Ga0075428_100002858_pt1 | contig 18839 bp, 12 predicted proteins | sample RhiMetdeltSRZDD2_FD_75291 | JGI IMG/M metagenome (GOLD analysis project Ga0075428, IMG submission 75291) | Populus rhizosphere microbial communities from Tennessee, USA - Rhizosphere MetaG P. deltoides SRZDD2 | ecosystem: Host-associated > Plants > Roots > Rhizosphere > Soil | place: USA... | reverse complement strand
GTAGTGGCAGGCGAGCTGTGCCGCGCATTCGCTCTGGTAGATCGCGCCGTTCGGGCAGTGCCGCACTCTTTATGAGGTATACCGGAATCGAGCCGCCGGACGGGCAACGGGGCGACGAATACGACGTATACTTTTCAGGACTTTCACGGGGTTGGAGCCATTGAACGACGACACGAACCGAGCCATAGCCCCGGCGTCGTCGCGTGAATCGCGAACGACCGAACAGCTCGATGGATTCGCGGCCACGGAGTACGAAAAGCTACGGGCTCTGGCCCACAGCCTGAGGCGACGCACCGCCGCTTGGTACGCCGTTCCGGGCACCGACTCGCTCGTCCACGACACGTATCTGAGCTTGAAGAGCGCCGGACACGACTCGTGGCAGGACCGAGCCCATTTTCTTGCGGTCGCATCGCTGCAGCTGCGTCATCTGCTGGTCGACCACGCGAGGGCATCGCAGGCACTCAAGCGAGGAGGGGACCAGGTTCGCGTGAGCCTCGACGAGGACGCGAACGTCGCGGCGACGCCCGCCATGGACGTCCTGGTCCTCGACGAGGCGCTGAAGCGGCTCGCCCGCCACGACGCGCGGCAGCACCGCGTCGCCGAGCTCCGGCTCTTCTTGGGCCTTTCCGTGGCTGAGACCGCGGCGATCCTCGAGGTCTCGGAGAGAACGGTGAAGGAAGACTGGCGCCAGGCCAGAGAGTGGCTCGCGCAACAGTTGCGATCCGATTCCGGAGTCAACCCGTGAGCGAGCCGGGAGCGTCGCGTCCTTCGTTCCCGAGAATCCTCGAGACCGGCTCGATGTTGAAGCTCGTGACGGAGCTGGTCGAGGACGTGCCGACGCGGCTCGGGCCCTACCGCGTTCTCGAGCGGATCGGCGAAGGCGGGATGGGCGTGGTCTATCTCGCGGAGCAGGACCCGCCTCTCGTGCGCCGCGTGGCGATCAAGCTGGCACGGACCGCCGTTCCGGGCGTTCGCGCCCTCGCGCGATTCGAGTCCGAGCGCCGGGCCCTCGCCGTGATGAACCACCCGAACATCGCGCGCGTCTTCGATGCCGGGAGCGCGCCCGACGCGAGGCCGTTCTTCGTCATGGAATACGTCGCCGGAGAGTCGATCACCGAGTTCTGCGACTCGCGACGGCTCGGCATCGAGCCACGCCTCGAGCTCTTCCTCCGCGTGTGCGAAGGGGTCCAGCACGCGCACCTCAACGCGGTCATCCATCGGGACCTCAAGCCTCCGAACATTCTCGTCACCACCGAAGGCGGCGTGCCGACCCCCAAGATCATCGACTTCGGAATCGCCAAAGCGCTCGACGAGGGAGCAGGCCAGACGACCGGGCTGACGCAGCTCGGTCAGCTCGTCGGAACGCCCGAGTACATGAGCCCGGAGCAGGCCGCCCTCGACGGACGCTCGGTGGACTCGCGCACCGATGTCTACTCGCTGGGAGTCGTGCTCTACGAGCTTCTCGTCGGGGAACGGCCCTTCGAGCGGGAGGCGGGACCGAGCGCGAGCTTCGTGGACCTTTGCCGCCGGATTCGGGAGGAGGACCCGGAGCGTCCGAGCGTCCGGGCGCTGCGCGTCCAGCAGGCCCCTCGCGTGCTCGCCCAACGGCTACGGGGCGATCTCGACGCGATCGTGGTCAAGGCCCTCGCAAAGGATCCGCGGAGTCGATACGCCAGCCCGTCCGACATGGCCGCCGACATCGAGCGCCATCTCCACCACCGGCCGATCCACGCTCGCCCGCCCGGGCCGCTCGTTCGGCTGCGCAAGGCTTTCAGGCGTCACCGTGCGGCTTCCGTGCTCGTCGCGGCGCTCTCGGCGACGCTGATCGGCCTTGCGATTCTCGGATCGGTTCAGGCGCTACGAGCGGAACGGGAATCGGCGCGGGCGGAGGCGGAGGCTCGGATCGGAAACGAGGTCCGGCAATTCGTCCTCGGCGTGCTCGATCCTCACGGTGCGTTGGGCAGCTTTGAGAGTGATCCAGCGGTGGCGTCACGGAATCGGGCGACGCTTGTCGGCCGAATTCGCGAGCGATTCGCGGATCAACCGGTGTTGCAGTCGCAGCTCCTCCTCGCCGCGGGGAACAATCCGAATCTGTCCAACGACCGAGGGCCGGACATGGACACGCTGCTGGAATCGCGGGACCGCATCAGGTCCCTGCTGGGACCCGACTCCGCCGAGGCGCTGGCCGCCGACGAGAGCCTCGCGCGCGCGTACATGTGGTCCACCGGGCGGTCCCCGGAGGGCGAACGGCTCCTGCTCGATACGCTCGAGCGGCGCCGGCGGCTCGCGGGCAACGACGATCCGGAGACCTGGCGGACGACGGCGACCCTGGCGACCTTCTACAAGTATTCGCAGAGGCACGAGGAGGCCGCGCCTCTCCTCGAGGCCGCAATCGCAGGGCTGGAGCGACGGCTGGGTCCGGACGACCGGGACGTCCTGTCGACGAAGGTGGGCCTTTCGGGATCGTACCTCGAGCTCGGCCGCTACGCGGAAGCCCAGGTCCTTCTCGAGAAAGCGATCGACCACATTCGACGTGTGTTCGGCGAGCGCGACTACGAGACGCGCGTCGCGCTCTACAACTTGGCCTGCGTGCACGCACATTCGGGACGGACCGAGCTGGCTTTCGAGTATCTCCGCCGATCGATCGCCCTTGGGTGGAGCTACCCGGGCGGCCCCGCCCGGGACCAGCACCTCCTCCCGCTGCACGGCGATCCGCGCTTCGACGAGCTCGATCGCGCGGGGCGCTTGAACTCGCGAGACGCGTGGCCCGAGTACTTGCGCGATGCGCGATCATCGATGCGCGACGGCCGAACCGCCGATGCCGAGCGCCTGCTCCGCGACCTCGTCGCCGCCGTAGAGCGGGTCGACGGGCCCGGGGCCGGAGGCTCGGCCATCGCCCCGCGATTGGCGCTGGCGAAGTGCTGGATCTCGAAGGGGCAATTCGACGACGCCGATCGCCTTCTCCTGCCAACTCTGGCAGCGGCACGCGACGAGCGGAACCACCCGGGCGAGAACCGATCCCTGGATCTCCTCGCGCAGTGCGACATCGGCCGCGGCCGTCGGGAATCCGCGTTGGTCAGGATCGCCGCAGCGGCTTCCCTCTCTCATCCGGTGTTCGACAACGTCGACAGGTACTACGCCGCCGCCGAGAGCCACGCGCTGCGGGGTCGGGACGAGGACGCGTTGCGATCCTTGGCTCGCGCCTCGGCGCTGGGTTTCGAGGATGTCGAGCGGCTGGAGCACGACCTGGCGTTTGTGAAACTGCGCGGTCGCGCCGAGTTCGCGGAGATCGTCAAGGCCGCGCGCCGCCGGGCGCTTTGAGCATGAGGGACTACGACGCCATCATCGTGGGCGCGCGCTGTGCCGGCTCGCCGACGGCCATGCTCCTGGCTCGAACGGGCTACAAGGTCCTGGTCGTCGACAAGACCGCGTTCCCGAGCGACACGATCTCCACTCACCTGGTGCACCCGCCCGGAGTCGCCGCGCTTCGTCGTTGGGGGCTCCTCGACCGGCTCCTGGCGACCGGCTGTCCGCCCATCGACACGTATCGGTTCGACTTCGGCCCGTTCGTGATCTCGGGAGCACCCGGCACCGCGGAGTCCCCGGTCGCCTACGGACCGCGCCGCACCGTGCTCGACAAGCTGCTCGTGGACGCTGCGTCCGAGGCGGGGGCGGAGGTTCGCGAGGAATTCACCGTGGACGAAGTGCTGTTCGAGGACCGCCGCGTGACCGGCATCCGAGGGCGCGAGAGGAGCGGAAAGGCCGTCACCGAGCGCGCCACGGTCGTGGTGGGCGCGGACGGGCGACACTCGTCCGTCGCGGAAGCGGTGAAGCCCGAGACCTATCACCAGCGGCCTCCCATCCTGGCCGGCTACTACTCCTACTGGAGCGGGATCCCGCTGGAGGGCGCCTTCGAGGTCTATTCCTACCCCCACCGTGGTTTCGCCGCGTGGCCCACGAACGACGGGCTCACGCTCGTCGTCGGGGGCTGGCCGATGGCCGAGTTCGAGGAGAACAAGAAGGACGTCGAAGGGAGCTGGATGAAGATGATCGATCTATCGCCCGGGCTGGCCGCGCGGCTTCGCGCCGGCAAGCGCGAGGCGAAGTTCGTCGGCACGCCGGTCGCGAACTACTTCCGGAAGCCGTACGGACCAGGGTGGGCGCTCGTCGGAGACGCGGGGTACAACCGCGACTACATCACGGCCATGGGGATCATGGACGCGTTCCTGAGCGCGGAGCTCTGCGCCGATGCGCTGCACACGTCATTCTCCGGGACACGGCCGTTCGAGGAGGCGATGGGCGACTACCAGCGCGCGCGCGACGAGCGCGTCCGACCGATATTCGAGTTCACCTGCCAGGTGGCCGCCCTCGAGCCGCCCTCTCCGCAGCTGCAGCAGGTGCTGGGCGCGGCGCACGGCAATCAGGAAGCCATGGACGGGTTTGCGCGCGTCAACGCGGGAGTGACCTCGCCGGCCGAGTTCTTTTCGCCGGAGAACGTGGGAAGGATCTTCGAGGCAGCGGGGAGGCGTTAGCGTCGATCCGCGCTGCGGCGCCCCGGCCGTAGCGTAGGATGGGCCATGTCTTTTTCGAAATTCCAGCTTCACCCCGACCTGCTCCGGGCGGTCAAGGAGCTCGGGTTCACTCGCCCCACGCCCATCCAAGAGCGGGCGATTCCCCCTGCGGCACAAGGTGCAGACGTCCTGGCCTGCGCCATGACCGGAAGCGGAAAGACGGCCGCGTTCGTGCTGCCGATCCTCCACCGGTTGATGGGAAAGCCACGGGGCACGACCCGCGCGCTGATCTTGACCCCGACGCGCGAGCTGGCTGCGCAGATCCACCAGCACACGGACGAGCTGTCGGTGCACACGGCCGTGACCGGTGCTCCGGTGTTCGGCGGCGTCGGCATGGGCCCGCAAGAGCACGCGTTCCGTAGCGGGGTCGACGTCATCGTCGCGACGCCGGGCCGGCTGCTCGATCACTTCCGGTTCCCGTACGCGAAGCTCCACGGTCTCGAGATCTTGGTGCTCGACGAGGCCGACCGGATGCTCGACATGGGATTCCTGCCCGACATTCGCCGGGTGCTCAAGCATCTCCCGGCCCGGAGGCAGACGCTGTTCTTCAGCGCGACGATGCCCCAGGAGATCGCGTCCTTGGCGCGCGAGATGCTGCGCAACCCCGTCACGATCAACCTCGAGCGGAAGTCGGCGCCGGCCGTGGGGATCACCCAGGCGGTCTACCCCGTGGCGCGCGAGCTGAAATCGGCCTTGCTCGTCGAGCTGCTCAGGCGCGACATCGTGGCCGAGGCGATCGTCTTCACCCGCACGAAGCATCGTGCCAATCGCCTCGGGGATTTTCTCGAGCGCCACGGCATCAAGTGCGCGCGCATCCACGGTAACCGTAGCCAGAACCAGCGGACGCAAGCGCTCGAAGGGTTCAAGGCGGGACAGTACCGCGTGCTCGTCGCCACCGACATCGTCGCGCGCGGCATCGACGTGGAGGATCTCTCGCACGTCATCAATTTCGACGTTCCGGCCGACCCCGACGCGTACATCCACCGGGTGGGGCGCACGGCACGCGCCGAGGCGACCGGGGACGCATTCACCTTCGTGTCGCCCGACGAGTCCGGCGACCTGGCCGGCATCGAGCGCGCGATCGGAAAGCCGTTGCCGCGCGTGACGCTGCCCGGCTTCGACTACACGCGTAGGGTCGAGGAGAAGCTGGAGATCCCGATCCACGACCGGCTGGCGGCGATGCGCGCCCAGCGTCGGCGCGGCGCCGAACGCCGCGCGACCGGCGACAAGCCGGCCGGGTCGAAGCCCAAGACCCAACCCAAGCCGAAGGGCGGGAGAGGCGGCGGAGGCGGGCGCGGCCGCTCGCGCCTGGACGCGATCCTCGACCGCCATGCACCGCGGGACCGGCACGGTCGCTAGGTGCCGGACCCTCTCAGGGACACGATTCGACTCGCCGCAGTCCGCACGTGCCCGCCACCTGCGGCCGCGGGGCGCCGGTCCCGTCGGTCCCGAGCCCTCCTTCGCGCCCCGGCGTAACCGGCGCGACGAGGTAGTACTCGTCGGCGACGCCCGGTAGGAACGTGGCCGGCGAGACGCGGTCGCACGCCCCCCCGATCGGCGCGTCGACGTAGGTCCCCGTCGTGCGCAGGACCGTCAGATCGCCCGCGTGGATCGCGTAGGTCTGGCCCGGAACGGCCGCCGCGTTGCACGCCGCTCCCCACGACGCCACGAGCTCGGATCCCGCCGTCTTGTCGATCGCGAGCGAGCCCGCGGGGATCGAGCCCGGCCAGCGGATGACGTCGCAGACCAGCGGGGCGGGGGCCTCGATCTCGACCTTGAACCGATCGACGTACCAACCCTCGCCGTCGCCCTGGTGGCTGCCGTCGGAGCCGAACACGAGCGCGATCCAGACCGTGGTCCCGCGATAGGGCGTGAGATCGAAGGTGCTCGTGACCCAGCCGCCGGAGCTCCCCTGGAACGCGCGCTTCCCAGCGAGGCCGTTGCAGACCGTGGGCGAGATCACCCCGCCGGGATAACCGCCGACCGGATTGAGAACCGCGAAGACGTCCTGGTTGTCGTCCACCGCGTCGACGAGCACGCTTCCACCGTCCCCAGCGACGACCGTCTGATACCAGTGCTCGATCGTGAGCGTCGCCACCTGCGCGCTCGCGGGGATCGCGAGCCCGGGCCCGCCGGACCCGTCGAGCCCGCCGTAATGAAGCCACGCGAAGTTGTTCGTGTCGTAAGAGGTCCCCGGCCCGTTGCCGCAGTCGTAGGACGTGCCTCGCGTCGCGTCCTTGGTCGCCAGGTGCCACTGATCCTTCGTCGCCTTGTTACACCCGGGGATCCCGTCGTCCACCACGCGATGGGACCAGCTCGGCGGGCTCGCCGTGTCGAAACGCTCGTCGAGCAGGACCGTGTGGATCGGGGGAGGCGTTCCGCCCTGCACGGTGATCTGGAACGCGTCGGTCTTGTCCCCGTGGTCGCCCGGCGGATTCGCGGTCGCGATGTCCACGACGTCGAAGTGGGCGACGCTCCCGCAGGTCGCCGCGGGGTCCACGGTGAACGCGACGGCCGCGACGGGCGTGGCGGTCGCCCCGGGGGCGACGCTCCCGAAGCTCCGCGGCGCGGGATCGAGCAGGACGATTCCGGGAGTCGTGGGCACGATCCGCGCCGTCACGCCGACGGCCGTCGCGCTCCCCGCATTCCTGAGGCGCGGCGTCACCGCCCAGGTCTCCCCGGGCTCGACGTTCGCGTCGCCGTCGCCGTCGATCTGCGTATACGGGACGTCGACGGAGTCGTAGATGACGATCGGGCCGAACGACTCCACGGCGACCTGCCAGGCGCCGCGGCCGTACGTCCCCGCGGTCACCAGGCTCTGAGTCGGGTTGTACTCGAGGTCGGTGACGACAAGCCCCTCGGGCAGGCCGTTCATGTAAGGAACGAACGTCGCGCCGCCGTCCGCGCTCCGGAAGATCCCGACGTCGGTCCCGACGAGGACGTCGGTCCCCGTGAGCAGGAGGACCGTGTTCGCGGGCACGTTCGGCAGCCCGCTCCCGACCGCGGTCCAGCCGGTTCCCGAGCGCCACTCGTAGAGATGAGGACCGTTGAACCCGCCCAGGGTCGCGAGCGCGCGGCCCTCATCGTCCGGATCGCCGCCGACGTCGGTGACCGCACGCCCGGGGAGCCCGGCGCTGAGGTCGGTCCACGTCAGGCCGGCGTTGGGGGAGCGCCACACGCGCCCCGACTCGCTGCCGGAGTAGACGACGTCGTCGTGGATCCGATTGACCTCGACGGTCAGCAGCGAGCCCGAGCCGCCGGTCAAGTCGGGGCCCATCTGCGTCCAGCTGGTGCCGCGGTTGTCCGAGCGGTAGACGCGATGGGTGCCGAGGTAGAGCCGCTGGGGCTGCAGCGGATCGACGATGTAGGGGGTCACCCAGTTGATCCGGTCGCCGCTGATGATGCCGCTGCCCGATCCGGTGATCCCCGAGAAGCTCCCCAGCACGCCCGTCGTCGAGCGCGAGACGCTCGGAAAGCCGCCGCTCGGATACGAGGTGATGTACGCGACGTTCGGCTGGAACGGGTCGATGTGGCACACGAACCCGTCGCCGGTGACGGCCTGGAGGTCCCAGGTGTCGCTCGAGGTGCGCACGAGCGAGGAGTTGTCCTGCGCGCCGCCGCAGATCACGTCCGGGTTCGACGCGTCAACGCCCACCGCGTAGAACTGCGTGATGTTGAGATTGCCGTTCTTGTTGGCGAACGTCGCGCCGAGGTCGCTCGTCTTCCAGAGACCGCCGTCCCCCCCCGCGTAGAAGGCGTTCGCGTCGGTCTCGTCCATGACCAGCACGTGCATGTCCTGATGGACCTTCTGGGACGAGCCCCAGCCGTTGCTCAGGTCGGTCCAATTGACCCCGCCGTCGTTGGACCGCCAGATCCGGATCGTGCCGCGAACGACGATGTCGGGGTTCGTGCGGTGGACGCGGAGGACCATGTTGTACCCACACTGACCGTCGCAGGCGTTGCTGCCGGTCGCGCGCTGCGTCCAGGTCGCGCCGCCGTCCGTCGTGCGCCACAGCGCGTTCGGACTCCCAAACAGGACGTAGACCGTGTTGGAGGCGGACGGGGCGATCGCCAGCTCCGTCGTCCCGGTCGAGCCGTTCGGGAGTCCCGAGGCGGTCTGGAGGACCCAGGTCACCGCGTTGTCCGTGGACTTGTAGATCCCGCGCTCGGTCGCGGCCCAGAACGTGTTGCGCACCGTCGGGTCCTGCGCGATCTCGTGGACCGGAGTGTTCGACAGCCGCTGCGTCCAGGTGAGCCCCGCGTCGTCGGAGGTGTAGATCCCCCCGTTCGCCTGGGACCCCGAGGTGCACCCCCGGATCCGGCCGCCGGTCACGATGTGCGCGGAGTTCCGCGGGTCCACGATCACGTTCGCGAACGACGAGAGGTCCTGTAGCGTCGAGGCACCGCTCCCGTTCCGGGCTTCCCAGTTGAGACCGCCGTCCATCGAGCGCAGGAGCCCGATGCCGAAGTACGACTCGCAGCCCTGGTTGTTCTCTCCCGTCCCGACCCAGATCGTTCCCGAATCATTGGGGTCGATCGCGACCGTGCCGACCGTCATCGTCCCCGCCGAGTCGAAGACGCTCGTCCACGACAGCCCGTCGTTGTCCGACCGCCACACGCCCCCCGACGCCGTGCCGACCCAGAGCGTGCCGGTCACCGGATCCTTGGCCAGCGACGCGAGGCGCCCCGCGATGTTGCCGAAGGTCCACCCGCCGAAGGTCGAGGGGGATGGCCCCTTCGAGACCCAGAAGTTCTGCTCCGCCTCGGTCCCGAGCGAGCGGCGGCCCCTCTGGGCCCGGAGGGCTCGACGTGTCTCGAGGACCGCCGCCTCCCGGAGGGCCGCCATCTCGGCGGCGGACCCCGTTCCGTCCCGGCGAGTCGAGAAGAACCACTCGTGGCGCTTGCGGATCCGCTCGTCCTCGTCGAGCTTCGTGTCCTGGATCCGGGGACTCGGGGTCGACTGCGCAACCAGGAACCGGGTGGCGAGAACGAGGGTCGCGGAAACGAGGAGGACCCGGACGGATCGCCGCATGCGGAATACCCCCCTGGCGGCCGAACGAGCGCGGCCCGAAAAGGCCTGAAAGGTATACGGCCGGGGGGGACCGCCGCCAATCGCAAAGAGCCGGGACCCGAGGGACGCTGTATCGTGGCGAGCCCATGAAGCTCGCTCCGGCGCTCGCCCTCATCCTGGCGGTCTCCGGGTCGTTCCAGTGGCCGCTCCCGGAAGGTTGGCGGCAGGAGACGATCCCCTTCCCGCTCGAGTTCGCCCCGGACCTCCCCTACAAGGGAGTCGAGGAGCTTCGGTTCTCCCCCGGGATGTTCAAGCCCGACCAAGGAGGCTATTGGTCCTACGCGTTCGTCTGGTGGCTGGATGGCCACCCGGCTCTCGACGCCCCCGAGCTGACGTCCTCGTTGCAGCGCTACTTCACCGGCTTGTGCACGAGCGTTGCGAAAGAGAAGGGGCAGACGATCGACCCTGCCAGGATCTCGGCGTCCCTTCACGCGACGGACGGCCCGCGGGCCAAGCTCGGGCACGCCGTCGCAGCGTTCGCGGGGACCGTCGACTCGTACGACCCGTTCGCAACCGGCAAGCCGATCGTTCTCAACGTCGAAATATGGGTGTGGGATTGCGATCGATCGGGCAAGCGCGCCGCGATCGTCCTCGCCTCACCCAAGCCGGCAAGCGCGCCGATCTGGAGCTCGCTCCGCAAGCGCCGCGACGAATTCGTCTGTCACAAGCCCTGACGGGCGGGAGCGCGAGGGCGACATGATCGAGGTCGACGGGCTGGTCAAGACGTACGGCACCGTGCAGGCCGTCCAGGGCCTGAGCTTGACGGTTCGGCGTGGCGAGATCTTGGGGCTCGTCGGGCCGAACGGCGCGGGCAAGACGACGACGCTTCGCTGCATGACCGGCATCATCCCCCCGACCTCCGGGCGCGTGCGCATCGCCGGCTTCGATCTGATGGAGCAGCCTCTGGAGGCGAAACGCCGGCTGGCGTTCGTGCCCGACGAGCCGCGCCTGTTCGACTACCTGACGTCGTGGGATCACCTGATGATCACGTCGCGGCTCTACGGTGTTTCGGACGGTGCCGCCCGAGCCAAGCTTCTCCTCGATGAGCTCGAGCTCGGCGATCGTCGCGACGCGTATCCGTCGGAGCTGTCCCGCGGGATGAAGCAGAAGCTCATGGTCGCGATGGCGCTCCTGCACATGCCGGAGGCGATCCTGTTGGACGAGCCGCTCACGGGGCTCGACCCGGCCGCCATGAGACGCATGAAGACCCGGATCCAAACCTCCGCCGCGTCGGGCGTCGCGGTGATTCTCTCGTCGCACATGCTCCACCTGGTCGAGGAGCTGTGCGAGCGGGTCGTCGTGGTCGTGCGGGGGCGAAAGGTGCTCGACGGCACTCTGGAAGAGATCCGGCACGCCTCGCCCGGGCTGGGAGGCGACGCCGACCTCGAGGCGATCTTCATGAAGGCGGTGGAGAGCGACGCCGGATGATCCGTGTGCTGGTCCGCCTGCAGTGGATGCAGCTGCGCGGGCGGGTGGTCCGGTCGATCCGGTTGCTTCGGCAGCCGAAGTACCTCGTCGGTTTCCTCGTCGGCGCCGGTTGGATGGGGCTCTGGGTCGTTCGGCCGCTGCTCAAGTCCAAGCTCAATTTCGAGTCGGCACAGGGGAGCGCGCTCGGCATGGAGCTCGTTCCGGCGATTCACCGGTTCGCGGCCCTCGTGGTCACGATCGCGTTGCCCCTGCCCTGGCTGCTGCCGTGGGGACGGCTGGGGTTCCCGTTTCGCGAGTCCGAGCTGACGATGCTCTTGCAGGCGCCGTTGACCCGGCGTGAGGTCATCCAGTACGGCCTGCTGAAGTCCGAAGTCGGGGTCCTCCTCAGCGCATTCGTTCTCCCGCTGTTCGTCGGCGGGGGTGGCCTCGGCGCGCGGCTCTTGATGGGGTGCGGCACCTGGATCCTCTTCGAGTTCTGGCACCTCAACGGGAAGTGGCGGGCGTTGTTCAACCTGCGCCAGACCGAGATTCCGGCCGCCCTCGCGCGCTCACGGCGTCTCGCGCTGACGATCGGCCTGACCGCCTTCTACGGTACGTTGCTGCTGGCGCTCAAGCCGTTCGTGGCGCGGATCGTCGGCGCGCTCGACGGGGCCGACTACCGGGAGGTCGTCACCCATCTGAAGGCGGTGACGTGGCCGCCGTTGCTCGAGGCCGTGTCGACGCCCGGCCGATGGCTGACCGCCCCGATCTTCGCCGGAGGCGGAATCGCGTTCGTCCTCGCGGCCGCACCGATGCTGCTCGCGATCCTGGCGCAACGGGAGGTCGTCCTGCGCTCGAAGGCGCGGTTCGAGGAGCACGCGCTCGAGCACGCGACGAAGGAGCAGGCCAGGAAGTCGCCGACGCGACGATTCGCCAGGATCTCCTCGCGGACACGGTCGAGCCGTCCGTTCGAGATCGCCCGTCGAGGCCCGCCGGAGGTCGCGCTCGTGTGGAAGAACGCGGTGCGCGTGTCGCGTGCCCGGTGGGTCCGCGTCGCCTACGTCGGCTCGGCCCTGTTGCTCGGAATCGCCGTGCTCCCGGCGCTCCTCAAGCTTCCCGACCTCACGTACGGCGTGCTGGCGGTCATCGGGGCGGTCCCGATATTTATTCTGCCGGTGCTTGCGGGCATGACGTGGAACAACGACCTCCGCACCGAGCTGGCGCACATCGATCTGGTGCGTACGTGGCCCGTGTCGGCGCGGCGATTCGTGCTGGCCGAGGTGGTCTCGCCGGCGATTCTCAGCTTCGCCGGCGCGGCATGGGGAGCGGGAGTCATCTTGACCAGCCTCTTCGGCAGCCGCTTGCGCGAGGCGCTGACCGGCCAGCGGTCGCATCTCGTCCTGCTGCCCAGGGCCGCGGAGTTCATGGGCGTCGAGAGCGGGCTGGCGACGGTTCTCCTCTTCGCGAGCATCCTGCCGGCGGCGGCGGCCGTGTCCTTCTTCTCCTCGGCGCTTCAGAACGTCGCGACGCTGTGGGTTCCGGCCTGGATGGCGCACAGCGCCGATCGCAGTCAGGGCGTGGCGGCGTTCGGCCAGCGCATGGTCCTTTCCGCCGCCCTCGGGCTGGCGCTCATGCTGGCGCTGATTCCCAGCGCCCTGCTGGTCGGGGCGGCGGTGGGGATCCAATGGCGGCTCGGGATCCCGTGGAGCGCCTGGGAGTTTCCTCTTTGGGGGGTGCTCGCGGCGGCGCCGCTGTTCGCCTTCGGCTGGTCGTTCGTTCAGGTCGCGGCGCGCCTCTGGGAGCGGCTCGATCCGTCGCAGGAGATCCTCGAGCTGGGTCGCTGACACCGTCAGCGCGAGAGACGCTTGCCGAGCCGGTCGAGGGCGCGAGACAGGTCCGGCATGTCTTCGAGAATGGAGACGAGAGGATCCTCCTTCATCTTCTTCAACCGGCCGGGGACCGTCTCGATCGTGAATCGCGACGGATCGAGACGCGACGTCGCCTCGCTCCATCGCAGGGGGGTGGAGACCTGCGCCCCGGGGACCGGCCGCGCGGAGAACGGGGCGACCAGGAGCTTGCCGTGGCCGTTCTGGAGGAAATCGATGTAGACCTTCCCGTCCCGCGCGTCGAGCGCCCGGGCGATCGTCGCGATCTCGCCGACCTCCATCACGAGAACGCGGGCGAGCAGCTCCCCGAGCACCCTGCTGTCCTCGAACGTGCATTGCCGGCCGAGGGGGATCATCACGTGCAGCCCCGTCGAGCCGGAGGTCTTGAGGTAGACCGGGAGCTCGAGCTCGTCGCAGAGTCGCCGGGCGGCGAGGGCCACCTTCACGACGTTCCCCATCGGAGCCCCCTTGGGGTCGAGATCGAGGATGCACCAGTCGGGCCGCTGCAGGCTCCCGACACGGCTCGCCCAGACGTGGAGCGGGATCGTGCCGAGATTGATCACGTAGAGGAGGGACGGCTCGTCGTCGCAAACGAAGTAGTCGATCTCGCGCCCGCCGTGGTCGCTCCACATCCGCTCCTTGCGGAGCCATTCGGGACCGAAGCCGGGCGCGTCCTTCTGGAAGAATGACTTCCCCCGAATCCCATCCGGATAGCGCGTCATCACGAGGGGACGATCGCGCAGGTAGTTGAGGATCCAGGGCGAGATCGCCCGGTAGTAGGCGATCAGGTCTCCTTTGGTATGGCCCTCCTCCGGCCAGAAGACCTTCTCGAGATTCGTGAACCGGACGGCGCGCTCGACGGGAGCCGCGGGCTCGCTCGCGATCTCTTCGGTCGTTTCCGATCGCGCCTCGGGGGCCCGGCATTCCTCCGGCCGCTTGTCGTCGCGCAGGCGCACGAAGACGGGATGGCGGAGCTGGCCGTCGGCGGTCCACTCCTTGTAGCGCACCTCGCAGACGATCGCCGGATTCGTCCAGACGTGCTCCCGACCCTTCGGCACCGCTCCCGTCGCCGCCGGCGATCCCCGTCGCTCCTCATCGAGGCGGCGGCGGAGGTCTTCGAGCTGGCGATCGCTGAACCCCGTTCCCACACGCCCCGCGTAGCGGTACCCCTCGCCCTCGCGAACGGCCAGGTGCAGGGCGCCGAGACCGACGCGACCGCGCTGGGGCTCCGTGTAGCCGACGATGACGAGATCATCGGCGCGATGGAAGCGGACCTTGACCCAGTCCGCGCTTCGACCGCGTCGGTAGGCTGATTCGGCCCGTTTGCACACGATCCCCTCGAGACCCGTGCGCTGCGCGGCCTCCAGAAGGTCGGATCCCCGTCCTTCGACGTGGTCGGCGAAACGGATCGGCCCTGCCGACGGCACGAGCTTCTGCAGGAGCCGCTTGCGCTCCGTCAGCGGAAGGGACCTCGTATCGCGCTCGCCGAAAGCGAGAAGGTCGAAAGCGAAGAAGACGGCGGGAAGCTCGAGCGACGCTCGATCGATGTCGGGGCGCCGGGTCAGGCGCGCTCGCCTCTGCAGCCGCGCGAAGCTGGGTCGGCCCTGGTCGTCGAGGACGACCACTTCGCCGTCGAGGACGATCCGGTCGTACGGAAGCCCTGCCAGGACACGCGTGATCTCGGGGAAGGACGCCGAAGCGTCGCCCCCTCCGCGGAGCTTGAGAGCCGGGCGCCCGTCCTCCCGGGAGGCGAGCAAGCGATAGCCGTCGTACTTGATCTCGAAGAGCCAGCCGTCACCCGAAGGCGGGGCTTCTCTCGCCTCGGCGAGCATCCAGTCGATCTCCTTCGCATGCACGATCCGCCGCGGAACCTTCAGCCGCTGAAGCTCGGCCTCGACGTCGCGCGCGCGCGTCGGCCCGTCCCGCAGCTCCTCGACCGTCATGCCGGACAGCACCGACTCCTGCGACAGCGCGGCGCCTTGCCGGACGTGCCCGTCGCGCTCCTTGATCAGGAGCCAATCCCTTTCCGAGCGCTTCGTGCGGACGAGCGTGAAGAGGCCTCGAAGCTTGTAGCCGGCCAGATCGAACAGCAGCTTCCCCTTCGTCATCCCCGCTCGCGGGTCCTCGCGGGCCGTCCAGAGGCCTCTGTCCCAGACGATCACCGAGCCCGCGCCGTAGTTCTCCTTGGGAATCGTCCCTTCGAAGTCGCCATACTCGAGCGGGTGGTCCTCGACGTGAACCGCGAGACGCTTGTCGCTCGGGTCCAGCGACGGTCCCTTGGGAACCGCCCAGGAGACCAGCACCCCGTCCAGCTCGAGCCGGAAGTCGAAGTGGAGGCTGCGGGCCGCGTGCTTCTGGACGACGAAAAGGCCCGGCCGCTCCGTCGTCTTGCCCCCGAACGGCTCCGGAGTGCGCCCGGCCTCGCGCTTGGCCCTGTAGGGGCCTAACTTGTCCGCTGGTTTACTTTTGGCCACAAAGGTATATACATGCCGTTTCTTCGGAGGACATTATGGCCCCCCGAGCGATAGCGACCGCGACCGTCTCGTTCGGCATGGTCTCGATTCCCGTCAAGCTGTACTCGGCGGCGGAATCGGCGACGGGAGTCTCCTTCAACCTGCTCCACAAGGACTGCGGCTCCCGGCTCCGCCAGCAGTACGTCTGCCAGAAGGACGGCCAGATCGTGGCACGCGACCAGATGGTCAAGGGGTACGAGTTCTCCCGCGACCAGTACGTCACCTTCACGCCGGAAGAGATGAAGGAGCTCGAGGAGAAGGCGACGCAGACGGTCGAGATCGCGGAGTTCGTATCCGCTTCCTTGATCGATCCGATCTACTTCGACAAGCCGTACTACGTCGGGCCGGACAAAGGGGGCGACCGGGCCTACCGGCTCCTCGCGAAGGCGATGCGCGACAGCGGAAGGGCCGCGCTGGCCCGGTACGGCGCGCGCGGGAAACGGTATCTCGTCATGATCCGGCCGACGGCGGACGACAGACTCGTCATGCAGCAGCTCCACTACGCCGACGAGGTCCGCGCGGCGTCGGAGATTCCGGTCGGCGAGATCGAGGTACGGGACAAGGAGCTCGAGCTGGCGATGCAGCTCATCGATCAGATCTCGAGCGACGTCTTCCGTCCGGAAGCCTACGAAGACGATGTTCGAAAGCGCATGCAGGATGCCATCCAGCGAAAGGTCGAAGGCAGCGAGATCGCGATCGCACCGGTGGAGGCCGCCGGCGCGCAGGTCATCGACCTCATGGAGGCGCTGAAAGCGAGCCTGGCGAAGAAGTCTTCGGTCTCCGAGGAGTCCGTTCTCGCCCAGGACCGCAAGCCCCCGAAGCGAGCGGCGCGCGAAGCGCAGGCCTCGGCCGAGCGCCGGCCCAAGGCGGCGGGTCGATCCAGCAAAGCGTAGGCCCGTGTCGGTATCCAAGGGATACTCCGTGCGGGATGTCGCCAAGCTTCTCGGGCTCCCGGTCAGCCGTGTGCACTCCTACGTACGCTCGGGGTTCCTGAAGCCGGACCGGGGATCGAGCCGGGAGCCGACGTTCAGCTTCCAGGACGTCGTCGTCTTGCGCACCGCGACCGAGCTGGTTCGCTCCCGCATCGCGCCGTCCCGCGTGAAGAGGATCCTGAAGAAGCTCGCGAGCGATCTCCCCGAGGGCCGCTCCCTCGCGGGGATGAGGATCGTCGCCGAGGGGAACCGCGTCGTGGCGTGCGCCGGGGGCTCCCGGTGGAACCCCGAGAGCGACCAGAGGTTGTTCGATTTCGAGGTGGCCGAGCTCGCGCAGAGCGCCGAGCCGATCGTCCGGCGTGCTGCGCTCGCAGCCCGCACGGCTTCGAACGATCTCGACGCCGAGGACTGGTACGAGATGGGAGTCCACCTGGAGATCGCGGCGCCGGACGACGCGCGCGACGCCTACCGGAGAGCGCTCGAGCTGGCCCCGGGCCATGCGGAAGCCCACGTCAACCTCGGGCGGCTGCTGCACGAGCAAGGCGATCTGCGAGCCGCGGAGGAGCAGTACCGCGCCGCGCTCGCCGTCCAGCCGGAGTCCGTCCTGGCGGCCTTCAACCTCGGAGTCGTCCTGGAGGATCGGGGCCGCAGCGACGAAGCGGTGCGCGTGTACGAGCGGCTCCTGAAGCGCGAGCGCGGCTATGCGGACGCTCACTTCAATCTGGCGAGGCTCTACGAGAGGTCGGGCCGGAAGATCGCGTCGCTGCGTCACCTGAAGGAGTACGAGAAGCTGACGGTCGAGCACTGACCCGATGCGCTAGAGGCCGGCAGCGAGCAGCGTCCAGTCGTCTTCCTGCGGCCGCCCCCGCCCATGCCGTGTTGCCGCCTCGAGGACGGCCTCGAGCAGGGGAGTTCCCCCCGCCGGCGTCCGGCCGATCTCGTCCGCAATCCCGGCGGAGCCGAAGTCTCCGCCCTCGCCGCGGATCTCCGTGACCCCGTCGGTATAGAGCAGGAGCCGGCCCCCGGGAGGAAACGCGATTCTCTCCTTGACCCAGAGCAGTCCCGGGAGGGCGGCGCTGATCAGCGGGCCCGTGGCGCGAAGGGCGGAAGGGGGCGTCACGTCGCGCCAGACGAAGGGCGGGGGATGGCCCGCATTGACGTACTCCATCGTCCCTCGCGTCACATCCACCACGCCGGCCACCAGCGTCACGAAGCGCTCGTCGGCGAAGGAATGGAGCGCGCCCCACAGGCGCGCCGCCACGGCGCGAGGATCGAAGCCGTCGTCGCGCGCGGAGCGGAAGACCGACTTGACGACCCCCGTCAGCATCGCTGCGGATACGCCGTGGCCGGACACGTCGGCGACGAGCAGGGCGACTTTCCCCGGACCCGCGGCCACGTAGTCCACCAGATCGCCGCCCAGCTCGGAGCAGGGCCGGTAGCGCAGGTCGACGCGGAGGCCTTCCACGAGCGCCCCCGGCGGCGGCAGCAGGTTCTCCTGAAAAGCGCGGGCCTCCGCCAGGTCGGACTCCAGCCGCAGCGTGTGGCGGCGGTTCTCCTCGGAGAGGCGCCTGAGCTCGAAACACCGCTCGACCAGAGTGGTCAGCAGCTCCCGGTCGAAGGGCTTCTGGATGAAGTAGAAGGCGTTCTCCCGGATGGCCCGCACGATCTTCGCGTCCAGCTCGCCGAGGCTTCCCGTCATAAGGATCACGTCGAGATCCGGTACCGCGCGCTTGAGGCGGGAGGTCAGCTCGAACCCGTCCATCTCGGGCATGCGGACATCGAGGATGGCCAGCTCCGGTGCGAGCCCGGGGAGCAGCGCCAGAGCCTCGGCGGGCGTCGTGGCTTCCGTCACTTCGTACCGCGGGGAGAGGATGCGTCGCACGGCGCGAAGCATCCCCGGCTCGTCGTCCACCACGAGGATGTGGGCCGGCTTCACGCCGCCTCCGGCAGGACGACGCGCACGGAGGTGCCTCGTCCGGGCTCGCTCTCGAGGTACAGCTTCCCCCCCATGCTCCACACGACGGAGCGACAGATGGCGAGCCCGAGGCCGCTCCCGCTTTCCTTGGTGGTGAAGAACGGCTCCTGCACCCGGGGGAGCAGCTCGGGGGGGATGCCGATTCCCGTGTCGGCGATGACGATCTCCAGCCCTCCGGGGACGGGCCGCGCGCGGACGTCGATCCTCCCGCCCCTGGGCATCGCCTCCCGAGCGTTCGTGAGGAGGTTCAGCAGGACCTGCTCCAGCTCGCTGAGGTTCCCCGCCACCGCAGGCAGCGGCTCCTCCAGCGCTACGTTCACCGCGATCCCCATCCTGTCCAGGCCGTCCCCGAGGACGGCGAGCGTGCTCTCGACGGCCCGGGCCACCTGTGCCCGGCCACCGCTGCGGGCGCCGTCGCGCGCGAAGGCGAGCATCCCCCCGAAGATTCGCCGGCACACCTCGAGCGAGCGGTGGATCTGCTCCA
>Ga0075428_100002856_pt1 | contig 18848 bp, 17 predicted proteins | sample RhiMetdeltSRZDD2_FD_75291 | JGI IMG/M metagenome (GOLD analysis project Ga0075428, IMG submission 75291) | Populus rhizosphere microbial communities from Tennessee, USA - Rhizosphere MetaG P. deltoides SRZDD2 | ecosystem: Host-associated > Plants > Roots > Rhizosphere > Soil | place: USA... | reverse complement strand
AGGAACGCCATGCCGCGCTCCTTGCCGCCGCCCGGAACGACGACTCGCGCCCAATCGCTCGCGTGATCGGCAGAGAGCCACGGGTATTGCACCTTCACGCGGCCCTGCTTCTCGGGATCGTTGTTGTCAGTGACGATACCGATGACGAGGCCGCGCATGGCGCTGCTGCCGCGCTCGGGTTCCGGAGCGAGCAGGTTCAGCAGCGTCGTGGGATGCTGGCCCGACACGCTGAACCGCGTGGTATATCCGTGATCGGCCGCATAGTGATGCGTGGCGCTGGTGATGTAGTACGTGCCACTGAACCGGTCGCCGATCGCCGAGACCTTCACTTTTACCCCGGCGACGATCTTCGCATTCCCCGCGCACACGCCGTCGGCCTCGATGAATCGCGACGTATGCCGGTTGGCCATCGTCTGGGCGAGTCGATCGGCCTCTGCCTGACTGCGCACCGGTCGGTCGGCTGTCAGATGCGGCGCTTCGAGATTGAACGCACGCTTCGCGAGCTGGCCGCCTTTGCGCTGTTCGCCTACTTCGGGCGCCCCGTTCCCGCTCTGTACACGACCGGTGATCGCGCGCCGCGTCGCCGGATCCCAGCCGCGCACCGTCGCGTCCGTGATCTGCGAAACGGTCGTCATGCGCGGCCGAAACTCCATGAGCGTCGTCGCCCACTGGAGCTCGATTGGTGCATCGTCAGCCGCCGGCTCTTTGAAGTGCAGGGTCTTGCCGTCAGCGTAGAGGAGGTACCCTAACGCCGACGCACGCCCGCGCAGGAACGCCAGGTTAGTCTCGTTGTTCTGAAAGACGTACGGGTAAACCTGGGTCGTCGGGCTGATCTGGGCCTGCAGGCCGACCTCGCGCGCCAGCTTCTGCACGAGGTCGCCGTCGGTGACGTTGAGGAACGAACGGACATAGCGGCCGCGCGACAGACGATGCAGCCGGTCGAACGCGCGGACGATGAGGCGGTGCGTCTGCTCGCTAAAGTCGGGCTCGAGCTCGACGATCTCGCCATCGAACAGCGGGCCCTCGGTGCCCGCGGCTTTGGCCGCAACCTTGAGTCCCTTCCCGGGCTCGAGCGCCGGCGCGTCGATCCACTTGAGCCGAGTGTCGTGAAGGATGATGGTCGCGACATCCGGGAGATGAAGACTGCTCTCCACCGAGATCGACACGAGGTCGTCCATGATATCGTGAGCGACCGATTCGCCGCCGCCCTCGAGCTCGAGGTAGAAGTGGCTAAGCAGCGCACCGGTGTCAGGCATTCGGGATCACCAGCACCATGCCGACGGCCAGCCGCCGGACACGCGTTAGGTGGTTGGCGTCGGCGATTTGACGCCACTGGCTCGTGTCGCCGTACTCCTGATACGCGATCCAGCCGAGCGTGTCGCCTTCGCGGACGGTCCAGAGGCGCTCACCGCCGGCGCTCCCCGAGGTCGGGTTCTGCTTCGCGAGCGCGCCTTCGTCCTCGACTTGCCGAAACGACACGTTGAGCGTCGCCCGCACGGGTGTGCCGTCCGCGATGAACATCGTGAACTTCTGCGTGACCTTGGTGATGACGGCCTTGAACAGCCACGTCTGGCCCCACTGGAACACGACCTTCGGCGGTCGACCCTTCTTGTTCTTCGAGTCGGTCAGCTTCGAATCGACGACCATGAGCTTCCAGATCCTGTCCGTGTACTCCTTGCGGACGTCTTTCGGCGTGCCCCTGGAGTTGACGGCCGCGTACGTATCGAAGAACAGCTCCATCTCGAGTGTGGCCGGCTTGCCGCCACCGAACTCGATCTGCGGGATGTTCTTGCCGGTCTTCTGATCCTTGTAGTTGTTCTCCTTGGTGAACGTGTACTCGGTGGGGTTGAACAGGCACTTTATCCGTTCCCCACTTTCCACGCTCACGATCTCGGCCTTCACGAGCCCGGATTGCGGCATCGACTCAAGCTCCTCGAACAGTTAGGCACCTCGCCGGCGTTCCGCAGCCAACCGTCGCCGCAGGACGTCGTAGACTTGACGCGCCAGCGCATCGACATCGGGCGCGCCATCGCCGTCGTCGTGTGCGCCATGCGACCCTGCACGTGTGGGCTGCTCGCCGCTGCCCGCATCGCCGTGCGCCGCGCGTTGAACGGCGGGCGCACGGGACGCCGGCCCGACCAGGTTGGTCGGAGCGGCGCCTGCCGCCGATGGTACGGAGCCGTTAGGCTCGGCTGTCGAGCTACCGGAATCCTCGCGATCTTGCGCGAGGAATGACGGTAGCGGCTCCCACGGCGCTGGAAGTGACCCCCACTGCGCCGACTTGCTTCGACCAGCAGAACGGCCGGCGAGCGCCCGCTCCGGCCGCGACGGTTCCGCCGCCGGATGATTTTCCTCATCGCGATCCACGTCCGACTCGAGGAACGTAGCGACCGGCACCGCACGCTCTCGGGCTGCTGCGTCGTGCACGCGAGCCTCGACAACGCGCGCCATCATCTCCTCATCGTCAGGCGGCGGCGCTGCACCTGCGGTGGCTTCGTCGACGCCTCGCACGGACGCGGGGCGGTGGACTGCCGAATGCGCGGTTGGCTTCCATGCCGCACGCGCGATCGGCGGAACGAAGCGATGTCCCCGCGAACGCGCGACGTGGGTAAGTTCGTGAGCCAGAAGTCCTGCCGTGGCAGGGTCGCGCTCGTCGTGCCCGGCGCCCAGCGCGATTTCGTCACCGGCGGCGACCGCATCGGCATCGTGTGCAGCCGCGAGCCGGGCTGCCTGGTCGCCTCTGTGGACCCGAACGGTGTCCGGGTCGATCCCTACGAGCGGTTTGAGGAATCGCCGTAGAGAAGGCGAGACAGGCGCCGGTTGCCCTGCCGTCGCGTGCGCTCCAACGCTGCCCGGCAGTGATGCAAGGCTCTGGCTCCTCGGAGCGATCGACTCTGCGGCCGTCGCGCCGGCGTTCGGGCTGGTTGCGTCAGCCGGCGTAGTCGCCGATACCAATTGCAACTCGTCAGGCACCCGGTGCTGCGCTGGAGTCCTGCCAGTGGCCGCCGAAGTGGTCCGAGGTACGGCTGGCGGCGAGTCAGGCGGGCGCGGCGGTGAGGTGTCAACGGCGGCCTCGCGCTCACGTGCCGCAGGTCGTTCGGTCTGGCGGTCCGAAGGCGAAGCGCTTGGCGCAGCCGGATTGCCATCCGGCCGCCCATCGCGTGGCCGCGACCCGGCCTGAGCGGCCTTTGGTGCGTCCCGAATCGGCGTGGCCGATGCCGCGTTAGGTAATGCAGGATGCGCATGGGGCCTGACGGGCTTTGCTGGCGGTTCGGCGCTCGTTGACCGTCGAGGCGCACTCGCGTCAGCAGGTCTGGCACGTACTCCTTCGGCCGTGCGCGCGGTGGGAACGCTGTGCCGCGACGGCTGCGCCGGCTGCGTCGGTGTGCTCCGCTGTTCTCGAGACGCGGGTGCTGCCGATGGCTCGGCACTGGCCGCCGGCGCGGGTTGTCGAGAATGCGCCGCGGACGGTGGCGGCGGGCTGAGAGCCTCAATGAGAAGTCGACGCCACTCCTGCGATGTGCGACCGACATCCGTGAACTCGAACTTTCCCGTGTTGGCGTCGGCGGACGGCTGAGACGTGCTTATTGGCGAGGGTGCCTGACGGCGCTGTGCTGGATCAGCGATGGCTTCGTGCGCCGTGCCCGCAGTGCCAGCCATCGGTCGCGGCGGCGGTCGACGCCCTTGTCGTCGCTCGTCCACTCGCGTGAAAGTGGCCGGCTCGATGGGCGCACTGTCAGTTGGCGCTACCGCGGGTTGGGCCTCCGCCGCTGGCGTAGTTGGCAGCGACGCAGTCGGCGGATCCGACACGGGTTTCTGTTCCGGCCGTGCTACCGGGACCGCGCCGCGAGCAGGTGCATTGCGATCCATCTGCTCGCGCTCGGTGGGGGCCGCTCTGCGCAACTCGCCCGAAGCGCGCAAGGCCTCCAACGCGCGCTGGACGATGATGGCGTGCTCGGTTTTGTCGATCGCGGGCGGGGATGGCGAAGCGGGCGCTGACGACGACGGCGTCACTGATTGCGATTCGGGCGCCAAGGCAGGCGTTGGTGGTGTCGCATTCGAAACGCCGGCGGCTGCGTCAGGTGCCACGAGAGTCGTGTCCGTGCGCCCGAGCGGCGCATCGGCCCGATCACCGGTTGCCGTGTCGGCTCGGGCGACCACGGTGCCTACATCGTCGACTCGGGCTGGGGGCGCATCGGCGAGCCGCGTCGAGCGCTGCGCAGGGGATGGCGGGCTACCGCTGCGCGGTGCGGTCGCGGATGTCCGCGTCGGCGGCGCAACTGGCGACGCAACTGGCGGCGCTACCGGGGGCACAAACCGCGGCGCATGCGCCGCACGCCGTTCTTCAGGGACCGATGTTCCTTGATCGGCGTTAGGTGTCGGCTCGAAACGCGCCGACTCAATGGATGGCCGGTGATCGTGTGGATGCGGCCTTACCGAGGGCTGCTCCAGCGACGCGCCCTTCGCAACCGCGCGTGCCTCGTCAGGCTCCTCAGTGGATGGCGTTACCTCAGCCGTGTCCTCGGTGGGCTCGGGCGATGCCCACTCCGGTTCAGAGGTGTACGGAGTTGGCTCCTTCGCGCCGGGTGCCAGCGGAGGAACGAAGCCCAGCGTCTCGCCGGACTCCTCGACCCAATCGCCCAGCGCCTGGAGCATCCGTACTCCAACAGGTTGTCGACGCGCCATCGGGTGGCGGGTCGCCAAACGTCGAGCGACCCGCCGCTGCTGGCGAATGCGGGTCTTGAGGCGATGCCGCCGCATACGTCGCTCAGCCTACCCGAGGCTGATCCCCTCGTGCGCGAGCTCGAGCGACTCGATCGCTGCCACCTTGCCTTCCGCGTTGAGCTGCGGCCCCACCCACTTGACCGGATACGCGTTGAGCAGTGTCCAGCGAGTCAACTCACTCCCGTCATTTTCGTAGATCACGATGTCCACCTGCTTCGGGGAGATCCGCCCGTTGAGGATCTCGCGATACCATTTGAAAAACGCGTTGGAGTTGGTCATCCCACTCTTCAGCGTCACGTTCCCCACCTTCGTCCGACCCGGCACGCGGTGCACGAAGCCATTCTGTCCGCCTTCCTCGTAGTCGGTCACGTTCGTCTCGATCTGCAGGCCGTTCACTTCGGTGAACAGCGCCTCGGTGACGTCGCTGATCTGGACGTAGAACCGGCAGTTGGTGTAGGGATCGGCCAGAGTCGTCATTCGAACTTCCGCAGTTGATCCACGTCGCCGTTCCGCCCTCGCTCGAGGCGAACGTCGGCCAGCATCAGTCGGTACACCCGATCGGCGAGCTGCTCCACGTCGATGGTGGCGTGTCCGGCTTCCCGCCCGTCGGGCGATTCGTCCTTTACGTCCGCCTCGGCCATCCGATGCGTTGCGCGTTAGGCAGTGGCAGTCTGGGCGAGGTCGATCGGGAAGCGCGTCCCGCACGATGGGCACTGCGTCTCCACCACATCCTCGGTTACGTCGTTGAGGCGTACGAACAGGTCCTGCAAGTACACGAAATCCACGGAAAAGAGGCGCTCGATCACGTCCACGCTCACCGGCGCGATCGGGCCAAGCCGCGTCACGACGCGCGTGAGCAGCAGGATGCTCAAGTACGTATCGTTCGCTCGTCCCCGAGCATCCTGTGCTGCCTCGACTTCATCGAGCGCGGTCGACAGCCGCATGACGCCCTCGCGATACAGGGTGCCGTCGTCATCGACAAACCCGAACGGCAGTGTGAACTCGTATTCCGTCTGCAGCATGGTCGCCCCCGTCGCTGCCCGTTATTCCGCGCGTTCGTACTTCTCGTGCGTGATTTCCAGCTCTTCGATGCCCACTTCGTTGTTCGTCGCGTTGGCCGCGGGGCCCGTGAGCTTGCTCGGCCACGCGTTAATGAAGTTCCAGCGCGCGATGGCCGTGCCGTCCTGATCGTGCATCACGACCGAGCCATTGAGGCGCGCTTCGGCGACCTTCCCCTCCTCCACCTTCTGGCGCCACTTCCACATGTCCATGTTGGCGGTGATGCCGCGCTTGAGCGTGATATTGTTCCACTTCATGCGACCCGGGATCTTCTTCATCACGAACTTCCCTTTGTCGCCGCTCGCCTTGTATTCGACGACCTCGTTCTCACTGCCGAGGCCCGTGCATTCGCGGAACGCGCCCGCGACCCGACCGCCGAAGTCGATGGTGAAAAATGCGGAGACAAGGGGATCCTTTTCTTGACCAGCCATCGCAACCTCCCAGGGTGAGCGCGTGCGCCGTACGGCGCGCGCGCGATGTCAGTGAGCCAATCTCGCGAGCGAGCGCGCTGCGTTAGGCGCCACCGCCCGCATATTGGCTGAACCGGAAGACCACAAACTCCGCCGGCTTCACTGGCGCCAGCCCGACGTCGATGAACAGCTGCCCGCGATCGCGGACGTCCTGTGGGTTGAGCTCCGCGTCGCACTTCACGAAGAACGCCTCCTGCGGCGTTCCCCCGAACAGCATCCCCTCACGCCACGCGCCCGTGAGGAACGCGCCGACGTCACGTCGCACCCGCGCCCAGAGGTTCTCGTCGTTCGGCTCGAACACGACCCACTGGGTACCGCGCTCGATGGACTCCTCGACATAGTTGAAGAGCCGCCGGACGTTCACGTATCGCCACGCCGGATCGCTCGACAGCGTGCGAGCACCCCACACGCGGACGCCGCGCCCGGTGAACGTGCGAATGCAGTTCACGCCGATCGGATTCAATACTTCCTGTTCGCCTTTCGTGACTTGCGTGACCGACTCGAGAGCGCCGCGCACGATTTCGTTCGCCGGCGCCTTGTGTACACCGCGTTCGTTGTCGTTGCGCGCCCAGATGCCGGCGATGTGTCCGCACGGCGGTACGTCGATCGGCGCGCCATCCGGCCCGGCGACCTTGATCCACGGGTAATACATGGTGGCGAATGGCGAGTCGTAATGCGTGTCAGATTCGCGCCACTCCTTCGCTTCCTGCGGCGAGAGCCCCGGCGGCGTATCGAGAATCGCCATCCGATCCTTCATGTTCGAGCAGTGATCGAGGAGTGCCTGCTGCACGGCCTTCACGCCCTCGATGTCGATCGTCCCTTGCTCATAGGCCGACATGAGATCCGGACAGCAGACCATCGTCGCGTCATCCGCGATCTGCAGCCCCTCTATGCCGGAACGTTCCTCGACATCGCCGATAAAGTGCGTCGCTTTCACCGGCAACGTCGTCGTCGACGTTTGCGTCGACGCGACTGCGGTTTGGTCCTTCACCTTGAGCGTGTAGGTGCCAAGCTGCGGCGTGCGGTCGAGCAGCGATCCGGGCGACTGCAGCTCGGTGAGCGTCAGGAGCTTGCTCGCCTGATTCACGGTGTCGACGACGTACTTCCCGCCACGGCGACCGAGCGTGACGTTCTCGTACGTCTCTTCGATGTCGCCGGACTTCACCTTGAACGTGAATGAGCCGTCGCCGCCTTCTTCGGTCGTCGGCGGAGCGATCTCGATCTGGATGTCCTGCGCGGGCGTCCCTTTCGGCGTCGCCGTCAATGATGGCAACGCCTTTTGCGAACGCCCCGGGATCTGTGCGACGGGGCGCGGCGTTTCGACCTTGAGGCGCGCGTCATCAGGCTTCTTACCGTTTCCATTCGATGACGGGTCGACGCGCACGACGTAGCAGCGCCCGCCGCCGTTGTTGAAGTAGCCGTACACCGCGTGCGACAAATACGCCCGGTCGAGATGCGGATTGCGGCGCCCGCCATTCGTCCCGGCGCTGAACGTGTCGACGTACTGCGACCAGTTGGTCACGAGAACGGGCGTGTTGGTCGGTCCCGCCGGCGCGAAGCCGATGAACGCGGCCATTGCAGTGCCCACGCCCTCGATGGGGCGCGTCCCCGTGTTGACCTCCTGGATGTAGACGCCGGGGGCTAGGTACTCGGGCATGGGTTACCTCCTCGCACGGTGGTTAATCGACCACGATCTCGTACTGGTCGGATGGGATTTCGAACGTGACACGTTTCTCCGGTCGACCGTCGCGCAGGACCCGCAGGGTCACGGGTCCTGCATCGACGTCCGGCAGTACAAACTCTCCTTCGCTTCCGGTCGTCGTCTCGAACGCGCGACCCTCTGCGCTCACGCGCGCCCCGACGAGCGGGCGCCCCTTGCGATCTCGTACCGTGCCTCCGATATGGACGCCCTGTTCGATGGACACGCCATCACGAAGTCGCGCGTAGCGCGCAGTGCGCGTGAGCACGAGCGGCGCGGTAAACGTGAGGTCGAGATCGACAGGAAGCGTGACGACGTAGATGAGCGCCGGACGCGGTGGCGTCTCGAGCGCGCCCCAGATGTCGAGCGCCCGCGGCGCGTCTTCGTGCTTGAGCACCTTTGCGGCGACGGGCAACCCGTACGAGGTCACCGACTCCGGCAACAGCGACTCGGGCAACGTCGGGTGTTTCATGAGCGTCACGAGCGTACGCCAGAGCAAGAGATGCTCGTCCTCGACGACGGTCGTGATCGCGCTGACCATATAGCGGAGGTCGAACCGGCGCGGAGCGATGCGACGCACGGCGACGCCGTTCCCGCGCGTCGTCTGCGCCTGCGTGCTCCTGAGCTCCGTGTTCTCCTCGATGTCGAACAGAAAAAAGTTCAGCGTCGGCCTCGTGCGTCCGCCGACCCACGAGCGAACGGGCGGGTCGAACTCGATGTCCACGTCGTCCGGCGGCACGAGCCCTCGCTCGTGCACGAGCCGCGTCAGCGCCGAGTTGACGTCGCCGATCATTTGCGTCCGCCCCTGCAGCGTCGCTCGAGCCGACGACTCATTTCTTCGCGCTCCCGACTATGCTGCGGATGCGAAGCGCGAACGGCTCATCGGCCTGCGGCCGCGCCCACACGCCGAACACCTCGCTGGCCCCGAACGCTTCGTCGGTGAGCGGTGCGAGGAGAGCGGTGGAGCTCGGCTTTCCGCTGTCGTCGAGCTTCCAGATCGAGCGGTCCGCGATCTCGACCGTCTCGGGTTCCGAGCCTTTCCGTCCGATGTACGTGATCTGTCGACCTGGACGCAGCTCGCGCTCGGCCCACTTCACCACCGCGCTCGTCCCGCCAAGCTGCACGAGCGAATCGAGATACTTCATCATCTCGTCGTTGTCACCGAGGTCGAGCGGGGCGCCCGCCGAGCGTGTCGACGCCGCCGTCGTCCCCGTTGATTTGGAAATATCGGGCTGTCCCACGGTATCCCTCCGTTCTCGGTTGCACGCCGATGTTACCGTTAGGCACGCGACGCCGATCGCGATGCCGCTGATGACCCGTATCATGCTCGTTGTCGGTCGCGAGTCGCCTGCGTCTCAGGTTCGACGGTCGCGACCTGCGCATTTCTTCGGACGGCACGGCTCGCCGCTTCGTCGGCGCGACGCTCCAGCTCACTCCGCGTCGACGTGTCTCCTCCGAGCCCGTGGAGCGACGTCCCTTCGCCGCTCTGGAATTGCGCCGCGTGCGCGAGCTCGTGATGCAGGGTGTGCTGTCCGCGCGCGGACGCGAGATCGACACCGGAGTGCACGAAGATGTCGCTGCCACCGCCAGGCAGGGGCGTGGTGAACGCGGCAGCACTCATGGCGTCGCAGTAGGCATCCGCTTGCGCACCGTGAATGAGGTTGACCGCCGACGCGCGCGTGGCGTCCTGGTCCATGCCTAACAGGTCGGGCGTGATCGGGCGAGCACCCGCACGGCTCAGCTCCGCCGGGTTGACCGTGAGCGCGCTGGCGACCTTCGCGAGGTTCGACTCACCCTCCTCCGTGATCCCGAGCTCGTGCTCGACCCAGCCTTTGCGCGCTGCCGGCGCTGCTGGTGCCGCCGGAGCGATGCCCTCCGACCGGTAGTACTCGCACGTTCCGACCACGAGCTCGCCCGTCTTGCGCTCGATCGAATCGGCCGCCTCGGCCGCGTACATCCCCCACTTGAACGGGTTGATGTAGTCGGTGCCGGACATGTCGAGATCGCCCTGCGTCATCGCCTCGACGATCACGGGCGCGCGGAACCGGCGCAGCACGTTCTGGGTCTGTGCGCTTCCGCCGCCTTGGGTCGTGACTTGTGCCCCCGTCGTCTGCGTGCGCGTCGTCGATGTTCCGACCTCTCCGCCGACTCCCGTTTCGCTACCGGATGTGTTCTCGCCGACTTTGGTTCCGCTGGAGGCCTTGGTGGAGCCGGTGACCTTGGCGGAGTCGGTGGTGGATGTCTGCGTCGACGTGCTGACCTGCCCCGAACCACCGAAGTTGTGCGTCGTGCCACCGGTACCGCCGCCACCGATCTCCACGGGCGCGCCCATCTTGAACGACACGCGCCACGTCCAGTTGCAGTTGACGCCGCGCGTCTCGGTGAACGACCCGGTGAGCGTCCGCGGATTCATCATCGCACCGATCGCTGCGTCGATGATCGGCCCGGCATTCGTTGCGAAGTCCGCGTTCGAGCCGAATCCGCCGCCGCCTTGAATGGCGAGGTTCTGGAGAAACACCACGATCGCACTGGCACTGACGTTCACGTTCTCCATCACGGCGCCACCGGGCAGCGTCATGCCATCGCGCAACATGGGCGCTTGGCCGTCGGCCACGGAGAACGTAGCGAACTCGTTATGCTGGTCGGACGTCCGTGCGCCTTCGGCAGGCGCGATCGAGGGTGTCCGATCAGGTTCGGCAGCCATGTCCATTTGCCCGAAGTCGTGGCCCGACCTGGTTCGGACTGACTGCGATGGGGCGTTGTGCTCCTGCTGGCCCTGCTCCGGCGACTCGAGCGATTCTGCGCTCGTCCGGCCGGACTTGTCGGCGAGTACGTCGGTAATTCGAGACGCCTGACGATCGCGCTCGCGAGCGCGCCGGCGTTGTAATCGCGATTGCTCTTGCATCAGTCTACCTCCAGGTCGAGCTGCGTGACTCACTCCCATCCACCCGCCTCGGCATCCGTCAGCGGGCGTTCGAGCTTGGCGTACTCACTGCGTGCCGCCCGCAGCAGATGGGTCATTCGCACCGGCTCGCGGACATCGGCGGCGAGGAACGCGGCACCGAGGGCAATGTTCCGGATGCTTCCGCCGGCCACATTCAGCCGGGCCAATCGCTCCGGATCCAAGCCTTCCGTCGGCGTTTCGACGGGAAGCACGCGACGCCAGATCTCGGCGCGCTGCGCGGGATCCGGAAACGGGAACTGCACCACGAACCGAATCCGTCGCAGGAAGGCCGTATCGAGCGAGTTCTTCAGGTTCGTCGTTAGGATCGCCAGCCCGCGGTAGCACTCCATCCGCTGCAGCAGGTAGCTCACCTCGATGTTGGCGTAGCGATCGTGACTGTCCTTCACCTCGCTGCGCTTCCCGAACAGCGCGTCCGCCTCATCGAAGAAGAGGATCGCGCCACCATCCTCCGCCGCGTCGAATACGCGGCGGAGGTTCTTCTCCGTCTCGCCGATGTACTTGCTGACAACGGCAGACAGGTCGATGCGATAGAGATCCAGCCGCATTTCGGTCGCGAGCACTTCGGCGGCCATTGTCTTTCCTGTGCCGCTCGCGCCCGCGAACAGGGCGCTGATGCCAAGTCCGCGTGAACCACGGCGGGCGAAGCCCCATGTCTCGTAGACCGTGGCGCGCTGTCGCACGTGCGCCGCGATGTCGCGAAGGATCTGCTTCTCGGCCGCCGGGAGAACGAGGTCGTCCCACGACGCGGCGGGCTCGATACGTTGCGCGAGCTCCTCGAGACGTGGCCGCGTCTGTCGCCGACACGCATCCCAGAGTGCGTTGCCGAGCTCATCGTCGTCATTCGCCGCCGATCGAGCACGCGCATCGACAACGGCGGCGTCTATTGCCGGTCGCCTGAGACGGAACTGTGTTCCGAGCTCCTCGATTCGTCCGTTCAACGAATCGGCGACAGGACCGAGCGCGCCACGCCACATGGCGATCTGCTCGGCGGTTCGCGGACGGCTGAGGTCCAGCAGCACGACCGCGCGTCGACCGAGTGGACGTCGCTCGCGTGAGGCAAGGGCGACCGCGCCGTTGAGCCCATCGACGAAACGCAGGAATGCCGCGCGCGACGTCTCACCGGACTCCATCTCGTCATCTTCGATGAGCAACGCGCCGCCACTGAGTGCCGCCTCGCGTTGCCACGCGCGCGATACTGTCTCGGCATCGGCGGGTTCGGCCGGCAGCGCGTCCGCGGCGAGGACCCACGGTTGCAGTCCAATGCTCCGGGCCGCCGCTGCAACGACGTCACGGGCATCGTGCCACGCATCGCCGTAGAGGTGCACGATGGGCCTCGGGCCCCGCGCGGGACGAAGCCACGTCGCTGCCAACCCGTCGACCACTTGTTGCTGCGACGGCGCCAGCGCCCCGACCTCTCCGACCGGCCTAACGATGCCGTCGAGCTTGTCATCGGTGGCCGTGACGCCCGTCAGGAAGTGCAAGACTCGCTCGTCGATGCGAAGCGGACTCGTTGTCAGCGCGCTCCCTGCGCCGACTTGCACGAGCCGCCAATACCGGAGCGACCCGTTCGGCGCGACGGCACTCCAGTGCGCGTTGGGCAGAGCCGCCAGCGCGAGGCTGAACGTCGGGTAGGCTCGCTGCGCCGATGCATTGGCGGCACCGCACAAGTCCGCGAACGACGCGTCGAGCTCTATCCCCGCGCACATCACGAGGATATCCCGTTCAAAGGCCGAGAGGCGAAACGCACTCGCGAGAAAGTCGAGCGCCATCGGCGGCAAGCCCGCCGGTGCTCGGTCCGCACCCTCGGACGCGGAACGCCGCTGCGCCAGATCGTCAGCTTCGGTGGTCGTTCGCCCCGCGTGACGCGACAGAGCGGCACGGACCAACCCTAACGCGGCAGCGATGTGCTGCTGGTTGGCGTTGCGCCATGCCGTCGTTGGCCCGACGCGCGTGCTCATGCGTCCCCGTCGATGACAACCGCCGAGACTCTGTACGCCGCGGACGGCCGGTACTTGGCCTGGAGCGTGGTCCACAGCTTCGACATGTCATCGCCGCCGAGGAACTCCGGCGTGATCTCGATGCGTTCGACCGTGTCGGCGAGGTTGGACGCCGCAAGTGCCGCGAGTGTCGGCGGGACGACGCGGTGATCCTTGCCATGGGACAGCGTGGCAATGGTCTTCCGGATTCGTTCGCGCTCCAGCACTGGCGTGTCATGCAGGAGCTGAAGCGCGTGACCGAGAAGGATTTCGGTCTGAAAGTCCTGCGCGCCGTAGGCGGTCAGGAGGTAGTGAAGGTCCAGTGCGAGCGGCCGGGCGTTCGGGCGGGGCGCGCGCTGCAGTCGCGTATTCGCCGTGACAGCGTAGAGATAGAGGTTGAGCTGGGGCTTCTCATCGGCGCCGGACGTGACGCGGTCGGGCGGAAGCGCGGACACCGATGTATCGCCGCCGACCTTGCTCGTGACGCCGCCTCGCGCGAGGCCGTTTTCCAGCAGATCCTTCAGAACTGCCGTCACCGACGCGAGCGCCAGCGCACTGCTCATCCGCCACCCCACAGCGACGTCGCCTCCGCGATGCGACGCCCGTGCGGCGTGGATCGCGACAACACCTCTCCCGCAACGCATCCCTAACGCGATGGTGGTCCTCGCGAACAGCGATGCGCACGGCCTCAACGACACGACTTCTCATACCGCGCGGCCAGTGAAGGCCCTCACGCGGTGACGACCCATCCGGCGTGCCCTGCAATCGCAGCACACCAGAGTGCATAACGCCAACAATAGGTTGGTTGGTGTTAACGTCAACGACGGAAACCCGCCACGATGCACCGGATATCGGTCACGACCGCGTCGAGCTCGAGCCGGCACAACACGCCCGTTGCGCCCGTGTCAGTTCATGCCATATTGCGGCGCCGTCACCCGAGCGAGCGCGGTATGCTTTTCCTGGCGTGGCTGAATGCGCCATTGGTGACCCGGTTGATGCGCGTCGTCGACGTCACGCACCAGGTCCGCGCGACAAGCCGTCGCGATGAATTCCTTGAAATGCTTCGCCAGGAAGCGGTCGACGTCGTGGTGATCGACCCGTCGCTCTCGCCCTCCGATACGCGACACGCCGACGTCTCGGTCGCCCTCGCCCTCCTCGCCGCCGTGCCTAACGCCTCCGTGATCGTCTACGGCTACCCGGTCCAGCACGTAGTCGCCGAGCTCGGTACGATCGCGCGCAACCACCGGGCACTCTTTGTCGCCCGCGACTCGCGGGACGAGCTGTCACAGCTCCGCCTCGCCGTCACCCTCGCCACGGCTGCCGATCCGACATTCGAGCTGCTCGCCCGACTGCAGTCCCCCTTCGCCAAGCTCCCGAGCCTCGTCGCCCGCGCGCTCGCGCTCGCTCTCGAGCATCCCGAAGATGTGCACCGAGTCGCCGACGTCGCGTTCGCGGCCGGAAAGAGCGAGCGCACGCTCAACCGATACCTCGACCACGTCGGCCTCCACTCGGCCGGGTACTTCGTGACCGCCGCGAACCTCCTCTACGCGTACCGCCTCCTGCGACAACCGCGAACGCGCGTCAACGATGTCGCGGAGCGCCTCGACTACGCATCGGTGAACCACTTCCGCGAAGCCGTCCGTCGCTCGATCGGCTGTTCGCCGCGCGAGCTGCGCGCCATGCACGCCGACATCCTCGCCGAGCGCATCGCGGCGTGGCTGTCGCGGAGGCCGGATGCGATCCCCGCGCGTCCGGAATCGCAATGGCTCCCACCACCCAGCGAGGTGCGCGGATGACGTGTCCGGCGCGTTGCTCGCGCACCCTACTTCGGCTGGTCGAGCGACAGCAGCAGCGCCTTCGCGCTCGGATTGCTCGGTGCGAGCGCGAGCGCCTGCTTCGCGAGCGTCCTGGCGCCCTCGAAGTCGTGACGGTCCTTGAGCTCCACGGCGTTTCCAAGCAGCATCGCCAGCCGAAGCCCCTCCCTGGTCGGCCCGAACGTGCTCGCGGTACGCGCCGGAGGCGCGAACGGCGTAGGGTCGAAGTGCTTGTTGAATTGTTCGCCCAGTTGCCCAACGAGCTCGAGCAGATTCTCGGCCTTACCCACCAGGCGCTCGTCGTATTTGTGGAGCGTCGTTTCCACCTCGAACGCGTGAAGGTCGAACCGGAGTTTCTTGTCCGGCGTCACCGTTGTGTTGCCATAGAGCATGTACTTTGCGCCGATGATCTTGCCGACACGCTGCGCCGTGTTCGCGTCGACGAGCGCGGACTGCGTGAGCTTCAACTCGTCGAGAGCGGCTTGCAGCCGATCGCGCTCGACCAGGCGGAGGTCGGGGTTCACCGAAAGCTCGGTCATCATCATTTGCGGGAGCCCCTTCGCGAGCGGTGCCCAGGTCGTGGGGTCGATGAGCGGCGTAACGGTGAAGTCGAGCACCGCGATCGACGCGCGGCGATCGACAGGGGCAGCCTCTTGCGCCCTAACGGTTGCAAGCGGACGCAGCGATGCGACCGCGACGGACACCGACAGCGTGAGCCGCAACGAAGGAACCAGGCGAAGCATGACCACATGACCTCCCGAGCCAGTAGTCCGACGTCGAGTGGTCGCGCACCACCGCGATTCGCGTCGGGCGACCAATCCTTGGTCGTTCGCGTGTGCTGTCAAGACCGTCGAGATCTGAAGTCGATCATCACGCGCGCCGCCTGATCCGCGGCGCTCGCGCGCAAGGTCGAGTATGGAAAAAGTCTGCCCGAAGTGCCGGCGCTCGTACTCGAGCGCAGACATGTTCTGTCCCGAGGACGGTGAGCGGCTGGTTGCGAGCGGAGCCGACGCCGTGGGCGCCGCCGCGGCCGCCGAGCCGGACGATCCGCTCATCGGTCGCATCATCGACCATCGTTACGAGCTGACGCAGCTGCTTGGCGTGGGCGGCATGGGCCGTGTCTACCTCGCGCAGCATCGGTTTCTCGAGCGCGCCGTGGCGGTCAAGATCCTTCACCGCGGTCGCGTGAACGACCCGAGTGAGCTCGTGCGCTTCAACCGGACGGCGGTCCACGCGGGAACCATCGTCGACGATCACGTCGCGCAGATCTACGACTTCGGAGAGACCGAAGACGGCCTCGTGTACCTGGCGATGGAGTACGTGCCGGGTGATACGATGACGCGCATGATCAAGAAGGACGGGCCGTTCGAGCCGGAGCGGGTGGCCGAGCTCACCCGGCAGATCGCGAAAGGACTCGATGCCGCGCACGCGCAGGGCATCATCCACCGGGATCTCAAGCCCGACAACATCATGATCATGCGCGACCGCCACGGCCACGAGATGGTCAAGATCGTGGACTTCGGCATCGCAAAGGCACTCGGGCAAGCGACGCATGACCTGACCCACGCCGGCGCGATCATTGGCACGTTGCTCTATATGAGTCCCGAGCAACTGGCTGGCAGTACGCTTGATCGGCGAAGCGATCTGTATTCGCTCGCGCTCGTCGTGTTCCACATGCTGACGGCGGAGCTCCCGTTCACCGGCTCGACGCCGGAGGAGATGATCTACGCGAGGTTCGACACGGCCGGGCTGCGTCCCCTGGCCAAGGTTCGGCCGACGGTTCCATGGCCGGGAGCCGTCCAGGCGGTCATCGACCGGGCGCTCACTCGTGACATTTCGTCGCGTTTCGACACCGCCGGCCAGTTCGCGGCGGCGTTCGGTAGGGCCGTGGGATCGCTGATTGGCGGGACGCCGGCGCTACCTAACGCGACGACGGGCGAGACCACTGGGCAGCGAGTGACAGCCTGGTTCCGCGAACACCGAGGCCAGACTGCCCGCGTGGCGGCCGTCGCGCTGGTGTCGTTGCTCGTCCTGGCCATCGGCTCGCGCGGAATCGCCGCGTGGCTTGCGAGTCGCGGCGGAACTGGACGTGTCGACTCGCTGGCGCGTGTCACGGACGCGGGCGAAACACACGATCCGCGCGGGACGCGGCCGCGCGCCGTCACCGAATCGACCGTACCCGAGCCGAAATCGACGAGGTCATCAGCGACGCCTAACGCCATCAATCGATCGGCCCGTCGGGCCGAAACGGCATCCTCGCCGCCGGTGGCAGCGGGCGCTCGCGACGATGAGCACGAGGCGGCGCTTCGGGAGCTGGCGCGGTTTCGAGAGCAACTGCATCCCGATTCGACCGTGCCGGCAGTGACGGCTCGTGCCGCCATCCGGCGTCTCGACGCACTGATGCCGCAATTCCACGACCGCACGGACTCGCTGTTCGCGATGCTCTACCAGGCACACGCCTACTATCATCTCGGAGAGCTCGAGAAAGAGTGTGCCGAGCTGCGGCGGATTCGCAGTCGCGCCGCCGGCACGCGGCTCGAAGACGTGGTGAAGGGCTACTTCGGTTACGGCAAGTGCCAGGATTGACGCGCTGCCGGACCGAGCGTGGGTGATCGGCGTTAGGTGCGCTTGACGCGCAGGGCCGACCACGTATCATCCACGGCCACGAGCGCCACGGGCTGAAGCCCGAGCGACACCGCGAGCGCCCCGAGCGTGTCGCGGTGAAACTGCTTGTCGCCCTTGCGGTAGGCAATCCAGATGTTCGTCGCCGGCCCCACGCTCTTCATCATGGCGGGCACGGCGGCCTTGAACTGGGCTTCATCGGTCGCGAACAGGAGCACGGTGTCCGCCGTGCCGGACGCGCGAGGGGTCACCTTGGCCGGACTGCCCTCGAGCACGTTGCCATAGCCCGCCGGCGCGTTCACGAGCAGGGTGGTCCCGCCCTTGATGAACAGCTTCTGCCAAAGTGGTTTGGTGGATGAGTCAGGCTTCTTCGGCGGGGCTTTCTTGTTGGCAGGCACGGGCCGACTCTTGAGTGTGGGGAAACAGCGGCGACGCCAATCTACGTCGCCCACGGATGATAGATGTCATCGGCTCAAACGGCCTTTAGCGCACCTCACGGCGGGCTAGCACTCCCTTGTCCACGACCGCGCCCGTGCGGGTCACCGCCTGAAAGTACAGAGAGTCGCCCGCGACCTCCGCCAGCAGGAACGAGCGATCCCTGTCGAACCGCGCCGCGAGCATCGCGTTGGGACGCGTGTCGCCCTTCCGCAGCTTCGCCGCGCCACCGACCGTGAAGTAGTAGATGCCCTTCTGCGGCTTGTAGCGCTCGTAGATGTGCTCGTGCCCGGTGAACACCACGTCGACGCCGTGCTTCACGAACAGCGGCTCGAGCACGGCACGCACCTCGACCTCGGGTCCGCGTCGCGCCGTCGTGTACAGCGGGTGGTGAAAGTACGCGATCTTCCAATCCGACCCTGACTCCGAGAGCTCCTTCTCCAGCCACTTGAGCTGCTCGGGGTCGAGATAGTTGCTATCGATGACGAAGAAGCGGACGTTGCCCTTCTTGAACGTGCGGTAGCGGTTCCCGCCCAGGTTGAACGGCTTGAAGTACCGCTGATTGGGGTCGTCGTGATTTCCGAGCGCGGCGTTGAACTCAATGTCCGCCTCGAGCAGCGCCTTGTACGGCCGCGTGAATTTCCGGTCGAAGTCCTGGGGGCGCTCGGACCCGTAGATGTTGTCGCCCAGCATGATCGCGAACGTGAACGGAAAGCTCCTGCCGTACCGGACGATCTGATTCGCGACCTCGTACTGTTCGCGGTCGCCTGTCCCGGCATCGCCGAGGACGAGAAAACGCACCGAGCCGGACTTCAGGGGCAGGAACACCTGGGCGCTGAGCGGCGCCGCGGCGAGCGTGGTGGCGAGGAGTGCCACTCCGAACCGTGATCGCATACCCGTGACCTCAGGTCGGAACCGCGTTAGGCATGACGTCGAGGATGACGTTCGCCTCGATGTCGCGGAGCACGAGATAGTTCTGCACCACGCGGTACTCGAGCGCCTCGGGGAGCGGCGGCAGGATCGGCAGTAGCGTGGCCGGGAACGTCGCGAGCGGATACGTCGTCGGGTACACCTGATTCACCT
>Ga0075428_100002855_pt1 | contig 18850 bp, 13 predicted proteins | sample RhiMetdeltSRZDD2_FD_75291 | JGI IMG/M metagenome (GOLD analysis project Ga0075428, IMG submission 75291) | Populus rhizosphere microbial communities from Tennessee, USA - Rhizosphere MetaG P. deltoides SRZDD2 | ecosystem: Host-associated > Plants > Roots > Rhizosphere > Soil | place: USA... | reverse complement strand
TCGTCGCGCCGGGCTTCATCTCGCACCTCGACATCATGTGGGAGGAGCCGTCGGTGGTCCACTTCTATTCGCGGCTCGCCTCCTTCCGGCGCGTCGTCACCTTCGACAAGCGGGGCACTGGCCTCTCGGATCCGGCGATGCACGCGCCGACGTTGGAAGAGTCGGTCGACGACCTGCGCGCGGTCATGGATGCGGCCGGATGTGAACGCGCCGACGTCTTGGGCATTTCGGAAGGTGGCACGATGGCGATACTGATGACGGCCAGCCATCCCGACCGCGTGAACGCGCTTGTCTTATACGGCACGTTCACCCGCCTGCTCCGAGCGCGCGACTATCCGCTCGGCGTCACCGATGAGCAGCTGTCGGCGTTGGTCGAGCTCAGCGCCAAGGGCTGGGGTGAGGGCGTCGGACTCGGTGGATGGGCTCCGAGCCGGCGCGGCGACGCCGACCTGCGGCGGTGGTGGGCGCGGTTGCAGCGCGTGGCCGCCAGCCCGGGCATGGTCCGCAACATATTCGCGCTCTATCCGCAGCTGGACATCCGCGAAGTGCTGCCCGCGATCCAGGTGCCGACGCTCGTGCTCCACCGCCGGGACGACCGGATGGTGAGCATCGAGATGGGTCGCTACCTCGCCGACCGCATCCCCGGGGCCAAGTTCGTCGAGCTCGAGGGCGCCGACCACCTGTTCTTCACGGACGACGCCGACACCTTGCTCGACGAGATCGAGGAGTTCCTCACCGGTGTCCGGCCGCTGCCTGCGGTCGAGCGCGTCCTGGCCACTGTGCTGTTCACCGACATCGTCGACTCCACGAAGCGAGCGGTCGAGCTCGGCGACGAGCGGTGGAAGGAGCTGCTCAGCAGGCACGATGCCCAGGTTCGGCGCCAGCTCGAGCGCTTCCACGGCCGTGAGGTCAACACGACGGGCGACGGTTTCCTCGCCTGGTTCGACGGACCCGCCCGCGCGATCCGATGCGCCACGGCGATCCGCGACGTGCTGCGGGGATTGGGCCTCGAGGTGCGGGCGGGTGTGCATACGGGCGAGGTCGAGCTGCGCGACGACGACATCAGCGGTATCGCCGTCCACGTCGCCGCGCGTGTGGCAGCAGCGGCCGGGGCGGGCGAGGTGCTCGTCTCGCGTATCGTCGTCGACCTGGTCGCCGGGTCGGGCCTTAGCTTTACCGCTCGCGGCGAGCACCCCTTCAAGGGTGTGCCGGGCGAGTGGGCGCTGTTCGCGGTCGAGGGTTGACGCGGTCGGGCTGCGAGTCCCACCTGGGTTACGGCTGGAAACCGACCGTGGCCTTGGCGAGGGAAAGTGTCACTGCTCAACCCTCCCCGCAAGGGCAAGACGATGATGACCGCCGTGATGGTGACCTACGCATACGACGAAATCGACCAGGCCCGAGCCGAACTGAACGTGGTCTCAAAATAGCCGGGAGCTAGCTTTGCCAGTCGTTGGAGCCGTCGTTTCTGGTGTAGGTGCCGCCGCTGGAGTTTTGCACCACGATCGGATCACCGGCGTTGAAGTTGTCGAAGAACCATTTCGCGTTGGCGGGGCTGATGTTGATACAGCCATGGCTGACGTCGCGCTTGCCCTGGTCGTCCACTGACCATGGAGCGCTGTGTACGAAGTCGCCGCTGTCGTCGAAGCGGACGGCTAGCTCCACCGTCGTCCTGTATCCGTACGTCGAGTTGACCGGGACCCCGTAGGTCGAGGAATCCATCACTACCGACGGCATCTTCTCTTGGACGTAGTAGGTGCCGTTTGGGGTTTGGTGGCCGCCGGCGGTCATACCCATCGACATCGGGATGGTCTTCTCCACGGCCCCGTTGCGGGTAACGGTCAGTTGGTGCGTGGCGTCGTCGGCCGTGGCCACCAGCGTGTCTCCCGTCTGGAAGCTGGACACTGTGCCGCCCGCGTCGACGGTCACCGCGGTGTGGGCGGGCCAGAAGTTCAGCGGGCGCCAGCGCAGCTGCGTGGGCGTCATCCAGTAGAACTTGCCGGGAACCGGCGGGACCGAAGAGACGCGGACGGCGTTTTCGGCTGCGCCGGCGTCATCGACCAGTCCGGGGAAGTTGATGATGATCGGCTGGGCCACACCCACCGTCGAGCCGTTGGCAGGGGCGATCCTCGGCGGCCCGAATGGCGCCGTGCCGGTGAACGGTGTCGGGTCCTGCCCCCCAGCGGGGCCCGCGACAACTGGTACCGCCAGCGGGTCAGGGCCAGGCGGCAACCCAGGGACGGGCGGCGCGACAACCCCCGGTTCGCCGGGAGCCGGATTCGGATCCGGATCCGCCAGCGCGGGACCCGCACTCAGCACCAGCACCCAGCCCAATATCGAAGCCGCTCCTGCTGTCTTCAGAGCGGCGAAGAGGCTTCCCCTCGTCCAGCCCGACATATGCATCCCTCCAGTCACTTTCTGGAAACAGTGTGTCGCATAGCGCCCAGGCCAGCTATCTTTTCCGCCGCCAGCGGCGGTCCGCAACTACTTGATCGACCCCAACGCAGTGGTGTTGCGGCAAGCCGAGGGCCGGGGTGGGTATGCGCGAACTGCCGAGGACTGCACCTCACGAGGGGCTGTGGGTTGTGTATGCGCTGCGCGCGGCGTTTGCAGGAACAGGCAGTTCCTCGATGCCCCTCGTGAAGCTCATCCCGCGTGTTGATGTCATCAACACCTTTCGCGTAGTCGCGGGTCATTTCGAGTGCTTTCGCGTCGTTTCGCGTAGCCAGATTCAGCGTTTCCGCAGCTCAGCGCGGGGGTTCGATTCCCGGCAGCTCCACAGAAGGGCCGTAGAGATGCGGCCCTTCTTCTTTGGCGGTCTGTATGACCACCGCGCTGCCGGGTTAAGCAATAGACGATCTGCCAAGCCAGACCCTGGAGGTCGACTATCTGTCAAGATGCAAATCTGTGTGATCCAGCGCAAACACGGTCATGAACTGGCTTGGGCCAGTTGATGCCAAATCCTCTGGTCTAAGGAGCGATCATGTCGCACCCCGGCAGGCATCCGGTTCAGGCTGACACCCAACTCAGCTGCGCGGCTCACCGACGCGCGGCTTTAGTTCGTCACACCGGCATCCAAGGCCGTAGATCGTCTAGGTCACCCGGAGGTTCTCAAAGAACGAAAGCAATGCCGAAATCAGGGACGCTGCTGTCCTTCGGCCTGCTCGCCGTTGTTGGGATCGCGGCGGGTGATCTTATGGCCGCTGGTCGGGCCACCGCCGCGCCGCAAGAATTGATCTTCACCGAGCATGCCGCAACCGACACGGTCACTGACACCGGCGCTAGCGGAGATACCGCCGGTGACGTTCTTACCTTCGCAAACGAGGTGTTTGACGCAGAAGACAGAAATCGCGTCGGCAGCGACCAGGGTATGTGTGTGCGTACCGTCCCAGGCAAGGCGTGGGAGTGCTTCTGGACGCTGTCCTTGGCATCTGGGCAGATTACTGTCGATGGTCCCTTCTACGACTCAGGTGACTCGGTCCTTGCTATCACCGGCGGCACTGGAGCTTTCGGGAACGCTCAGGGCGACATGCTGTTGACCCCGATCGGTACGGAAGGTAACGCTTACAGGTTCACTTACAGACTGCTGTGAGCCCTGTCACCGCCGACATGGTTCGTTCATTTGGCTGACGGAATGCTCGTAGTGGAGGGCAGGTGAGCCCAACATCGACTTCGACCCTGACCGCCCGACTGGCGCGTTGGATTCCGGCAGTCGATGAGCGATCTGGACGTGCGGCCGAGCCTGCTGAGCGAAGCGCTCGATTAACCGCTGGAAGCCGCGTCGTGACTCACGTCCGCAGTACGATGCGGCGATGAGTAAGGGTGGGAAGAAATCGGGCGAGAAGTCGGCGCGAAAGATCCCCAAAAACGTCTACCAAGCCGAACTTTTCCGCCTTCAAACGGAATTTGTGAGGCTCCAGGAATGGGTCCGGGAAACCGGGGCCCGGATCGTGATCGTCTTCGAAGGTCGCGACGCCGCGGGCAAGGGTGGGACCATCAAGCGCATCACCGAATATCTGAGCCCTCGTGTCGCGCGGATAGCCGCGCTGCCGGCACCCACCGAGCGGGAGCGCGGGCAGTGGTACTACCAGCGCTATATCGCGCACCTGCCGGCGCGGGGTGAGATCGTCCTGTTCGACAGGTCCTGGTACAACCGTGCGGGTGTCGAGAAGGTGATGGGATTCTGTACGCCGCAAGAGCATTCGTTGTTCCTGAGGCAGACGCCCATCTTCGAACAGATGCTCATCGACGACGGCATCATCCTGCGCAAGTACTGGTTCTCGGTATCCGACGAGGAGCAACTGCGACGGTTCAGGTCCCGGCGCAACGATCCGGTTCGGCAGTGGAAGCTCTCGCCGATGGACCTGGAGTCGATCTTCCGGTGGGAGGACTACTCGCGCGCTAAGGACGAGATGATGGTGCACACCGACATCCCGATGAGCCCGTGGTACGTAGTCGAATCCGATAGTAAGAAGCACGCTCGCCTGAACATGATGGCCCACCTGCTGTCCACGATCGACTACGAAGACGTCGAGGCTCCCGCGGTGGAATTGCCGGCGCACCCGGTGCGGTCCGGCAACTATTACCGACCGCCGCGTGAGCTGTCCACCTATGTCGACGACTACGTGGCCACCCTGGTGGGGGATCCCGAGTGAAGCGCGGTGTTGGCTGTCGCCCGTGTGGGTGGTGTAGGTGAAACTTCGCCCGGCGCAGTGGTTCGGGCCGAACGGTACTACTTGCCAAAGAAGCCGATGTGGTGACGCGCCTCGTTGCGATGGGTCGTGTGACTCACCGGCCGCTCGAGACAAAAGATCTCGATAACGACTGCGGCAGAGGCGACTGGGGCGTGTTGATGATGTCAACACTTTCAATGCATCCGCAGGTCGTTTCACGTTGTTTCACGACGTCAGATTCGGTGTTTTCTTCAACATCCGTGGTTAAGGTCGCCAATCACGGTCTCGTGCAACGCCATCGGGGTGACCGCTGTGCGCGCCTCTCGATGTAGTCGATGGCGGCGTGTGCGCGGTGCTCCAGGCCGAGGCGCGGTGGCGGTGTTGTGGAGTTCGTCAACGCTATTGAACGCCAAATTTTTTCGCGCTTCCGCTTCTCGGCGCTCGGTCTCGTTGTCGGCGATGAGGCCCTCAAGCAGCTGTCGATGAGCGATGCCGCCCCTGCCGCGGCGTCTCGTGCCAGCCGCTTGTCGCTGGCGGGCATGGCGCTGCCGGTGGTCAGCGCGAAGCACGCGCACATCAACGACGGAGGTGTGGCCCGCGACCAGCGCCTGGCGGCGCCCACCGTGGGCCAGCTGCTGGCGGCGGCCGGTGCGCCGCTCCAGCAGGACGACAAGGTGGTGCCCCCGGCGTGGACGCCGGTCATCGCAGGGGCCAATAGCTTGAGCACCGACGACGAGACCGCCACCGAGCGCGACGCGCGCGTTTTGGTGGTGCCGATAACGCTTCTGGAATTCACCTTCGATGCTGAGCGCTCGACGCGGATCCGGCCACGCCCGAGGTCGATGTCTCGCACCCGCAGCGCGGCCACCTCTCCCCACCGGAGCCCTGTCGTCGCGAGCAGCAAAACGATGTCAGGATGCTTGGACTCGCCGGCTAATGCGGACGCCTGCGTGGCGGGCGTTTCCCGCGCGACCGTATACCGGTACCTCGCGCACGATGCGGTCGCGTGAGGTTCGATCCCCGTCAGCTCCACGAAACGGGCCGAAGCTCAGGGGTCCTTTGCTTTGGCGGTTGACGATCTATTGCCGCGCCATCGCAAGATTGAACCGCTCCTCGGCTGTGATCAGGTGGTCGTGGCTGTCGTCGCCGATATCCAGCTGGACCCATTCGATCTCACCCGTGAAGCGGTTGCCGGTCGGGCCGTAGTCCGGCGACGCGGGCGAGCCGGTGTCAGAGCCCACGTCGCAGGCTTCGTCGGCGGAATAGCCCATCGGCTGGGTCTGCTCGACGCGGCCGGAGCCCACGGCTTTGCCGTCGTAGTACAGCGCCACGTCGCCGCCCTTGGCAAGTCCGCCGCCGTCGTACTTGAACTCCATCCGCACCTGGTGTTTCCCTTTCGGGATCGGCTTTTTCGCACTCGTGATGTAGTGCTCGATCCCGAAGAAGTTGAAGCAGTACTTGAGTTTTCCCTCGTGTGCATAGAGCGACCAGCCGCCGACGCTACCGCCCTGGGTGATGATCACACCGTCAGCGCCGGATTCGGGTACCACGATGTTGGCCGTCACCGAGTACGACTTGTTCTTCAGTGTGAGCACACAGTTTTCGCTCACTCTCATCCCGTCGAAGAGCAACTGAGTGTTGCCGCGAATCAGCTGCGGCCTCCCGGCGATGTCGGGGTTGACGCGTTCAAATCCCCGGTCATCGAGTGGCACGACGTTGTACTTGACCGCCTCAATCAGCCAAAGCCGCTGCAGCTCAGCCAGTTTGGCAGGATTTCTCTTGGCCAGATCGTGCGCCTGCGTCCAGTCATCGGGTCCATAGAGCTCCCAGGTGTCGTCATCGAAGGGCGGGGGCTGGTCGGCCTTCCACGGCGTCCGGTGTTTGGTCACCGCCGTCCAGCCCTGGTGGTAGATGCCACGATTGCCGAACATCTCAAAGTATTGGACTTCGTGGGTCTCGGGTCCTGCCCCGTCGCGCAGCATCGGGAGCATGCTGACACCCTCCAGCGGCGCCTGCGCAATACCGTTCACAAACTGGGGCGCGGGCAGCCCCGCCGCTTCGAGGATCGTGGGAGCGACATCGACGACGTGGTGGAATTGGTTGCGGGTGTTGCCCTTCTCCGTCAGGCCGTTCGGCCAATGCACGATCGCGCCGTTGCGGGTGCCACCCCAATGCGACGCCACCTGCTTAGTCCACTGATAAGGCGCGCACAGCGCGTGAGCCCAGCCGACCGCGTAGTGGTTGTAGGCCTTCGGGGTGCCGAAGTCGTCGATCTTGGATAGCAGAAACTCAGTGGTCTCAATGCCCGGCATGCCGTTCAACGTCGTCATCTCGTTGAAGCAGCCGTTCAATGTGCCCTCAGCCGACGCTCCATTATCGCCGATGATGTAGTAGATCAACGTGTCGCCCAGCACTCCGAGATCGTCGATGGCATCGACGAGCCGCCCCACTTCATAGTCGGTCTGCTCGAGAAAGCCTGCATAGAGTTCCATCTGCCGCGCAAGAACTGGCTTGAGTTCCGATGGCATGTCATCCCAGCCGGGGATCTCGTCGTGGCGCTTGGTCAGTTCCGCGTCCTTGGGCACCACACCCAGTTTCTTCTGCTTGACGAGCGTATTGTCCCGCAGCGCATCCCAGCCGTCGTCGAACTTGCCCTTGTACTTGTCGGACCACTCCTTGGGAACGTGGTGGGGGGCGTGCGTGGCGCCCGGCGCGAAGTACATGAAAAACGGCTTATCGGGCATCAGTGCCTTCTGCTGGCGCACCCACGTGATCGCGCGGTTCGCCAGGTCCTCGGTGAGCGTGTAGCCCTCCTCGGGCGACTTGGGAGGCTCGATCGCCGTGGTGCCTTCGTATAAACCCGGGTAGTACTGGTTGGCTTCACCGCCGACAAACCCGTAGAAGTACTCGAAGCCCGAACCGGTGGGCCACTGGTGGAACGGGCCTGCTGGGGAGACCTCCCAGACCGGTACCTCGTGACACTTGCCGAACTGTCCCGTCGAATAGCCGTTGAGCTTCAACGTTTCCGCGATCGGCGCCTTCTCCTTGGGCCGAATGCTGCTGTTCCCCGGAGCGGAGGTGGCCATCTCCGTGATTGCTCCCATGCCCACTGAGTGGTGGTTGCGTCCGGTAAGCATGGCCTGGCGGGTCGGTGAACACAGAGCGGTGGTGTGAAAGCGGTTGAGCTTCAGCCCATTCGCCGCCAATCGCTCAGCGACCGGCGTATTGCACGGCCCCCCGAACGCCGATGACGCCCCGAAACCGACATCATCGATGAGCACAATCAATACGTTCGGGGCGCCCGCAGGTGGCCGCAGCATCGTGATCGGTGGGTACTTCGTGTTGGGATCCTTGGCGTCGTAAGTCGTTAGTCCGACGTGCTTTGGATCGGGAATCGGTAAGTGCTGCCGCGATAACGGCGCAGTTGACGGAACCTCGGCGACCGGCGCCGGTGCGGCCTTCGGGGCTGCTGACTTCTTCGTGCTTGCCTTCTTGACGGGCTTTGCGGTCTTGGATGTCTTGGCCATTGTCGTTCTCCTCGAGAGTGCCGGCCGATACGATGCTTATTGCCGTGCCATGGCAATTCGCGCGTGCGACTGCTTCACTTCGTCCTCGTCGTGGTCCGGCTTCCCGGACACGTCGACGGTCACCTTGGTTATCCTGCCCGTGAACGGGAAGGGTGACGCGTACATCACCGAGACGGAGGATCCGGGATTTCTGCCGACGGCGAAACCGCTACCCAGGCCCAACGCGAGCGGAACGGTCACCGGGAAATCCGCCTGCGCGACGAGTTGGCTGTCGACGAAGAGCTTCGCGATGCCCGGTGTGCCCTTACCGTTCTTCAGGTCGGGGGCGCCGGTCGGTTCGAATTCGTAACGCAATGCGTGCTTTCCGGGTGGCACCGGTTGATCGGATGACACTTGGAGTTCCTCCGCGCCGACGTAGTTGTGCACGTAATGCAGTTTTCCGTCTTGTACGAAGAAGACGTAGCCACCGACATTGCTGCCATGGCAAGCCAATACACCTTCATCACCGGTCTTCAGCTCGGCGTCGACAGTGATTGTGTGCGCGCGGTTGAGGACCTTGGCGGCGACATTCTCGGGCACTGCCTGGGTGCGTGGGAAGTAAACGTAGGTGTCGCGCTCGGCGGCAATCTGCGGACGCTCATCGGCGAAGCGCATCGTGCCGCGGCTGTCGAGTGGCAGCACGTTGTACTTGCCGGCCTCCGTGTACCAGAGCGCGATCATCTCGATGAGCTTCGCGCGTTCTTGGTCGGCCAGGTTCTTCGTCTCGGCCGGATCGACCTCGACGTTGTAGAGTTCCCAGCCCGTGGCATCCAGCTCACGCAGCTTGTCTTCGCTGAGCTCAAGCATGCCGAAGCTCACCGCCGCCTCGGCGAAAGACGTTCCGGGAAAGGGGCATACCGCGCGCCAGCCATCGTGATAGATCGAGCGGTGCGCGAACATCTCGAAGTACTGGGTGTGGTGGTTGGTCGGCGCACCTGCGTCGTCGAATGAGTGCGCGAAGCTCACGCCTTCGATCGGGGATTGCGCGACGCCGCGCAGCTCACTCGGCGCCTCGATGCCCAGCGACTCCAGCACGGTGGGCACCATGTCGATCGCGTGGGCGTACTGATTGCGGATCTCGCCCTTGGCTTTGATGCCGTTGGGCCAATGCACGAGGAATGGGTCGGAGACGCCGCCGCGATAGGTCTCGCGCTTCCACCGCCGAAACGGAGTGTTGCCCGCGAAAGTCCAGCCCCACGGGTAGTGGTTGAAGTATTTCGGCCCGCCGAGTTCGTCGAGCGCCGCGAGATTCTGTTGCAGGTCGTCGGGCACGTTGTTGAAGAACTTGTTCTCGTTGACCGAGCCGTGCGGCCCGCCCTCCGCACTTGCCCCGTTATCCGAGATGACCATGACCAGAGTGTTTTCCAGCTGTCCGATCGCCTCGAGAAAGTCCAGGAGGCGCCCGATCTGGTGATCGGTGTGCTCGAAGAATCCGGCGAAGACCTCCATCATGCGTGCGTACAGCCGGCGCTCGTCGGCGGACAATTCGTCCCATTGCTGCACGTCGGGATCGTGCCGCGACAGCACGGCGTCCTTGGCGACGATCCCCAGTTCCTTTTGGCGCGCGAACACCTTTTCGCGGTAGGCATCCCAGCCGTCGTCGAACTTGCCGTGGTACTTGTCGGCCCATTCCTTGGGGACCTGGTGGGGCGCATGGTTGGCGCCCGTCGCGAAGTAGAGGAGGAACGGTTTGTCGGGCGCGACCTGCTTGAGGTCGGCAATGAACTCGATGGCCTTGTCGGCCAGATCGACGGTGAGGTGGTAACCCTCCTCGGGGGTCTTCGGCGGCTCGACTTGATGGTTGTCGAAGACAAGGTCGGGATAGTACTGATGGGTGTCGCCACCGAGGAAGCCGTAGTACCGGTCGAAGCCGCGACCCAGCGGCCAGCGATCGTAAGGGCCGGCCGCGCTGATCTGTTCCGCGGGGGTCAGGTGCCATTTGCCGACGCAGAAGGTGGCATAGCCATGGGGTAGCAGCATCTCGGAGAGAAAACCGTTCTCGAACGGAATCGCACCGTTCGAACCCGGGAAGCCGGTGGACCCCTCGGTGATGCACGCCATGCCGTTGGAGTGGTGGTTTCGCCCGTTGAGCATGCATGACCGCGACGGCGAGCAAAGCGCCGTGGTGTGCATGTTCGTGTACTGAAGCCCGTTCCGCGCGAGCCGGTCCAGGTTGGGGGTATTGATCGGCGAACCGTAGCAACCGAACTGGCCATAGCCGGTGTCGTCCAACACGATGTACAGAACGTTTGGTGCGCCGGGCTTCGAGCGCACCGGTGCAGGCCACGCCGGCGACGACTCGCCGACCGTTCGGCCCATCCGGCCGGGGAACGCACTGCCTGGTTTGTACTCCGTCAAGCTCATCTCGTTCTCCATCGCTTCTGAGGATCCTTCGACGCACTCGCGCTTACGCTGCCGTAAACAAGCCCGGGGTACGTCAAAACGGCCAAAAAGGCGCCGTGCCAACGCAAAACACGAGCGTTGATGGTCGCACCTACCGACGGCATGGTTCAGATCTAATGGTCGGCCCAAGTGGCAGCGTGGAGCTCATCGCGGGCTTCCGCTATGTAGACGGCAACGTTTGTAGGTGGGCAAACCGTCGTGGCCGCCTGGTAAAGCCGCGACGTCGGGCCCGGGACGTTGAAGGTGGTGACGTTCATCGACGGGCGAAGCCGGGCTCCTTGGCCGGCGAGACGCGTGTTAATGGTTGGCCCGATGGTCAGCATGCTGAAGGTCGGAGATGTCTACTCGTGACTATCGACAGCGATCGGGGGTTCCGGTCTGGTGAGGGCTCGCGACTGAAGATCCCGTTGGTACTGCCGCGGTGTCTTCCCGAACCAGCGTCGGCACGAGTGATTGAGAGTGCTCTGTTCCGTGTAGCCGAGCAAGCCCGCGATCTGGTTGAGATGCAGCTGAGGTTCGGCGAGGAATCTCGCCGCCAGGGTCCGCCGTTCGCGTTCGACCAGGTCCTGACATCGCACGCCCTCGGTGGCCAGCCGTCGTTGCAGCGTCCGTGGATGTATCGCGAGTTGGTCTGCGATGGCATCAACGCTGCATTGGCCGGTCGGCAGGAGCCGGCGGGTTAGCTCTGCCACGCGGTCGGACAGCGACGCGGTGCGCGGAAGGTAGTTGGACTCAAGGTATTTCGCCGCAATCCGCCTGGTCTCCGGATCTGCGCTCTCGATGCGTCGGTCGGCCAAGCGGTGGGGTAGCTCGAACCCACACCAGGTCTGGCGGAAGCGCACGCGGCAACCCAGCGTTTCGCGGTACGCCGCGTCGGGGCCCTGCTGGTCGTGCATGAACGAGATCACGTTCGGCCGCGCCTCCGGGCCGCCCAGCAGGCGGATTATCCGTACAGCGATGGCCATGCTGATCTCGTAGGTCTGCACCGCATCGGGAAGTCCCTGTTCGGTCACCTCATACGTAAACGCGAGATCGGCCTGCGGCGTGCGTGGTGCCAGTGTCAGCTTCAACGCGGGCGAATGGATGTACAGGTAACGCGCGATTGCCTCGACGCCGCCGAGCAGGGTCTGCGCATTCCGCCCGATCACTGCGATCGGACCGAGAGTGTGCAGCCCTTGCCAGCGGGACAGGCGTAGACCGAAGTCCGGACAACCCAGGTCTTCGGCACTGGCCTCCAGCATGCGCGCGTACGCATCGAAGGAGATGAACGCGTCCTCCTGATTTTCGACGCCCCGCGGAATCCGGAAACGCGACAAGAACAGCTCGGGGTCCCCGCCGAGTTCCCGCACCAGATCGTCATAGCCAAACAGCGTGGTGGCCCGCAGCAAGCTGCCCAATTCGATCACTCCATGTGTCGGGAAATCACAAAAGTATGTCGGAAATTCTCAATACGCGCCAGGGGCCCCTCGGCCAGTCTGTGTCTACAAGGTCCTGCGAAGACAGCGGGCACGATGCGTGAGGAAAAGATGAACGCACAACAATTCGAAGGCAAAGTCGTCGTCATCACCGGAGCGGGTTCCGGTATCGGCAGAGCACTCGCCCTCAACCTCGCGAAGCGAGGCGCACGACTCGCGCTGTCCGACATCGACACCGAAGGACTAGCTGAAACGGTGCGCCGGGCCGAAGCCCTCGGCGCGAACGTGAAGTCTGATCGGCTCGATGTCGCGGAGCGCGAGACGGTTCTGGCTTACGCCGACGCGGTCGTCGCCCACTTCGGCGAAGTCAACCAGGTCTACAACAATGCCGGCATCGACCACAATGGCGACGTCGAGAAGACCACCTTTAAAGACATCGAGCGGATCATGGACGTCGACTTCTGGGGCGTTGTCAACGGCACCAAAGCCTTTCTGCCGCACCTGATCGCGTCCGGCGATGGGCATGTCGTCAACATCTCGAGTTTGTTCGGTCTGATCGCGATTCCGGGTCAAAGCGCCTATAACGCAGCCAAATTCGCCGTGCGCGGCTTCACCGAGGCGCTGCGCCAGGAGATGCTGATCGCCAACCACCCAGTCAAGGTGACTTGCGTGCACCCTGGGGGTATCAAGACCGCTGTCGCCCGCAACGCGACCGTCGCCGAGGGTGAGAACGCGCAGGCCCTGGCGGAGTTTTTCGACAAGCGGCTGGCAATTCATACTCCCGAAATGGCCGCCGAGACCATCGTCAACGGAGTCGCGAAGGGCCATGCCCGGGTTGTGGTCGGCTGGGAGGCGAAGGTCCTCGACGCGCTCGCCCGCATCATCGGCCCGCGGTATCAGCGTGTTACCGCCACATTGGTCTCGCGTTTCGCCCCGTGGGCACGTGACCGAGGCGACGCTCACCATGCCGCGTAACGCCCAGACAACGGCGTCCACTCTTCTACCCGCGCGCAAAACGCCCCGTGAGGACCCTCAAATGAACCTTTCGACACTGCCGGATCTCCGAGCCGCTGACGCGCCCGATGCGCCTGCCGTAGCGGACGACAGCACCGACCTGACCAACACGCAGTTTCTTGAGGCGGTACGCCGGGCGAGCGCGGTGATGGCTGCACACGGAGTGTCTGCCAGGGACGTGGTCGCGATCATGCTGCCCAACCAGGCCAGCTACATCGTGGCGCTATTCGCGGCGTGGCGCCTCGGCGCCACGGTCACCCCGATCAGCCCGACGTCGATGCCGGCCGAGGCCGCCTATCAGATCACCGACGCCGCCGCGAAGGTCCTCATCGCCGACGCGGCGTTTGAGATCGACGCTCCGGTGGTGGCTCTGTCGACCGCGAAGCTGGCGTCCAAGGATGCCGAAGTTGTCGAACCCGTGGAGCACCGCGACGACGTGCTCGCCCTCCTGATCTACACGAGCGGCACCACGGGCCGTCCGAAGGGCGTGATGCTCGATCACGCCAACCTGAATGCCATGTGCCGCATGGCGATCGACGCGTTCAAAATGACAAGCGAGGACCACAGCCTGCTTATCTTGCCGTTGTTTCACGCGAACGGGATCGTGGTCGGCACGTTGTCGCCGCTGCTGGCGGGCGGTCGCGCTACCGTGGCCGGCCGGTTTAACCCGAAAACGTTCTTCGATCGGCTGAAGCGGAGCCGCGCGACCTACTTCTCCGCGGTTCCGGCTATGTACACGATGCTCGCCGACCTGCCTGCCGATGTGCGGCCGGACACGACAGCCCTCCGGTTCGCCATCTGTGGTGCCGCACCGGCAAGCGTCGAGCTGCTGACCAAGATCGAGACCCGCTACGGCATCCCCCTTATCGAGGGCTACGGGTTGTCCGAGGGATCCTGCGCCAGCACCGCGAACCCGCTCGAGGGTAAACGCAAGGTGGGTACCGTTGGGCCCCCGTTGCCGGGGCAGAAGATTCGGATCGTCGACGCCGACAACGAGGACGTTCCGCCGGGTGAGTCCGGCGAGGTCCTGGTTCAGGGACCCAACGTCATGCGCGGGTACCTGAACCGGCCGGAGGAGACGGCGAAGACGCTTGTTGACGGCTGGCTGCATACCGGCGACATCGGACGGTTCGACGAGGACGGCTACCTGGTGCTCGTCGATCGAGCGAAGGACATGATCATTCGCGGCGGCGAGAACATCTATCCGAAGGAGATCGAGACAGTCGTCTACCAACTGCCGGAGATCGCCGAGGCCGCCGTGGTCGGTCGCGCCCACCCGGTGTACGGCGAGGAGCCGCTCCTGTTCGTGTCCCTGAACTCGGGCGCCGCTGCCTCCACCGACGGCATCGTCGAGCACCTCAGCGGGTCGTTGTCGAAATTCAAACTCCCCGTTGAAATCACGATTCTCAACGACCTGCCTAAGAACCCGGTCGGCAAGATCGACAAACCCACGCTGCGGAAATCGCTCGCAGCGATCCACTGATCATCCACGGCCAGACAACCGCAGACCTAGCCTGAACTATCCAGAAGGAGTCGATCATGGGATTCACCGAACCGAACTTCCCGCGGGTTGAGCCCGAAGCCTTTCTAAACGCACCGTTCCTGGAACGCGTGAAGGTCCTAGCCCTGAACTGGGTAGAAAACGGGTACGGCGTGCCCCGGATGGTGCACGCGATCTACATCGTCAAGCTCGTGTTCTTCTACGCACTGGGCGGCATCGTGCTAGCCACCGTCACCTCCGACCTGCCGGCGTTCTGGCATGTTTCGGAGTGGTGGAACCAGCCGATCGTCTACCAGAAGGTAATTCTGTGGACGGTGCTGATGGAGGCCATCGGCGTCGGTGGGTCTTGGGGTCCGCTGGCCGGTAAGACCAAACCGATGATGGGTGGGGCTCTTTATTGGGCGCGGCCCGGCACGATCAGATTGCGTCCCTGGCGGCGGGTTCCCTTCACTTCCGGTTACCGGCGGACGTGGTTCGACGTCGCGCTCTATGTGGCGCTGATCGTCAGCGTGATCGTTCCTCTGGTGCTGCCCGGCGTTCCCAGTGAATCGCTGTCGGCAGCGTTGCCGGACAACACATCCGGTCTGGTGAATCCCGTGTTGCTGATTGCCCCGATGGTGCTGCTGGTCTTGATCGGGCTGCGCGACAAGACCATCTTCCTTGCCGCGCGTGGTGAGCAGTACCTGCCGGCGTTGTTGTTCTTCACCGGGCTGCCGTTCCTCGACATGATCATCGCGCTCAAGCTTCTGATCGTCGTCGTCTGGGTCGCTGCCGGTGTCTCGAAATTCGGCCTGCACTTCACCCATGTCATCCCGCCGATGGTGAGCAATAGCCCGACAATGCCGTTCAAGTGGCTCAAGCGAGCCCACTACCGCAACTACCCGAACGACCTTCGTCCGTCGCATCTCGCCACCTTTATGGCGCACGTGCCGGGCACCGTCGTGGAAATCGTTGCCCCCGTTGCGCTTCTGCTCTCACCCTGGCCCTGGCTGACGGTGATTGCGGTGGCGATCATGGTCGCGTTCCATCTGTTCATCATTTCGACGTTCCCGATGGCGGTGCCGTTGGAGTGGAACGTGCTCTTCGCGTACGCGACGATCTTCCTGTTCCTCGGGTTCCCGAACTGGAACGGCTACGGCGTCGCCGACATGTCCTCGCCGTGGCTGACCGTCGCCGTCGTGGCCGGCCTGCTGTTCTTCCCGGTGCTCGGCAACCTGCGCCCGGACCTGGTGTCCTTCCTGCCCGCGATGCGCCAGTACGCGGGCAACTGGGCATCGGCGACCTGGGCGTTTGCGCCGGGCGCCGAGGAAAAGCTGAACAGGGTGACGCGCTCTGCCGGAAACCAGGTCGACCAGCTGGTCGCGTTTGGTTACGAGCCCCAGTGGGCAGAGATCTTCGCGCAGCAACCGATCGGCTGGCGGTCGATGCATAGCCAAGGCCGAGGTCTGTTCTCGGTGCTCGTGAAAAACCTCCCGGATATCGACACGCGAACCGTGCGTGAGGCTGAGGTGGTCTGCAATACCCTGATCGGCTTCAACTTCGGTGATGGCCATCTGCACAACGAGGACCTGATCGCAGCAGTGCAGGACCAGGCTCAGTTCGCACCCGGTGAACTCGTGGTGGTGTGGGTCGAGTCGCAGGCCATCGCTACAAGCAAGGTCCAGCACTACAAGGTCATCGATGCGGCGATCGGTGTGATCGAGCGCGGCACCTGGAACGTGGCCGACGCAGTGGCCGAACAACCGTGGCTGCCCAACGGACCGATCCCGCTGCACGTGACGTGGACCCGCCCCCTAACTGACCCGCGATTCGGGGCGGCGGCGTGACCACTGCCGTTGTGGTTGGCAGTGGGCCCAACGGGCTCGCCGCCGGCGTCGCCCTCGCGAAAGAGGGTGTGCAGGTGACGGTGGTGGAAGCGACCGACGAGATCGGCGGCGGCGCTCGGTCGAGCGAGGCTATCCTGCCCGGCCTGCTGCACGACCACTGCTCGGCGTTTCACCCCATGGCGGTAGGGTCCACCTTCCTGAACAGCCTCGGGCTGGAGCGATACGGCTTGCAGTGGCGGTGGCCCAAAATCGATTGCGCCCATCCGCTCGACAGCGGCGACGCAGGCGTGCTGTGGCGCTCGCTCGATGACACCGCCGACGGCCTCGGCAGCGATGGTCCCCGGTGGCGGTCGATCTTCGGAAAGCCCTCAGCGACTTTCGATGTGCTCTCCGAGGACATAATGGGTCCGCTGCTGCGAGTGCCCAAACATCCGCTCGCGCTGGCACGGTTCGGGCTGCCCACGGTGCTTCCCGCCTCGACATTCGCCAAGGTCTTCCGCACAGAACGCGCGCGGGCATTGTTCGGTGGTGTTGCCGCACACACGTTTAGGCCGCTTCACTACCCGATGACCTCCGCGATCGGGCTCGGGATCATCACTGCCGGACATCGTCACGGCTGGCCGGTCGCGGCAGGCGGTTCACAATCGATCACCAACGCGCTGGCATTGCTGCTCGGTGATCTCGGCGGCAAGATCGTGACAGGCGTGCGCATCGAATCGGCCTCACAGTTGCCGGGAGCGGACGTGACGATGTTCGACGTCGCACCGGGCGCAGTCAACGACATCCTGGGCGAACGTCTACCGGCCCGGGTCGCGCGGGGCCTCAAGCGTTTTCGCCACGGTCCAGGAGCATTTAAGGTCGACTTTGCGGTGGAGGGCGGCGTGCCATGGACCAATGAGGACGCGCGCAAAGCAGGGACCGTCCATCTCGGCGGTGACTACACGGAACTCGCAGCCACCGAACGCGATATCCATGCCGGGCGGATGCCGGACCGGCCGTTTGTTCTCGTCGGCCAGCAATATCTTGCGGATTCGGAGCGCTCTGTTGGGGACACACACCCGTTGTGGACGTATGCCCATGTTCCGCAGGGCTATACGGGCGATGCGACAGAGGCGATCATCAGGCAGATTGAGCGGTTCGCTCCGGGATTCCGCGATCGGATCGTCGGGCAGGTCGTTCGCTCCACGACGGCGATGGCGGTTTACAACCCCAACTATGTCGGCGGCGACATCGTCTCCGGCGCCAAGGACATCCGGCAGCTTGTGTTCGGGCCACGCACAACGCTGAACCCGTACCGCCTCGGGATACCGGGAATGTATATCTGCTCGGCGGCCACACCGCCCGGGCCCGGCGCGCACGGAATGTGCGGCGCCAATGCCGCCGCCGACGCACTGAGACACTTGCAACGGCGAGGTTGAACGTTCGATGGAGTCGTTCCGACGCGGTGAGTTGGTTTTTGACGTTCGCGACTACGGGCCAGCGGATGGACCCGTTGTGATTCTGCTGCACGGCTTCCCGCGGCTGAATACTGTGTGGGACGCCGTCGTTCCCCGACTCGCCGCGAAGGGCTACCGCTGCTTGGCGCCCAATCAGCGGGGCTACTCGGCCGGCGCCGTACCGCGCCGTCGGCGAGACTATCGAATGCCCGAGCTCGTGAAGGATGTCGACGCATTGATCGAGGCGAGTGGCTCTGATCGGGTGCACCTCGTCGGGCACGACTGGGGAGGACTTGTGGCGTGGAGTTTCGCAGCGCGGTATCCCGGCCGGTTGACGACGCTGTCGTCATTGTCCTCGCCGCACCCTGCCGCGCTCCTGCAATCGCTAATGACTAGCAGGCAGGGTTTGGCCTGGCAGGTGTATCTCTTCCAGTTGCCCGCTGTCCCCGAACGGCTTTTTGCGGGCAGCAGCCGCAACGCCGACCGGGTGTCGAAGATATTGCAACGTGGCGGACAGAGCACGGCGGCTGCTGATCGCGACGCCGAGGTGATCAGTGAGCCGACCACGTTTCACGCTGCGCTTAACTGGTATCGAGTGGGCCCCGTTCTCAGGCCGCGTCGGCAAGGTGACGGTTCCGACGATGTATGTCTGGAGCGACGGGGACAAGTACCTGCTTAGCAAGGCTGCACACAAGTCAGGGCGATATGTGAGCGGCGAGTACCGCTTTGAGATCCTGGGTGGTGTTTCGCACTGGATGCCCGAGGAGCAACCCGATGCCGTCGCGGATTTGCTGCTTGACTGGTTCGCCGCTCATCCATCCGGCTGACATCACACCCCGCACCACTCTCGCGGCGCACTGTACATGCGCGCAGTCTTCAGTTAACGGGGATCAGGCGGCACACCGACATCCCGATTAGCCCGTGGTACGTGGTGGAATCCGATAGTAAGAAGCACGCTCGCCTGAACATGATGGCCCACCTGCTGTCCACGATCGACTACGAAGACGTCGAGGCTCCCG
>Ga0075428_100002851_pt1 | contig 18864 bp, 21 predicted proteins | sample RhiMetdeltSRZDD2_FD_75291 | JGI IMG/M metagenome (GOLD analysis project Ga0075428, IMG submission 75291) | Populus rhizosphere microbial communities from Tennessee, USA - Rhizosphere MetaG P. deltoides SRZDD2 | ecosystem: Host-associated > Plants > Roots > Rhizosphere > Soil | place: USA... | reverse complement strand
TTACCAGCGCCGTATCGCCTGACGCGAACATTATATTTGGTGCAACGCTGAAGCCCGACCTAGAAGACGAGTTAATTATTACCGTCATTGCCACGGGTTTTGACAGTGCGTATTTCCACGAACAGGCAGCCCAGCTGGACACACCATCGTTGGCAGCTCAAGTTGCTGACACTGCAGTGGAGTCGATTGATTTGGACTTGGATCGCGCCAATGCCGCTGCCGAATTTGCTGAAGAGCCAACGCACGATATATGGAACACGCCAACCGAAGATGACGACGAGTCTGACACGCCGGCTTTCTTGCGCCGCCGCAAGAAGAATCAATCGGATGAGTCGTAAAGGAGGTATCCTGCTATGAATCCAAAATACAAGATTGGCGATAGTCGCGTCATAGAGTCGCGCGAAGCGGCCGATGGACTGACTATTCGCCGTCGCCGCGAGTCACTGGATGGCAGGCACCGGTTTACGACGTACGAACGGATAGAACGGCCAAATCTGGCGGTGGTGAAAAAAGACGGCTCACGCGAGCTGTTCGACCGTGAGAAATTATCGACAGCAATAAAACGTTCAGTTGGCAAGTTTTTCTCCTCGGAATTAGAGGTAGAGGACATGATTAACGATCTCGAAGAGGCGCTGTACGGCCTGGGCGAGAACGAAGTGTCGTCACGACAAGTTGGCGACATGGTGCTTGACGAGCTAGCGTCGCGCAACGAAGTGGCTTACGTGCGGTTTGCAAGTGTGTATCACGAGTTTAAAACGCTAGACGAATTTGAAGAGATATTAAAACAGCGTCGTAAAAAGCAGGTATAGCATGCGAGTGGTGGTTGTGTACAAAGATGAAACCGACTATGCCCGTGAGGTAACGGATTATTTGCGCGATTTTAAACGCCAAACCGGCCACGATCTTGAGACGATGAGTCCCGACTCTCCCGATGGGACGAGTTTCTGTCGAACGTATGATATTGTCGAGTATCCAACGATGATTGCGCTGAGCGATGACGGTGTGATGCAAAATATGTGGCGAGGGCGACCGCTGCCGACTATTAGTGAGGTTAGTTACTATGTTTAGTAGCAAGAAGGCTGAAATACGTTCGCATAAAACGCTTTTTGTGACGATGCTGGTGTTTGGTATTGTTGGCTTGATGGCAAGTTTTATCCTGGCCGTCGAGGAGTTTCATCTGTTAAAGAACCCCGACGCCGTGCTGTCGTGTTCGTTCAATGTGATACTGAATTGTGCGACGGTGATGCAAACCTGGCAGGCGAGTGTGTTTGGTTTTCCGAATATGTTCATTGGCCTAATGGGGTACCCGGTGGTGATTACGACCGCCGTGGTGGGGCTGTTGAATGCGCGGCTGTCGCGGGGGTATTGGATTGCGGCGAATATTTGCTATGCTTTGGGTGCACTGTTTGCCTATTGGCTGTTTTTTAACAGTTTGTATGTGATAGAAGTGCTATGCCCATGGTGTTTGATTGTTACCTTTGCAACGACGATTTTGTTTGCGACGATAACGCACTACACGCTGCGCGAGAATACGTGGCGCTTACCATCAAAGCATCACTCGGTTGTGGTGGAATTCTTGGATAAGGATTTTGGCAGAGTTGTGACAATTGGCTGGGTGGTGCTGCTAGTGGCGCTTGTCTTCCTGAAATTTGGCACCAGTATTTTTGGCTAGCTACCACACGCTCAAGGTGTTGTTGACGAAGGCTGACTCCAGTGCGCGCGCCAAGTTTTTGCGCCCCGCAGAAACATGTCGAGCGATAGCTACCGTTAAGGATTCGCGACTGATGTTTGGCGCCGGCACATCGTAGAGCATAAAGTTCTCGTTGCTGTTTTGAATAAATGAATGATGCAGCATACTGGGCGACAGCATGGAGACCTGGCGCGCCAGCGTGTTGGCTATTTCGTACTGCTGCATGGTGGCGTGGTCGAGCGCCAGAGGCTGCGCGAGGTGTAGCGCTTCCTGGAATTGACGAGCGTGTCGTAGAAAGGAATTGCTCACATCTAGTAATGTATCCAAGGCGTCGTCGAGAGCGTCGATTGTGCCTTGTTCGAGCACTAGCCGTCGAGTATCAATTTCGTAGGTTGCAAAGAACGCGGACAATTCTTGCCAAGCAGCGTGTACTTTATCTTCCAGAATCTTTTTCGAGGGTAGCTGCCAATCTGGACTTTGCGTAAAATCAACCACCAGACTGTAAGTGGGCAGGATGTCGTAAATATGCGCGCGCATTTTCGTATCGAGGGGGCTATTGGTATACAAGCTGCGGCAAGCGCGCGGCAGCTCGGTGTGCTCTAGCTGTGCTGGCGTAATGCACCAGAAATGAGCGGAAGGTTGTTCGTGCGGTGGCTGGGCAACCATCGTCACCTGTTGCATGCGCGTAATGGCGTGTGTGAGTTGCAGTAGCTTTTCTGCGTCAACGGTTTGGGTTCGCTCATGTTGCATTTGTTGCATGGCGTTCATCCAGCGCTTTTTCGCAAGCTTCAAAAACGGCTCGGGCGAGTCGCACACGACGAGTGCTTTGCTGTAAAGATGCCGGGCTTGCCAGTGCTGCACGATGCTGCCGGCTAAAATAACCTCTGTTTTGGGTGGCGTTTTTGTTTCAAGAAATAGCTGCATTTTCTTCATCCCTATACATAACCCAGGTAGTATATCACAACAAATGATGTTGGCGGAAACTAAAATGGTCGGTTTTGGTGACGATAATATGGTCACGTAGGGGAATGCCAAGTAGTTGGCCAGACGAGGCGAGTTGTTGGGTGAGGGTAATGTCTTTGGCACTGGGCCGCGGATTGCCCGACGGGTGGTTGTGGGCGACCACGACCGATGCTGCGCGGTCGACGATGGCGTCGCTGAAGATTTCGCGCGGATGGGTGAGTACGCTGTCGAGTGTGCCGATGGTGACGGTGCGCTGGGCAATCAGCCGTTGGCCGCCGTCGAGCGACAGGCAAATACAGTATTCTTGCTGTTTGTTCCGGATGTCGGTGAGGCGCGCCAGTATGTCTTTTTGGGTGCGCAGCGGTTCGACGTCGCGCACCAGATGGCGGCGGGCGAGTTCTAATGATGCCAGTAATTTAGTGGCGGTGGCTGTGCTGACGCCATGAAGTGCGGTAAGGGTTTCCATGTTCAACGTGCCCGTGCCTTTGGCAAGGAGTTTCTGTACTTGGCGCGCCAGGTTGCTGACGTCGCTGCCACGGCTGCCGCTGCCTATGATAACTTCCAGCAACTCAAAATCCGACAAACTTGCCGCGCCTTTGACTGCTAATTTTTCGCGCGGCCGGTCTGCGGCCGGCAGCAGAGATACTTTTCTTCTTGCCATCCTGGCACCAGTGTAGCAGATATGTCGAGTTTTGGTTGTAAAAAAGGCAAAAGTTGCGTAAAATAGACATGAGACATTACATTTTACGGAATGTATGAGCGGCTATCACCCGCGAATGTTTTGGGAAGAACGGCTTTTGTAGCCAAATAGAACCCAGCGTGACCGCGGCGTGACAGCGAACATAAATAAGCGCTAAAAAGAATCTCTTTTTAGAAACTGGATGGTACCGTCCGAGCAATCGGATTCCAGTGTCTAGGAAGGGATTTTTTGTTTTAGGAAAGAGGTCGAAGTGAAGAAAAGTTTAAATAGAAAAATCGGACTCCTTGCGGAGTCCTCGGGCGCCAACGGCGATTTTGCTCGTGCCATACTAGCGCGCATTACGGATGATGCAATTCTACAAAATCCTCGGGTGTCGGATGACAATTTGTTCCCTAAGATAACAAGAGGAGCCTCGTAAGTCAAGAGCATAACCAGCAAAAAGAAGGAGAAAAGTAATGACATCGCCAGAAATGAAAAAACCAGCAGGAGAAATTATTTTTGCAAAAGGCAACCTAATTGAACTTGTCCACGAACCGCAGCCGGACGGCCGTGTATTCGAAAAAGCCCGCCGAGCACCAGGTGTGCGATTGATTATTGCCGACAAACAAAACCAGAAAGTTTTGCTGACGAAGGAGTTTCGCAAAGAGTTAAATGCGTGGGATTATCGGCTGCCGGGCGGCAAAGTATTTGACGCGTTGGACGAATACGAGGCTTTTCGAGCGACAGGCCAGGACATTGCAATTGCTGCCGAGAAAAAGGCGCGTGAAGAATCGGTGGAAGAGGCGGGAATTGCAATTACACAACTGCGAGAGTTCAAGAAGTCGATTTTAGGTGCGACTATGGAGTGGGATTTGCATGTTTATGAAGCGCTAGAATGGCGCGCGGCCGAAAACGGTCAGCAGTTGGAGGACGGCGAAGAGATAGAAGCTGACGGGTGGTTTCCGTACGATGAAGTTGTTGAAAAGATTTTGAACGGCGAGATGCAAGAAGAGCGTATTGCATTGATACTTTTGCAATGGATTAATCAACAGAAAAAGGAGGCCTAGCCATGAAGTTCAAAGCCAACACTCGTCGCCGCGCACTGGAATACGAAAAAGACCTAGTGCAGCAGTGGAAGAAAAACAAGACGTTTGAAAAATCAGTTGAAAACCGGCCGGCAGATAATAGCTATGTATTCTACGACGGCCCGCCGTTTATTACTGGCGTTCCTCATCATGGTACGTTGCTGAGCTCCGTCGTAAAAGACGCGGTGCCGCGCTATTGGACTATGAAAGGCAAGCGCGTCGAGCGTGTGTGGGGATGGGATACGCACGGATTGCCAGCCGAGAACTTTGTTGAGAAAAAGCTCGGTATCACCGATCGTCATGATATTGGTACGAAAATTAGCCTGGCGGACTACATAACGGCCGCTCGCGAAAGCATGATTCAAACCGGTGATTTATGGGAGTCTTCTGTGGATCGTATCGGCCGCTGGGTGGATTTCAAGGGCGCCTACAAAACCATGGACAAAGACTACATGGAGAGTGTGTGGTGGGCGTTTAAGCAGCTGTACGAAAAAGGTAAAATCTACGAAGGCGAGCGCGTACTGATGTACGATACGAAATGGGCGACGCCGCTTTCGAAGGCTGAAGTGACTATGGACGCGGGTGCGTACCAGTTGGTGACCGACCCGAGTGTGTATGTGAAATTTGCCGTAAAACACGACCCGCACGGGAAGATTAGTGGTGGTACGCCTGTACACTTGCTTGCTTGGACGACAACACCCTGGACGCTCCCAGGTAATGTCGCGCTTGCAGTAAATCCGGACATTGAATATGTCGAAGGTGTGACGGGTGGTGAGCGGTTTATTATTGCGAAAGAACTCGTTGATAAAGTTATTACAGACGAAAAACATAATTTGCTTTCATGGAGTGAGATCCAGACACTGAAAGGGTCTGATTTGGTCGGTCTTGAGTACGCGCCTCTTTTCGAAGATCGTGGTGAAAATGCTCATAAAGTTTGGGCGGCAGACTACGTCACGACCGAGTCGGGTACTGGCATTGTGCACATAGCCCCAGCCTACGGCGAAGAAGATTTCGAGCTTGCAAAGCAAAACAACATTCCCGTCGTTCATGTGCTCGACGAATACGGCAACTACACCGAAGGCGAATGGCAAGGCCAAGATGTGTGGGAAAGCAACAAGCCGATCGCCAAGGCGCTGCACGAACGCGGCATTGTCTGGAAAATCGACTACATTCAACACGAATATCCACACAACCTGCGCAATGGCAATCGCCTAATGTACCGTGCTCACCCCAGCTGGTTTATGGACGTCGAAGGCCAGCGTACTGAAATGCTCGAGCAAAATTCCCAGAATATTACGTGGTTCCCTGAGCACATTAAACATGGCCGTTTCGAAAAAACGGTTCTGCAAGCGCCAGACTGGAACTTGAGCCGCGACCGTTTTTGGGCAACAGCCATGCCGGTCTGGAAGGGTGTTGACGCGGACGGCAAAGAGCACGTAAAAGTAGTCGGCAGCTATGCTGAACTGAAAGAGTTCAGTGGTGTGGAGCTGGAAGATTATCACCGACCATGGGTGGATGATATAGAATTCGACCTCGACGGCGTGCACTACAAACGCATCGACAAAGTACTGGACTGTTGGTTTGAAAGCGGTAGTATGCCGTTTGCACAATTCCACTATCCATTCGAAAATGTTGAAAAGTTCGAAGCCAATTTCCCCGGCGATTTCATCGTGGAATACGTCGGCCAGGTGCGTGCGTGGTTTTATTATCTGCATGCGGTGAATGTGGGATTATTTGGTAAAAACGCTTTTAAAAACGTCATCGTTACTGGCAACGTGGCGGGCAACGACGGCTTGAAGATGAGCAAAAGCCGCGGTAACTTTACCGACCCCAATGTGCTGCTAGACGAATATTCGGCTGATAGTTGGCGGCTGCTGCTGCTAGGTAGCCCAGTGCTAAATGGCGAAGATTTCTCCTTGAAAGACAAAGATGTCGGCGACGTTGCGCGTAAACTTAGCATGGTCTGGAACATGTACGATTTCTTTACCATGTACGCCGAAGTTGACGGCTGGGAGTTCGATGGCGACTTGGCCGATCCAACGGAGAGCCTAGAAAATTCGCTAGATCTGTGGATTGTCAGCCGCATCCACCAGCTGGCCGCCGAGGTTGAAAAGCACATGGACGCCTACGATATTCCTAGTGCCGTCAAGCCCATCTTGCCATTCATAGAAGACGCCAGCAATTGGTACGTGCGCCGTAGCCGCCGCCGTTTTTGGAAGAGTGGCGACGATGCCGACAAAAACAATGCGTATCGCACGCTTCACTACGTATTAGTACAATTGAGCCAAGTCATGGCGCCATTTACGCCGTTTTTGGCCGAAGAACTGTACCAAAAGCTGACTAGTGGCGAGAGTGTGCATTTGCTGGACTGGCCAAAGCAAGGGCAGGTGAATGAACTAGTTCTTGGCGACATGGAAACCGTACGCGGTTATGTAAACGAAGGTCTGAGTATTCGCGCCAAAGAACGCCTGAAAGTCCGCCAGCCGCTGGCGAGTGTGACCGTGCCGGCCCTGGGTGAGTTTGTTAACTTTCAAGACATCTTGACCGAAGAGTTGAATGTCAAAAAGGTAAAACAGGGCAAAGAACTGGCGCTCGACCTAGAGCTAACGCCCGACCTAAAACGCGAAGGCCTGATGCGCGAAGTAGTGCGCCACGTCCAAAACGCGCGCAAACAAGCCGGGCTGAACGTAGATGACCGCATATCGCTTGGCCTTGAGACTGATGATGAGGAACTGGCAAAAGCAATCAACGAACACCAGATGACTATCGTGGCTGAAACACTGGCTGACGAAATAACCGAAGAAAATTACGCTTACCAAGAACAGGTGAAAGTAGAGGGCACCGAGCTGCGACTATCGTTACAGAAGCAGTAGTTTGACATAGTGTCACGTTTGTGCTAATGTTTGTATAGAAATAACGTAAACACAAAAACACACATGGCATTTAACCTTTTTCACCGCTTCATCTCATTCAAACCAGTCGACCCGCTGGGCGATGGTCTGCGCGAAGAGATCGAAGCCGAACAGTTGGAGCCCGAAGCGATTACGTTGGAAGAAGGCGTCAACGAAGGCGCGCTGACGCAGTATTGGGAGTCTGTGGAAAAAGACATCCACGAAGATCCAGATTGGTTTCGCTTTTCGGAAGAATAGGGCTATACTTTTTATAGTATGATTGAAATCTCTGACGAACATTTTGACCGTTTGATTACGCGTGCCATGGATGAGCTGCCGCAGAAGTATATCCAGGGTTTGGACAATGTGGCAATTGTGTACGAAGATGAGCCGACGCCCGAGCAGCGCTACAAGATGAAAATAGACAACCAGCACCTGCTATTGGGGCTGTACGAAGGTATTCCGCTGACGCAGCGCGGCAATGGCTATTCGTTTGTGTTGCCCGATAAAATTACGCTTTTCAAACATTCTATCGCGGCGGTGTCGCACAACGAGGCGCAGTTTTTTGAACAAATCAAACGGACACTGTGGCACGAGATAGCGCATTTTTATGGGCTAAATCATGCCCGTATGGATGCGTTGATACAGAAAGACAAATCCGCTTAAGTTTAACGAAACCGCGTGCTATACTGGGGCTTAAAAGTAAGCGATGGAGGATGGCGCGATGTGGCAAAGGCTCGTGAGGGGATTGATGGTGGCTGTGTTGCTGGCGGGTATGTTGGCTCCGGCTGCGCATGCGGCTGACATGCCAGTTACGGTGGTGATAAATGAGATTTATCCGGGGACGAGCAGCGAGCAGAAATGGGTGGAGTTGTATAATACGACGGATTCGCCGATTGATATCGGTAGTTGGCGTTTGGTGCGAGGCGTAAAAGACACTGGCTTTGCGAATGTTTTTCCCAAGGGGACGATGTTAGCTAGCCATGGTTTTGTTTTGCGGGAATCCACAGATATCTTACCGCTAAATGGCGGAACCGCGCCGCTACGTTTGTGGAGTGGACCTACAGGTATAGAAATAGACTCGGCAACCTGGCCGACTTTAATACGAGGCCAAAGTTACGCGCGCACAACTGACGGTGGTAGCACGTGGGGAATTGCCGCGACACCAACGCCAAACGCGACTAATGTGATTGCGGTTGTGCCGCCTCCTGTGGTTCCTCCGGTAGAAACCCCACCGGTGGTTGTGTCGCCGGATCCGCCGCCGGCAATTCCGCCCGTCGTGCCTACGCCTCCGCCTGTCGAAGAAGTTCCGCCCGCCTTGCCTCCGGCAACTCCACGACCCGCGCCAGAGATTGCACCGCCAGTCGAGGCTCAGCCGCAGTATCCTGCGGTAACAGAGGTGGTGGCAGAACCTGCGCCGCCGCAACCCGGCAGAGGCTCGGTGGGCACCATTAATCAAGTGGTAGCGAGCGTACGGACGAGTCAAAACTTCGGTACCGTTGTAGTGGCTACGGCTCACCCGGCTGCTGAAACGACAGTGATGCCGGTGCGGCTGCCGCTGAACGAGCCGGAGGACGAGACCGATAGCGGAGATGAATTGGCTGTTGAAACAACCCAGCCGTCGGCGGATGAAACGGAAAAAACGCCGGCTGCACCCGAACCGACGGATTATTTTGGTGTGCGCTGGTATTGGTGGTTTCTCGCGATGCTGGCTCCTATAGGTGCGGTGCGATTTGTCCGCGCTCGCCAGGCAGGGCGTGTGGACGCTGCGCAATAAGCTTGGTACACTGGGGCGTATGATTATTACCAAAGCAATTATTCCTGTGGCCGGCTGGGGCACGCGCCGGCTACCTGTGACGAAATCGATTGAAAAATGTATGCTACCTATAGGCAACCGGCCGTTGGTGGATTATGTGGTGCAAGACTGCGTGGCAGCGGGGATTACCGAAATATTTTTCGTGGTGAGCGAGGGGAGTACGCAGTTACAATCGTATTATGGCACTAACACAGCACTAGAGGCGTATCTGCGGGCAAACGGCAAAGACGCCAGCTTACCCCTAGTACAGCCACCAGCCGACGTCACATTTCACTACGTGACGCAACCAACCGACGGCAAATATGGCACGGCGATTCCGGTAGCTTTGACGGTGCCGCATATCGCAGACGGTGAATCGGTGGTGGTGCTGATGGGCGATGATTTTATATATAACGCCGATGGTAGCAGTGAGGTAGCGCGGTTATTGACGGCGACGCCAGCTGGCGGCAGCGCGATGCTGTGCGCCGATGTGCCGCGTAGTGAACTGGGACGCTATGGGGTGGTGGAGACGACAGAAGCCAACGAATATGTGCGAATTGTCGAGCACCCCGACCCAGCACGGGCGCCGAGTACGCTCATAAATATTAGTAAATACGTGATGAACTATGATCTTTTGAAACGCGTGGAGGCGTATGCGGCCACCGAACAGCAAGGTGAATATTACATCATTGACCCGATGAATGAGTATGTGCGGGCTGGTAGTGCAATTACGGTGTTGCCGGCGCAGGGTGAGTATTTGGATGGCGGGACGCTGCAGGGCTGGCTGTATGCCAACCAGGTGGTGTGCGCAGATATTGCGTAACCAGGCTGTATCTGTTAGAATGGGTAAGATTGATTAATAAAAAGGATCATAATGAAAAAAGCAGTCGTTAAGATCGGTGGACAGCAGTTTGTTGTTACCGAAAAAGAGACCCTCCTGGTGGACCTCCTCCCGGAAGGAACTAAAGAGCTCACGCTTGATGCACTGTTGGTCATTGATGGCGACAAAACTACTGTCGGCACGCCAACGGTAAAAGACGTGAAAGTGACCGGCAAGGTAGTAGAAGACCTGGTAAAGGGTGATAAAATCCGTGTGATTCGCTACAAAAGCAAAAAGCGCGTTCACAAAGAAAACGGCCATCGCCAAAAATACAGCAAAATTGAAATTACTTCGATCAAATAGCACCAAAAACCTCGCCCAAAAGCGAGGTTTTTTGATGGCGCTCGTGCTATACTGGAGAAAAGAAAAGGGAATATAAACAAGTGACAACAGTCATAGCGGTGACCAATCAAAAGGGTGGTGTCGGCAAGACGACAAGCGCGGTAAATATCGCGTATTATTTGGCCAAGGCAGGTAAAAAGACTTTGCTCGTCGACTTCGACCCCCAAGGCAATGCGACCAGTGGTTTGGGTGTGGACAAGCAGGCACTTGAGGCGACTATGACTGATGTCGTACTGGAATCCAAGCTGTTAGTGGATGTGATATTGCCAACCAAGCACAAAAATCTTTTCTTGGCGCCGGCAACCCCGCACCTGGCCAACACCGAGGTTGAATTGGCGCAAGCCAATCGGCGATTTACGCGATTGAAGAATGCGATCGGGACGGTGCAGGGGTATGATTTTGTCATTATCGATAGCCCGCCGAGCTTGAGCTTACTGACGGTAAACGGCCTGATAGCGGCCAAATATGTATTGTTACCGGTGCAGGCGGAATTTTATGCGCTGGAAGGCCTGGGGCAATTGCTGGAAACGATGAAGTTGGTACGCAAGAGTATGAACCCGACGCTCGATTTGCTGGGTGTGTTGCCGACGATGGTGGACGGCCGCACGACATTAAGTAGCCAGGTGCACGAAGAAATTAAAAAGCACTTTCCGGGCAAGGTGTTTAAAACGGTTATTCCGCGCAATATTCGCCTGGCCGAAGCGCCGAGCCATGGGGTGCCAGTGGGCGCCTACGATAGGTTTTCCAAGGGCGCGCGGGCGTATAAAGCAGTGACGAAGGAGGTTTTAAGTCGTGTCAGTTAAAAAAGGTTTAGGGAGGGGTTTTGATAGCCTCATTCCAACGGAATTGTTGGATGAATCGTTTGACCCAACGGCGGCGCAGGACGAGCAAATTAGCGAATTGCGCAACATAAAGCTCGACCAAATTGTGGCTGACCCTGGCCAGCCGCGGCGGACTTTTGATGAGATTGCCCTAGACGAGCTGGCGATTTCTATTGTGGAACATGGCGTTATTCAGCCGATTGTGGTGATGCCACACGGCGGCGGCTACCAAATAGTGGCTGGTGAACGGCGCTGGCGGGCGGCTAAACGGGCGGGGCTCGATAAGATTCCGGCGCTGGTACGCACGCTTAGCGGACAGCACAAATTGGAATTATCGCTGATAGAAAACTTGCAGCGCAAAGATTTGAATGTGCTGGAAACGGCGACGGCGTACTTGAAACTGCGCGACCAATTTAATATGACACTAGATGAGATTGGCCAGCGCGTGGGTGGCAAATCCGTCAGTAGTATTAGTAATACGCTGCGGTTGTTGCGCTTGCCCGAAGCGGCATTAACGGCGTTGGCCGAAGATAAACTCCGCGAAGGCCAGGCGCGGCCGCTGATCAATGCCAAACCAGAAGTGATTGAAGAGATTTTGCCACGAATTATTCAAGAGGAGTGGAGTGCGCGTAAGGTAGAACAGTTTGTGGTGCAGCTGAAAAAAGCTAATGCCGAACCAACGACGACGGCTGACAAGTCACCCCTGTCATACGTGCCCTACAAAGACGATACGGCGCGTATGATGAAGCGCCTGGCGGCCGAGGTGAGCGTGAAAACGAATGCCAAGGGTGCAGGGCAAATTGTAATTCGTTTTAAAGACGATAATGATTTTCAGCGGATTCAGAAATTACTTGATGCTTAGAAACTACGTAATTTATTAAGCGGATAAATACGCAGGCCGACTGGCCCAACGACGTCATAGTAAGGAATGAAGCCGAGGCCACTGCGCGAATCGTACGAATAATCGCCTTGGCGATGGTCGCCGGCGACGAATAGCGAGCTATCGGGGACGGTCGTGTCAACTTCGCCGCTGGTGGGCGACCCTGGCTCACCGCGGCTGTCGTCGTCGGGGTGAAAACCGTCGGGGTGGCTGTTGTTGTAGACGGTTAGTACGCCCTCTTTGACGGTGACGCGTTCACCCGGAAACGCAATGACACGCTTGACGATGTATTCGTCGCCGGTGGCGGCGTTGAATAGGGGATTTTTGAAGACGATAACTTGGCCGCGTTCGGGAACGTACTGTTTGTTTTGCAGCTGTGCCCACGTCACGGGCAGGCGGTTGACGATAAGCCGATCGCCAGTGTACATGGTGGTTTCCATGCTCGGCCCCATGACGTTAAAGCTACGGAAAACGAAGGTGTTGATGAGCAAGGTGCCGATTAAAACGCACACGACAAAGCCGATGATATTTAGCACGTCTTTAATAAGGGGGTGGCGTTGGATAAATGAGGCTTCCATTAGCTTTACTATACATGGTTTGAAGGTTAGGGGAAAGTAGCCACATGTGGATGCACCTGTGGATGAAAAAGCTTATGTTCGCTTCAAAAAACGGGACTTTTCATATATAGTAGATGGAGTATTTATGACGAAAGCAAAACATTCAATCGACGGGTTTGTCCCACGCCGGCCGGGTGCTCAGTTAGTCGGTGGGCAGCCCGAGGCACCCAAGCCAGGGATTAGTGGGCTTCACGAGCCAGCAAATTCGCGTCGTCCAGCGCCAATTGGAGCGCGAACGGGTGGGAGCTTGGGGCTGGATAGTGCCGAGATTAGCGAGTCGCTGCAGGGTATTGATGCTATTGACGCGCAGGATAAGAAAAATAAAAAGCGTCAAAAAAAGCCCAAAGGCAAACTGCGTCGTATCATCAAGTGGGTGATAATTCTGCTGCTGCTAGCCGGGCTGGGTGTGGGCGGGTGGATGGTGTACCGGGCGCTCAATACGAGCAGCCAAATTTTTAAGGGCAATATTTTAGATATTGTACAAAATACGCCGCTCAAACAGGATGCCAATGGTCGCAGCAACATTATTATATTGGGCACCTCCGAAGACGACCCGAAGCACGATGCACCGTGGCTGACAGATTCAATTATGGTGTTAAGTGTTGACCAGAAAAACAAAAATGCCTATATGGTGAGTATTCCTCGTGACCTAGAGGTACAGTATGGACAGGCGTGCATGACCGGTTACAAGGGTAAAATTAACGTGTACTTTAATTGCGTCGGTGGTGGCGAGGGTAACGTTGAGGCTGATAGGGCTGCATTGATGAAAGAGGCGGGCTTTGTGGGTGGTATGTTGGGGCTGGATATCCAATATGGTGTGAATGTGAATTATACGGTGATGCGCGAACTGGTGAGTGCGCTGGGCGGGATTACGGTGACGATTGAAAGCCGCGACCCTCGTGGCCAAATGGACAGTAATTTTGACTGGAAGTGCGGCGTGGGCGACCGAAAAGTCAGTCGTGCAGAGGTGTTGCGGCGCTGCCCGCCTAGTGGTCACTTCATCGACTACCCCAATGGGCCAGTGAACCTGGACGCTGAGCATGCATTGTATTTAGCACAGGCTCGCGGGGACAGCGCGCCAACCTACGGGTTTGAGCAGTCGAACTTTGACCGTGAGAAGAATCAACAAAAAATAGTCAAAGCCATCCGTGAAAAGGCGACCAGTGCCGGGACGCTGTCGGATATTGGTAAAGTAACGGGTATTATCGATGCTTTGGGTAACAATTTGCGCACGACGTTTGAAACCAAAGAACTCAGGACACTGGTTGACCTGGCAAAAGACATTAAAAGCGAGGACATACAATCCATTAGTCTTATTGATGGCGAGCCACCGCTGCTGAATGGAAACGCGCAACCGACAGCCGGTTTGTATCAGTTTGGGGCAATCCAGGCCTTCCTGAAGAAAAAACTTTCGAGCGATCCGGTTATTCGAGAAGAGGCCAAAGTGGTCGTGTTGAATGGGTCGGGGGTTCCTGGTGTGGGGCAGCGAGAGGCTGACGCCCTGGAGACGGCGGGCTTTACGATTAGTGATATCGATACGGCGCCTGCGGGTCAGTACGGTGATGTTGAGGTGTATCAGATTGGCGAAGGCAAGCCGGGCACGAAGGCGAAGCTCGAATCATTGTTTAGTGTTCAGGTAAAGACGACCAAGCCGCCTGTTGCTGTTGCTGCCAAGATTAATTTTGTCGTAATCTTTGGCAAAGATCGCGCCGCCAGCCAGTAGAGAGTGGTATAATAAAACGCATATGGAGTTTCTGAAATCATCTAAACGTCGTTCATTTTTTAGTGAATTAGTGTATGTGCTGCTAAATATAGCATTGGCGGTGGCCATCCTAGGGGTGGTGTGGGCAATTGCGTCGCCCGTGGCTGCCATTGCGCTGGTGTTGCTAAGCAAATGGCGGGTATTGGCGGTGCGCCCGCGGTATTGGTTTGCTAATGTCCAGGCAAACTTGGTGGATATTATCGTGAGCCTGAGTTTTGTGGCGTTGCTGTATGCGGCAAGCGGCGCGGTTATAGCTCAGTGTGTTCTAACGGTACTGTATGTGGTGTGGCTGCTGGTGGTCAAGCCGCGCTCGCGGCAGATATTCATCACCATTCAGGCTGGATCCGCACTCTTTTTGGGTGTCACGGCGCTGATGATTGTGTCGTATGATTGGCCGTCAGTAATAGTGGTGGCGCTGATGTGGCTGATAGGTTATACGACTGCCAAGCACGTACTGAATCATTATGAAGAGGTACACGTAGATTTCTATAGCTTGGTATGGGGGCTGGTAGTTGCCGAGCTGGGTTGGCTAGGGTATCACTGGACATTTGCGTACGGCCTGCCCGGTGTGGGTGCGATTAAGCTATCGCAAACGGCAGTCGTGGTGCTGGCGGTGAGTTTCCTGGCCGAGCGAGTATATACGAGCTACCACAAACATGGCACGGTACGTTCGGGTGATATCATCTTGCCGGCGCTTTTCTCGGTGAGTGTGATTGTATTGTTGCTCGCTTTTTTCAATAAACTGGGTGTCGGGGCGCTTTAAGGCAAGCTTCAGACTGTAGGTGTAGGCTGTGAAACGAAGGGTGAATGTATGACCGAAATGCAGAATAATCAACAACAACTTCCACCGATGGGTGAGTCAAGTCCGCAACAGCCCCAGGCGGGCAATACTATGAATGCGACACCTCACAAAAAGAATAATCAAGTAGCACTGTGGGTTGGGGCGGCAGTGCTGGTTGTCTTTTGTATGATCGCAGGCTTTGGTGGTGCGGGTCTATACACGCTTCTTTTTCGCCCGGGCGCGATGACGCAACATCAGAAAGTTGCGGGTGACGGTAACGCTATCGTGACGCCTGGCGAGGAGGACGTCGCAAGTATCGTTGAGAAGGTGGCGCCCAGCGTGGTATCGATTGTGACCAAATCGCAAGCGCAGCCGTACAGCGGGGCGCTGGAGTTAGAGGGTGCGGGGACAGGCATGATAGTCAGTCAAGACGGCTATGTACTCACCAATAAACACGTTGTTGATGGGGCGAGTATGGTTGGCGTGGTGCTTACGAACGGCACCAGCTATAACAATGTCAAAGTGTTGGGCGTGGACCCGCTGAATGATGTGGCATTTTTGAAAATAGAGGGCGCGACGAATTTGCCCGCGGTTGAAATGGGCGATTCGTCTACGATTCGCGTCGGCCAAAAGGTCGTGGCTATCGGCAACTCGCTAGGGCAATATCAAAATACCGTGACAAGCGGAATTATTTCCGGCGTAGGGCGTCCTGTCGCAGCGCAGGCAGAAAACGGCGTGGAGACTTTGACCGACCTTATACAAACGGACGCGGCTATTAATCCTGGAAATTCGGGCGGACCGTTGTTGAATGTGAAGGGGCAGGTGATTGGTATCAATACGGCGATTGCCCAGGATGCACAGGGGATTGGGTTTGCGATTCCGATAAATGCAACAAAAGGGATTTTAAAGGGTGTTTTGCACGATGGTACGGTCAAGCGAGCGTATTTAGGTGTGAATTTCATTGCGATTACACCGGATGTCGCCGTGCATTATAGTTTGCCGGTTAAAACAGGGGCGTATGTGTTGGCGAGTGGTGGCCGGCCGGCTGTGGCTGGTGGCAGCCCGGCGGCAAAGGCTGGTGTGCAGGACAAAGATATTATTGTGAAAGTTGGTGGTGTTGATGTGGGTGACAAGGCTGGGCTATCCAGTTTGATTGCCGAATACGCACCTGGTGATACGATTCAGCTCAGTATCTTGCGGGCGGGCAAAACGATAGTTGTAACCGCAACACTGGCGCTATACGGCAGCTAGGCCGTTTGTAGGCAGACGATAAATCCGCGGATTTCCCGTAGGGCAAATCCGTGAGCGCTGGCGCTATCGACGATAGTAGTGTGCTGACGCGGGTCGGCTTCGAGCAGCAGATAGCTGCCGGGGGTGAGGTGAGAGCGGGCTTGAGCGATAAGCGTGTTGATAAGTTGCAGGCCGTCATCTTTGGCAAAAAGGGCTAGTTCTGGCTCGTGATCCGTCTCGGGTGAACGCTCCCATGAAGGGTCAACATAAGGCAGATTGGCGACAATAATATCGGCGACGGGCGGATAGTTGGCCAGAAGATCGCTATGAATAATAGCGACATCGGCATCGAGTAATTTCGCGTTGGTTTCGGCGACTTTGAGGGCGTGGCGGCTGATGTCGAGCAAGGTAACATCCAGGCTGGGGTGCTCGAGCTTGGCGGTGATGCCCAAAATACCACTACCCGTGCCTACATCGACGAGCTTTTTCGGTTTGCCGGACGACGAGGCGAGTAGTTCGTTTAAAAGGTCGATGAATGTTTCTGACTCTGGCCGAGGAATCAGCGTGGCCGGTGTGACGCGGAACTGTCGGCCATAGAACTCGCGATGGCCAATAATGTAGGCGATAGGGGTACGGTCGCCACGCAAGGCCAGGCGGGCGTCGGCAATCTCGCGGAGGCGTGGCTCGATGAGGTCTTCGCCGTGGGCGTGAAGGAATGTACGGCTTCTATGCACCGTATGTGCCAATATAATCTCGGCATCCAGCCGCGCAGTTTGGATATTGTGCGCGGTCAGTTGCTGGGTGGCAGATTGCAGCCAGTCCCTAATTGCTTGCGTTCTTGGCTGCGATTTCACGTTCGTATCCTTGCAGGTGCTCGATGAGGTCTTCGATGTTACCGTTCATAGCGGCGGGAATGTTGCTGCGACTGTAGCCGATACGGTGGTCGGTGATGCGGTCTTGCGGGAAGTTATATGTGCGGATTTTCTCGCTGCGGTCGCCACTACCGATGAGGCTGCGGCGTTCGGCAGCCAGTTTGGACTGTTCGGCGTCGATTTTTTGCTGCAACAGGCGGGCGCGCAGCACGCTCATGGCTTTTTCTTTGTTTTTTAGCTGTGATTTTTCGTCTTGGTTGGTGACAACCATGCCGGTAGGTAAGTGGGTAATCCGCACGGCGCTATCGGTGGTATTAACAGACTGCCCGCCATGGCCGCCGGCACGATACACGTCGACTTTAAGGTCGCCAGCGCCTATTTCGATGTCGGTCTCTTCGGCTTCGGGCAGGACTGCGACGGTGACGGTGCTGGTGTGGATGCGGCCTTGAGATTCAGTCGCGGGGACGCGCTGTACACGGTGGACGCCTGATTCGAATTTCAATTGCGCATAGGGCGAGTCGCCTTTCACCGCAAAAACGACCTCCTTGTAGCCACCAGTGTCGTTGGCGCTTTCGTTGAGTAGTTCGGTGCGCAGGTTGTGCGCTTCGCAGTAGCGCAGGTACATTCGGTACAGTTCAGCGGCGAATAGGCTGGCTTCGTCGCCGCCAGCCCCAGCGCGGATTTCAATAATGACGTTCTTTTGGTCGTTAGGGTCTTTGGGCGCCAGCATAATGAACAGGTCGTCCTCTAGCTGGGCGAGCTTCTCTTCGGTTTCACCTATCTCCACCTTGGCTAGTTCGGCCAATTCATCGCCGCCGCTAGCGAGTTCTTTAGCTTCTTGCAGGTGCTCCTCGAGGGTTTGGCGTAGGATGGCCTTTTCCAGGATGGCTTCGAGTTCAGTGAGGCGTTTGTTTTTGCTACTGTAGGCCGGGTCGCTATAGGCGCTGGGCGAGGCTAAGAAATCGGCCAGTTCGGCTTTTTCAGCGGTGAGATCGGTGATGTTGAGGCTAATTTTTGGCATATATGTTCCTATTATTACATACAAAAAGAGGCTGCGATAGTGCAGCCTCTCTGTAGGGTGGCGCTATTTGTCTGCAGGTGCAGCTTTTTTAGCTTTAAGCGCGTTTGCTTTTTTGGCTTTGGCGGCCAGCTGTTCTTTGCGAGCCTCGGCGGCGGCAAATTTGGCTTTGTAGCGATCGACGCGGCCTTCGGTGTCGATGATCTTCTCTTCACCAGTAAAGAATGGGTGTGAGGCTGACGAAATGTGTACCTTTACAAGGGGGTATTCGTTGCCGTCTTCCCATTTGATAGTGTCGTTGGTCTGCGCGGTGCTTTGTGTAAGAAACCGGAAACCGGCCACGTCGTCGCTAAATACGACCGGGCGATAGGTTGTGGGGTGTATACTGCTTTTCATATCCCTGGTATTGTATCTGTTTTGGGACAAAAAGTCAAAGCTTTGGCGTATTTTGGCGACGTGCCCGGCGGATGGCGCGCGCAATGGTGGTTGTTGCAAGCGCAATAATAACCGCACCTACCATAGCACCGGGAATAACGAAGCTGGGCTCCATGAGAGCCA
>Ga0075428_100002848_pt1 | contig 18870 bp, 11 predicted proteins | sample RhiMetdeltSRZDD2_FD_75291 | JGI IMG/M metagenome (GOLD analysis project Ga0075428, IMG submission 75291) | Populus rhizosphere microbial communities from Tennessee, USA - Rhizosphere MetaG P. deltoides SRZDD2 | ecosystem: Host-associated > Plants > Roots > Rhizosphere > Soil | place: USA... | reverse complement strand
GTGCGCCTGGCCGTCATACGTGATTGTTGCGCCGTTGACGTCCACCGTGGCGTTGGCCTTGGTGATGCTGATGGTGCCGTTGTCGGTCGCGTTGTTGAAATTCGTATCCGTGCTGGTGAAGCTCGCGGCGATCGCGTAGCTTCCGACATTGACCGGAGCCGGCGTCGATCCGTTGTAGGTGAACGCGAACGTGCCGTTCACGTCGACGCCATTGAACTTCGCCGTAGCACTGGCCGCGTGCGCAGCGCCGTCATATGTAAAGGCGCCTCCGGTGACCGTCACCACTGGGGTCGCTCGCGCGATGGTGAACGGCTGCTGCACGGCTGTCGCCGGATTGTACTGGCCGTTTCCGGCCTGATTCGCTGTGATCGTGCAGCTGCCCGCCGCAGTAATGTGGACCGTCGCGCCGGTGACCGAGCACGTCCCCGCGGCGGTGAACGACACGGCCAACCCGGAGCTCGCTGTCGCCGTCACGTTGAAATCGCCGTCGCCGAAGGTCTTGTTTGCGAGAGATCCGAACGTAATCGTCTGGTCTTGGCTGGTCCTCGTGAACGTTGCGGTGATGGTCTTGTTACCGTCCATCTTGATCGAGTACTCGTCCTTCTTGGGGTCGTACTGCACGTTGGACGACCAGCCCGCAAACGTCGAGCCAGACGCGGCAGTCGCGGTGAGGATCACGTTGCCGTTGGAGCTATAGACGACGGAGCAGCTACCGGCGGCGCTGGTGCAGCCGGCGAAGCCCGGGGGCGCCGGGTTGGCACCGCTGCCAGCGACGGCTCCTGATCCATCGCCCGCAAACGTGATCGTCAGCGTTCCGGAGTCGGTAAAGGTGATCAACGCTTCGGATGCGATCCCGCGTGCCGTGGCGTAGAACCGCGCGCCCATGTGGTGGTAGATGTCGTCTTCGCGCGGATAGAACTCCGTGTTGACGATGTTTCCGAACTCGTCAGCGACGGCGTCGAAAATGAAATCGTCGTGCGTGTCGGCGTCTTCGCTGACCGTCAGCTTCACCGTTTCTCCCGGCTGCCAACCTGAACCGATAAACGTCACGACTTCACCGGGTGCGTAATCGTCTTTGTCTGTCTTCAGCGTCGCAAAGCCATAGAACTCGGCCTGGGCCGACCCGCCGCCGGCGACAAGCACGACACCGTCGCGCGATGTCGGAACGCTGACCCCGCCCGAGCGTGGCGTCGACATGGTGTTCGCGTCCGGGAGAAACGCGCCGTTCCAGTCAGAAAACCGCTCGACCGAGGCCAGCGCGTTGCCATTCGACGTGCCGCCGGCGATCAGGACTTCGTTGTTGTGTGGAAGCAGGATCGCAACGTGACCGCTACGCGGTGTGTTCAGCGAAGCCGTCAACGCGAAGGTCCCGGTCGCCGTGTCGAAGATTTCGGCGGACGCGAGATCCTCCGTTCCATCGTTGCCGCCAGCGACGAGCACGTGCCCGTCGAGGAGCGTCGTCGCCGAGTGCTTCGCACGCGGTGTGACAAGCGACGCCGGCGATGGCGTGATCGATCCGGTAGCCGGATCGAAGATCTCCGCGGTCGCCAGTACGGCCGCGTCGTCCGAACCACCGACGATGAGCACACGGCCATCCGCCAATCGCGCCGCAGCGTGAGTCACGCGTGGCACCGACAGAGCCCCAGCGGTTGTCGAGACACCGGTGGTTGGATCGTAGATTTCAGCAGAAGCGGTCAAGCCGGTCGTCGTCCTGCCGCCGACGATCAGCACCCGTCCGTCGGCGAGCACGGTTGCCGTGTGGCCCGCGCGCGGCTCGCTCAACTGTCCTGCGGGCGCCCATGTTCCCGAGTTGGGATCGTAGACGCCGATCTGAGCGACTGGCTGGCCGTCGGCGGAAGAACCACCCGTCACCAGGAGCCGTCCGTCAGGAAGCACCGCCGAGGCGACGTCGCGCGGGATATTTCCGAAACTGCCGCCCGGCGCCCACGTTCCTGTCGGCACCTGCGGAACATCGGCGCGGACCACGTATCCCAGCATCGCGATCATTACCAATGACGCCGTCGCGTATCTCGCAAAGCGATGCATCTTCAAACTCCTCGCTTTCACCCAGGGACGAAATGGTCCTGAAGTCGTGTGCGCCGTCAGGCTGCAACAGCATCGCCACTGGTGGGAGGCTGCACGGAGTTGACAGTGAAGTTGTTGGAGATGAAAGAGTTCACACGCGACGAAACGAACGCGTCGATCGGCAGAACGGGCGTGGAATTCTGGCTGGGGCCTGCTATTTCTCTAGACCCGGCCACACTTGATTGAATTCAGTTTGGTAATTGGGGCGTGGCCGCTGAGGAACCAGGAACAGCAGTTCTGAACGTGGCCAGATTTCGAACGAGACGCCGTAACCGTGATCGCCCGCTGTCGACCTCTAATCGATATGGACGAGTGGAAGCGGTGCGCGTTATGCAAAGTACCCCCGCGGAGGGACCAGTGAAGAACGAACTGGAGAAGCTCTATACCCACATTGAAGATATCGAAATCGCCATGATGACCACGCGGCGGACGGACGGGCACTTGCAGTCGCGCGCGATGGCGACACAAAAGCGGGCAGAAGGTGCAGATCTGTGGTTCGTGACCTTGGAAGACACATCGAAGGTGCATGACATTACCGCCGACCCGCACGTCAACCTCGCATATTACAAAGACCGCACCCGCGAGTGGATCTCGGTGTCAGGCATCGCCTGCATCACCCGCGACCGCGAGAAGATTCACGAGCTCTGGGCGCCGGACTGGAAAGCCTGGTTTCCGAAGGAAAGCGATCCGCGTCATGGAACGAAGGACGATCCACGCATGGTGCTCATCGGTGTCGACGTGCACGCCGCTGTGTTTCTCGAGGTCAACAAACCACAACCAGTCGTGCTCTTCGAACTGGTGAAAGGGTGGGTCACCGGCTCGACGCCGGAGCTCGGCGAGATGCATCACGTCGGCGACTCTCGAGAAGCGTGACCGTTGCTGAGCCGGAGCCGAGTTAAGATCCGCTTTTGTGAAGCCATCTCTTGACATCCCGACGCGGCCATTCGGCCGCACCGGCGAGCGCGTCTCCGTCCTTGGTCTCGGCGGCTGGCATGTTGGCGTGCCGAAGACCGACCGTGCAGCGGTGCGTTTGATCCATGCCGCGATCGACGCCGGCATCACGTTCCTCGACAACGCATGGGACTACAACGACGGACTGAGCGAAACGCGGATGGGACAGGCGATTGTCGACCGTCGCGATCGCGTGTTTTTGATGACCAAAGTCTGCACGCACGGCCGCGACGGCAAGGTCGCGATGCGGCAGCTCGAGGACTCGTTGTGTCGGCTGCGCACCGACCACCTCGATCTCTGGCAGATCCACGAAGTCGTGTTCGACGACGAGCCCGATCGCCACTTCGCGAAAGGCGGTACGGTCGAAGCGCTCGAGCGCGCCCGCAACGAGGGCAAGGTCCGTTACCTCGGCTTCACCGGGCACAAGTCACCGGCGTTGCACCTCTCTATGCTGTCGCGCGGATTTGCGTGGGATGCCTGTCAACTGCCGCTCAACTGCTTCGATGCCACGTTCAGGAGCTTCGAGCATGAGGTGCTGCCTGTTCTCGAGGCTCAGGGCATCGCCGCGATTGGAATGAAGAGTCTCGGCGGTGACGGACGTTTCGTCAGCGCCGGAGTCGTGACCGCCGAAGAGGCGCTGGCGTACGCGATGAGCCTGCCGGTTGCCACCGTGGTCAGCGGCATCGACTCGCCGCGAGTACTCGAGCAGAACCTGGCGGTCGCCCGTGGATTCAAGCCGCTCACGGCACGCGCACGCGACGCTCTCACGAAACGTGTGGCGGCGATAGCTGCCGACGGTCGATTCGAGCTATACAAAACCTCCGCGAAGTTCGAAGGTGTGGAGGCGCGCAGGGTCCACGAACTCCCACCGCACGAGGAGATGCCTCTCTAGGCGCGACTCTACTGCTTCGCGAGTCGCTGGATCTCCGCCTCGGGGACGGCGGCACCCAGGATGTGACGCAGCGCCGCTTCGAGCACTTCGTCGCGGCCGCTGCGAATGCCTTGAATCGTTGGCCGTGCTGCGATGTCGGCGACGATGCCGATACGTTGCGTCGGTCTCTTATCGGGATAAAAGACGCCGATCCCACTAATCGCCGATCGCAATCCGCCCGGTAGCGGAATCGGTGAGACATTCCCGTCGGCACCAGCCGTCGTACTGCCTACGACGACTGCATTCGGTGCAGATCTGAAGGCCATGGCTGTGTATTCGGCCTGGCTCAGCGACGACTCGTCGACGAGGATGACGATCTTGCCCGTGTACCGAGGTGACGCCGGTTCGAGCGGGAGCGGGTTGCCCCAATGAAACGCACCCGGGTTCGCGGGATCGCCAGCCGTGAACCGCACGAACTCGGTGGTTCGTTCCACCAGGTGCGATCCGAGTGCAAACACGACGAACTCCGAGGGGTAATTTCGAATGTCGATGATCAAACCCTTGGTGCCGGCAGCCTCCTGAATGTAAGCCGCTGTTTGCGATCCCCGGACCGACGAGAGTTTGAGGTAGGCGACATCCGCGGAAAGTTTTTGAAACGTGTCGCCTGTGCGATCGTTCGTGCGCCTCGACGCCGGTCCTGGTGCCGGTTCCGCAATCCGCTCGGCTTTCAGTTCCATCGTCGCCTTGTCGCGCGATACGCGGACGGTTGTCGCGCCGCAGGCGCCACGGGTGGCCGAAGCAGCAATGTCGCGTAAACGCGTCGGCTGATTCGATGCCGCATAAAACGGTGACCAACGCTCCACGAGCTCGGTCACCGGCACGCCGTCCAGTGCGGTGACGACGTCGCCGCGCTGTAGAGCAGAGGCGGATTCCGCCATCGCATTCGGCTTTCCGGTGACGACCAGCTGATTCTCGATGAACCGCAGCGTGACCGGAATACTACACTTGCCGACCGGCGGCCGTGCGTCGAGCGAGCTCCACAAATTCGCGTGCGTGTCGTGAATCTTTGCAATGAATGCGAGCATCTCGCGTTTGTAGTCGTCCGCAGTGCTTGCTAGCGCAACCCGAGGCACGAAGGCCGTCAGCTCATCGTCCCAACTTCGTTCGAGGAGATCGCGATACGGAAACCAGTATTCGACGATGTTCCACAGGCGATACAGCGCCAGCAGTTGATAGCCCGAATCGGGAAGCTTCAGATTCGTGTACGCCAGTTCGTGATCGAACGACGGATTCCCGATCCCAGGCACCAGCGAGACATAGAACTGTCGCTCGTCCGCAGGGCGATTGCGATGAATGTTGCGGAGCAGGCCGCCAAGCTCTGGTCCGAGCCGGTCATCCGTCAACCACGATGACGGCGGCCGCAGATGAAGGTCGCTTTCCTTGAGGCTCGTGCACGTCGTGCATCCAGGAATGGCGCCGAGCGAAGTGATCCATTGGTGCACCGCTGATCGCGCGGCGGCAGCATCGGTCGCAGCCAGCACTCTCGGCAGCACGCGAAAGAGTTCATAGTCCCAGTGCCGCTTACCGCCAACCACGAGGGGATGGTGATACTTCACCAGGCCCCACACTTTTCCGAGCATGACGAGGTTCGAGATCTGAATCGGGCTCAGGTTTTTCAGGGCGAGGCCCGATCCACCATCGAATTCGTGATCGAGATCGAGCACCGTCTTGGGCGGCTCGACCCGCGGCATATTTTCGATCGGTTTACCGTCGACGAGCAAACGGAGGTCGTCGGCCCAGACCTTTCCTACTCCACCGGCAAGCACGCCAAAGAACAGGCGCTTTGCAGACTTTTCGAGCGGCAACGTTATCGAGTACTCCGTCCACTCGCTCGTGCCTTTGAGCTGCCGGCTCTGCATGTTGTCGAACGCGACCGCGCCGCCGTCGCCATCCTCGCGCATCCACAGGCCGGCAAATTGCGACACGTCCTGCGTCCGCAGGAAGCCGCGCAGCTCGAGAGTGGTGCCCGCGAAATCGATCGGAAGCATCTTCGTGACCGATGTGAAGCCGCCAGGGCTCTGGTCATTTCGATCGATGCGCACAGCCCATCGACCGCTGTGGACGATTTGTCCGTCGACCGCAAATGTCCCTGGCGGTCCGCCGCCCCACCCGTTCGGGATGTCTCCGGAGTGCTGCGCTTCAAAATCCAGCAAGCCGGCGAGCTCTGGACGACCGGGAGTCTGTTGAGCGCTCGGCTGCGCACCCAGCGTCATCGTCAGCAAGCAGGCGGGAGCGATCACGAAGCCGATCGTGTTGCGCATCGAGGTGCTCCATCAAATGTCGTGTCGGGAATTCCCTCTGGCGCGAGCCAGGAGCGGCATCATTATCGCAGCCGCGCGCGCTGTTTGCCAGCGTGGTCCGGGACCTGGGTACCTGAGAATTCCAAACGAACGCGTGCGCTGAACAGGCGCGGTATAGTTCGGGTGTTGGCGACCCCCCCTCGCGTCCTCGCATGCCTTGTGTTCGCATCTGCCATGTCGGCGGCGGCATGCTCGGATCCGGAGAAAGAGCGCCTCAAGAACACGACGATCCCCACCTACGACAAGACGACCGGCCGGCTGGTTGAGATCACCTACGATCGCAATAAGAACGGCAAGATCGACACCTGGACGGAAATGCAGGGTGCGAAGCCGCTCCGATCGCGGATCGATCTCGACGAGGACGGCAAGATCGATCGGTGGGAACACTACGACGACAAGGGTAGCCTGACGAAGGTCGGCTTCTCGCGCAAACAGGACGGCCACGAAGATGCGTGGGCCTATTCCGGCCCGGACGGAAAGGTCGCGCGCGTGGAGACTTCATCCACCGGCGACGAGCACAAGATCGAGCGGCGGGAATTCTACGAAGGCGACGGCCTCGCCCGCGCGGAAGAGGACACGGACGTCAACGGCAAGGTCGACCGTTGGGAAACGTATGACAGCGGTGCCCTGAAAACCGCCGCGATGGACGAGGATGGCGACGGAATTCCCGACCGGCGGTTTACCTACGCAGGCGGCACGCTAGTACTGATCGAATCCGTGCCCGACGCTTCCGGAACATTCACCAGGCAAGTCGCGGTGAAATGATCGCAGCAATGTTTCGCGCGAGCGCGCCGAGCATGAGATAGTAGCGGGCACCATGCAAGTCATCACCCCTCCGAAGGTCTATCCAGTCATCGTCATCGGGAGTGGCGCGTCGGGTGGGATGGCGGCGTGGAACCTGACGCGCCAGGGCATCGAGGTCGTGCTCCTGGATGCCGGTGAAAAATTCGATCGAGCGAAGTACTGGACGCACGTGCCGCCATGGGAGACACAGGCGCGGCTCGCTCGCGGCGAGAAGCCGGAAACATTTTTCCTCGACACGAAAGAGCAGCCGTATCTCGCGCCAAACGATCGACCGTTCCAGCTGACGCGCGTCTGGGGCCACGGCGGCAAGACGAATGTGTGGGGCCGAGTCAGCTTGCGACTATCGGACATCGATTTCAAATCTGCCGAGCGCGACGGCTGGGAGATCTCCTGGCCGATCTCCTACAAAGACATCGCGCCGTACTACGACCAGGTCGAGCAGCTGATCGGCGTCAACGGCGGCACCGACGACTCAGACGTGCTCCCGGGCAGCAAGTATCTGCAGCCGCCGCCGGCACCGCGCTGCGGAGAACGGCTGCTGCAGAAAGCAATGGGGAAGCTGAATATTCCCGTCGTCGCCGGGCGACGAGCGAATATGACGCGGCCGACGCGCGGGTTCCCCGCATGTCATTATTGCGGCAACTGTGGCAACGGTTGCGATACGGCATCGTTTTTCTGCTCAGCCGATCACTTGCTGCCATTCGCGCTGCAGACGGGCAAGCTGGAACTGCGATCGAATGCGGTGGCAGCCCGGATCCTGACCGATGACAACGGACTCGCAACCGGCGTCCAGTATTTCGATCGACGCACTGGCTCTGAGCAGCAGGTGCGTGGCAAGGTCGTCGTCCTCGGCGCCAGCTGCGTCGACTCGACGCGTATCCTGCTGAACTCGAAATCTTCCAGACACGCGAACGGTCTCGGCAACGGATCCGACGTGATCGGCCGTTATCTCTGCGAACAGATCCGGTTGAACGCGCGGGGATATCTGCCCGCCCTCGAAGGGACGCCGACGCGCAACGATCGGGGGATCGGCGGCGAGCACATCTATATGCCGCGCTTCAACCATCGTCCTGGCCGAGGCCGCGATTATCTGCGCGGATTCGGCGCGCAATTCTGGAACACGTGGTCGAACTGGAATGGTCCGCAGGACGGATCGGATCAGATTCCGGGCTTTGGCGCTTCACTCAAGAGACAGATCAAGCGACGCCATCCGGCGTGGTTCGAGATTCATCCGTTTGGTGAGGCGCTGCCGTACGCGCACAATCGCATCACCGTTGACCCGAAGCGCGTCGACACATACGGCGTGCCGCTGCTGCACATCGACTACCACATCGGCGAGAACGAGCGAAAGATGACCGAGCACATGGCGGACACCATCGAGGAGATCGTGAAAGCCGCCGGTGGTGTTCTTGTCAACTACAAGCGCGGCAATCTCGATGCGATGGGATCAGCGATTCACGAGCATGGCACCTGTCGCATGGGCACGGATCCCAGGCGGTCCGCGCTCACCGCGTTCAATCAGATGCACGAAGTCAAGAACGTGTTCGTTGTTGACGGATCTGCATTTCCGACCGCCACAGAAAAGAACCCGACGCTGACGATTCTGTCGCTCTCATGGCGCGCAACGGATTACCTAGCCCAGGAGATCAAACGTGGGAACCTCTGAAACGGATCTGAACCGCCGCCGCGCGTTGACCCAACTCGTCGCAGGTTCGGTGGGCATCGTCTCGATGCCATTGTGGGTCGAGTCGCTCTGCGCACGGGCGCGCGCCGAAGCGCACACGCACGCAGCGCAGGCAGCGGCGAGCGCGCCGGCCTGGACTCCGTCCGCGCTGACGCCGCATCAGAACGAAGCCGTCATCGCGCTCACCGAGTTGATCATCCCGGCGACCGACACACCAGGTGCGAAAGCCGCGCTCGTCAATCGCTTCGTTGACCATGTCCTGTCAACCAGCGATGCCAAACAGCGCGCCGAATTCATTCGCGGGCTAACCTGGTTGGACGATCGCTGTCGCGCGCGTATCGGCAAGGAGATCGCCGGCGCCAACGTGGCCGAGCTGACGACTGTGCTGACGCCGCTCGCTGCAGAGGGCAAGCCGGCGGCGGACGACGCGCCAGGTGTCGCGTTCTTCCGCGCGATCAAGTCGATGACGATTACCGGCTACTACACGAGCGAGATCGGACTGAGGCAGGAGCTTGGTGATGATGGCCGCATGATGCTGGGCACGTTCGAAGGGTGTACGCATCAAGAGCATCAGTAACTTCGCCCGTGGCTTCCGCCTTCAGACGGAAGTTGATCGAGTTCATTTGACGGTCACCGGGATCGCGGAAGACGATGAGTTCCCCTTCTCGTCGACGCACTCGACCACGATCGAGTATGTGCGGCCGTTGCCCGAGCCCGCGCGTTCAGCTCTCAGTTGGAGACTAAGGCTGGATGCAATCAGCCAATCGGGCTCGGCATCTCCATCGCCGGTTCCGTTGATCGGTTCGTTGCTGACGACGCTCACGAGGTGACACGTGGCGGCGCTGCAGTTGTCGGTCGCCGATACTGACAACGTCACCGGCACCAACTTGTGATTCGGCGGCGACAGCGTATCCGGACTCGCGAACGCCGAAGCGATCGCAGGTGGCGTGGTATCGACGACGAGGATCGTGACGGTGTCCGAGTCCGACGCGCCGTTGCTGTCGGTCACCGTCAGGGTGATGGTATGGGAGCCAAGGCCCAACGAAACTTTTGGGCTTACGCCGGTGACGGTGCCGAAGGATCCGCTCCATTTATACGTCAGCAGATCGCCGTCAGGATCGGTCGAATTCGATCCATCGAGAGTCACAACCGCCAGGCAGTTCTGACCGGCGGAGACCAGTTGATCGGATCCCGCATCGGCGATGGGCGGAGTGTTCGACGTCATGAAGTAAACGACGCCCACGTCGGACGTGCCCGACACGGCTTCCGCCGGTTTGGCGATCAGCAATTCCGGTTTGCCGTCGCCGTTCAGATCGCCCGTCGCGGCGAGCTGTGACCCGAACCCGTCCGATCCGGGTGCGGGTACACCGGGATCGAGAACCTGCTTCAGAACGGTGCCGGCGCTGTTCAAGAGCGACGCACTTCCCGCCAGGCCCGCGCCGACCCAAAAATCCTCTTTGCCGTCGCCGTCGCGATCGGCGGCGCGCGCGAAGGTGAATGCGCCGCTGCCGCTCTCGTCGGCGGGGCTCGGAATTGCCTGCAGCACCGCACCGGTCGCGCCGTTGCGCAGATCGATCACGCCGGCCGCGCGATCGCCAATCAGATAATCCACAATGCCGTCCCCGTTCTGATCGCCGATCGCACCGACCTTGCCGCCGTAGTAACCATTGTCAACTGGCGTCGCGCTGACGTGGTCGCGGAGGACGCTGCCGGTTGATCCCGACAGAACGAACACCTTGCCGGCCAGCACAGAAACTGACGGGTCGGGGTCGATATCGAAAAACGGCGCCGCCACCACAAGGTCTTTGCGACCGTCGCCGTTCACATCGCCGATCGTCGCGATGAACAAACCGAATGACGCAACCGCCTGGCGCGGACCCGGCTCCTGGGTGGTCCAGAGCAAGGCGCCAGTCGCGCCGGAGAAGGCCGCGGTCTGACCCCACGCGTGCAGCAGGACCGGACTCCCGATCGCGAGGTCGGGAATGGCGTCGCCGTTGACGTCGCCGAGACTTGCCAGCGTGAAGCCAAAGAGGAAGGAGTCCGAGGGAGGAGCGAGTTTCCTGACGAGCGCGCCGTTCGCGCCATTGAACAAGAAAACGCGTCCCCATTCAGCCGGCGGACACACTGTGCTGGGCGACGGGAAACAGGGTAAAGGAAGCTGTCCCAGAGGACCTGGCGCGCTGATGGCGATGTCCTCGATACCGTCGCCCGTGATGTCGCCCGCCCCGGCGACCGAATAGCCGAATTCCAATCCGCTTTTCCCCTCTGGATCGACGATCGTTCGAATGAGCGATCGATCCGAGCCCGAAAGCACGAACGCCTTGTCCGCGCCCGGCGCCCCGATGACCAGGTCAGGGATGCCGTCCGCCGTTACATCGCCGATTCCCGCGAGGCCGGTACCGAATCTCGCGTCAGCTGCTGGAGCGGGATTAGCGATCGCAATCAAGGGCCCTGCAGCCTGCGCCGGCAGGAGCACGAGCGATACCAGGGCGAGCGCCGCGAAGCGCAGGAAGCGGAGACGCATGTGGTCACCCCGCGAGGGAGAACTGCTCAGTGAGTCGAAGGAACAGGGATTATAGCGCGGCCAGACGTTCGAACCCGAAGGGGCGATTGCTGACGTATACTCCCGCCGGTCGACGCGTCCTCAGGAGTCCACATGAAACGCTGCCGTCCTCTTCTACTTCTCGTCGCCGCGATTGTGTCAGCCGCTTCGGCGTCGTTCGCCGCGCAACCTGCAGCGCGCAACCCTTCGCGTGAGCGCAAAATCGAAGAGGCGCTCGCGGCAGCGTCTCCCGCTTTGGTACCGACGCTCCGTCGTGCGACGGAAGCGTTGGATTCAGGCAAGTACGCGGAAGCGGAACCTCTATATAAAGAGGTGCTCGCGTCGGCGCCGAACTTCACGCCCGCGATGCGTCGACTTGGCGGTGTACTTGTGCAGCTTGGGCGTCGTGCTGACGGACTCGCCCTGATGAATCAAGCTGTGCAGATCGATCGCTCTCCCGAGAACCTGATCAGCCTGGCGGGAGCTCTCGGGTACGGCCCCAACGGCATCACCACGTCAACCGCAGATCTGAAGGCTGCATTCGGACTCGCAAAGGAAGCCGCGCAGGCGAATCGTGATCCTGAGGACGATGCGTATGACGCGATGGTGGCGCAGCTGGCGCTTGGGCTGCAAGACAAGACTTCGTTCCGTTTGGCGGTGGATACACTGACCACGAAATATCCGCGCGCGGCTTCGACGCACTATTTCGCCGCCGTTGCTGCGGCGATCGACGGACGGTGGGAGCAGGCGGAAAACGAGATTCGCGAAGCGGAGCGTCTCGGGTTCCCGCACGAAGCCGCCGAAGCATTCCTCGCGTCGGGCGTGCATTCGCGGGCGAATGTGTGGCGATACGCGCGCTATACCGCGTATCTGTTCATCGCGTGGGCCGGGGGCTTGTTGCTCTTGTTCATCGCTGGCCGGCTGCTCTCCAGCTGGACGCTGGCATCGATCGAGCGCGCGGATCCGAACGTTCTCGCGACCGATTCGGAACGATCACTAAGGAGGACGTATCGCGCTTTGATCGATTGTGCCGGCGCGTACTACTACCTTTCGCTTCCATTTGTTCTCGTGCTCGTCGTCGGCGGGACAGCAGCGATCGTCTACGGATTCATGACGCTGGGCCGGATACCGATCAAGATCGTGGCCTTCCTCGTAATCGCGGCCGTCGTGACTGTTTTCAAAATGGTGCAATCGTTCTTTATTAAGGTGGAGAGCGAATATCCCGGACGCGCGCTGAAGGAAGCTGAAGCGCCAGCGCTCTGGAAGCTCGCACGCGACGTCGCCGCCAGCGTCGGCACGAGGCCGGTGGACGAGATTCGTATCACGCCGGGAACCGAGATGGCGGTGTACGAACGCGGCACCGCGAGCGAGCGACGGCATGACGTCGCGCATCGCGTCCTGATCCTGGGCGTCGGGTTGATCAACGGCTTTGAACAGGGCGCACTCCGTGCCGTCCTCGCGCACGAGTACGGACACTTTGCGCACAGAGACACCGCCGGCGGCGACGTCGCACTGCGGGTGCGGCGCGACATGACGATGTTCGCGATCGCGCTTTACCAGCAAGGACAGGCGGTGTGGTGGAACGTCGCGTTCCTCTTCTTGAGGGTTTACGACTTTCTCTTTCGCCGTATCAGTCACGGCGCTGTTCGATTACAGGAAGTGCTCGCCGACCGGGTGGCGGCGCACATCTACGGTCCGGCGGCGTTTGAGGCCGGACTTCGCCATGTGGTCGCACGGAGTGTCGAGTTCCAGGCTGCCGTCACTCTGGAGTTGCAGAGTGCCGTGAACGGAAAGCGGCCGGTTACCAACCTGTATGCGTTGCCACCTCTCCCGACGGTGACGTCGAACGACGTGGAGCAGCGAATTGCGGACGCGATGTGTCGTCCGACAACGGAGGACGATACCCATCCGGGTCCCTCAGACCGGTTTCGCCTGATTGAGCACGTCAGCTACAACGGCCCGCGCAGCGATTCGGCGCCGGTGTGGGATCTGTTTGCTGAGCGTCAGCGGGTGATGACGGAGATGACTGCGACGGTGGCGCGGCAAGTGAGCGAGGCGACCGCCATGGCAACATAAGCCTGGGCTGAGCACCAAGGCGGTGCCTCTAAAGCGCTAGAATCGCAAGGTTTGGAAGGAGTGCTCATGCGCACGCGTCCGCTGATCGCCGTCGTATTCCTGCTGCTCGTTAGCGTCCCTGACGCGGCAGAGAAGCGGTTCATCACCGAAAAAGATCTGCTGAAGTTCACCTGGATCGCCGACCCGCAGATCGCTCCCGACGGCTCGGCGATCGCCTTCGTGCGCGTCACGGTGAACGAGAAAGAAAACCGATACGAGACGTCGCTGTTCACAGTGTCAACCAGTGGCGCGGAAGCGCCGCGGGCGCTGACGTCAAACGTCCGTGACACGATGCCGCGCTGGTCGCCTGACGGTCGACGAATCGCATTCGTGCGTTCGATTGAAAAAGACGGCAAGCCGCAGCCCGGACAGGTCTTCGTGCTCGACATGCACGGCGGCGAGGCCTATCCGCTTACCCAGGACACCAAAGGCGTGAGCTCGATCGAGTGGTCACCGGACGGGAAGACGTTGGCGTTCACGGCGCCGGTCGGAGGTGATGAGCAGGATCCGGCTTCGCCTTCGACAACGTCGGCCAAGCCGAAAGAGCCAAAGAGCGACGTCCAGGTGATCACGCGCGCAGTGTATCGATCGAACGGCAATCCGACGTACATCGACGCCGGGCGGCACACGCACATCTTTACCGTTGCCGCGACGAAGGGCGGCGACAAACCGCAGACGACGCAGGTCACCGAGGGCGAGTACGACGAGCGCGAGATCGAGTGGGCGCCGGATGGGTCGAAGATCTACTTCGTATCCACGCGCGTGCCCGAGGCCTACTACGAAGCGAACGACTCCGATCTGTATAGCGTTCCGGCGGCCGGTGGAACAATCACGAAGGTCGCGAGTATCGAAGGGACCATCAGTGGAGCTCGGTTGTCGCCCGATGGACAACGGATCGCATTCGTGGGATCACCTCACGGCAATCCAGTCCGTTCTTACAACCAGCCGGATTTGTTCGTTGTCGATTCGGCGCCCGGCAGTGCGCCAAAGAATCTGACAGAGAAGTACGACTTCGATATCGCTGGTGGGATCGGCGGGGATCAGGCGCCGCCGCGAGGGGGCAGTGGGAACAGTGTCGTGTGGGCCAAAGATGGCGCGTCGCTCATCGTCGTCGCGGCAGAGCACGGCAGTGCGAACCTGAAGCGTCTCACGATCGCCACCGGTCAGGTCGATGCGTTGACTGACGGGAAGCATGCCGTCGGAGCCTTCACGGCTACGCCGGACGCAGCGAAGATCGCAGCCACGATCTCGACTCAGACCAACATCGGCGATCTCTTCATGATCGACGCGAAGCCTCGCCGAATCACGCAACTGAACGAGGAGCTGTTCAAAGACATCCAACAGAGCGAGCCCGAGGAGATTTGGTACAAGAGCTTCGACGGCAAGAACATTCAAGGCTGGATTCTCAAACCGCCGGATTTCGACGCCAGCAAGAAATATCCGTTGATCCTGGAAATCCACGGCGGACCGCATGCGGCGTACGGCAATGTCTACACCCAGGAGTTCCAATGGATGGCCGCGAAGGGCTATGTCGTGCTGTTCACGAATCCGCGCGGCAGCACGTCGTACGGGCAGGAGTTCGGCAACATCATCCAGTTTCACTACCCGGGTGATGACTATAAAGATTTGATGGCAGGCGTCGACGAATTGCTGAAGCGAGGATACATCGATGCCAATCGTATGGGAGTCACCGGCGGCAGCGGCGGCGGACTGCTGACGAACTGGACGATCACCCAGACGCAGCGATTCAAAGCCGCCGTCGCGCAGCGTGACATCGCTGACTGGTACGGCTTCTGGTTCACCGCAGACTTCTGGCTGTCGAAGCCAACCTGGTTTCACAAGGCGCCGTGGGAGGATCCGCAGGACTTCGCGGCGCGCTCGCCGATTACGCACGTCGCCAACGTGACCACACCGACGATGTTCGTGCTCGGCGATCAGGATTACCGGACGCCACCGGGCGAGGGCGGCGAGATGATGTTCCGCGCACTGAAGTACCGGAAGATTCCGACGGTCATGGTGCGCTTTCCGCGCGAGAGTCACGAGCTCTCGCGGTCAGGCGAGCCGAAGCATCGCATCGAACGCCTCCAGCACATCGTCGGCTGGATGGATCAGTGGCTCCAAGGGAAGAAGAACCCGGCGTATTCGACAAACTGATTCATCGCTGCCAGGTCCCAGCCCTGAGAGGGTTCATCAGGCGCGCCTGGTTTCGCGAGCCCGCGCGTCGTAGAGCAGCGTGCGGACAAGTTCCACCAGGGTATGCGGGCGCGCGGGTTTGGCAAGGAAGGCGGTGAATCCCGCGGCGAGCGCCGCGTCGCGCGAGGCCGGGTCCGCGTAGGCAGAGAGGGCGATCGCCGGCACATCGCGGGCGCCGCCTTGCCGGATGCCGCGCATCAATGAAAACCCGTCTTCAGTCGGCATGCCGAGATCGGCGATGATCAGCGCGGGGGTGTGTTGCTCGAGCCGTTGCCTCGCTTCCGCAGCTGACGTGGCCACCTCCACCCGCGCCTGCGCGTTCTCCAACGCCGTCGTGACGACCTCGCGCGTCGACTCGTCATCATCGACCACGAGAATCGACTGACCCTCGAGACGAAGCCCATCCGACGAAATCGGTGCCGGCGCCGGGACATGCGAATTCGATTTGACGGCAGGCAACCGGACGTGGAATCGGGCTCCGTGCCCCGGTCCGTCGCTCAAGACGGAAACGGTGCCGCCGTGCAGTTCGGTGAGGTGTCGCACGATCGACAATCCGAGGCCCAACCCGCCGTAGGCGCGCGTCGTGGTTTGATCCGCTTGCCGGAATCGATCGAAGACGAATGGTAAGAATTCCTGTGCAATACCGGCCCCCGAATCGATCACCTCGACAGTGATGCTCGTCGCGTCCTGCGTAAGGTCGACGGTGACCGAACCCTCATCCGGTGTGAACTTGATCGCGTTGCTCAGCAGATTCCAGAACACTTGCTGCAGACGATCCGGGTCCCCATGGACGAGGCACTTCGCGGGATCCCGCACCGTGATGGTGATGTTCTTCGCGACGGCAGCGGGCCGCACGGCGTCCTGGGCCCGGGCAATGATGTCACCCACGTCGACGATGGTCGGCTGGAGTTGCAGTTTGCCGGTGATAATCCGTGACACATCCAGCACGTCGGCGATCAACTGCGCCTGCGATTGCGCGTTGCGATCCAGCGCTTCGAACACCCGCGGAAACTGGCTCGGCTCAACCTGTCCCCGCGTGAGCATCGACGTCCATCCGAGGATCGCATTGAGCGGAGTGCGCAGCTCGTGCGACAGGGTGGCGAGAAATTCGTCCTTTAGCCGGTTCGCACTCTCGGCTTGGGAGCGAGCGCGGTGCAATGCGACCAGCAGATCGCGGACTTCGTACTGCCGTCCCCTGCTGCGCAACGCCGCCCGCACCGCGGTGAGGACGGCTGCCAAACGGATTGGCCGCTCGAGCAGCGTGACATTGCGCAGCGTGTCGATCGAGCGAATCGCGCGCCCCGTCATCTCAGCACCCGGAGCACCGGCAAAGAGCAGCAGCGGGATATCGGACCATGGCGGTTGCTGCTCCAGGAGGGTGACGAGTTTCGGGAAATCGGGCTCGTCGAGCGCCTCCTCGGTCATCAGAACCGCGCCACAGCCGTCGGCCTCCAGCAGCTCGGTCAGCGTCGAAATCGACTCACAGGCGGTGCAGGGAATCGACGCACGCTGCAGAACTTCGCGAGTCAGATCGGCGTCGCGGCCGATCGGCGCGAAGATCAGCACGCGCTCGTCGAGCTCAGCGTGGGCTCCGTTGATCATCGGGGAGCAGCGGCTTTAGCGCGCCGGTATACTGCGGGACTCCTGTGAGAATCCCATGGAACTCTTTCAACGGCGCTCCGACCTGCAGCCGATCGGGACCGAGCTTCAACTCGCGAATACTGTTCTCGTGCAGGCCGGTCCGTTTCTTCACGACAGAAATGGCTTTGCGCACTTGTCCTTCCGCCTCGAAGAAACGAATCGATACGATCGCGTCCGCGAGGTAGCTGAGATCGACTGGTACGGGCATTGCCGCACCAACCATCCCGTGCTGCGCCAGAACGATCAACGTCGCCACCGCGCGTTCGTTCAGGAACGAAAGCAGCTCGTGCATGCGGATGACCGGCGCATCGGTCGTCGGAATGGCATTGAGGTATCCATTCAGCGTGTCGATGCTGACGAGGCGCACGCCCTCAACTTCCACGAACCGTCGGACGGTGTGCGAGAATTCGCCGGGCGACACGACACCGGGCTCGACTTGTTGAACCACGAGATGGCCGGACGCGATCCGCTCGGAGGCGCGCATGCCAAGCGCGTCGCACCGCGCGACGAAGGTGGCGCGCCGCTCGTCGAATAGGAACACCGCCGCCTTCGCGTTTGGATTCGCCGCGCCGCAGAGGTATTGGCTCGCCACCGTCGACTTCCCCGCGCCCGCCGGTCCGATGAAGAGTGTCGTCGTTCCCCACGTGAGACCACCGCCCAGGAGTGCATCCAGCTCCGACAATCCGCTGGTTACAGGCGCTGCCGGTCGCGTCCCGTCGCTGTCGTCGGGTACGAGCTGGGGAAACACTCGCAGACCGCCACGTGCGATGATGAAATCGTGGAACCCTTCCGTGACGGCGGTTCCGCGCAGCTTCACAACGCGCACGCGCCGCCTGGCGCGTCCGTACTCGAACGGCAGATGTTGGAGCAGGAGCACGCCGTGCGCGAGACTTCGCAGCTGTAAGTCGGCATCGCCGATTGAATGGTCGTCGAGCAGCAGCACCGTGCTCGGCCGACGCGAAAAGAACTCTTTGATGCCGAGGATTTGGCGGCGATAGCGCAACGGGTCTCTGGCGAGGAGTCGCAGCTCCGACAGCGAATCGAACACCACCCGAGCCGGCCTGATCCCTTCGATGTGTTCGAGGACGGTCTTGGTCAAGTCTGCGAGTTCGATTTCGGCCGGATGATACAGCGTGTACTCATCCGATGCGTGCTCGCCGATCGGCGGCAACTGAAACGTGTCGACGCCATCCAGGCTCCAACCGTGCGACGCCGCGACATGCTTGAGTTCCTCCGTCGTCTCCGACAGTGTGACGTACAGCCCCGCTTCGCCGAGCCGTCGTCCTTCGAGGAGAAACTGCAACGCCAGGGTCGTTTTGCCGGTTCCCGGTTCACCTTCTATGAGGTGCAGGCGATTGCGCGGCAGTCCGCCGTGCAAAAGCTCATCGAGTCCTGGGACTCCGGTTGCTGCCTGTCGCGCCGTTTCACCGGTGGACGTCGAGCGATCCATCACAGAGGCTGAGTATATCGAAGCGGTGGGTCGACGGCTCAGGCAGCCACTTCAGCGATATTTCCGTAGCTGAGCCGTGTCCATGACACGATGCCAGATAGCCGACTCTTCCGCCTTCAAGGCGGAAGCTACACGCATTCTGCAGGGTGCTATTCGTCGCGCAATGCCTCCATT
>Ga0075428_100002847_pt1 | contig 18872 bp, 17 predicted proteins | sample RhiMetdeltSRZDD2_FD_75291 | JGI IMG/M metagenome (GOLD analysis project Ga0075428, IMG submission 75291) | Populus rhizosphere microbial communities from Tennessee, USA - Rhizosphere MetaG P. deltoides SRZDD2 | ecosystem: Host-associated > Plants > Roots > Rhizosphere > Soil | place: USA... | reverse complement strand
GGTGATCCAGTATTTGGTCGAACGGCCCAGATGGTTGGCGAAGCAAGCAGTGAGGACTGCCAGCCCAATCACGCCGATTGTTTCAAGCCATTGAATCACACTGTGCCCCTGATGCCGGGCCGGCTAAGGTTTCATCGGTCGATTTGGCTGCGAACTTAAGCGCCCTTCGCCATTTCAGTGTTTCCGCGACCCCGCTGTTCTGCTCTGCTAGCGGCCTTAACGATGGCCGACCAGCCAAAAACGCTATTCTACAAGCGGGCGCAGTTTGTCACGCATCTGCCCGTGGAGTATCTATACAGTCCATCGCACGCGTGGATCGGGCGCGAGGCGGATGGCGCGCATTGGCGGATCGGCTTAACGAAATTCGCGACTCGCATGTTGGGCGAGATGGTGGATCATGGGTTTGAGGTGCAGCGCGGCGATTCTGTCGAAGCCGGGCAGATCGTCGGCTGGGTGGAAGGATTCAAGGCAATTTCGGATTTGTATTGCATCGCGCGCGGGAAGTTTGCGGGTAGTAACGAAGCGTTACGCGACAAGGTTACATTGATTAGCAAGGACCCGTATGGTGCGGGATGGCTGTATCGAGTCGAAGGAGACGCCGATAAAGCGTGCGTGGATGTGCACGGATATCGAGTCGTGCTCGACAGCGCGATTGACAGGATTCTGGAGAAACAAGGATCGAAATGACAAAGGCACGTTACATTATGATCGGCGGTTTCCTGGGCGCCGGAAAGACGACCGCGGTGGCGCGACTGGCGCAGCATCTCTCCGCGCAGGGCAGGCGTGTCGGACTGATCACCAACGACCAGGGCAAGGGACTTGTGGATACGGCGATGCTTTCATCGCGCGGCTTTGAGGTGGAAGAGATCGCCGGGGGTTGTTTTTGCTGCCGATTTAATTCGTTGCTCGACGCCGCCCGCAAGTTGTCGTCGTCCACGAAGCCGGACGTGTTTATCGCCGAGCCGGTCGGCAGTTGCACCGATCTCGTTGCGACCGTCACGTACCCCCTGCGCCGCATTTATGGCAACGAGTTCACGATCGCGCCCTTGAGTGTGTTGGTGGATGCAGTCCGCGCGATGCGCGTGCTTGGATTGACGCACGGACCGAAGTTCTCGGAGAAGGTGCTGTATATTTATCGCAAGCAACTCGAGGAAGCGGACATCATTGTCATCAACAAATCCGATCTGCTCGACCACGCGGAGTTGCGCTCGCTGCAGGACGAGTTGAAAAAACAGTTTCCCCACGGCAAACAGCACGTTGTGTCGGCACGCAAGGGCGACGGATTGGCTGGATGGTTTAAAGAGATCTCGGAAGGCGAGCAACAACCGCGCACCGTGATGGGCGTCGATTACGAGATCTATGCCGATGGCGAGGCGTTGCTCGGCTGGCTCAATGCCACGGTGCGGTTCAAATTCGCGCAGCCCACCGACGTGAACGCACTGATCGAAGATCTGACCGCCGCGGTCCAGCGCCGGTTGGAGGTAGAGGCGGTGCAGATTGCGCACTTCAAAATGACCTTTGATGCGAACCACCCATTCGGCGAGTTGGCAACGATCAACCTCGTGCGCAATGATTACGTGCCGGAGCTATCGCAAACGCTGGCGGAGCCGGTGAGTGAAGGGGAGCTGGTAATTAATTTGCGCGCGGAAGCCGATCCCGCATTGTTGCGCAAAGCAGTCGAGCAAGGACTCTTCGGTGTCGCCGGCGAAGGGGTGACTTACACGATCGACCACATCGAAAGCTTCCGCCCCGGCAAGCCGGTGCCGACGCATCGCCTGCAGGAACCGGCCTGAATCAGGCTTGGGCGATTCCCCTGGCGATCTGTCGGTGCGCGCTGGGAAAAGGGAGCTTCTCAATTTCGCGCAGCGTTAGCCATTTGCCGTCAGCGATGCTTTCGCTTGGTGCGGCGCAGTGAAAGACTTTCATGGTGATGTGGTAGCGGGTAATGGTGTGGCGAATCGTTCGGAGCAATTGGGCGCGGGAGACGTCGAGCCCTATGTGTTTGCGCGCAAGCTCCGCGAGAGTCAGTCCGTTATTAAGTTCGATGTTTGGGAATTCCCAGAGGCCTTGATTAACGACGCGCGCGGGCCGTTGGCGGACGAGGTAACGGCCATCGCGTTCGAAGACGAAAGTGGCAACGCGGCGTTCGGTCGATCCGGCCCGTCGCGGCAACTCGGGAAAGCGATCAACGCGATCGGTCATTCGAGCGACGCACGCCCTTCGAACAGGGCATTGGCTGCAGCGAGGATTTTGCGGCAGGCAAATAGTGGCCCCGAGTTCCATTAAGGCCTGATTGAGATGTGAGCAGCCGCGTCCGGCATCGATTTGCTGTGCTGATTTCACGAGCTGCGTTGCGAGTCCCCAGAGTTTTTCATTCACGCGCCGTTCTTTCGGATTCCCGCGAAGACCGAAGAGACGCGTCAGAACCCTGATCACGTTGCCATCAACGATGGGCTGCGGTTGATTGAACGCAATGCTGCAAATCGCGCCGGCCGTGTACCGCCCAATGCCCGGAAGATCGAGGACGCTTTCAAAATCCGGGGGGAACGTGCCGCCGCATTGAGCGACGATGATTTTCGCAGCGCGATGCAAATTGCGCGCGCGCGAATAGTAGCCCAGCCCTTCCCAAAGCTTCAGGACTCGACGTTCGGAGGCGCGCGCCAAGGCACGAACATTGGGCAGGCATTTCATCCAGCGTTCCCAATATGGAATCACTGTCTTGACCTGCGTCTGCTGGAGCATGACCTCGGAAATCCAGATTGCGTAGGGATCGCAGGTACGCCGCCAGGGTAAGTCGCGAGCGTGGGCGCGGAACCAGGCCAATAAGTTGTTTGTGATACGCCGGGTGCTTTGCACGATTGCCCAGGATAGTGGAACGGCTTACGCTTGGCAGGACATTTGTGAAACCGCTCGCGTCCCATACGTGCAAACTTTCCGACGAGCAGGCCTCGGCGTTGCTCTCCTATCTGCAAAAGCATGCATTCGAGTTTCGCGAAGTTCCTTATGCGCGCTTCGCGGCTGCGAACAACAATGTGAACGTGGTTTTTTACGAGAGCGGCAAACTGGTCGTCCAGGGCAAGGGCACGCAGGAGTTTATCGAGTTCGTGCTCGAGCCGGAAATTTTGAAAGAGGCGCGGTTGGGTTATGAAGCTGTCCTGAATCCGGACATGCTGATCCCGCGGCTGGGTGTGGATGAAAGCGGCAAAGGCGATTTTTTTGGGCCGCTCTGCGTAGCGGGCGTGTACGTCAATGAAGACGTGGTGAAAGCGTGGAAGGACAAAGGCATTCGCGATTCGAAAAATATTTCGAGCGACAAGCGGATGGCGGAGCTTGCGGACTTGATTCGCAAAACGCCGGGCTGCGTGAGCACCGTGGTGCCCATTGGCAACGAAGCCTACAACCGTCTTTATGAAAAGATGCGGAGCGTGAACACATTGCTGGCGTGGGGGCATGCGCGTGTCATCGAAAACCTGATGGCCAGACAAGGACAGATGAAGCCGCCGCCGACACGCGCGATCAGCGACCAGTTCGCGTCGAGCAAAGACGTGGTCGCGAAAGCGTTGATGCAACAGGGGCGGACGATTGAGTTGCTGCAGCGGCACAAAGCTGAAGAGGACCTCGCCGTCGCCGCGGCATCGATCCTGGCGCGTGACGAATTCGTGCAACGATTGAAGCGGCTAGAGAAGGAATTTGGGATGCCACTGCCGAAGGGGGCTTCAGCGGCGGTTGATGCTGCGGCAAAGGACTTTGTGGCGAAGCACGGCGCCGACAACCTGCCGAGGATCGCGAAGATGCATTTTCGCACCGCGCTCCGCGCGCAAGGTCTGCCCGAGCCGCCGAAAGTGGAGTGGCGGCGAGGGTCCTCCCGTGCCGAGGACGATGTGTGATCATCGAACTGGTCAACACCGGCAGCGAATTGATGCTGGGCCGCGTGCTGAACACGCACCAGCAATGGATTTGCCGGCAACTCGCGGACATGGGGTGGGTGGTCGAGCGCCAAGTTGCCGTTGCGGACACAGCGCGCGACATTCGTGACGCCGTGCGGGAAGCCCTTGAACGGGCCGACCTGGTGATCGTGACCGGCGGACTTGGGCCGACGAGCGATGATCTCACCCGCGAACTGATCGCGGAAATGCTCGGGCGCAAGCTCGTCATGAACGAAGGGATTCGGGAAGAGATCCGGCAGTTCTTCGCGTCGAGGAATCGTCCACAGCCAGCGCGCACCGAAGTGCAGGCGCTTGTGCCGGAGGGCGCGATCGTGCTGCCGAATTCGCAAGGGACGGCGCCCGGGTTGGCGATGGAAGTGTCGGCAAAAATTTACCGAAGCGCGCGATCATGGCTGATCATGTTGCCGGGCCCGCCTCGTGAACTCCGGCCGATGTGGACGGAGCACGTGGTGCCGCTGCTCAAGCGCGAGTTTTCTCCTGCGGAGAACTTCGTCTGCCGCACGCTCAAGACCACGGGCATCGGCGAATCGCGCGTCGAGGAAATCATCGCGCGACACCTCGATGAACAACTCAAAGCCGGGCTCGAGATCGGCTATTGTGCGCGGATCGGGGAAGTGGACGTGCGATTTGTTTGTCGGGGGCCGAATGCGAGCGCATGCGTGGCCGCGGCCGAGAAGATCACGGGCCGATTGCTGCGCGACCACGTCTACGGCGTCGACGACGAGCAACTCGAGACGGTGATCGTAAGGATGCTGACCGAACGTAAGCAAAGGCTGGCGCTGGCGGAATCGTGCACAGGCGGCTTTATCGCGAATCGCATCACGAATGTTCCAGGAGCATCGGCCGTGTTGCTGGCCGGCCTCGTGACTTACAGCAATGAAGCGAAAGAACAGTTCCTCGACGTCTCGGCAAAAACTCTCAAGGCGCACGGCGCTGTGAGTGAAGCGGTCGCTCGCGAAATGGCGGACGGCGCGCGCCGAAGAACAGGGGCCGACTACGCAATTTCCGTGACGGGCATTGCGGGTCCCAGCGGCGGCACGCCGGAGAAGCCAGTCGGAACGGTCTTCATCGGGCTTGCGACACCGACCGACACCAGCATCGCGCACAAAGTGAACGCGTTTGACCGTGAGACGTTCAAGTATGTCAGTTCGCAACAGGCGTTGGAAATTTTGCGGCGCGCGATTCTGGAAAACAAAAAACCCGCAGGTTGAGACTGCGGGCGGGAAAGTTTAGCCGGTTCTAACCGCCGTTGTTGCCGATGGCTTCAACGGGGCAGCCCTCCATCGCTTCCTTGCATTGCGCTTCTTCGTCGGGGTTCTCGGGTTGCTTGTAAACGTATGAATATCCGCCGTCGTCGTTCCGCGTGAAATTATTCGGGGCCGTCTCGCGGCAGAGGTCGCAATCGATGCATTGATTGTCGACATAGAACTTGCCCGTGATGTTTTCCGGATAGCGGTTTGCAATATCAGCCATAGCAATTTCCTTATCTACCGGAGCAATTGTGTGGCCAGCCTCCCAAAGATCAAGCGAGATTTCTTTTCCGGAGGGCAGGTATTGGCCTAAGGTGCGTTGCGGATGCGCAAGACGAAAATCATCGCCACGCTTGGCCCGGCCACAGAATCGCCCGAAATGATCGGCAAGCTGGTCGATGCGGGCATGAACATCGTGCGCTTGAACATGTCGCACGCGCAGCACGACTGGGTGCGGCGGATGGTGAAGGACATTCGCGACGCGGCGAAAGAGCGGGGCACGGCGGTGGGCATTTTGATGGATACGCAAGGGCCGGCCATTCGCACCGGGGATTTGCCCACCGCACTGGATTTGCAGCCGGGCGAGAAATTTGTGCTGACGGTTCGCGGTGAGAAGAGCGAAGAGGTGCATTCCGTCGATGTGAATTACGAGAACTTCGTCAATGACATCAACGTCGGTGACGTGGTGCTGATCGACAACGGTCAAATTCACATGAAGGTGATCGCCAAGCGCGGCAACAAGGTCGAGTGCGAGGTGTTGACGCCCGGGAAGCTTGGCAGCCGCCGGCACATCAATCTGCCGGGCGTCAAGGTGAGCCTTCCGCCGCTGACGGAAAAGGACCGCGCCGACGTGCGCGTGGGACTCGAGATCGGGGTCGATATGTTCGCGTTGTCGTTCGTGCGCGAGGCGAACGACCTCCGAGAGTTGCGGAAGATGTTCGACGTCGAACGGCAGAAGCCGCTGGTGGTCGCGAAGATCGAGGACCAGTCCGCGGTGCAGAACATCCACGAAATTATCCAGGAGGCCGATGCCATCATGGTCGCCCGCGGCGATCTCGGGATCGAAGTGCCGTTTGAGGAACTGCCGATCATCCAGCGGAAAATCGTGAAGATGTGCCAGCGTGTTGGGCGGCCAGTGATCGTTGCCACACACATGCTGGAGAGCATGATCTCGAACCCCCATCCAACGCGCGCGGAAATCACCGACGTGGCGAACGCCGTTTTCGAGCAGGCGGACGCGATCATGCTTAGCGGTGAGACGACGGTCGGGAAATATCCGGTCAAGTGCGTGGAGGTGTTCGACCGCGTTGCGCGGCGTATCGAGCGCAGCGGCGGGGCCAATTACCAGGAATTCGCCGAGTTGACCAGCCCTCGGCAGAAGTTGGTGAAGAGCGCCGTCGTGATGGCGGACGAATTGAAGGCCGAAGCGATCCTTGTCTTTACAGTGCGCGGGAGCATGGCTCGCAACACGTCGTGGCTGCGGCCGCGCTACTCGCCCATTTTCGCCTTTTGCGAACGCTGGTACGTGGCCAACGAACTAACCCTCAATCGCGGCGTGATTCCATTCACAATTTCCTACGATCACGAAGTGCCCGAAAACAACGTGACCCTTGCGATCGACACGCTGAAGAAAAAGGGGCTGCTCCACAAAGGCAACACGGTCGTGATCATCGCCTCGATGGACGCCGGCAAACAGCTCGCCGACGCCGTGCAAATGCGGGTGGTCGATTAATTGCGCTCGGCCATCTTGTCGCCGTCCATCGCGTAAATGCCGACGAGGTAGCCGTTCTCGCGAGTCTCGCCGACCTTCAACGTGCCCATGAGGGTGACCGGTTCGTCCATGAGTGGCTTGACGCCATTTTTCATTTTGACGCTGACCCACTCGTTGATGCGGGGTGTGGTGCCGTAACAGCACATCGACTGGTCTTTCATGATAAGCATCTCGGTAACGAGGCCGCCCTCGACCTTCAGGGGCAGCATGAAGCCGCGCAGCGAAATCCTTTTGTTGTTCAGTTCCTTGATCGGCTGCGGGATTTGACCGTCCGCGGTCAAGACGGTTTTGTTGGTTTGAGGGCTCAACAGTTCGTCGGAGATTTCAATCTGGTACCCGGAGAGTTGCTCGAAACCGACCGTCGCGTATCCGACTGAGGTCGCGACCGGAGCATTGTTTGTAGCGACGGGCGGTGGCGTCGCTCTGGCCACGTTCGTGGCAGTGACAGCTTTGGGCGCCGCGACGATGGGCGCGCCGCGAATGTCGCCGGCCGGCTCGGTGGACTCCTCGCGTTTGCCGCAGCCGTGCAGCGACAGCATCGCGAGACCCACCAGAGTAACCGCTCGAACGTTCACCAGAATACTTTACATGCGCAGGGGCTTGTGTCCATCCGTCGCTACTGTGTGGGCGCGAGATTTTCGGCCACATCGACGCGATAGGCCTTCATGGCCGGGACCAATCCCGCAAGCGCGGCGAGCGCGACCAGTCCCATAGGCGCCCACAGCATTACTGGATGGAAATCCCACGGGTCGATAACGACGCCGGTTTGGGCGCGGATCACGGAGGCTGCTCCAGAAGTAATCGCGGCATAGATCACGAAAGCGAGCACGATGCCGATGATCGCGATGGCAATCGCTTCGAGGACAATGCCTGCAAAAACGAAGGCCCGGCGCGCTCCGAGCGCGCGGAGGATGGCAATCTGACGCCGCCGCTCGTTCATCGAATTGTAAAGGCTGGCCAGAATGGATGCCGCCGCAACCACGGCGACAAGATATGCCACCAGCGCGAGCACGCGATCGAACCAACTGATTTTGCTCAGCAAGTCTGACATTACCGTGCCAATCGGCCAGGCAAACGTCAGCCGTGTGTCCTTGCGATTGATTTGCGTGTCGAGCATTTGCCCGGCGATCGGGTTGCGCAATTTCACAAGAACGGCGCTGATTTGCTCCGCGGCTTCGACCGCATGGCCGGTCATCTTCTGCACTCCTTCGAGTGGAATCCAGATCACGCGGTCTGCCGGAGTATTCGATGGCTCGAGAATCCCCACCACGACGTATTCTTCTTCATGCACTTTCTTCTCGTCGAAGTTCAGCCCGTGATATGGGTGAAATTTATCTCCGCGTTTCAGGCCAAGTTTCTGAGCGACGAAGCTGCCGACAACGGCCTCGCGCAAGCCAATGTCGAACACACGGCCTGGAGCGCGCACCCGAAATCGTTTGCCCTCGGCGTATTCGCTGCGCGTGAGCATTTCCGGTAGCGTCCCAACGATGCGGAAGCCGCGGTAGTTGTCGCCCATCGCGATCGGCACTGCGAACTCGACCCCAGGATGATTCGTAAGTGAAGTGTAATCCTTCCACTCGATGTTCGCCGGCGAAGCTTCGAGGTGAAAAATCGCATTGAGCACGAGTTGGAGTTTGGAACTGCGCGCGCCCACAACCGCGTCGAAGCCGCCGTCGAAGTTCGTGAAGGTTTCATGGGATTGCGCTTTGATCACCCAAATCGAGATCAGCAGCGCGCCGGCCAGGCCAATCGAGAGTGCGGTGATCGCGGTGGAAAGCGCGTGATGTCGCAGGCTTTTGCAAACGACCAGGGGCAGTGTCACGCTGCCACCCTCCGCGCCGCGAGATTGATGTCGGCAAGTTGCACCACCGATTCAAAGCCCGCCAACGCCTCCCGATCGTGGCTGACCAGCAGGAGCGCCGCGCTGTTCTCGCGGCAGGCCTCGCGAATCAGCTTGAGCGCTTCGCGCGCATTCGCGTGATCGAGGTTGCCGGTCGGCTCATCGGCCAGAACAAGTTTGGGCCGATTGGCCAGGGCGCGCGCGACGGCAACGCGTTGCTGCTGGCCGCTGGAGAGTTGCCGCGGATAATGGTTAAGGCGATCGCCAAGACCGACGCGTTTGAGAAGTTGCTCCGCGAACGAACGATCGGCGCCAGGGCCAAACGACATTCCTAGCAACACGTTTTCAAGGCAGGTATAGCCGGGCAGCAGGTTAAACGTCTGAAAAATGTAGCCGATGTTCTGCGACCGGAAGCGGTCACGCCCGCTCTCCGACAAATCTGCAATTTCACGGCCGGCCAGTTTGATGCTGCCGCTGTCGGGCGCAAGTATGCCCGCGACCAAATGCAGGAGAGTCGTTTTGCCCGAACCGCTTTCGCCCGCCAACGCGACCTGCGCTTTTTCCGCGAGTTCGAAGCGCGGCACGTCGATGATGAGTTGCGCTCCTTCCGGTCCACGAAAACTCTTCTTCAGTCCCGAAATTTCCAGCAGCGGCATGGGTGCGACTATAACTGCATGTGGATTTCAGGCCAGCACAGGATAAATTACCCAGGTGCAGGACACGTCCATCAAAACGATACAAGAGCGCGCAAGTCTCTATGAACGCATCGGCGGTCACCAAGGTATTGCGAAGCTACTGCGGCATTTCTATGCGGACGTGCGACAGCATCGGGTCATTGGCGCGATTTTCAACGAACGAATCACAGACTGGCCGGCGCACCTGGCCAAAATCGGCGAATTCTGGGCACGCGCGACCGGTGGCCCGTCTACCTACTCCGGCCAGATGCCCCTGAAGCATTTGAATTTGGACCTCGAGCCCCGCCACTTCGGCGCATGGCTGGAGTTGTGGGACGCAAATTGCCGTTGTTGCCTCCCGCCCCGCGAAGCCGGCGAGATGAGCGCCCTGGCTCACGAAATCGGCCGCCGGCTTCGGCACATCGTGTCGAGTTACGGCGGCCAGGGGCTGCCTGGTGATTCAGGAGCTTAACACAACGCGACACATGCTTCAGATCCGCCTCGAATACGCCGATGAACAGGGCGGGAGGTCCATCTGGTCAAAGCGGTGTTGACGGTTCGGTTCGCTGAAATCACATTATGGCTGTGCGGTATCTGAAGACAATCTGGGTGGTGGGGCTTGCGTTGTTGTGGGCGCCGATCACTTCTCATTGTCAGTTGGAAGCGATTCCAAGCCTGACGGCATTGCTGGCCTGCTGCGAGCACGAGGAGACTTCAGCGCCGCAACAGGACAACGATTGCAAGCAAGATGGATGCGCTTCGGTGGAGTCCGGCGATTACCGGACGCAGGAACCCGAATCGCTTTTCGTTGCTCCGGACTTCGTTGCGCTTGAAATTGCCACGGCGACGATCGAGTTGGCTTCGCTGCCGGACGAAGTTTCCCTTGAAGTTTTCACGACGGCACCTCCCGAACAGCATCGCATTTGGCAATTTGCCCTTCGCGCGGCTCTTCCTGTCCGCGCTCCTTCTCTCGCTTCGTAAGCTCGCCCGTTGAGGGCTATTTCCACACCGGTTCATTACGCCGGAGGAGTGTCATCACGTAATCAGTGTGTGCATGGATGTCAGTTTATGAAGCGATTGAATGTAATTTTGATTTTGGCAACGGGGCTTTCCGCCATGGCGGCGGAGGAGCCATCGGGCACGAACGTTTTTCGGCAGGAGGAGTTTGTCGCAGAAGTGCTGCGACGAAATCCGGAGGTGAAATTTTACGAAGCGGAGATCGCCGCCGCGAAAGGAGAACGGAAAGCGGCGGGCACGTTCGCGAACCCGGAGTTGAATGGCGATGTGGGGCACAAACGGGCGCGCGACGCGGCCGGCACCCTGGCTGGAGAAGGCGTGGCGTGGTCGGTCGGCTTGTCGCAGACGTTCGAGTGGCCGGGACGGCTTGGGTTGCGCAAGGCAATTGCGAACCGGCAGATCGCAATGTCGGAACTCGGGCTGGAGAAGTTCAAGGCGAGTCTCGCCGCGCGCGCACGGACAGTTGCGTTCGCGAGTTACGCAGCGCAACAAAAAGAGACCGCGGCGAACGAGGTCGCCCGAAGGGTGCAGGCGCTGCGCGAGGTGGTAGTGCAGCGCGATCCAGCGGGAGTCACGCCGCTCCTGGAGATGCGCATCCTGGAAGCGAACGCTTTGACGGCTGAGCGAGAGGCCGTGGAAGCGGCCCTGGAAGCGCAGTCAGCCAATCTCGAACTGAACCTGCTACGGGGAGAGAGAGCGGACGCGAAGATCCAAATCGTAGCCGGTCAGCAAAAATTTGCGGCGCTGCCATCCTTTGAGGAACTGCTAACGGCGGCACGCACGAATTCGTACGAACTGCGCACGCGCCAACTGGAACTGGAGCAGCAGGGGTTTCGAGTGTCGCTCTCGAAGAATGAGCGGTGGCCCGCAGTGACGGTGGGGCCATTCTATTCCGAGGAACGCGCCGGAGAGAAGGAACGGGTGGCCGGCGTGGGTGTGAGTTTGCCGCTGCCGTTGTGGAACCGGAACTCGGGGAATATCCAGGTGGCGAATGCCCGCGAACGGCAGGCCGAAGCGAGTCTGCGAGCGGCGCACCGCGAAGTGGAACGGGAATTGATGGAGAAGGTCTCGGGTTACAGCGCGCGGTTTGCGGCGTTGTCGCGCTGGCGTCGCGACACAATCGAACAACTAAGAGAGGCGGCGGAGCTTGGTGATCGCCATTACCGACTCGGGGCGGTGCCGATCGCAACCTACGTGGAATTGCAGGAGAAATATCTGGAGGCAGTGGAGGCATATTTCGATTTGCAGAAGGAAGGATACGCCGCGGCGCAACAGGTTGAGTTGCTCACGGGGGTGACGATTGCGAGGGAGGCGAAATGAAAAGATGGGCTGCAATCTTTAGAGAGAAGCTGAACCGCGTAAACGCGGAACTCCTACGCGATACACAATGGCGTACGGCCGTTCTTATTGCGATGCTGGCTCTCGCAAGTGGTTGCGGCGAGTCGGATTCGCATTCGCACCAAACTGAGGAGGCGGCGCGCGCGCCAATGGTTTGCGGGTACAAGGAGGGGCACGGAGTTTTTGTGGGCGAGGAAACGCGGGCAGCGATTGCGCTCCGAACTGCCCATGTGATCCCGAAGAGGGAAGGCGGAGTCGCAATTCCGGAATCAAGTCTCCTTTCGACGGCGAGGGGGGATTTCGTTTTCACGGTCAACGGCGATCACTTTCAACGAACCGAAGTTAAACTTGCCGGCCGAGCGGATGGATGGATCGCTGTGTCGGAGGGTTTGTCGGAAGGCGCGCAGATCGTCTCGAACGGAGTGCGGGAACTCTGGCGCATCGAACTGCAAGCGACGAAGGGAGGCGCGGCTTGTTGTCATTAGGAGGGCATACGTGATCGAGCGCATCATCGAGCTTGCGTTGCGGCAGCGGGTATTTGTCGCGATGGCCGCGGTGCTGCTCGTCGCAGCAGGCGTGTGGTCGGCGTTGCGACTGCCGATCGACGCGGTGCCGGACATCACGAATGTGCAGGTGGTTATCAACACGATGGTGCCGGCGCTGTCGCCCGAGGAAGTGGAGAAGCAGGTCTCATTTCCGATCGAAATGGCCATGACCGGCATCCAGGGACTGGAGGAGGTGCGGTCGCTCTCGAAGTTTGGGCTGTCGCAGATCACGGTAGTTTTTACGGAGGGCACCGACATTTTTCGAGCGCGGCAGCTTGTCAACGAGCGGCTTGGCACCGTTACGAGGCAGCTTCCTGCGGGCGCGCAGGCGGCGCTGGGCCCGATCTCGACCGGCCTGGGGGAAATTTATTTCTACACACTCGATTACCGGCGGGATGCGACGAACAAACCGGCGACGCGCTGCGAGCAACTGCTGGAATTGCGGTCCGTTCACGACACCATCGTGAAGCCTGCATTCCGGGGAGTTCCCGGGGTTGCCGAAATTGAGACGTGCGGTGGGTATGTGAAGCAGATTGTCGTGGAGCCGGATCCCGAGAAACTGTTCACGGCGGGACTATCGTTTGGCGACCTTGCAAAGACCATACGCGAGAACGTCGAAAACACCGGCGGTGGCGTCATCAACAAAGGAGGCGAACAGGTAACCGTGCGCGCAGCGGGGCGCGTGCAAAGCCTGGAGGAGATTGCAAACCTGCCGGTGAAATTCGGCGCGGCTGTGCAGCCAGTTTTGGTAAAGGACGTGGCGACGGTGAGGATCGGTTCGGATTTCCGCACGGGCTCAGCCACTCTGAACGGGCGGGAGGCCCTGGTGGCCTACGTGCTGATGTTGACGGGAGAAAACAGCCGGCTGGTGGCACACCGGGCGCACGAAACGATCCAGGCCGTTCGAGGGAAGCTGCCGGCGAACATGGAAGTCACGACGCTCTACGACCGGAGTGACCTTGTGGAGAGGACGATCCGCACGGTGCGCAACAATTTGTTCGAGGGGGCGATTCTCGTCATCGTCGTGCTCTTTGTGCTGCTCGGCAACTGGCGAGCGGCGTTGATCGTCGCCAGCGCGATTCCACTGTCGATGCTTTTCGCTGTCATCGGCATGGTCCGGTTCGGCGTGTCCGGCAACCTGATGAGCCTGGGTGCGGTTGATTTTGGGCTTATCGTGGATGGTTCGGTGGTCATCGCTGAAAACGCGGTGCGGGTAGTCGGCATTCGCCAGCATCGGCTAGGACGACAACTTTCGCTTGAGGAACGGCTGCGCGCGATTGTGGAGTCCTGCCGCCAGGTGGGAAGTCCGATGGTATTCGGCGTGGTGATTATCACGATGGTTTATTTTCCGATTCTGGCGCTGTCGGGAACGGAAGGGAAAATGTTCCGTCCGATGGCTTTGACGGTGATCTTCGCGCTGCTGGGGTCGCTGCTTTTAGCGCTGACTCTAATTCCGGTCTTGTGCGCATGGTTTCTTTCACGCGGCGTGGGCGAAGAAGAAAGCCGCATCATGCGATGGGCACGCGCCGCCTACGCGCCGATCCTGAGATTCTCGCTGGGACATCGATTGCTTTTGATCGCGGTGATGCTGGTGCTGCTCGCGGGATCAGCCTTGCTGTTTCGGGGGCTGGGCGCGGAGTTCGTGCCACAGCTCGACGAAGGATCGCTGGTCCTGCAACTGGTGGGGCCGACCAGCATCAGCCTTGAGGAATCGGTGGAGATGCAGTTGCGGGCGGAGGAAGTGATTCTCAAAGAGTACCCCGAGATCGCGACTGTGTTTTCGCGGATCGGGACGCCGGAAATTGGAACGGACCCGATGGGAGCGAACCTTTCGGACACATTTCTTTCCTTCGCGCCAAAGGAGAAGTGGCGCAAGGTAAAAGGGCGTGCGATGAGCAAGGAGGAGCTGATCGAATCGATCACGCGACGGCTGGAAGTGCAGGTCCCCGGGCAGGAGCACCTGTGGACGCAACCGATCGAGATGCGGTTCAACGAGATGCTGGAAGGGGCGCGCTCGGACATCGCGGTGAAAATTTACGGTGAGGACTTTTCCACGTTGCAGAAGATCACAGGAGAGGCGCACGCGATCCTGGAGAAAGTCCCTGGAACGGGCGATATTGAACTCGACAGTGACAATCTCGGCCTTGCGCCGGTCCTCGATGTCGTTCCCGATCGCGACGCGATGCGGCGCTATAACGTGCACGCTGCGGAGGTTAATGAGACGGTGGCGACGGCGTTGGGTGGCGAGACTGCGGGACCGTTCTTCGAAGGCAATCGCCGGATCGACATCGTGGTGCGGATGGACGACGCGCACCGGAGTAATTTCGAGGCGCTGCGCAACCTGCCCGTGCGCGTGGGCGAGACGGGCCTTTTGCCGCTGGGGAAGGTGGCGAAAATGGCGGTGCGCGACCAGGTGAACATGATCGAGCGGGAGGGAGGACGGAGGCGGGTGGGGATCGAGGTCAACCTGAGAGGGAGGGATGTGCAAAGCTGGGTGACCGAAGCACAGCAGCGCTTGCGCGCGCTGGAACTCCCACCGGGTTACCACATTGAATTTGGCGGACAGTTCAAACAGATGCTCCAGGCGCGCGCGCGGCTGATGTTCCTCGTGCCGGTGGTGCTCGTTTTGATTTTCATGCTGATCTTTGCCGCCTTCGGCAGTGTCTGGCAGGCAGCGCTGGTGTTCATCTCGGTGCCGCTCGCGGCGACCGGCGGTGTGGCAGCGCTTTGGCTGCGCGACATGCCATTTAGCATTTCCGCGGCGGTGGGTTTCATCGCTGTGAGCGGGGTTGCTGTGCTGAACGGCATCATGATCATTACGTTCATCAACCAACGGCGCGCGGAAGGCAGGCCTCTTCACGATGCCGTCGTCGAAGGTTCATCGACTCGGCTTCGTCCGCTGCTCATGACCGCACTCGTGGCGAGCCTCGGGTTTGTGCCCATGGCGATTGCGACGGGGTCAGGCGCGGAAGTCCAGCGACCGCTCGCGACGGTGGTGATCGGGGGGATTATCAGCTCAACGTTCCTGACCCTGGTTTTGCTGCCGACGCTTTACGAGTGGCTGGAGAAGCGCACCGAACGGACACGGATCGCTGAAACGCTGGCGGCTGAGCCGGCGATGACACAATCGATTTGACCTTATGAGAACAAAATCGTTGTGAGAGACGGCGACTCGACCCTCACGAGTTCGAGCATGTGGCCGTGGACGTCGAAATCGAAGGGGGAGATTGCGTTAGCGGGCCAGAGAGGGTATCCGATCACCACGCCAACTAGTGCCCGTGGTGGCCGGCGAGTCATTCAGCCAACAAGCTTCGTATAACGGGGAGCGGCGGTGTCAAGGCAAACGCGTTTAGCTGTAACGGTGCGTTATTGACAGCGAAGTGAGGACTCGTCAACCTGCCGCGCTCTGACACGGTTCACAAAAGTCCTGGTCGTTTTGTCGCTGACGCTTTCGCTCGGCGCGCACTGGATGTTCCTGCAATCCGTCGCGTGGATGGGGATGATGGTCAATTATTCGCAGGGCGCGCCAATAGCAGAGGCACTGGCAAAGACGTTTAGCGGCGCTCATCCATGTGAGTTGTGCAAGGCGGTGAAGGAAGGCAAGGCGACGGAACAGAAGCAAGACCTGACGAAAAAGGTGGTCAAGCTCGACCTCGCGTGCCCTGGCGGCAAGGTGTTGCTTGATCCTCCGTCTCCCTTTCCCCGAATTGCCAGGATAGGCTTGTCGTTTTCTCCGCGAGGCCAAGCTCCTCCAACGCCTCCCCCACGAGCCGGCTGACCGCGCCCAACGAAGTGGCTGGTTCGCAAGTGTCTAAAAGCGGGCCGGCCCTTGCCCCGCGAACCTTTGTTCGGCCGGAGCATAAATAACTTTGTCGAGGTGCGGGAATTCGGAATGCAGGCCCTCGGCCTTTTCCGGCGTTTTGACTTCCGCCGCTTTCAGCCGACAAGCCGTCCAGAACGATCCCGCGCCGCGCCTTTAGACAAGAACCAAGTGAACAGAAGGATTGTAACAGTGAAGACTTTGATCAAACCGTTAAGCGCGGCAGCAGTCAGCGCGGCCCTCACGACGGCAACCGGTTATGCCGATCACGGCCCGGGAACTTCGGGGGGTGGAGCTTCAACGCAAACGGCAGAGACGCTAAAACCGGGTAAATTCTCGATCGACTTACGAACCGAATACACGGAGTTCCAAAATCTCTCCGCGTCGCAAATCGAGGCACGGGCCGCGGAGGCCGGTGGTTTCGATTTGCTCGACCGGAGTTTCGTGAGCACGGTCGGCGTGAGCTATGGCGTAGTGGATAACTTCCAAATCGGGCTTAGCATCGGGTACTACAACGCGGTGAATCCACGCGAGGCAGAGTTTGACGAGGGCGAAACGGAGATCGTGACGTTTGACCCGGATGGACTGACGGACCTTTGGTTAACAGGGAAATACCGGTTCTATCGAGGGCCGATTGGGCAATTTGCGATTTTTGGCGGAGTTAAATTTCCTACGGGCGAACATGACGTTACGAATTCCGAAGGAGAAAGAGTCGAACCATCAGCGACCGCTGGAAGCGGATCATTTGATGGGATGGCCGGACTGGCATATTCCCGTTTTCTGACGAGCCAGATTACGCTCGATGTGAGCGGACAGTATACGTATCGCACGGAGCACGACGAGTTTCGGCTGGGTGATCGGATTGATGCCGGAGTGGCAGTCGCGTACCGCTTTACGGAAGATATTCAGCGGTTCCCGCAGGTGAGTGTTTTCGCTGAAGGGATTGTGCGACATCTTTTTAAGAGCCAAGAAGATGGCGAGGACGACCCGAACACAGGGGGAACAGCCATCTTCGTGGCACCCGGCGTTCGCGTGAGTTTCAGTCCAAACGTGAGCTTCACGGTGTCTGCTCCATTGCCGGTATTGCAGGACCTTAACGGGACGCAATTGAAGACGGACTACAAGGTGAATGGAGGATTGACCCTGACGTTTTAGCAGGCCAATATCTTAAAGTGCGGCAGACATGACTCTGTCGCGATCAATCGATGATGAGACTACTTGGACACGGCATTTGTGGAGCGCTGCTCGTGCTACTGATCGGCTGCGCGGCTCCTTCGTCCCCACAAGCGCAGGCGAGCGATACCGCAACGTGCTACGTTTGCCGATACAACAACGATCTCGCATGTGTCGACGTCCATGTTAAAGAGAACACCCCGCGCTCCGAGTACGCGGGAAAGACGTATTGCTTTTGCAGCCAGGGATGCAAAACAGCCTTCGTGAAAGCGCCGGAGAAGTATTTGCCTAGATAGGCTCTGGCACCACTTGGTTTTTATCGTGTAACTCACGTTTCTCGCCCGGGCTTCGATGACGCGCCAAATTCTGGCTGAAAGATTTTGCGCGACTCCACGTTAAATTTGATCGTGGCCGTTGTTGTGTCTCGTCGTGTGAGAAGTTGTTTCTTCAATGTCGTATTAACCCTGTTCATTGCATTGTTTCCTGCTCACTTATTTGCGCAGAACCCTGGAGAACTGAAGTGGCGAGTACGCCCTCCTGACCGTGCTCCAATTTCCGCTGGACCTGCGCTGGGCACCAACGGGCTCATTTACGGCGCAACATACCTCGACCTTTACGCGTGGGACGCTGCGACCGGGGCGTTGCGATGGTCCACCAACGTTGATGGCCGGGCCTTCGATTCCTCCGCTGCATTGGCGATCGGCCCCGAAGGACATGTTTACGTCAGCACAACGACGGGGTTGCGGGCTTTCGAGGGCAACACCGGCGCAAGGCTTTGGAGTTCGGATTTGCGTGGTGTCGTTTCCATAGGCGCCGACGGCACGGTTTACGTGGCGTCATCGCCGGTGAAGGCTCTTGATCCCGCCACTGGCGGCGTCCGTTGGAGTTCTACGTCGATCAATGGTGAAGAACTCGTTCCGGTCGCATTGTCTGCCAGTAGCTTGGCCTACGTGGCATCGGCCCCGGGCATCGCAGCCGTGGACATGCGAACCGGAGGTCATGCTTGGTCGTTCGGAAATCAGGGATGGGGCTTCGCGTACGTGATCGTGGCCGGCGACGGAACAGTCCTGGCAGTGCAGGCCACGGGACACCTCACCGCGCTCGACGGATTCACGGGGAAGAGACTATGGCAACGTCAGGGCGAACGGACCCTCACAGATCTTATCATCGCGCCCGACGGTTCGATTTGCGTGGCGCATGACGAAGCGATTTATGTGCGCGATCCTGCAAATGGCGATGTGCAGAGGCGGCTGCTGTTAAAAAATTGCGAACGACCGAGGCTTGCCTTTGCGCAAGATAACACCTTGTACGTCGCAACTTACAATTACTCGACCAACAAAGCGCTGCTCCTCGCGTTGGATTTTGAGACGGGAGCAACGAACTGGATATCCGAGACGACCGAGGGAGGCAGGTTGAATGTCGGGAGTGACGGCACGATCTACACTGCCAGTGGCTATGAGAACTTATACGCGATTCACGGCGCCAGCCCTCTGGCGA
>Ga0075428_100002838_pt1 | contig 18890 bp, 9 predicted proteins | sample RhiMetdeltSRZDD2_FD_75291 | JGI IMG/M metagenome (GOLD analysis project Ga0075428, IMG submission 75291) | Populus rhizosphere microbial communities from Tennessee, USA - Rhizosphere MetaG P. deltoides SRZDD2 | ecosystem: Host-associated > Plants > Roots > Rhizosphere > Soil | place: USA... | reverse complement strand
TGCGCCGTCAGCTCTTCTTTCCCCAGGTCTTCGACTTGCCGCGAGCTCCCTTGCGGCCGTGATTGGCTCGCTTCGACTTCCACGCGAACTTGTAGTTTCGACTTCTGCGGGTCATGGGCGGGGTGCCTTTCTCGAGGTGCGGGGGCGCCTTCCGATCGGGTGGCGGCGCAAAGTGAAAGTCCTTTCCGGTATCACGGCCCCAGCGAACTTGCAAGCGGCATGTTGCCCGCGCAGGGCAGCCGCAAGCGGCCCGGCGGGCCCAGGAGCGTCAGCCGAGTCGGCGACTCAGCTCGTCGAGGGTCCACGCGTCCGCGCCGGGGGCCCGAACTCGGTAGCTGGCGCGCATTTCTGGGCGCCCCTCGCGCTCCACCGTCGCCTTGCCAGCTCCGTACACTTTCGCCAGGGCTTCGTCGAGCCCGGGCCTCCACTCGGCGTCGGTGGCTTCGTTGTTGGGAGCGAGAAGCCGATCGTTGAGCGTGACCTCGAGCTCTCCGCACTTCGGCCGAAAGGCGTGGCCGGGGAAATCGGGCTCCGCCGCAAGCCGTTTCGAGTGCTCGACGAGGAGCGTCAAGGCCTGGATGACCCGGACCACCGGAGCTCCGGAAAGGCCTTTGCGCGTCGAGAGGAAGAGCCCGGGGCGCCCTCCAGCGAGATCCACTCCGAAGTGGTACCGATGGCCGACGATGAGGCACGTCGGCCCCTGATCGATATGGCCATAGTCGGCCAGGTCCATGATCTCGTCGCGCTCGAGGTCGAGCCGCCAGCGTCCAAACACCGCCAGGAGGAAATCGTAGTCCAAATCCGAGCTGGCCTCGGCAAACAGCTTGATATTGATTTTCTGAAGCCCGGCAGGGGCTATCCGTGTCTCGTCCAAATTCGTCTCCGGAGTGGGTGCGGCTGCGCCTCGAGCTCGAAACGGAGTGGGGGCTTCGGTCCCTTCGCGCGCGTCACTTCGTGGCGGCGCCTGCCATCCGGCCGTACACCACGTGAGCCTCCTCCACAAAGAGGTTCGCCTCCTCGAGGAACAGCCGTGTCTTCTCAGCGCCCAGTGTGGCGAGGTCGTGTCCGGCGGCCTTGATGAAGTACTCCCCGACGCCCGGGAAGAACCTGCCCGCTTCGAGGAACCGCGTGCGGAACTCGCTGACCACGTCGTACCTGTCCGAAAGGAGCAGGCCCTGCGTCGAGAGGAGGCCGTCCGCTGCCGAGACCATGGCTTTGTGGGACAGGCTTGCGGCTTCGGAGATTTTTCCGGCTTCGAGCGCGAGCGTCGCCTCGAACACCATGCGCTCGGCGGCGTTCAGGAAGAACTCCGCCTGCGTGACGACTTCGCCAGCGCACTCACCCGCCTCGACGTGTTTCACGTACTCCCACGGCTGGCGGTTGTCGTGGTAGAAGCTGTCCGCCTCACCGATCTCCCCGAACTCGGCGAGCTCCTGGTGAACGCGGGCTTTCCCGAGACGCTCCATGCAGGTGTTGAAGCTCTCCCCGGCGCGCTTCTCGCTGTCATAAAGATGCGTCAGCTTTCGAACGACGTCGGGGGCTTTCTGCGCCGCCACTTTCGCGACCATCAAGCCGTACGAGCTCGCGTTGTTTTCCGTCGTGCCGCCGAGGATGACCTGAAACACTGGAGCGACTCGCTGCCCTTGGCGCTTCGATGATCCGAAGAAGCCGATGTTCGCGACGTGATGCTGGCCGCAGGAGTTGAAGCAGCCGGACATCTTCACGACGATGTCTTTGCGCGGAACTCCGGCGGCACCCGGCGCGGTGATGCCGTTGCCCTGCTTCAAGTCGCGCAGGAACTCGCGGTGCAGCACTCCCGCGAGCCCGCGGGACGACGCGATGCCGAGCTTGCAGGAGTCCGTGCCGGGGCACGCGGTGACGTCCGCCATAGAGTCGGCGAGCGGTAGCGCCAGGTCGAGCTCGGAGAGGTCCGCGTACAACGCGGGAAGGTCCGCGTTCGACACCCATCGCAGAATCAGGTTCTGCGTCACGGTGGTCCGCACGGTGCCTCGCACGTATTTTCGCGAGACGCGGGCCAGCCCCCGGAGCTGATCGGCCGTGATGTCGCCGAGCGGAAGAAAGACCGTCGCGACGGAGAATCCTTTTTGCGCTTGCGGCCGCACGTTCGCGCGGTGCCACGCGAGGAACTTCGCACCCGCGGCGCCGTCCGCCGCAGGCTGGCGGCTCCAGTCGATCTCCTGGCCCGCGTGCAGCGGGGTTTCCTGGCTGGCGTTTCCCTCGTTGAGGTATGCCGTCCAGCGCGGATCGGGCAGGAGCTTGATTCGCTCCTCGAGGACGAGCTTCCGGAACTCATCGATCCCGAGATTCTCGACGAGGAACTTCATGCGCGCTCGAGCGCGCGCTTTCTTCTCGCCGCGGGCCGCGAAGACCCGGGCGATGGCCTGCGCGAGGGGCAGGATCTCCTCGGCGGGCACGAACTCGCTGAAGAGCTGCGCCTGCCGGGGGACGGCGCCGAGCCCTCCGCCCACGTGGACCTCGAACCCGTGCTCGAGCGCGCCGCCCGTGTTCCGGACCCGCGCGACAAGGCCAATGTCATGCATCCGCGCGAGGCCGCAATGGTGCTGCGCGCAGCCGGAGAACGCGATCTTGAATTTGCGGCCGAAGCTCTGCGCGTCCGGATGGCGCAGCAGGAAGTAGGCCATCGCGCGAGCGTGCGGGGTGACGTCGAAAGTCTCGTCCGTGCAGACTCCAGCGTAAGGGCACGCCGTGACGTTGCGGACGGTGTTGCCGCAGGCCTCGCGCGACGTGATCCCGACCTCGGCCAGTCGCCGGAAAACGTTCGGGGCATCTAACAGCTCGACGAAGTGGAGCTGGATATCCTGCCGCGTCGTGACGTGGCAGATCCCGTCCGAGTATTCTTCCGCGCACTCGGCGAGCACTTCCATCTGCTCCGCATTCAGCAGGCCCAAAGGAATCTTGATCCGCTGCATCTGGATTCCGGGCTGGCGCTGGCCGTACGTGCCGTAGCGGAGCCGGAACTCCATGAACACTTTGTCGACGACCTGACCGCCAAGAAAGCGGTGGAGCTCGGTCTCGAACGTGTCGATTTCCTGGCGCACTTCCGCGGGGAGGCGCGCCCAGCGGGCGGCGACCGCCGCAGGGGTCGGCGCGAGCGCCGCGTGCGAGGCGTCGGGGCCTTGTGGAGTCGTTCCGGTTGTGGATGTCATGATTTGCAACGCTTCGGAGGGAGAAGCAGGGTGGCGCAGGCAGGAGCGGCACGAAGGTCGATCCCACATCGTTAGCCGAATGGCGCCGGGCCCTCCGGAGCCGAATGATGTTACCGCACGCCCGCAGCGCCATCCACGGAGCAGTTGTGCTATCCTGGGTAGTATGCGCCGTTGCCTCACGTGCGACACCCGCTATGAGGACGAGCGACTCCTCTGTACGGCCGATTCCGACATGCTCATCGACGAGGGCCGCCCGGCGCTCGAGTCCGGCCGCACGCTTTCAGCCCGGTACAAGCTCGGGAACCTCCTCGGAGAGGGGGGCATGGGGAGAGTCTTCGAGGCGACGCGGCTTTCCGATGGCGCGGTCGTCGCGGTCAAGATCCTGAAAAACGACACCGCCAGCGGCCCTTCCCACGATGAGGCCGTGAAGCGGCTTCAGGTGGAAGCCGAAGCGGGCGCGTCGCTCGAGCATCCCGGCGTCACCCGCGTCTACGAGCATTGCCAGGAGTCGGACGGCGCGAGTTTCATCGTCATGGAGCGCCTCTACGGCTCGACGCTCGACGAGCTGCGGCGCGCCGGCAGGTTCGCCTCGACGGAGCGAGTCCTCGGGCTCCTGACCGAGGTCTGCGACGTGCTCGCTGCAGCTCATTCCTGCGGCATCGTCCACCGCGACTTGAAGCCTTCGAATATTTTCGTCCACCGCCCCGACCGGGACCGATTCCAGGTGAAAGTGCTCGATTTCGGGATCGCCAAGATGCTTTACCGGCAGGGCACGAAGCTCACTTCCACGGGCGAATTCCTCGGAACGCTTCTCTACATGGCTCCGGAGCTCACGGCGGGCCGCCCGGTCACGACGGCGGCGGATGTCTACTCGCTCGGCGTCATCCTTTTCGAGGCGCTGGCAGGAAAAACCCCTTTCGCAGGGCGCAATCCGATGGAGATCATCCGCGTTCACGCATCGGCCCCGGCTCCCAGCCTCTCCACGTTCCGGCCGGACCTCCCCGAGGAGCTCGAGGCGCTCGTCGCTCGCTGCCTCTTCAAGAAGCCGGAGGGGCGTTTCGCCGATGCCGCAGCTCTGGCGCAGGCTCTGCGCGGAGTACCGCACGTGCGATCGAATTCTGCCGGTAGCGGGGAGCCAACTCTAAGCCTCAATCCATCGCAATGGGTCGGGATCGTCCTCGATGAGACTTACGAGATCCACGAATGGATTGCGCCGGGGCGCTTCGGCAGCGACGTGTACCGCGCCACGCACCTTCGTACCGGCGCTATCGTCGCGGTGAGGCTTTGGCGAACGGGCCGCGGGTCCGTGCGCGACCATCTTCTCGAGGCTTTCCGCCGCGAGGCGCGAGCCATGGGGGTCCGTCACACGAATCTCATCGCAATCCTGGACCTCGGATACAACGACGAGTGCGTCTACATCGTGACGGAGCTGCTCGAATCGATCTCGCTGCGGACTTTGATGGTGAGGAGGAACGAGCTCCCACGACCGGTCGTGCGCGAGCTCATCCGGGGCGCTGCCGAAGCTCTCGCGGCGCTCCACGCCCGAGACATCGTGTCCGGCGGGCTCAGCCCGGAGACCGTCCGCGTCGTCGTCGGCGCGAGCGGGCCCGAAAAGCTGGTCCTCACACCTTTCGGCCTCACCAGCCTGAACCAGCTCTCGGCCCTTTTCCCGCGGAGGGAGGTGGCGGGGGAGCGCGACCGGTCCAGGGACTACATCTCCCCGGAGCAGATCGCCGGCGCCGTACCCGACGTTCGCTCCGACCTCTACTCGCTCGGGTTAATCCTCCTCGAAATGGTCGGTGGCGAAGTTCCGGAGCTGCCCCTGCCGCTCGCCCGCACGAGCTCCGACCTGGAGCTCAGCGCAGAGGACGCCGCCCCGTCGCGGGAGGTCGTGATGCCCTCGGATCTCGCCGCGGAGTGGTCACCGTTCCTGCGGAAAGCGGTCGCGCGAGACCCTGCCGATCGCTTCCAGACCGCGCAGGAAATGCTGTCGGCCTTGCCTCGATAGCGGATCAGCGCGACGCCTCGTCCACGGCCGTGGCGACGTCGATGATGCGAACGCCGGAGCGGCGCAGCTCGTCGAGGGCCCGTGCCGCATCGCCGGGTCGAAGCTCGACGCCGCGGCAAGCGTCCTCGACGACGCTGGTCGTCCACCCGAGCTTCCGTGCGTCGAGCGCGGTGGCTCTCACGCAGTAGTCTGTCGCCAACCCGGCGACGTAGAGCTCGGAGGCTCCGCGCTCCTTGAGCCAATCGTCGAGACCTGTCGCGTGGATGCGGCCGTTGTCGAAGAATCCGCTGTAGCTGTCGACGTCCGGGTCCATGCCTTTGGGGAACACTCTCGTGATGCGCTCGGGATCGAGAACTCGAGAAATCTCGGCTCCGCGCGTGTGCTGCACGCAGTGAACCGGCCACAGCACCTGCTCGACACCTCCCAGAAGGATCACGTCGCCGGGTTTCTTCCCCGGGTGGCTGGCGGCGAAGCTTTTGTGATCGGGCGGGTGCCAATCTTGCGTCGCCGCGACGCAGCGGAAAACACCTTCCAGCGCGCAAGCCGGAGCGAGGACTTCGTCTCCGCGCGGAACGGCCAGCGCGCCACCTGGCAAGAAGTCATTCTGAATGTCTACGAGGATCAGCGCTTTCATGTTGCGGCGCTCGAATCCCGGCGGCTCTCGGACCTCGGCCTCGCTTCCTCTACGAGCCGCCGCTTCTCCTGGTGGAGGCGCGGCTCAAGGCCGACGGGATACGCCTCGGGCTGCACCAGCCGCCGGACGCCGGGCGGGAGCCGGGCAATCTGCGCTTGGGCGAACCGGCGGGCTTCGGCTGCCGGCGGCGGCGTCGCGACGATTCGGCCCGCCTGGATGACGGGGACAAGAAGATCGGTGTGTCGATCCACTTTGCCGGCGAACTTCACCGGGGCACCCGTGACAACTTCGGTCGCTTGCGGATGCTCGCCGGCACCGAGCAGCTCATCGTAGATCACGTCGCCCCGCAGCATGCCGTTCTCCTCCCAGCGACGCACCTGGAGAATCCCGGGCGTCGTCGACTTGGCGACCTCGTTCGACACTTTGACGCGACGCGCCCACGGTCCATTCGGCTGCCGCACGGCGCCAAGCTTGTAGATTCCGTTCAACGCGGGGGCGTCGTATGCGGTCGCGAGCCGGGTGCCCACCCCCCAGACGGTGATGGGCGCTCCCTTGCGCTTCAGGTCATCGATCCGATGCTCGTCCAGGTCGCCCGAAGCGACGATGAGCGCTTTGGGGAAGCCAGCGTCATCGAGCATTCTCCTCGCTTCCCGGCTCAGGTGCGCGAGGTCGCCGGAATCGAGCCGTACGCCCGCCAGCTCGTGACCGCTCTGCCGGAGCTTGTGTGCCGCGGCCACCGCGTGGCGCAATCCCTCGATCGTGTCGTACGTATCCACGAGGAAGACACAGTTGTTCGGCAAGGCCTTCGCATACGCGTCGAACGCCTCGACTTCGGATTCGAAGCAGAGCACCCAGCTGTGAGCATGCGTGCCGCGAACCGGGATGCCGAAAAGCTTCCCAGCGAGCACGTTCGACGTCGACTCGCATCCCCCGACGAACGCGGCGCGGCTTGCAGACAGGCCTCCGTCGATTCCCTGCGCCCTGCGCAATCCGAACTCGATGACCGGATCGCCGCGCGCCGATTCGCAGATGCGCGCCGCTTTCGTCGCGATGAGCGTCTGGAAGTTGATGATCGTGAGGAGCAAAGTCTCGATAAGCTGAGCCTGGAGGACCGGGCCGCGGACGCGCACGAGCGGCTCGCCGGGAAAGACGACCGTGCCTTCGGGAACGGCCTCGACGTCGCACTCGAGCCGCAAGGCGCCGAGGTGCTCGAGGAAATCGCGATCGAGCAGCTGCTGGCCGTCGCCGGCTCGCAGGCCGGCGAGGTAGCGGAGGTCGTCGGGCGTGAATCGGAACTCCGCAATCAACTCGAGGGCCGTCGCGAGGCCGCAAGCAACGCAATAGGCGCCGCCAAAGGGACAATTCCGGAAGTAGAGGTGGAAAACGCCCTCCTGCTGGTCGGCGCCGGACTTCCAGTAGGCCTGCGCCATGGTGATCTCGTAGAGGTCCGTGAGGAGTGCGATGGAGGTGCGGGAAACCATGGACGTCTCGAGAATCGGTGAATGACGCTGCATCGTAACCGTCCTTCCCGCGGGAATCCGTGCTCGATCTACCGGAGATCGTCCGAGAGCCCAGCCCCGCGCTTTCATGGTATCCTGTGCCGCGGCGCGACCGGACTGCTCGGCGCCGCGGGTTTCGGGATGCGACCTGGGTGAAAATGATGATGCGAAAACTGGCTCGGAGGCTTCTCGCGCTGGCCCTGGCAGTTCTCCTGAGCTTCGTGCTGCTCGAAGTGTTGGTTCGTGTCGCGGGATTCGATGTGCCGGTCGTGTGGGTGCCCGATACCCGCTACGGCTGGCTGCTGCTTCCGGGCGCGCGGCGGCACTATCTCGAGGAGGGAGACGGTCTCATCGAGGTCAATCAGCTCGGCTTCCGGGACCGGGAGCGGAGTCTCGCGAAGCCGGCCGGCACGTACCGGATCGCGTTCTTCGGAGACTCGATGACGGAGTCTTGCCAGGTCAACCTAAACCAGACTTTTTGCTACCTCCTCGAGGAGAAGCTTCGATCTCCCCAGCGGCCCGTCGAGGTGCTGAATTTCGGGGTGAGCGGGTACGCCCCGCTCCAGGAGCTGCTCCTGTTTCAGGACCTGGGCCCGAAATACAAGCCGGACCTGGTCGTGCTCGCCATCTTCCTCGACAACGACGTTTCGGGATCCGATCCGCGGCTCTCGGTGCTCCACTATGGAGTGCCCTATGCCACTTTCGACGGCGACCGCATGATGATCGACTACTCCCAGCCGCAGCAGTCCTACGATGACTACCACAAGAAGCCGTGGTACTGGCTGCGCACGCATTCGGCCCTCTATCGGGCCGCGGTCGATTCCTGGTGGCGCCTGCGGCTCCTGGCGGAGGATCGGGCGAAGCATAGCAAGGCGACCGGCACCGCCGCGGAAGTTCCGCAGCGGTTCATCCTCTACCAGCCTACCGTGCCTCCCGCTTGGCAGGACGCCTGGTCCAAATTCGAAAAAGTCACGCTCGCGTTTGCGGAAGAGGCGCGCCGCCAGGGCGTGAAGCTTCTGATTCTGAGCCTCCCTCCGGGCCACGTCATTGTGAAGTCGAGCTGGCAGACGATGCTCGATCAATACCCGATCATGAAGGATCAGACCTGGGACCTCGATGGTCCGTCACGGCGCTTCCAGGAATTCTGCGCTCAGCACCAGCTGCCGCTCTACCAGCCGTTCGATGAGATGGCCAAGGACCCGGGGGGCCGTGACCTCTTCATCGACGGCCTGAGGCACCTGACGCCCCAGGGGCACATCGCGCTGGCGAGGCTCATCGAGACGCGATTGCGGGCCGAGCTCGAGGCTCCGCCGCGTCCCGTGGAAACTCAGCGGTAGCGAAAGCCGCGCAGCACCTTAGCCACCGGGCTGGCAGAAGCAAGAAGAGCGGATCGCCACGTCGGCCCGAGACCACGACCGCAAAAAGCGAGCGTCGACCCCGCGCGCCTCGGCCTCGGCCCCGCCCCGCTCGAGGCACCGGGCCAGGCCGAAAAGCGACCAGCCGTTCTCAGGAAATCGCTGGAGGTCCTGCCGGTAAGCGAGCTCGGCTTCGTCGATGCGGCCTGCCTTGAGGAGGATGGCTCCCAGGGCATGTCGCACGGGCTGCATCCAGTCGGGCGGCTCGTCGTAGATGAGGCCGTCTTCGATGGTCGCTGCCTCGCGCAGGAGGCGGAGCGCCTCCTCGGCATCCCCTCGCCGAAACGCGATCTCGCCGGCCAGCATTTTGCGAGGGATCTGGAGGACCGTCCTTGCCGGATTGTTGCCCATCGTGCCCGACTCGGAGACGTGCATCACCGCTTCTTCGAGCTTCTTCCGCTCCTCCTCGGCCTCGTCCAGGCGGCCCAGCGCCGCCAGCGCCACGCCGCGGGCGTAGTGGCGCACGGAAGTGCACACCGGAAGGTTCTCGGGGAAAGGCGGCTCCCGCAGCACGTCCTCCCAGCGGCCGAATCGCACCAGCACGTGCAGTACGACGGCAAGGTAGCTGTCGATGACCGCCGCGTTCGCCTCGATGAACTTGGGAGGCACGCGCGCCACCATCGTCCGCGCCGCGCTGAGCGCGTCGGAGCTCCGTCCTTCCATCATCGATACGAACGCGAGGAAATGATGGTTGTGGGCCATGTAGACGCGGTAAAAGTCCTCGCCCGGGACCCGTGGCGCGTACTTTTCGTCCGCCACAATCGCGCGCACGTTCGCCATGGCAGCCTGCGCGAAGTGCCCGGTCCGGACGTCGATGTGCGCCGGCATGTGCACGAGGTGGCCAGCGTCCGGCACGAGGGTGCGCAGCCTGTCCGCGGAGGGGATCGCTCGTTCAGGCCGGGGCGAAGCCTCGACCGCGTGGATGTAGAGATGGTTCGCCCCGGGATGATCCTGGCGCAGCGCCAGGACTTTTTCGAGCGTTGCGAGGATGTCTTCCGTGCCGGGCTTCGGGGTTCCGTCGATCGTCCAGAAGTCCCAGGGGTGGAGGTCCATCATCGACTCCGCGTAGAGCGTTCCCACGTCGGGGTCGGCGGGGAACATCTGCCACAGCCGGCGCATCGCGCCCGCGTAGGCTTCGTCCAGCGGGCGGCGGTCCTCGGGGGGCTTCTCCGTGTAGCGCGTGGCCAGCGCCTCGACGAGGCCGCGCTCGACCGGCGAGCCGCTCGACGCCGCCGTGGCCTGCGCCTTCTGCAGCGCATCCCACGCTTTCGGGTACTTCTCTGGCAGCATGGACGGGTTGTTGATGTGGGGCCCCTGGACCAGGGCGACTCCCCACCACGCCATCGCGCAACCCGGATCGAGCCGCGTGGCTTCCTCGAAAGCGCGGATGGCAGCGGTGTGGTTGAACGCGTACGCGAGGATCAAGCCCTGATCGAAGAGCTTCTGTACCTGGGGCGAGCTCGTGGTGACTTCGCGGTGATAGGTGCCGAGGTTCTGGATGGGAACCTGTGGGCTCGTCGACGCGGCGCCTCCCTTGGGAGGGGCGGTCTCGCACGAGGCGAGGAAGAGCGCGGCGGCGATCGTGATGGGACGAAGGTTTGCGAGCATGGCGGCCCTCCTCCAATAGCTATCCGATGCTGGTCAATCCCCCGACTTCTGCGTGGGAGCAAGGATCTCCAACTTCAGGTCCCTGAAGCGAACTTCCATTCGACCCCCGGCATGGATCTGGAACGCGATGATGCCGCGCCGCAGCCCCGTGGGGTCGTCGAGGTCCACGGATGGTTTTCCGTTGATGAGCGTCCTCACTCGGCTCCCGATGGCTTCGATCTCGTAGTCGTTCCAGTCGCCCTGCCGGACGACTGCCTCCGCGGATCGGTCCCAGAGGATGCCGCGCCCGTTCTCCTCGTAGAGCTTGCCCCACCATCCCTGCCCGGCGTCGGCCTGGCACCCTTGCATCTCTCCATTTTCGAGGGGCTCGCTGCGGAACTGCACACCGCTGTTCCCTGCGTCGGGAGTGAGCTTGACGCGAAGCTTCAGGCGAAAGTCCCCGACGACGAGGTCGCTTTTCAAGAACTCGTTGCGCTCGATCCCGGGGCTGCGGCCTACGATCTCGCCGTCTTCCACGCTCCAGAGCCCCGGAGCGCCGGTCCAGCCGGCGAGGTCCTTGCCGTTGAAGAGGTCCTTGGCGTTCTCCGGCGTGGCGAGGAGCGCCGTCTGGCCCGGGCTCGCCAGGTAGGCGACCAGCGCCCGCACTTCAGGCTCCGAGAGCGGCTTCAGCAGGTCCTCGGGCATCATCGATTGCTCGCTCTCCTGCACTTGATCCACGTCCGACCGCGATAGGACGATCGTCTCGTTCTGCGTGGCCAGCGTGAAAGCGTCCTTGTCCTCCGCTTTCACGATGGCCGTGATGACGCGGCCGTCTTTTGTCACGAAGACGCGAGACATGTACTCGCGCGCCATAACGGCGCTGGGGTCGAGCACGTTCGAGAGGACGTAGTCGAGGTCCGCGCGGTTCGAGCCCGTCAGCTCTGGCCCCACTTTGCCTCCGACCCCGAACAGGGTGTGGCACTGCTGGCAAGTGCGTGCGAACACGGCCCGACCCAGGATCGGATCCGCGGACCCAGCAGGCGCCGCGCCGATCATCTTCTTGTACTCGCGGACGAGCTGCGCTTTGTCGCCGGAAGTCTCGCGCGCCGAGCCCCAGACTTCGGCGATGCTCTTATCGACGGCCGCGTCTTTCAGGTTGCGCATTTGCCGGATCACCTCCGCCGTCAGATCGGCCGTGGGCAAGCGCCGCGCGCTCACTTCCGCGAGGAGCGCCCGCGCCGTCTCGGGACGGGCGGCGAGCGTGCTGAGAGCATCGCGTTTCTCCTCGCGAGCGAGCGCCGGGTACGCTGCCAGAATCGTGCCGGGGGTCGCGGCGTCGGCGAAAGCCGCCAGCGCCCGAAGCGCTTCCGCCCGCAGCGGCCCGCGCGTGGGCCCTGCCGCGATCACTTGGTGCAGCACCGCGGGAAGCTCGGCGTCTTTGGCCTCCATCAGCACGCCCAGCGCCGCGCGGCGATCTTCGAGCGGCGCATTGATGTCGGCGAGGACCGCGCGAGTCCCCGCCAGGGCGGACGGGTCGCCGAACTTGATCGAAAGCGCGGCGAGCTGGCGGTCGAGAGCTGCGTCACCTTCTTTCGCGAGCCGCTCGCGGACCTCTTTCCAGCCGGCGGGAGCTTCGACGCCGCGGCGTCCTTTCAACGCTTCTCGGAGCGCCCCGCAGAACGAGATCCGGGCCGGAGCCTCCTTCAACTCACCGAGCGCCTTGACCAGGAGCGAGAGCGCCTCGGGCGACCCGATGGAGGCGATGCGCCGCACCATGTACTGCGGAAGCGGCGGCACTTTGGCAGAGAGCGCCAGTCCGAGCGCACGCTCCAGGTTCACGTCGGCCAACGGCTCCGCGGCGTACCAGTAGAGGAGGGGCAGGTTGTGGTCCTGCGCATCTTCTCCGTGGCTCGTGAGGGCCTCGAGGATCGGCCAGCGTGACTCGGGCGTGAGGCGGCAGCAGGCGGAGGCCAGGTAAAGCCGTACGACAGGCGATGTGTCCTTGCGCGCCATCTGCACGAAAGCGTCGATCGTGGGCTGCGATGGCCGGCGGCCTTCCGCCGCGAGCTGGATCGCCCACGCTCGCTGGAACGCACTGCCATCTTTTAGCGCGCGCTGGATCTCGTCCTCGCCCAATGCCCCGACCGCATGAAGCGCCCACAGACCGCGGAGGCGGCGCGTCTCCTCGGCATTCTCGAACGCGATCCGCTGCAGCGCGGCCAGCGCGCCAGCGTCGATCGAGCCCTTGCCGGCGCGCTCCTGGAGGATCCGCCGCGCGTGGCGAACGTAGAACTCGTTCGCGTGGAGCTGCAGGTCGGCAAGCTCGCGATCCGGCAGCTTGGCCAGGTCCACTTTCACCGGTCGAGGAGCTCCGTAGCTGATCTTGAAAATGCGGCCGTTCGACCGGTCGTGGGCTTTCGGATCCGTCAGGTGGCACGCCTGCTTGTCGTACCAATCGTTCATGTAGACGTTGCCGTCCGGGCCGTACCGGAAGCTGAGCATCTGCGACCAGCGGTCGTTCGAGAGGAGGAAGTCCGGGCAGTGCGCACCGAAGTACCCCGAGCCTTTCTGCACGAGCAAGTCGACGTTCACGCGCTGGCCGTGCACGTTGTGCATGAAAATCTCATTGCGATAGCTTCCAGGCCACGTCCCGCCGAGGTAGATCATCGCGCCGCAGTGCGCGTGGCCGCCGCCGGCTGCATCCGAGCGGTTGTTCCCGCCGTGGGGGTTGCCGCCCACCCAGTGCCGGTGGTCGGCGATCGTCTTCACGTCATCGTACGTGAACGGATTGAAGGGTTGGCCCGCCTGCCGCTCGTACCGCGCGCCCTGGACGGTGTGGTAGAGGTGCGGGATCACGCACGCGGTCAGGAACCCCTGGCCCCAGTCGTCGAAATCGATCCCCCAGGGGTTTGAGGTCCCTTCGCAGAAGATCTCGAACTCCCGGCGCGTCGGGTGGTACCGCCAGATGCCGGCGTTGATCCGGCTTCGCTTTTCGTCCGGGTCTCCTGGCTTGCCGACTTTCGAGTGCGTGAATACACCGTGGCATCCGTAGAGCCAGCCGTCGGGACCCCACTGGAACGCGTTCAAAGTTTCGTGAGTGTCCTGATACGCCCAACCGTCGAGCAGGACTTCGGGGGGGCCGTCCGGCACGTCGTCGCCGTCGCGGTCCGCCAGGAAGAGCAGATACGGCGCTGCGCCGACCCACACGCCGCCGAAGCCCACTTCAAGCCCGCTGACGAGATTGAGGTGGTCCGCGAAGACCTTGCGGCCGTCGAAGCGGCCGTCGCCGTCCGCGTCCTCGAAGATGAGGATTCGGTCGCGGGCGTCCGCGTCGCTCTGGCGGCGAGGATAGGAGTACGCCTCCGCTACCCAGAGCCGGCCGCGATCGTCGAGCGTCATGGCGATCGGCTGCATCACGTCGGGCTCCCCGGCGAACAGCGTGGCATGGAAGCCGGGCGGCAGCGTCATGCTCCGCGCCGCATCCTCCGGCGCGAGCCCCGCGTTCTCGTACACATCCGCTCCTGCCTCGGCTCTGGCCGCGGTCGCATCTTTCCCTACGGTCTTAGCGCGCCGGGCCTCTTCGACCGCAGGCCAAGGACGTGGGATCGTCGCCGCGTATTCCGCCGCGGTCGCCGGCGAGCGGTCCTGCAGGTGCAGGAACGTGCCCGCTTTGTTCGAGACGACCACGTCCGGCGCGCCGTTGCCGTCCACGTCGCCCACGGCGACCTGAACTCCCACGCCGGAATTGCCGTCGATCAGGTAGGGCACGAAGTCCAGACCGTACGCGGCGCGGACCGTCCTCAGCCAGTAGAGGACGCGGGGACCTCGCGAATGCCGCTCGGCAGCGCTGTGGGACCAGTAGCGCTTCCCGGTCACGATGTCCTTTAGGCCGTCACCATCCATGTCGACGAGCTCCACGGCGTGAAGCTCCGAGAAGACGACGCCGTAGTCATTCTCCCCAGGGGAGGATCCGAGGATCCGCTGCGGCACGAACGTGATCGCGCCGTCTTTCCGGCGCTGGAGGAATACGGACAGGCCGAAACCGTGCGCCGCGGGGCCTGCCAGGACGTCATTCAAGCTGTCTCCATCGAAATCGTAGGCGTACAGCTGCGCGCCGCCATTCCCGCCCGGGGCGAAGTCGAACGGGTGGCGCGTCCAGAGCTCCGCCCTGCCGGCGGCGGGCTGCTCCCACCATCCCGTGCGCTCAATGATGTCGCTCCGCCCGTCGCCGTTGACGTCGCCGACTCCCATGCCGTGCGTGAACGGCCCGTAGTCGCCTTGGGGCGTGACCGCGTGAAACGGCCAGAGCTTCGCCGCGCCTTCCGGGCCCGGGCCGGCGTACCCGTACTGCCCCTGGAAGCTGAAAACGATCTCCTCGCGGCCGTCGCCGTCGAGATCCGTGTACGTGGGAGACTCGTTGTCGAGGCCGCTCTCGAAGACCACGTGGCGAATCCAGGGCCGCTCGGCGCCTCGTGGATTCTCGTACCAAGAAGCCTCCTTCCCCGGAAAGCCGAGGACGAGGACGTCGTTCCAGCCGTCCCCACTCAGATCCCGAACGTAGGGGAAGAAATTGTCCGAGTAGCCGTTTCGATCGAACGCTTTCGGGGGGTAGATCTCGTGGCGCGTCGTGTAGGCGGGCCCCTCGTACCAGAAAGGCCCGGCGATCACGTCATTCTTTCCGTCGCGGTTGAGGTCGCCGTACGTGGCGCCTTCCGCGTAGAACTGCTCGGAAAGCTGAGCCCTTCGCCACTGGATGAGGAATCGATCTTGGGCGAGGCACAGGTCCGAAACTGCCAGCCCAGCGCACAGACACAGCACAATTCTTCGATCCAGTCGCATACGATCTCCGCGGTTGGGTAGCTCCCCTGGGCTCAGCACCGGACGTTCCCCGGAAGACGTGCTGACAGTAAACCGCGCTCCGCATCGCGTAAACGCCAAATCTGAGGGGCTGTTTCATAACCCCATCCTGGCTTCGGCCGGCTGCACGGCCGCGATGCTTTGTCGCTCGGACTCGTCGTATTCTCCGTATACGTCTTCGTCCTCGCTTCTCGCCTTGCGGCCGTTCGCTCGACCTCGGGCCCACGGAGCGAGTTATGAAACAGCCCCTAAGCGAGCCGCGCAGGTCCGCGGCAAAACCTCCGCTGCCGGCGATTCGCCGGTAAGAAACTCGGCTTCGGTGGCGTCTTGTGTGTGGACAATGGAGCTCAGTCCTCTCATGCCGATTGCGACCCGCCCCGGCCCCCCGAGCGCCCAAGAGACCGTCCGCGGCGCCATCGCCGAGCATCACGCCCTCGTGTATCGCATCGCGTTCCGGCTCTTGAGGAACGAGGCCGATGCCGAAGACGTGACGCAGAGCGTTTTTGTCATCCTCCTCGGCTCCGCACGGAGCTACGCGAAAGCCCGCAGCTCTCGATCGTGGCTGGCGCGCGTCACTGTCAACCGATGCGTCAGCTGGGTCCGCGCGGAGTCGCGAAGGAAGCGCCGGGAGCGAGGTTGGGCCGAGGGGTGCAAGCTCCGGGAGAAAGGTGCGAGGCCAATGGAGAACGAAACGCTTAAATCCGCCGTGGCGTCCCTTCCGGACCAGCTCCGCGTGCCCCTTTGCCTTTTCTACCAGGAGGGGTTCAAGTACCGCGAGATAGCGGAGGCCTGCGGCTGCCGCGAAAGCACCGTCGCGAAGAGGATTTTTGCTGCCAAGTCTCGGCTGCGGAAGCTCCTCGCGCGGAGCGGCTGCGTCGTTGCCGCGGGAGCTCTCGAGCGCGCTCTCGAAGCCTCGGAGGCGATCTCCGTCCCCTCGGATCTTGCCGTGCGCCTTTCCGAGTCGCTGCTCGGCGCTGGGGCCCGTTGCGGCACGGGCGCAGCAGGCGCCGGAGCGCGCGGGCTCGATGTCCTGCTGCGGGCCGTGCTCGCGAAAGGCCTGCCGCCGCTTGCGCTCTCCGTGCTCGTCGTCTCGGGGAGCTGGCTCGGCTTCCGCGCGCTGGTGGGCCATCCGGACCCAATGGACCTGCAGGAGGCCGCGTCTCCGGCCACGGCGGCTAACGGGCTCCGCCGAACGCCGCGGGAGCAGTTCCGCGAGCCGTCTTCTGACGCCCGCCGTTTTGCGGGCACTTCGCGGCGCGCGGCACCGCGCGGGACAGCCAGCGATGGCGGCGACGGTCCGCCGAGCGAAAGTGAAGACGGCGTTTCTCGAGCCGGCCCGAGCCGAGCCGTCGTGTCCGGGCACGTGCGCGACGCGTCGGGGCGGCCGGTCGCGGGGGCCTCGGTCGCGAACACGAGCTCGCGGGATCTGACGCCGGCCGGCCCGAAGACTACGACCGACGAGACCGGCTACTACGAGCTGGACCTTTCTGCAAGCGCGAGCGGAGCGCCGGAGAGCGGCCTGGTCTTCGCAGCGCTCGACGCGCTCGGGAGCCAAGTCGAATTCCAGGCCGATGCGGAAAGGCTCTACTTCGAGAAAGCCGTTGCGGAGGCAGAACGGCAGACGCTCGACCGCGCGCTCGAGCTGAAGAAGAAGGGCCTCGCCAGCGACGCGGCCTTGCAGGAGTCGCAGGTGGCGAACGCGAAGCTCAAGGAAGCGAATGCCATGCTCCAAAGGCTGGAGCTCGACAGGCGCGACGCCGCCAAGCTCGCCGCCGCGGCTCGGGATGACGAGGCCAAAGTCCGCACGTGGAGAGACATCACGGGCGCGACCCTGCCGCCTCCGGCTGCGCGCGAACTCACGACACGCTACGAACGTAGCTCCGGCCTTGGCACGGGCGCCGCCGTGCCGTCCTCGTCTTCACGCAACCCTAAGACTCTTTACGAACGGAGCTTCGGCATTCAGACCGGCCAGTGCACATCCTGCCATGAGCCCGGCACGGGAAGAGTCGTCCTGGCGGCAGGCGCGAAGCTTGTGGAATGCCCCCCGGGATGCCGCAGCCAGCAAATTCGGCTGCTCGTCGAGGCGGCCGGCTTCGAGCCGCAAGTCTCCGCGCCGGTCCGTCTCACTCGCGACAAGTCGGCGGCGCCGCCGCAGGCACCCGAAAGCGCCGAGGGCGATGCGACTCCTGCGATTTCTTCGGGCGGCTCCAAGGACGCCTCGAACGCCTTGGCTCTGACTTTCGTAGAGCGCAAAGGCCCGGAGACGCAGTGGGCCTGGGTCCTCGAGGAAGGCCAGAGCGACTGCCTGGATTTCGTCCTCCAGCCTGCGCCCGGCCTGCGCGGCATCGTCGTCTCGGATGAGGGAGCTCCGCTCGAGGGCGCGCGGGTCGCGGTGACCGCTTTCACGAGCGATGCGGAGCTGCCCGCGAGCGTCCTCAGCACAAGGACAGAGGCCGACGGCAGCTTCCTCCTCGAGAATCTGCCCCGCGGGGCCTACCTGCTCCGCGTCGAAGCGGATGGCTTCCTGCCGGCGGAGCCCGCGGCGAGCGGCGGCGAGCAGATCGCCGTGCAGATGTCCCAAGGGGCGAGCCTCAGAGTTCGCGTGGAGCGGAAATCGTCGCACGAGCCGCTCGAAAGCTTCCGCGTGGAAATCCGCAGCGGGCGCCGCGTCGTGCACGAGGCAGACACTCCCGCGGAGGGCGAGGTCGACATCGGCGGGCTGCCGGCAGGCGAGTACCTCGTGAATGCTTTCTCGAGCGACTCGAGCTCCCAGCTCTCGCGTGCTTCGTTCGGGATCCGCCTCGGCGCAGGCGCGAACGAGACCGTCACTCTCGAGGTGGAGAATCGAGCTCGCGTCGCGGGCAAGCTGACCGGCGCTCTGCCCGACATCGACGCTGGCGACGCGACGGTGTTCCTGCTGCCGCGGGGAGAGTTCGTGCCCGCTGGCGGCGAGCCGAAACGCGTCGACACCGACGCGGACGGCTCTTTCGCGATCCGGAACGTGCCGCCGGGCCGGTATTTCCTCGCGGCGGTACGCCGCTCGAAGGACGAAGGTGGGCTGAAGCTCCTCGCGACTCGCGAGCTCGAGGTGCCGGCAGGTCTCGACGATTTCTCGGGCGCCGACCTCGACGTCGCAGGGCCCGTGAAGCAGCGCCTCACCGTCGACGTCGTGGATGCGGAGGGCCGCCCGATCTCCGGAGCCGCGGTACGGCTGTTCGTGATGAGGATCGAGGCGGAGGCGGCCCGCGCTGTGACCGACGCACGTGGGCGCGCGGAGCTCGATGTCCCGCCCGGGGAGTTCGAGAGTATTGTCGAAGCGCCGGGTGCGCTCCCGGTGCGACGCATTCTGGGGGAGGCCCCGTCGAAGGGAGGCTCCTGGCCCGCCATCGTGATCGGCAACGCATCGTCGCGCGGCCGGCCCTGGCAGGAAGTGCTCGGCGAGGAGCCCCGCGTCACGGTGCTCCAAGGAGCGAGCCTCGAGGGACTCGCGGCCTGGATCCGCCGCGTCGCCGGCGTCGAACTGTCGTTTGGGGGCTCGATCGAAGCCGCCGGCCTCTCGGGAGCCCTCCGCGTCCCGCCGTGCGGCCCATCGCCGCTCTCCGCGGCTCTGGGGAAAGCGTTGGAGGCGAATTCCCTCCTCTGCGAGGCGACCGAACGAGGCCTCGTGATCTCGGAACGGCGCTAAGCGCTCCTGCTTCTGCC
>Ga0075428_100002837_pt1 | contig 18893 bp, 15 predicted proteins | sample RhiMetdeltSRZDD2_FD_75291 | JGI IMG/M metagenome (GOLD analysis project Ga0075428, IMG submission 75291) | Populus rhizosphere microbial communities from Tennessee, USA - Rhizosphere MetaG P. deltoides SRZDD2 | ecosystem: Host-associated > Plants > Roots > Rhizosphere > Soil | place: USA... | reverse complement strand
CAGCTGGTGCCGATACCCCCGAGCATTGTCATCGGCCCGACGATTCCCATCGGCCCGACGGTGCCCCTCACGCCCGGTACCGTCGTCGCGCGGCCGGCGGCCGGCGCGGCCGGTCTTCGGCGTACGGGGGAAGATCTACCCGATCCGCCCGAGCCGCGCGAGCCGCCTGATCCGAGGCCGCCGCCTCCGCCGCGTGTCGACAGCGCCGACGCCCGCGCGTTCCGCGCCGCCGCCCGGGCGCACCTGGCCCGCTTCCGGCCGGAGCGCTTGCTCCCCCCGCCGACGGTGAGGAGCTTCAGCGGCACGCTGGCGGCTGCCTTCGGCGAGGCGCTGCTGCGCAGCGAGCCCGGCCGCACGTTCGTCGCACGCGCGCGGGCCGTCGTGCTGGTGCCGGGTACGCCGGCGCGTCCCGACGCCGAGGCGCTCGACCCGCTGCCGTGGGCGCCGCGCTTCCCGCAGCCCATGGCCGAGGCCCTGGCCGAGCTGTCGCAAGAGCTGCTGCTGCCCGGGCTCGACGGCGTGCTGCCCAACACCGTGCTGCCGCTGGCCACCAACACGCCGTTCGTGCAAGCCTTCATGGTCGGCCTCAACAGCGAGATGGCGCGCGAGCTGTTGTGGCGCGGCTTCCCGGCGCCGCTGGACGCCACCTTCTTCGATCGGTTCTGGGACGCGCGGAGCGCGCCCGACACGCCGGCGGATGTCGTGCCGGCGATCGCCGCCTGGGGCGACCGCCCGCTCGGCACCCGCCCGCCCACGACTCCACCGGGGCCGACGACCGAGCGCTTCGTCCTCCTCGTGCGCAGCGAGCTGCTGCGTCGCTACCCGAACGCGCTGATCTACGCCGTCATCGCCGGGCCACCGCGCGTGGAGCGCCAGCCCGCGTTCAGTGGCGTGCTGCCGCCCGACGTGCGCTTCTTCGGCTTCGACTTCGGCGTCGATGCCATGCGCGGCGGCGCCATCGTGATCCAGGAGCAGCCGACCGAGCCGCGCTTCGGCATCGAGGTGGGCACCGCGACCGGCTCGGCCACGCACCTGCCGGCCACCGACCCGAACGCCGCGCGGGCGGCCGAGCGTACGCGCCAGCTCCCCGTGCGCATCACGCTGCCCGCCTCGCTGCTGCTGGGCTGACCCGATGCCGATCAGGGTGCCCGACCTCGGTCCGCTGCTCGTCGCCGGCGCCGTCGCCCCGCGGCCCGAGCTGCTGGTCGAGCTGGGAGCGTCGGACGTCCCGCTGGCGTTGCTGCCGGTCCGGCTCGAGACGCGCTTCTTCCCGCAGGCCGACGGCTCTCGCGAGCTGCGCGTGCGTGTCTATCCCGACAAGGTGCACATCGACGCGCACGACCCGGCGCTCACACCAGAGGAACGTGCGTGGGGCGAGCGCTTCTGGGAGCTGCACTGGCGCGCCGGCGACGACGAGCCGCGCCAGCGCCTGGCCTGGCAGATGCTGGCCGATCGTTTCGAGCCGCCCCGTGCCGCCTGGATCGCACGCGCGACGCAGCCGGTGAATGCCACCGCGCGGCCCCGGCAACCCGTCGACGCGCCCGCGCCGCTCCCGGTCGCTCCGCGTTTTCCGGCACCGCCGGCCGCCGCGACGGCACCACGCACGCCGCTGGCCCGGCTCCTGCCGAACCGGTGGACGGCCACGGCGTACGCCGGCGGTGCGGTGGTGGCGATCGCGACCGGACGCCCCGTCGCGTCCCAGCTGGCGGTCGGCCCCGATTTGAAGGCCGCAGCGCCGCCGGACACGGTCGACGATGCGCCGGCCGTCGACGACGGCATGCGCTGGATGATCGACTTCGACCGCGCCGAGGCCGACGGCATGGCGCTGCGACTGCGGCTCCCGGCCGGCGCGGCCGTGATCGACGTGCTGCTGGTCACGGGCGTCCGTGCGTCGCTCGCGAGCACCGACGGACCGGCCCAGCTCGCGGCGCTGCTCGACGCGCATCACTACGGCGATGGGCTGGCCTTCATCGCCCCCGGCACGCCGTCGAACAACACCAGCGACGAGCGGTCGGCGTTCAGCAGCGCCGATCCGCGCGGCGAGCGCAGCTTCGCCGAGGAGTGGCGCGCGCCGGCGTTCGAGGCGGCCGGCACATCCGAGGCGGCGCGCACGGCGCGTGCGCTGGGCCTCGCGGCAGCCGCTGCCGCTGACACCCTGGGGCGCGTCGGCGGTACCGGTGGAACCGACGACGCACCGGCGGCCGACATGCTGACAGCACTGTGGGCGGCGACGTGGGGGTACTACCTCACGCAGATGATCGGCATCGAGGGCACGGGCCTCGGCCTCGACGCGATCGACTGGGCGCGCGCACACGCCATCGCGCACGTGCGGGCGGGGGGACCGTTGTCGACGTTGCGATGCGGCCGCCAGCCCTACGGGCTGCTGCCCGTCACGTCACTGGACGTCTTCGCGCCGGCGGCCGATGACCCCGGCGGCGTGCACGCCGCCGGCCTGGCCCGCGTGCTGACCCGGCTGCGCGATGGGGTCTGGCGCGGAGCGGTGATCCAGGTCGCGCGGGTGGGGCGCAGCGACGACGCCGGCGCCGACCTCGCCGACGTGCTGCGCGTCGACGCGGTCTCGTCGAGCTATCTGGTCCGAGGCGCCATGGGCCGTCACTACCTGGAGCACCTGCGCGGGTTCCTGGGTGAGGACCTCGACGCGGCCGGGTTCTGGACACGCTTCGAGTCGCTCACCGGCGCCCTGCCGGCCCGGCTCGGACTCGGCGCGCGCGCGCGGCTGACCCGGCTGGCCTACGACGACAGGATCCGGCCGCTCGCGGTGCCGCTCGTGCAGGCCGGCGAGGTCGGCGCCGGCGTCGCGCTGGCCCCCAACTACATCCAGGCGTTGCTCGCCGTCACCCGCCTCGACGAAGTGGCGGCCTCCGCCGCGGTGTCCGTCCCATTGCTGCAGGCCCTTCTACGCCACGCGCTACTGCGCGAGCACGCTCAGGCCGCCGCCCGGATCGTGGCGAGCGGTGGGCTGTCGCCCGCGGCGCTGCTGCGCGACGACGAGCTGGTGAATCTCGTGGCGTCGCCGACACCGACGCCGACCTTCGTGTGGCAGCGCGATCAGCGCGTTGCCGCCGTGACGGGCACCCGCACGGTGCGCGAGTATCTCGATGCGCCGCCCAGCCCGGCCGACCCGGCAGTGCGCGCCATCGGCGAGTTTCGCGCCGCCCTGCAACGCCTCGCCGGGCTCGACACGGCGACGCTGCAGCGCCATCTCTGCGGGACCCTCGACCTGGCCTCGCACCGTCTCGATGCCTGGATCACCTCGCTGGCTACGAAGCGGCTCGCCGAGATGCGACGCACCCGACCACTGGGACTCGCGGTCGGCGGCTTCGGCTGGGTCGAGAACCTGAAGCCCGACCCTGATCGCGCCGTGGTGCCGGCGCCGCCGGCGGACGAGCCGGCGCCGATCGAGATCCAGCGCGACGACGCCGGCTTCATCCACGCGCCGTCGCTGAATCAGGCGGCGACGGCGGCCCTGTTGCGCAACGGCCACCTCAGTCACGGCGGCACCGCGAACGGGCCGCTCGCCATCGACCTGTCGTCGGCGCGCGTGCGTCTCGCCCAGGGTTTGCTCGACGGCGTGCGGGCCGGCCAGCCGCTGGGCGCGCTCCTCGGCTACCGCTTCGAGCGGCGGCTGCACGAGCTCCGGCTCGACGAGCTCACCGACGAGTTCAGAACGATCGCGCCGGGCGCCGCCCGGACGGGGGACGGCCCCGTGCCGCGGGCGGTCGTCGACGGTCTCGAGCTGCAGCGGCGACTCAAGACCGAGGGTGAAGAGCGCTTACTCACGCGTGTCGGCGTCGCGTCGAGCGATCCACGCCGCCGGCGTGTCCTCCTGGCGCTGGCCACGCTCGACGACGCCATCGACGCTGTCGCCGACGCGGTGAGCGCCGAGAGCGTGCACCAGCTGCTGCGTGGCAACCTGGCGCGCAGTGCCGGCTCGCTCGATGCGATCGCCAGCGGGCAGGCGCCGCCGCCCGAGCTGGACGTCGTGCGTACCCCGCGCACGGGAGTGCCGGTAACCCATCGCGTGGCGCTGCTGCTCTCGGCCAAGCCGCCGGCCTCGACCGGCTGGGCCACGCTGGCGGTGTCGGCTCGCGCCGCCGCCGAGCCGGTGCTCAACGCGTGGGCGGCCAGCCTGCTGGGACCGGCCACCGGCGTGCGCTGCCGGGTGGAGGAGCTCGACGCAGCCGGCAGCGTGGTGCGGACGCACGAGGTTCTGCTGACCGACCTGGAGCTGTCGGCGCTGGACATGGTCTACGCCGAGGGGGGCCGCGGCGCCGGCGACGCCTCCGAGATCGAGCTGCGGGTGCTCGAGGCCCTGCGGCGCAAGCCGACCGCGCCGGCCGCCGGGGCGAGCCTGCGAGTGGTGACGGCACGGGCGGCCACCGCGCCGCCGGCGGAGCGCTCGCTGGCGGATGTGATCGAGCTGGCCCGTCGCGCGCGCGCGGTGCTCGGCGGCGCCCGCGCGCTCGACGGCGCAGATCTACAGGTGCCGCACGCCGATCCGCTGGGAGGGCTCGACCTCCCACAGCTCGCGACCCGCGCCGACAAGGCGGGCAAGGGGCTGGCCGCGGCCCACAAGGCGGTGGTGCCGCTGCTGGCAGTGCCCGCCAATCTGGTCACCGATGCGGGCCGCACGGCGCTGCGACGCCTGGCCGGGTTCGGCATCGCGGCGGCCGTTCCCGTGGTGCCGGCCGGCGCCACTGCGGACGAGGCGCGCGCCGCGCTCCTGGTCCAGGCCGGAGCGGCGGTGGCGGAGGCGGCGAGGCGGCTGGCTCAGCTCGCCGCCCTGCCGGTGGCCGCAGCCACCGCCGCCGCCGAAGTCCAGCGCGATGCGCTCCGGCAGCGCTTCGCCGCGGTCTTCGGCCCCGATTTCGTGGTGCTGCCGGTGTTCAAGGTGGCCGAGCCGGCTCCGCTGGTCCAGTCGGTGGCTGATCGCCAGGCCCTGCACAGCGGCGATCCGCTCGCCGTGGACACCTGGTTCGCGCGGATGGAGCGCATCCGGGAGCCGCTCTCGAAGCTCAGCCTTGCGCTGCGCGCCGCCGAGGTGCTCCGCACGCGCGAATCGCTGCGGCCGGCCGTGGCCCAGCTGCCGCATCGCGCGGGCCAGCGTTGGGTCGGCGGCGTGCAGAGCGCTGCGGCGCCGCCGCCCGACGGTCGACTGTCGCTTGTCCTGCAGATGGTCGACAAGCTCGACCTGACCCAGCCACTGGCCGGGCTGTTGATCGACGAATGGGTCGAGATCGTGCCGAGTGCTCAGGAGACGACGGCCATCACGTTCCAGTACGAAGCGCCCGACGCCGTCGCGCCGCAGGCGATTTTATTGGCGGTGCCGCCGGTGCTCGGACGGGCGTGGACGCAGGGCGACCTGAATCGCGTGCTGCTCGAGACGTTGGAGCTCGCCAAGCTGCGGGCGGTGGACCCGGCGGCGCTCGGTGAGATCGCCCACTGGCTGCCGGCCCTGCACTTCGCGTTCAACGTGGACAACGACGCTGTGTCGACGGACTTCGACCCCCTGGCGCCCTGACCGATGCCGTCCATCACGACCTGGACCCGTGTGGAGCCGCAGTCGCGCAGCGACGATGTTGCCGGCGGCGTGGCCGCGCGTATCCACGACCCGCTCTGGCTGCTGGCGCGCCAGTGGCAGCTGGCCGAGTTCCAGGGCGAGGACGGTGGGACGCCGGTGGTGGCGCGGTGGCGCGGCCGGGTGGCGCCGCTGTCGCGCTGCCACCTGGGCGCGATCACGCCGGATACCCGCGTGCAGGCCGCGGCCTTCGACCCCGCAACCCTGCCGCTGGAGACCATGGTGGAGCGTCAGCCGCTGCCGCAGGGAGTCGCCGCCGCGCCCGGCGCCGACGGCCTGCGCCGAGCCGTCGACGCCGGCCAGCACTTTCTGCGATTGCTGGCGTTGCAGCCGGTCCTGGGCCGATATCGCGAGGCGTTCATCACGGCCTACGCCGTGCCGGCGCTCGATGCCGGCCAGCGGGCCGGGCTCGATCCCGACACGCTGGCGTTCGCCGACCTCGTTGCCGGGCGCGCCCTCGACGGGCGTCGCCTGCGCGCTGCGTTCGACGCGGGCGGCGTCGCGGCGCTCGACCCCACGCTGCAGATCCGCCCCACCGATCGGGCCGAGGTCCAGAACACCTGCCAGGCGTGGACGACGTGGTGCGATACGCTCTTCAGCATGCCGGCGCCGGCGCAGGATGCCTGGCAACGTGAGCGCATGGAGTACGCATTCTCGGTCGCGGCCCGCGTCTCCGAGGATGCGCTCGGTGAGCGCACCCTGAGTGCGGCCGAGTACTTCGAGGGCCGGCTCGACTGGCACGCCTTCGACGTGAACGCGGAGGTCACGCTGGGGGCCGCCGCCGACCGGCCGGGCGCGAGCGTCGTGCGCACCGTGATTCCCGCGCCGGTCAGCTACCGGGGGATGCCGGCGGCGCGCTTCTGGGAATTCGAGGACGCGCGGATCGACGTCGGTCTGCTGCAGGTCGGCCCCACCGATCTGCCGCACCTGCTGCTGGTCGAGTACGCGAGCGTCTACGGCAACGACTGGTTCGTGGTTCCCATCGACTTGCCCGTCGGCTCGCTCACCGAGACGCGCTCGCTCGTCGTCACCGACACCTTCGGCGTGCGCACGCTCCTGCGGCCGCACGGCGACCCCGCGCTGCCGGCGGCGCCGTGGAGCATGTTCCAGCTCTCGCCGACCGCGGGCCGGGAGGCGCCGCGCGGGCGGCCGCTGGCCAACCTGTTCTTCCTGCCGCCGTCGGTGGCGCAGACCGTGGAGGGCGTGACGCTCGAGGAGCTGCTGCTGCTGCGCGACGAGATGGCCAACATGGCGTGGGCGATCGAGCGGCGGATCGAGAGCCCGCTGGAGGCCGCCCTCGAACGGGCGGGCGACGAGATCGACGGCGCAGCGCCGGCCGCCACGCCGGCCGATGCCGCACCGCTCTACCGGCTGGCGAGCGTGATCCCTCCGCACTGGGTGCCGCTGCTGCCCATGCGCGTGGACGCCGAGGGGCGCGAGGTGCGGCTGGCGCGCGCGGCGACGCTCGCCCCCGACGGCTCGCGGCGCCTCGTGCGCGCCGAGGGCCGGTTACTGATCGACCCCGCGGCCCCCACCGCGCCGCTGCTGATCCACGAGGAAGAGGTCCCGCGCGAGGGCGCCCGCGTGCGCCGGACCTACCAGAGCGCACGCTGGCTCGACGGCCGCCTCGTGGTCTGGGCCGGCCACCGCAAGAACGTCGGGCGCGGCGAGGGATCGAGCGGGCTCGCTTTCGACGCGATCGTCGAGTAGCGCCGCCGCGCCCCGCTACGTCTGTTCCTTGTACTCGTGCTCGAACTTCCCGAAGTTGAAGGAGGTCGCCGGCGCCGGTCGGTTGCCGCCCTTCACGGACCGTGCATTTTTCGCCGACAAGTTCGTGGCCGTGGAGCGCTTCCGAACCGGCTTCGCCTTCCCCGTGCTCTTCGCCTTCGTCCTCATGGTCGTCTCCTCTCCTGGAACGCGAGGGGTTCCGTAGTAGAAAGCATGCCTCCGGTGAGACCGCTGGAAAGCCGAGCCTGTGCCATGAGCGCGCGTGCAGGTCGAGCAGGCTGAGTGCCCGAGCTCGGGCGACTTGCCATTGAGACTAGGTCTTCGACGGCGCCGGCCGCCGCTACTCGATGACCTGATCAGCTCGTGCCAGGATCGACGGCGGGATCGAGAGGCCGAGGGCCTTGGCGGTCTTGAGGTTGATGACCAGCTCGAACTTCGTGCGTTGCTCCATCGGCAGATCGGCGGGCTTCGCCCCCTTCGAGATACGGTCGATGTACTCGGCGGCGCGTCGAAGCATGTCCGGGAGGGAGGCGCCATAGGCAATCAGCACGCCGGCCTCGGCCGACTCTCTGAACGGCGCGATCGTCGGTAGCCGGTGCCTTATCGCCATCTCGGCCAGGTCCGCCCGTTGGCGGTAAAAGATCGGGGACGCCAAGCCCAGCAGCGCGCCCGCTTGCTGCCGGGTGGCTGACTTCATGGCTCCGTCGAAGTCATAGGGAGGAGTGCGAAACTCGAACGGCTGCAGCTGAAGACCGGTTGCCTGGGCGACCGTCTGGGCCTCCTTGAGCTGATCCCCAGAGAACGCATCCCAGAAGATGACCACCCGACGGACCTTCGGCACGAGCTCCTTGAGAAGCTCGATTCTCTTCGGCGTCAATTCCGGCTGACGCAAGAACACGCCCGTGACGTTCCCGCCCGGCCGGGCGAGACCGCCGACGTATCCTCCAGCGATCGGATCATAGTCGATGGCCACCACGACGATGGGAATCGCGGTCGTTGCTTCCTTGGCTGCTCGGAGTGATGCCTCGGGGCCCACGGTGAGGATTACATCGACACCCCGCCGTACCAGTTCCGTCATCAGCCCCGGGAAACGCTCGGGTCGGCCGTCAGCGCTCCGGAACTCTATCGAGAGATTCCGGCCCTCGACATAGCTGAGCTCGCCTAGGCGCTGGGAGAACGCGTCCCAGTGGGGCGAGGATCGAGGAGCGCCTGCGGAAACGGCGCCCACCCGAAGAACCCTGGATTCCTGGAGCGCCACGACAGGCGGCGTCATGGCGAGCGGCGTCGCGAGCGTGCCGGCCACAGTGGTCAGCAGAAAGCGGCGGCGGTCCATACCACGATGGTGAGGCACGCGTTGGCCAGGAGTCAACACTGCAGCAGATGCGGGAGCGGTACCCGCGCTCAGAACTGAAACGCGACGGTGCGGCTGCCGGCCTGCTCGAGCCGGCGCTCCAGGTGGCTGCTCAGCAGTGAAAGCGGCCAGCAGAGGATGAAGTAAAGGGCGGCCACGATGGCGTACACGATCAGGGGACGGAAGGTCGCGTTGTTGACGACGGCGGCGGCGCGGGTGAGCTCGGTGAAGCCGATGATCGAGGCCAGCGAGGTTCCCTTGAGCAGCTGGACCAGAAAGCCCACGGTCGGCGGCAGCGCGATGCGCGCGGCCTGCGGCAGGATGACCGAGCTGAGCTGCGAGGGATAGCCGAGCGCGAGGGCCCGCGCGGCCTCCCACTGCTCGCGGGGAACGGCCTGGATGCAGCCGCGCCAGATCTCGCCCAGGAAGGCACTGGCGTAGAGCGTGAGGGCCAGCGCGGCCGCCGTCCACGCGTCGCTGGTGAGGCGCAGGAGGCTGGCGCCGAAATAGACGAGGTAGAGCTGCATCAGCAGCGGCGTACCCTGCACGATCTTGATGAAGGCGGCGGCCAGAGACGCCACCGGTCCCCGCGGCGATACGCGCGCGATCGCGAGGATGAAGCCGCCGGCGCCGCCCCCCACGAAGGCGATGGCCGAGAGCAGCACGGTCCAGCGTGCGGCGAGAATCAGCAGCCACAGCTCGTTGACGGTGAACTCGCGGATCACGACCGGCTCACACCGCGCGCCAGCGCGCGAAGAGCGTGCGATGGATCGCCGCGAAGGCGGCCTGGAATGCGAGACACATGACGAGGTACATCCCGGTGACGACCAGATAGACCTCGAAGGACCGGAAGTGGCGCGCCACCAGGGTGTCGGCCACGGCGGTCAGCTCCTCGGCCGAGATCACCGAGACCACGCTGGAGGCGAGCATGATGAGGATGAACTGGCTCCCGAGAGCAGGAAAGATCGCCCGGAGCGCCGGCAGCCACACGACGTGACGGAAGAGCTGCCACGACGAGAGGCCCAGCGCCGTGCCGGCCTCCAGCTGTCCGGCCGGCACCGCCTTGATGCCGGCGCGCACGATCTCGGTGGCATAGGCGCCGAGGTTGATCACCATCGCCAGCAGGGCGGCCTGGTCCGGGCGCAGGCGCAGGCCGATCGAGGGCAGGCCGAGGTAGACGAAGAGCACCTGCACCAGGAAGGGCGTGTTACGGATCGCCTCGACGTAGACGCGGGCCAGGGCGCACAGGGCCCGCCAGCGCGATGCCGCGGCCAGCGCGGTCGCCACACCCACGATGAGGCCGAGCCCCATGGCGAGCGCCGAGAGCCGGACGGTCAGCCAGGCGCCGAGGAGCAGGGCGGGGAAGTCCCGCCAGACGACGCCGAACTGGAAGACGTAGTCCACGCGGCGGTCGCGGCGGTCAGAAGACCGGGAGCTGCTCCAGCGGCAGCTGCCGCCACTTGCGGCTGATAGCGTCGAGATCGCCGTTGTTCTTGATCGTGTAGACGAACGTATTCAGCCACTGCAAGAGCTCGGTCTGCCCGCGCCGGATGCCGATGCCGAAGTGCAAGGGCCGCAGCACGATCTTGACCTCGTAGTTCTTGCCGGGATCGTTGCGGTTCAACGTCCGATTGACCAGGAGACCGGTGCCCACGACGTCGATCTGGCCGGAGACCAGCGCCTGCAGCGCGGTGGCCTCGTCGTCGAAGCGCATGAGGTTGATCTTCTTGGCCGCCGCCTGCGGCGTCAGGATGAGGTCCTGCATGGCGCCGCGGGGGACGCCGACGCGGAGCCCGCCGAGATCGTCGACCGTCTTGACCGCGCGGCTCGCCGGCGCCACCAGCACTGCCGCCTCGGTGGCGTAGGGAATCGAGAACCAGATCTGCTGAGCACGCTCGGGCGTGATGCCGAACAGTGCGATCACCATGTCGACCCGGTTGGTCAGCAAGAACGGCAGCCGGTTGGCCCCGGTCACGGGCACGAACTCGACCTGCACGCCAAGATACTTGGCCGCGAGGCGCGCGACGTCGGGATCGTAGCCCTCGGGCTGGCCGTCGGGGCCGGCGAGACCGAAGATCGGTGTGGTCGTGTTGACGCCGACGATGACCTTGCCGCGCTTGATGATCTCGTCGATCGTCTGGGCGGCGAGCGGCGGCGCGACCAGGAGGAGAAGCAGCGAGAGCACGAGGAATGTTGCCGCCCACCGGCGCTGTGCACGCATGGCGAGGCCTCCCTGAGACGCGTCTGTGAGTCGACAGGTTGCCGTGACCGCCACACCGTAGGAGATTCGCGAAATCGTGTCAACGTTCGGGATAGACTCGCCGCCATGACAGCATCGCTCACTGCCGGGCCCGTCGACGCCACGCGCAGCCCGGCCGCAACACTGAGGACACTGGCCGGTGGCGCGGTGATGTTCGAGGACGGCCTGTGGGCGCGGCGGCAGGCGGTGAACCGCGCCGCGGCTTTGCCGCACGGCCTGCGCATGCTGGAGACGGCCGGCAACCTGGACAATCTCCGCATCGCAGCCGGGCGAGCCACCGGCCGATTCCGTGGGCGCGTGTTCATGGACTCCGACGTCTACAAGTGGCTGGAGGCCGCCGCGTTCGAGATGGCGCGCGTGCCGAGCGCCGAGCTGTCCAAGAGCTGCGACACGCTGATCGAGCTGGTGGCTGCGGCGCAAGGGGACGACGGCTACATCAACTCGTACTACACCGTCGCCGAGCCGGGGCGCCGGTGGACCGATCTGACCCACGGCCACGAGCTCTACTGCCTCGGGCACATGCTCCAGGCCGCGCTCGCGTTTCGCCGCGGCACGGGCGACGACCGGCTGCTCGCCATCGCCACGCGCTTCGTCGACCTCGTCCACTCGGTGTTCGGACCGGGGCGGCGCGAGACGACCGACGGCCACGCCGAGATCGAGATGGCGCTGGTCGAGCTCTATCGCGAGACCGGCGAGCGGCGGCATCTCGACCTGGCCGTGTTTTTCCTCGAGCAGCGCGGCCGCGGACGGATCGGCCCCAACCGCCACGACAGCCCCGCGGCGTTCCAGGACCGTGTGCCGGTGCGCGAGGCGACCACGGTCGAGGGCCACGCCGTGCGCGCCCTCTACCTGACGACGGGGGCGGCCGATGTCTATCTGGAGACGGGCGACGCGGCGTTGCGGCAGACGCTGACGCGGCAGTGGGAGGACATGGTCGAGGGCAAGCTCTACCTCACCGGCGGCGTCGGCGCTCGCCACCTCGCCGAATCGTTCGGCCATCCCTACGAGCTGCCGAGCGATCTCGCCTACAGCGAGACGTGCGGGGCGATCGCCAGCCTGATGTGGAGCTGGCGCATGCTCCTGGCCACGGGCCAGGCGCGCTACGCCGATCTGATCGAGCGCACGCTCTACAACGTGATCCTCGGCGGCGTGTCGCTGGATGGCCAGGGGTACTTCTACGTGAACCCGCTGGCCAGCGACGGCGAGGTGGAGCATCTCCACCGCGGCGGCCCGCGGCGCAAGCCGTGGCACCTGGTGGCCTGCTGTCCGCCCAACGTGATGCGTCTGCTCGCCTCGCTCGGTCACTACGTCGCCACGCACGATGACTCGGGCCTGCAGATCCACCAATATGCCGCTGCCCGCATCAAAGCGCCGGGGGTCACGCTGGGCATGGAGACCGACTACCCCTGGGAAGGGCGCGTGTGGCTCACCGTCGAAGAGGCGAGCGCCGCGGCGAGGACGCTGACCCTGCGGGTACCGGGCTGGTGCACGGGCGCGAGTGTTCGCGTCAACGACCGGGCGGCAGCGGGGGCGGAGGCGGCCGGCGGTTACGTGCGGCTCGAGCGCACGTGGTCACGCGGCGACGTCGTCGAGCTCGATTTGCCGATGCCGGCGCGCTATGTGGAAGCGCACCCGTGGATCGAGTCCACGCGCGGCTGCGTGGCCATCGAGCGCGGACCGCTCGTCTACTGCCTCGAACAGTCTGACCATCCGAGTGTGCGCCTGGCTGACCTCGAGATCGACGCCGGTGCGCCGCTGGCGGCGGCCTGGGAGCCCGATCGCCTCGATGGCGTGGCCGTCGTCCGCGCCCACGGGCGTGAGATCGACACGGGCGCGTGGCAGCAACGGCTCTATCGTCCCCTTGGCTCGGCGCCGCCGGCGGCTCGTCGCCCGATCGCGCTGACTGCCATTCCGTACTATGCGTGGGCGAACCGGGAACCCGGAGCGATGCGCGTGTGGATGCCGCGCGCGGAGGATCGAGCATGACGAGGACGCGGATCGTGGCCACCGTGCTGGTCATCCTGGCGCTCACCCTGAGCCTCGGGATGCCGGCGTTCTCGCAGGGCAAGAGCCTGACGCTCTCGATGCTGGCCGGCTACAAGGAAGACGTGTTGAGGGCGAACCTCCCTGAGTTCGAGAAGAAGACGGGAATCAAGGTGGTGGTCGATGCCGCGCCGTTCGGCGACCTCTACAAGAAGCAGCTGCTGTCCCTGAGCACCGGCGGCGGTCGGTACGACGTCCTCTTCATGGACGAGCCGTGGGTCCCGCCGTTCTCGGAGTTCCTGCTGCCGCTCACCGAGCGGATGAAGACGCTCGACGTCGCGGACTTCATCCCCACCACGGTCGCCTCGGGCGCCTTCCAGGGCACGCAGTACGCGATCCCGGTCGATCCCAACGTGCAGCTGCTCGTGTACCGCAAGGATCTTTTCGAGGCCAAGGGGCTCAAGCCCCCGGCCACGTGGGACGAGCTGCTGGCCGCCGCCAAGGCCCTGCACGATCCCGCCAAGGAGAAGTACGGGATCGCGGTCACCGCCAGCAGCGACATCCAGACCGCGCTCTACATGCTGCTGGCCCAGTGGTCATATGGTGCCGAGCTCGTCGAAGGCGGGCGGGGCAGCCTCAACAGTGCGGCCGGCCGCAAGGGTGGCGAGGTGTTCCTGGAGCTCTTGAAGTTCACCCCGCCCAACGTGCGCAGCTACAACTTCGCCGACGTGAACAAGGCCATCCAGCTGGGCCAGGCCGCCATGGCCATCCAGTGGGCATCGGGTGCCAAGCCGATGGAGGACAAGACCAAGTCCACCGTGGCCGGCAAGCTCGGCTACACGCGCGTGCCCAAGGCCGTGCGACAGACGCCGATGCGCGGGGTGTGGACGATCGCCATCGCCAAGAACAGCGCCAACCAGGACGCGGCCTGGCAGTTCGCCACCTGGCTGTCCGGCAAGGAGTTCGGCCAGTTCGCCGTCACGTATCCCTCGGCGACCTCGGCGATCCACAGCCCGCGCGTGTCGGTGCTCAAGGATCCGAGCACGCGGGCGGCGTTGCCGTACGCCGAGGCGCTGCTCGACAGCCTGCAGATCACCAAGGAGCGGCCGCGGCTGCGCGAGTACGCCGACATCCAGGAAAACCTCCGGGTGACGACCGGCAAGCTCACGGCCGGCGAGCTGACGCTCGACGCCGCGCTCAAGGAGATCGACGCGGGCACGAACCGGATCCTCGGAAAGTAGCGGAAAGCGCGCTCGGGCGATGGCGATCGGCAGCGCGGGACGCTGGTTCCTGCTGCCGGGGCTGGTCTTCCTGTTCGCCATCGACCTGATCCCACTGGTCTACTCGGCCTGGATCAGCCTTTACAACTGGTGGCTGATCCGCCCGCGCGACATTCGCTTCGTCGGGCTCGCGAACTATCTGCGGCTCGGCCACGACCCCGAGTTCATTCGGGCCGTCGTGGTCACGACGCTGTTCACGAGCGGCGCCGTGGTGGTGGAGTTCCTGATCGGCCTCGGGCTGGCGCTGCTGTTCGCTCAGCCCTTCCGGTTTCTCCGACGACTCCGCGTACTGATCCTGCTGCCGCTCTTCGTGGTGCCGGTGGTGGGCGCCACCATGTGGCGCGTCATCTTCCATCCCGAGGTGGGCGTCCTCAACTACTACTTGAATGCCCTCGGCCTGGGCCGGCCGCCGTGGCTCAGCGATCCCACGCTGGCGCTGGTGTCGATCACGCTGGTGGACGCCTGGCGCACCATCCCCTTCATGTTCCTTGTCATCTACGCGGGACTGGAAGTCCTGCCGGGCGAGCTGTTCGAGGCCGCCGCCGTCGATGGGGCCTCGGGCTGGCAGAGCTTCCGGTACATCACGGTACCGCTGCTGACGTACATCATGCTGCTGGCCGTGCTGATTCGCGCCATGGATGCCTTCCGCGAGTTCGACATCATTTTCGTCCTCACCGGCGGCGGGCCCGGCACCGCCACTCAGACGGTCCAGATCCTCAACTATCGCGCCTTCGGCCTCGGTCACATGGGTGAGGCGAACGCTATCGGTCTCGTGACGCTCGGGCTGGTCGCGCTGATGTGCTGGGCGCTCATGCGCGTGATCCTGCGTCCGCGCCCGGCCGGCGGCTGACGTGCGCCCCTCGCGTCTGCGGACCGTGCTGACGGCGCTGGCCATGCTGCCGGTGCTGGCCTGGACGCTGTTTCCGATCTACTGGATCACCACCGCGTCCTTCAAGACGGAGCTGGCGCTCTACGCGCGCCCGCCGCAGTGGCTCTTCACGCCGATCCTCGACAACTACACGCGCGTGCTCACCAACATTCCCTTCATGCAGTATCTGAAGAACAGTCTGGTGATCGCGATCGGGACCACGCTCGGCAGCCTGGTGCTGGGTACGCTGGCCGGCTACGGCTTCGCCCGCTTCCGGTTCCGGTTCTCCGAGGCGGTGCGCTTCCTCGTCCTCGTGATGCGCATGGCCCCGCGCATGGTGCTGGTGGTGCCCTACTACCTGATGATGCAGCGGCTGGGGTTGCTCGACACGTACACGGGGCTGGTGCTGGCCTACGTTTCGTTCGCGCTGCCGTTCTCGATCTGGCTCCTCATCGGCTTCTTCGTGGACGTGCCGATCGACGTGGAGGAGGCGGCCCTGATCGACGGCTGCTCGCCGCTCGGTGTGCTGGTGCGCATCGTGATCCCCATCGCCGCGCCGGGCCTGGTGGTGGCCGCGATCTTCGCCTTCCTGGTGTCCTGGAACGAGTTCCTGTTCGCGCTGATCCTGAGCGGGGTGGAGGCCAAGACGCTGCCGGTGGTCATCGCCGGCCTCAACACCGACGTCGGCCCGCTCTACGGCGAGATGAGCGCGGCGGCCGTGATGGTCATGCTCCCCAACATCGTCATGACGGTCGCGCTGCAGCGGTACCTCGTGAAGGGGCTGACGCTGGGGGCGGTCAAGGGGTGAGCCGGAACCCCAGTTCCGGGCCTCGCGGACGAGCGGTGGCCGTCGTCACCAGGGTCGGCGGCGCTGGTTGTCGCCCTCCAGGCGATCCCACGAGTAGATGCGAGCGCGGTAGTGATGCGCCGGTCCCATCGGCGCCTCGAAGTAGTTTCGTCCCCAGCTGCCGAGCGCGCCGGGCGACCACACGAGGCGCTGGTCGAGGATCTCGTCGTTGGGACCCAGCGCGTCGACCAGGACGCGGATCTGGTAGAAAGTGTACGGCGACTGGTTGTTGATGTAGCCCCAGACGCGGGTGGGCAGATCGCTGGCCGGCGGCTGCCAGTTGAGCGATACGTGCTGCTCGGTGCCGACCACGAGCGGCTGCAGCGGGCCGGGGCTGGTCACCAGGGACGGCACCGCGCACCCCGCGAGGGCGACCGCGATCAGGAGCAGGGCGGTTCGGGCCACCCCTCCAGAGTACTCACGACCACCCCATCCGGAGTTAGCGCTCTTCGGCCGCTGGGCCCGCTCCCACCACACGAGGTAGAAGGCGCCGGCGACGATGCCGTCCACGTGAAAGGGGGACGATCACGCCCGAGCGATGAGGGAACCGGTGAAACAGCTCGAAGGCGAACTGCGGATCGTGCTGGACGTCGTCGCTGCAGGTGACGGCCGCCTTGAAGACGCTGTCGTGGAAGCCCTGCTCGTCTCGCGATCGAGCAGATACACGCGATTGCGATGAGCGTCGTCGCCCCCCATGTCCGCCGCCTTGCTGGTGACGCGGTCAGTGTCCCGAGGGCTCCTGCCGAGGGCCGGCGCGCGGGCAGGCGGGTCCTGCCAGCGGGAGCGCCCGGATCTCGATCAGGCGGTCTTGGCGGAGCGGGCGATGGGCCGGCCCGGGCAGGTCTTGTGATGCCAGACGGATCCGAGCTTCACGTGGTTGCCGTTCTTGCGGATGCGCTGCTTGCACTTGGGACAGGTGCCCATCAGGACACTCCTTTTCGTCGAGGCGGTTCTGCGAACGCCGTATTATAGCAGCAGATTTTCGGAGGCTCCGTGAACGACTGCCTGTTCTGCCGCATCGTCGCGCGCCAGAGTCCGAGCGACATCGTGTACGAGGACGACGCGGTGGTCGCGTTCAAGGACATCTACCCAAAGGCGCCGGTCCATCTGCTCATCGTCCCTCGGCGCCACATCGCCTCGCTGGTCGACGCGACGGACGAGGACGCCCTGGTGCTCGGCCGCTGTGTGGTGGTCGCTCGCCGACTGGCTGAGGATTCCGGCTACGCCGAGAAAGGCTTCCGGCTCGGCGTGAACACGGGGCCGGAGGGCGGACAGGTCGTCTACCACGTGCACTTTCACTTCACCGCCGGACGCAAGGCGCGCTAGCTCTTGCCCTCGAGCGGAAGGCCGGCGTTCGCCCATGACGCCAGCCCTCCCTTGAGCACTCGCACCTTGGCGTACCCCAGCCCATTGAGCCGGTGCGCGACCTTCGCGCTGGTGAGCTCGTCAGGGCAGGAGCAATAGGCCACGATCATCCGGCTCCGATCGATGTCGGGAGCCTTGTCGTCGAACTCGGTGGGGCTGATGCGCGTGGAGCGCGGAATCCGCACGGGACTCTGTTCGTACGCGCCGCCGAGGCGCACGTCGAGGATCGCTGGTGGGTCGTTGGTGTCGAGCAGCTGCGCCACCTCGTAGGGACCGATCCGGTAGCGGTTGCGCTGCCACCGGCGCAGGGACAGCGCGGCGTAGCCCACCACGCTGACCACCATCAGCCCGGCGCCCACCTCGGTCCACGGCAAGAGCGGCTGCGTTTTCACCCGGGTCGCGTTGTCGACGCCGAGGCGCCCGACATCGGGCACGTCCGGGACTAGACGGTTCGCCTCGGCCAGATACGGAGTGGCGCGGGAATACTGGCCGTTGTAGAAGGCCCGCAGCCCCGTGTGCCAGGCCGTGTTGAAGCGGCTCGGCTCGTCGAGCGCGACCGTGGTGCCGTCGAGGAACTGCCTGACCGCCGCCGAGGGAATGATGAAGTTGAACCCCTGCACGTTGCCGCCGTCGCTCTGGGTGACGAAGGTCAGGACGCCGATCACCTCGCCCGCGATGTTGATCGCCGGCCCCCCGCTGGTCCCGGCCTCGGCCGCGGCGTCGGTCTGCATGACCGCCTGATTGGCGCGGTCCTGCTTGAATCCCGACACGGTCCCGTGCGTGATCGAGGCTTCCACCGTCGAGGCATCGATGAGCTCGTGGCTCCCCACCACGGTGGGGAAGCCGATGATCGAGAGTCGATCGCCGATCTTGAGCTCGCGCGAGTCACCGAGGGGCAGGGTGGGGAGATCCACCGCTTCGACGCGCAGCAGGGCGAGGTCGCGGCCCGACATCGCCTCCCCCGCGGCTGGCGGGCTGTACTTGGCGACCCTGGCCGCCAGACGCTTGCGGTTGGCCAGGATGATCCAGACGGACGGAGCGAGCTTGACGTTGTCAGCCGACAGCGCGGCCACGCCCTGACGCGTCAGCTGGTCCTCGAGATCCGGCTGGGCTCCCGGAGCCACGTTTCGGCGGCTGAGCAGGGTGGGCAGGCAACCCGCACGAAACGCTTTCTCGGCGAGCTGCCGCGTGAGCCAGGGCGGCGGACTGTAGCCCGGGGCGACGACGTGCGCGTTGGTCACGACCCAGCCGCGCGGATTCACGAGGAAGCCGGTGGCCGACTCCCGATGCGACGCCGCCTTGGTCGTGATCTCCTCACCGCCGCAATTCAGCGTGACCTCGGCACCGACCTCGCTGACGACCCGCACGACGGCGGGCTTGGCGCGGAGGAGCGTCTGCTGCAAGGTCGTGTCCTGAGCGGCAACGAGCGTGGGCGTGAGGATCAGGGCGCCGAGCGTCGCGGCGAGGCGGAGCGACATCGGGGAGGATTCTATCTCCGAAGCCCCAAAGCGCGAAAGGCTCCAGGGGTTGCCCCCTGGAGCCTCTCGGTGTTACGTGCGGCTAGAAGCTTACTTCAGCTCGGCGATCGCGGCCTCGGCCTTCGCCTTCGCCG
>Ga0075428_100002836_pt1 | contig 18893 bp, 23 predicted proteins | sample RhiMetdeltSRZDD2_FD_75291 | JGI IMG/M metagenome (GOLD analysis project Ga0075428, IMG submission 75291) | Populus rhizosphere microbial communities from Tennessee, USA - Rhizosphere MetaG P. deltoides SRZDD2 | ecosystem: Host-associated > Plants > Roots > Rhizosphere > Soil | place: USA... | reverse complement strand
CAGACGCCGGGCTGCACCACGCAGGCCTGCGAGTTCCGCGACAACATCTTCGCGTTCCGCGATGCCGGCGCGCAGATCCTCGGCATCAGCGTCGACGACGTCGAGTCGCACAAGGCGTTCGCGGAGAAGCACGGAGTGCCGTTTCCGATCCTCGCAGACTCCGACAAAGCGGTCACGAAGAAGTACGGCGTACTGAAGACGTACCTGGGCACGATAAAGATGGCGAAGCGCGACACGTTCCTGATCGACCCGCAGGGCAAGATCGTCAAACACTACCCCGACGTCGACCCGAAGGGTCACTCGCAGATCGTGCTCAATGACATCAAGTCGATGCAGCAGAAGAAGAATTGACGCAGGCAGTCACAGCGCCTCCGCTGTGACAGTCTCCGTGACCAGGTACGCCTTGCGGCCCTTGATCAGTTGGCTGCTGCCTCCCGCGCCGCCGTGTGATCCATCGGGCAGCCTGTAACTGTGGGCGCGCAGAGTATCCGGGGTCACCAAACAACTCGGTGCTTCGGCGTCACGCCTCAGCAGGAGTCTATCGCAATGAAGGCAGCGGCAATTCTGGCGACCCTCGTTCTGGCAGCGCTCCAATGTGGGTCAGCTCCGGCGGAGCAGGCGGACAGCGCGACCTTTCGCTCATATCAAAGAGCCCGAGCCGTTCTGCAGCGGGCGATCGATGCGCATGGCGGACTGGAGCGGATCCGCGCGATCGAAAATGCATCAGGCGAGTACGACGGCTTGCGGACGATGATCAATCAAAGTCCTCGGCCGGAAGGCCCCTGGGACAAGCAACCCGCGAGCGGCAGATTCATCATCGACCGCAGAGGCGATCGGTTGTACATGGTGACCTCCACAGCCTATGCAGGCATTGGTGCATTCAGTGGTGCCTGGGCGATTACCGGCACCGAAGGCATTCATTGGGAGCCGCCGAAGAACCACTACGGATCGGAGATCATCGCCAAGATGTCGGGAGCATCGGACACCGACGGCACATGGGCGAACGTGATCCGGTGGGTTCCGTCGTTCCTCCTATTGTCGGCCTGGGACAACAGCACCAACCTGCGCTGGATCGGCGCTTATGAGAAGAATGGACGCAACTACGAGGCAATCGGTTTCGTCGAGCGTAACAGGAGGAACCTGGTGGTCATCATCGATGCCGGGAGCTTCCTGCTCGACGGCTTCGAAACGATTCGCGATGACGGCGTGTACGGCGATATCACCGATTTCACGAGATTCAGCGACTACGTCGATATTGCGGGCGTGAAATTCCCGACCAGGCGGACGGAGTACCAGAACGGCGAAGTTGCGCGAGAGCTGACTCTGAAGTTCACCGTCAACACCACCCTGGACGAAAGTCTGTTCAAGCTTCCCGCCGGTTATTCGCTGCCGAGCGTGGCGAGCGTGGCTGCGCCACGTATCAGGAGAATCGGCGATGGTGTCTATGTCGACACGGAAATGGGCGGCGTCATGATCATCGAGTTCAAGGACTTCCTGGTCGCTCTGGACTGTCCGGACGACTTCCGGACCTCGCAATCGACGATCGATGCAGTGAAGCAGGTGATTCCGGACAAGCCTTTCAAGTACGTGATCCCGAGCCACACTCATGGTGATCACGGCGGCGGTGTAAGAGCCTACTACTACGCCGGGACGACGCTGCTCACGACTCCAGGAAATCGCGATTTCTACCAGAAGCTCGCCACGATCAAGCAGACCATTCTTCCAGATCCGTTATCGCTGCAGCCGCGCCAGCCGGTCATCGAGACCTTCAAGGCCAAGCGGGTGATCACCGACGGGACGCAGATCCTCGAGATCCATGATCTCGGGCCGAATCCGCACACCGAAGAGATGACCTTCGCCTATCTGCCGAAACAGAAAATTGTCTGGCAATCGGACCTGCTGTTCACGCCGCAAACCGGCGGTGGCCTCAACAAGGCGATGCCCATCGGCATTCAGTTTGCAAAAAAGCTGCGACAGCTCGGCATCACTGATTTCAAGCAGCTGGTCGAAAGCCATCACAGCCGCACCATTACGCTGGACGAATTCAAGGCGAGCCTCGCAAAAGCGGGCTATGACGAGTTCTGAGCGATGACTCTCCCATTCGGGAGGGAAGGAACGAATCGCAGCAACGTGCCTCCAACAGCGACGAGGGATGGATATGCACCGAGAGGCAACATATGTCGAATGAGTCTTCGCGCGCGCTCATCGGACTGGGAGTGCTGCTGGCAGTGGGCATGGCGGCGGGCGCATATGTGCTCGGCTACCAAGCAAAGCAGATTGGCGGAGGTCGCCAGGCCATCTCGGTCAAAGGTCTTGCGGAGAAACCGCTCGAGGCGGATGTGGCGGAGTGGACCGTCGGTGTGCGTGCCGTGGGCGCGACGCGCGCCGACGCTTTACAGAAGACGCGCGCTGCACTTCCGGACCTCAAACAGTTCCTCGCGTCGCAGGGATTCGAGGCGAATGTCATGCGAGATTCGCCTGAGCGCGTGACCGAATACTACGTCGAGCAGCAGCTGCCGGATGGTCGTATGCGCAATGTGCAGCAGGGCTATCAGTCCGTGCAGGAGGTCGTATTGACGAGCCCCAACCTGCCGAAGATCGAGACCGGCTTCCGTGCAATCGTGGAGTTCCAGGCGCAAGGGCATCCGGTGACGTATTCCGAGCCGCTGTACCTGGTGTCAAACCTGGAAGAGGTGAAGATGTCACTCATCGGCGCGGCAACTGACAACGCACGCATGCGCGCGGGTGAATTCGCGAAGCACGGCGGCGTTGAAGTCGGCCACATGCGCACGGCTTCGCAGGGTTCTTTCTATATTCTGCCAGCGGGTGCCAGCACCGAAGTGGACGACTATGGATACGGCGGCACGTACGACAAGAGCACGATCGATAAGATCGCGCGGGTCGTGGTGACCATTGAATACGGCATCGAGCACTGAACTACTGCGCTACAAGCGGCGGTCCGCCGGGTAGCAAGACATGACGACATCCGTCGCGTTGATGAATCGACACGGCGGCTCAGAGGGCGTCATCGATCTGGTCGAGCGGCTCGCGCCGTGATGTGGTCAGTTCCGACCAATTGCTCATTGCCAACACTGGTGTCGCGCTTGCATTCGATGCAAGCAGCACTCTTCGTCGTTCAGCATCATCACGAGCATGTGTCCATGGATGCGGTAGTGAGCGTCGATCCGCCGCTCGAAAGGACAGGGAGCCGCCACGGATCGTTCAACGACCTGGACGCGAGGAAGCGGCGCTTCCAGCGTCTGATGAACTTCGATCCGCACAGCGCACTGCTGCAGAATCGTTGCTGTCACCACGTAGTCCAGACCATCCTCCGCGACGTGAAAGTCGGCGACATACTGCAGTGGCCGGTCCGGGCCTGCGAGGGCCGACATGATTTGCTTGACTGCGACGGGTGCGAAGACATCGAGAAATCGAACATGCGAATTTTGCCGCGTGAATTCCAGTCGCAAGTGCTCATTCAACGGCCCGACGACGCCACCGCCGAACGAGATCAAATCGAAATCCCGGGCATCGAACTGATCGGCGGCGTGCTCGGCATCGATTGTGCCTAGAGCTGACACGCCGCGCGCAACCAGCTGCTGCGTTACGTCCTGCAAGACTTCGGGTAGTCGGCCGAGTACGAGAACTCGATTAGCGGATTGCTCTGTCATGCCATTGCTCCATTGCTCCACGCTTGAAGGCTTCGCTGCGAGTCGTGTCATCCACTGGACGTGCCCGCTCACCGCTGCGCACAGTCTGCAACGCAACCGCCCAGGAGATGAGCTGGTCGAGCATCGTGCCGACGAGCGCATCGTGGCGTGCAGCGGGCTTGAAGGTGACGTAGTTCTGGAAATCGGTAGCCAGCGAGAGCGCGACTTGAGCGCGCACGTCCGCCACCTGCAATTCGCCCATGACGAGTCGCAGCTGCTCGACGGCACGCGTCCCGGACGCGCCGCCGTAGCTCACGAACGCGGCGGCCTTGTTGTTCCATTCGCGGTACAGGAAATCGATGGCGTTTTTCAGCGCTCCGGAAGGACCATGGTTGTATTCCGGTGTCACAAAGACGAACGCATCGAAGGAGTCGATCTTGGCGCTCCACGCCTTGGTGTGCGGCTGAGTGTACTCACCGCGCGCCGGCGCCATTGGCTCGTCGAGCAGCGGCAAGTTGAAGTCCAGGATGTCAACCACTTCGAACTCGGCGTCGCTACGCTTGCCAGCGATGTCGTAAACCCAGCGCGCCACGACTTCTGCCCTTCGACCCGGACGCGTGCTGCCGACGATAATGGCGACCCGGATCACGACGCTCCTCCGCGACTGATGGACACGCCTCCATCGACCAGCAGCGCCGTGCCCGTGATGAAACTCGACGCTTCGGATGCGAGGTGAAGAACGGATCGTGCGATCTCTTCGGGCTTGGCCATGCGCTTCAATGCGTGCAGGTTCTCGACGAACGCGAGCACCGCGGGCGTGGCGTCCGGCCTGTTGGTGATGCTCGCCGGCGTATCGGTGCCGCCGGGCAGGACGGCGTTTACACGAATGCGCTGCGCACCGAATTCGGCGGCAAGCACCTGAGTCAACCCGATGAGTCCCGCCTTGGCGGAGGCATAAGCGGCCATGCCGGGCATGCCGACCGTGTAGCCCACGAATGAGGAGGTGAAGATGAGCGAGCCGCCCCCGCGCCGGACCATCGCCGGCACCTGATACTTGGCGCCAAGAAATGCGCTCGTAAGATTGGTATCGAGCGTCTCGCGCCAGCTGGCGAGTGAGAGCTGCGGAGTCGGCGCCATCTCGCCGAGCGATCCTGCGTTGTTGAATGCGACGTCGAGCCCGCCGAAACGGTGGACGGCGGTGTCGACCAGTTCCTTGGCGAGCACCTCGTCTCTCACGTCACCGGCGACCGAGACGGCCTCGCCTCCGGCCTTCTTGATCTCGTCCACCAGTTCATCCAGCTGCGGGCGGCGGCGTGCGGTCAAGACCAACTTGGCGCCCTCGCGCGCAAACAGCAGCGCGGTTGCCCGGCCGATCCCGGAGCTCGCGCCGGTGACAATAGCGACCTTGTCGGCAAGTACATTCATCCCTTCGCTCCTGCTGTCGGACTGCGAATCGAGTCCAGCGGCAGGTTGCGACCAGGCATGGTCGGCGTCTGTGCGCTCTCGAACATCGTCGCTTGCATCCTGATCGCGACGCTATGTTCGTTCGTGCACGGACGCGCTGCGCCATGCGGCGCATCCTCGGTCGGCTGTGAACCACCGCAGCGATTCGAGGATACACTCATGAACATCGTCGTCTGGCTCGTGATCGGCGGACTGATCGGATGGCTCGCGAGCCTGGTCATGCGCACCGCTGGCCAGCAGGGCATTCTTCTCAACGTCATTGTCGGCGTCGTCGGCGCGATCGTCGGTGGATGGCTGCTGAGTCCGCTGGTCGGCGTTTCGACCATCAATCAGAGCAATTTCAGCGTCCCTGGTCTGCTGGTTTCACTGGCGGGAGCGGTCATCCTCCTGGCGGTCGTCAACCTCGTGCGGCGGCGTTCCTTGCGCTAGTGCCAGTACCGGTCGTTCGTTTTAGATTTACACGGAGTCATTCCATGAACACAGTTATCAAAGGTCTCGGCGCGCTGCCCGCTACTCTTCTATTGATGGCGGCCGTGGCCTGCGCCCCCACGCAAACTCACGAGGGAACGGGACAGTATGTCGACGACACCGTCATCACCACCAAGGTCAAGGCGGCGATTCTGGGAGAGCCTGGCCTGAAAAGCTCGGAGATCAACGTCGAGACTTTCAAAGGCGTCGTTCAATTGAGCGGCTTCGTGAGCTCGACCGCGGACATCAGCACAGCTACGAAAGTGGCGCGCGCGGTCGACGGCGTTACTTCGGTCAAGAACGACATGCACGTGAAGCAATAGCTGCGTCTGGGGACCTTGCGCGCGGCGGGGCGGCGCCGCGCCGTGTTAGCGCTCCTGACCTTGTTCGTCACGCGCTCGCTCTCGCCTCCGCGCGCGGTACCGGGAAACTCGCAGTTGCCGGTGCGGTGGTGCTCTTGTGCGACTTGGTGTCGACCACGCAAGTTCTCTGGCCCTCTGCGTCATGCACACAGATGTTCCAGTGAGTGATGACCGCGACCGACGCAGCGGAGAGCTCGTTCACTTCTCCTCCGGCCAGGTCAACGACCAGGGGCGTTGAGCCTTTCACAGACTCGACCACGAGGAGTTGCCGTCCGTCGTGTACGAGCAGATCCCCGGCCGTGAGAGCGGACTGCTCGCGCAAATCCGTACGTATCGGCTCGAGCAGATTGGGCTCGAGGCTGAAGCTTCGCCCCAGACTGAGTACGAAGCGCTCCGGTGGCTCTGTAGCCGAAAGATCGGTGCGTACGGCCCGCAAGGCACCGCGGTCGCCGCGGAAGGACACGAGGCGGGGCGCGGACGGTTCACCGGCTCGATGAACCGCGATGGCGAAGTGCTGCTCGGCATCACCGTCCCGCGCTCCAACGAGCACCAGTGATCCGGGCTCGACTTTCGCAAGCTGCATGTGCGTCAGCTGAATGGCGTCCATTGAAACTTCCTCCAGGGCAACAGGCGCCCTCATTTTCGCTGCGGGGCGATGCCCCGTTCGGGGTTGGCGTGCAGTTGAGGCGGAATGTCGGCATCGGCAGCCGGGATTGGAGCAGGCGGGCGCCCGGCCAACAACAGCGCAACCGCTGACAGCGCACACATGACGCCGACGGCTAGCAAACTCTTGCGCGGCGACAGAAAACGTTCGTGCAAGCGGGCATTCGGGATTGAAAACTGACGCATGGCTGGAGTGTCCTCGGCTGCGATCTGAAGGTCGGTGCGCTGACGAACACAGGCGCCTTTCGGTCGTGCACGCACGCGCAAGAGAGGCGGCGCCGGGCCGGCCTGCTGCCAGCCCCGTGGCGTTCAATCACTAGCGTCGTTCGCCTTGCGACCCGCCGCAGTGGCCTGCTCACGATCGTTGCGGCGATTTTCACGGTTCGAGTTCACCTGCGTAGTCGCATCATCGGCAAGATCCTCGTCTTCACTCATCTCGCGCTCGGTTCTCAGCGCCGTGACCTCGTCATCCTCGATGCCGCGCGCTTCGATGCGACCTTCTTCCGTGTCGTCGTCCGTTTCCTCCAACGGTTGGTCATTCAATTGCTCGCGCTTACGCTCCCCGGACGAGCCGGGTTGCTGCGCTCCGCGATCTCGTGTGTTCGGCACAGGAGTAGCTCTAGTGCATCACTCTTTCGTACATCTGCTTGCCGACCAGATAGCAGGAGCAGGCGACTCGTTCCAGGCCGCGTCCGTTGAGAACGATCACCTTGCCGCGGCTGTAAGAGATCAACTTCCGCCGTCGCAGCGAGCTTGCAGCCCGCGTGATTCCAACGCGACGCACACCCAGCATGTATGCCAGAAACTCTTGAGTCAGATAGAAGTGATCCGAATTGGCGCGGTCGCGGGTCATGAGCAGCCAGCGTGCGAGACGCGGTTCGACCGGGTGAAAGCAGGTACAGGCGGCCATCTGGGCGAGCTGATTCATGAGGACGTAGGCATAGCGCGTCAGAACTTCCCGTAGAGCAGGGCTTTGCTCGAGCACGAGAGAGAACTGCGAGGCTTCGATCCGCAACGCGGATCCGGCGCCCTGCACCAGCGCTTGCAGCGGCGCAATGGTCTCGCCCGCCACTAACGAGATGCCGAGCATTCCCTCCGCGCCGACGAGTCCCACTTCGAGTCGCGCGCGCCCATCAACAGAGGAGATCAGCGATATGAAGCCGCCGGTCGGGAAGTAGACGTGACGGATACGTTTCTCTTGCGCATAGAGAAGGTCACCGAACTTGAGTTCGACAGCGTCGCAACGTGCCAATAAATCTCGACGCTCCTTGCCAGGCAGTGCGGCGAGCAGCAGATTGTGCCGGGAGCCCGGCGGGACTGCAGGTGTCGGAGACGGGTTGCGTGCGAGAGTTCGTAACTTTGCCATCCAGCAGTTGAGCGCGTCTGCTCCCGGCTAGTCGGTGCGCTGGCGTACGGTGCGGAAGGTCCTCCATTGTTCGATAACGCACAGACGGTCGTCAGGATCGCTGCGAAAAGAATGCTGATGTTCGTGCGCTTACCAGCGGTGAGCAGGGGAGGAATGGCATTGCCTGGTCTTGCGCAATCTCAGCGTATGTAGTGGCATCCAAGACGCACGTCAAACGTAGTCGGCGGAGAACCCTATGGCACGTCGCAATCCAGAGACCCAAGAGATGAGCGAGAAGCACGCGGTCGCAACGGCAAAGGTTCGCGTCTGGGGAGATCGGGCCGGCAAAGCGCGCAAAGAGGGTCGCAAAGCCGACGCGGATCGGTGCAACGACAAGGTCCGCGATTGGGTTTCCAGGGCGCAACAGATGGAGCGGATCGAGGGTTCCGCGAAATAGTCAGTCAGTTCTGTCAGCATACGCGAGGTGCCGCAGCGTGCCCGCAAACTGCTCCAGGGCCCGGATGCCGCTCGCTTCAGCTCGCCCGCACCAGCTTGCGAACCTTGCTGCCGCATCTTCCTGGGTCGAGGCGACTGTTCCCCAAAGCTGCCGCAATTGCTCCTGGCAATCATGGACCGTCCTGAGCATCGGATGAGCCGCGAGGAGCTGCTGCAATCGATGCCTGGCGTTCGTATCCAATAGCGTTGGACTCCGCATCAGCAGCTTCCGGGCATCGCGGGTCGCGCGCCGGGGCAGCTCTCTACCAAGCTCATGTTCGAGGACCGGTGCAATCACCTGCGTCGCGTACGCCCTGAGCACGTGCATGCGGTTGCGGATGACTGCGTGCGCCGCACTGTCATCTGCCTGTCTGGCTGCAATGACGCAAGATCGAGGAGCGACACGTTTGACCTTGGCGAGGCCGAGCGAGCGCAGCACCACCACGCACAGCCAACCGGCATCGAGCTCCCACGGTCGTATCGAGAACTTCGCTGAAGAGGGAAATGCGTGATGGTTGTTGTGCAGCTCCTCTCCGCCGATGAACAGTCCCCACGGAATGATATTCCTCGACGCGTTGTCGACCTCGTAGTTGCGGTAGCCGATGCCGTGGCCGAAGCCGTTGATGACGCCGGCGGCGAGCACCGGCATCGCGAGCATCTGAACGGCGATGATGATGATGCCCGGCACGCCGAACAGCAGCAGTTGCAGCACGATGAAGGCGACAATCCCCGCATTGCGGTGTCGCGAATAGATGTGGCGTTCGATCCAGTCGTCAGGCGCTCCCTTGCCGTACTGCCGCACGCAATCCGGATTGCGCGCCTCACGCTTATAGAATTCAGCGCCTTCGAGCAGAATGCGTCGCAACCCGGCAGTGACCGGGCTGTGCGGATCGCCTTCGGTGTCCGCGAAAGCGTGGTGCTTGCGATGCACCGCCACCCATTCGCGCGTCAGCATGCTCGAGGTGAACCAGATCCAGAAGCGAAAGAAATGCCGCAGGGCAGGGTGCAGATCGAGACTTCGATGAGTGGCATCCCGATGCAGGTACACGGTGACTGCCATCATGGTCGTCTGGACCATGGCGAGCGAGATCCACACGTAGCTCCAGAAGCCAAGGTGAATCAGTCCGTATGACCAGTCGAGGTTCATGAGCGCGCGTACGGATGTGACACCAGATAGAGCTCCTTGCGAGCTACAGGGACGCTGCTCCGGGTGGAATCGTTCCTTCTGTACGGTACCGAACATTAGTCCGCTCCACGGAACCAGCTCTTGTAGGCCGCGCGTTCCCTCATCGAGTGCCCGTATCGTGCGGGACGATCCTGTGTTCGCAACAAGGGGGCATCATGAACAGATCACGAATCCTGGCCGCAGCACTGTTGCTGTGTGCGACAGGCAGCGCGTCAATGGCGCAGGACGCCGCCAGCAGTGCGCAGTCGAACGCTGCCGCGAAGGAGTTCGTCGAGAAGGCGGGCACGGGCGGTTTGGCCGAAGTCGAAATGGGCGAGCTCGGCGCGCAGAAGGCGAAGAACGGCCAGGTCAAAGCGTTTGCCAAGCAGATGGTCGCAGACCACACGAAGGCGAACCAGGAGCTCCTGAGCGCCATCAAGGGCAAGGGCATGCAAGTACCTTCCTCGCGGACCGACGCGCACAAAGCCATGATTGAGAAATTCCAGCAGCAGGATGTGGGCAAGAATTTCGACCGCGCCTACATGGAGCAGATGGTCGAGGACCACAAGGCCGCTGTCGAACTGTTCGAGTCCGCGGCGGACAATGACGGACTCGATATCAATCTGCGTGGCTACGCGAAGCAGACGCTGCCAGTCTTGCGAGACCATTTGAAACAGGCGCAAACAATCGAGAGCAAGCTGACCGACTGATGACAGTTCGCTGACAAGCTTGTAGCTACAGGCCTACCTCGGCTGACGGTTGAATTGGCAACGTCCGTCTTCGAGCGCAGTGCGCGGAACAGAACGCCCACATGCTCGTTGTATATACAGTCGTCACATAGCGACGCGCATCGTTCGTACTGCTTTCGTTCTCTCTCGAGCTTCGTAACGGCAGCGCCGTCGCTCAGCCGCCGAAGCCGACGATTGACGATAGCGGTTCCACAGTTAAGGAGATGAAAATGCCAACACCCAATGCAGACCCACTCGGCGTGTCCAAGGGGAAAGCTGCCGAGATCGGTCAGAGAGTAGCGGACAAGATCGATGAGAACCGTGGGGCGGCGGCCAGCGGACTGGAGTCGGCGGCCGGCGCGCTTCGCGACCGGGCTGACGCACTTCCGGGCGGCGAGAGGGTCGCCACTGCGGCGCATGCGACCGCGAACGCGGTGGGTGTCGCAGCCGATTACGTGCGAGAGAACGATGTAAAAGCCATGCTGACAGACGTCCAGCAACTCGTGAAGAACAATCCCGGTGTGGCATTGCTGACCGCTGCGGCTTTGGGCTTCCTGATAGCGCGGACTTTCTCGCGAGATTGATTGCAAGGATCAACAAATCATGGCCGCCGGCATTCGTTCAATCGCGGAAATCCTTCACGACGTACTTGCCAATATCCAGGATATCGTCCGCGCTGAAGTGCGCCTCGCAAAAGCAGAGCTTGGCGAAGAGCTCACCAAGGCGCGCTCCGGAGGCCTGTTGATTGGCGCGGGCGCGGTTGCCGCGATTTTCAGTGCGTTGTTTCTATTGCTGGCCTGCGTGTATGCGCTGAGTCGCGTCATGCCGAATTGGGCCGCGGCCCTCGTAGTCGCCGCGGCAGTCGGCGTTGCAGCTGCGGTGACCCTGGGCCTGGGCTTGAAGCGTTTCAAAACTATCCAGGCGGCGCCCAAGACGGCGGACAGCTTGAAGGAGAATGTGCGATGGGCCAAACAACTGACCAGTTAGAGAATCAGATCGAAAGCAAACGCGAGGATCTGAAGACGAATCTCGAGGAACTGCAGACCCGCGTGAAGACCGCGACGGACTGGCGGCACTACTTCGCAGAGCATACCGGGACGATGATCGCAGCCGCCTTCGGCGGCGGTGTCCTGCTGGCAACGATGCTGGGCGGGCGCAGCAACCGTGCGTCGCCGAGTCAGGTGGGCAGCTCCTCGGAGACCGCGCGTCCGTGGACGAGAGGAACCAGACACGAGGTTCTGGAAAACGTGGATTCCATAAAGAGCGCGTTGGTCGGTGCAGCCGCCACCAAGTTCAAAGGCATTCTCGGCGAGATGGTGCCCGGCTTTACGGAGCATCTGGCGAAAGCCGAGGCAGATCGCGGCCGCGAAGCGACACACTGAGCGACCCCAGCTTTGCGTCCCGGCGCGCGTCGGTAGTTGCAGCTCGCAGCAGATCGTGTGAGCAGTTTCCTGCCGGCCGTGCACGGCTGACCGCAGCCGGAACCGTTCGACGAGTGTGACGTTCCGGATGTATTACCCAGTCCGGAGTTTTCAGTCATGTCCATCCGCAACGCTTTGGCGGCGGTAGCCGTCAGAGATCTCGGCGCTTCGCTGCGTTGGTACGAGCATCTGCTCGACGACACGGCTTTTCGTCCGATGAAGGAAATCGGGGAGTTTCACTTCGAGCGAGGTGGATCACTTCAGGTGTTTGAGGACAATCGGCGTGCGGGCGCGTCGTCGGTCACCCTGGCGGTCACGGATCTCGATGAGCAGCTCGATGACCTCAAGAAGAAGGGCATTCCGACCGATCAGGTGACCCGTACCGATCAGGTCAGCACGGCAATCATTCAAGATCCGGACGGCAACCAAATCGTTTTTGCAGCCGCACACTCGCGCCGTCTCGCTCGCTAGCTGCGGTCTCTGGACCGATCGGAAATGTTTCGCCAACGCCGCAACCGCTGTGTGGGGCGGAGCGTTGACTCAACTTTGTCGCCGAGATGACGAAGGTGACTTCGGCCTTCTCGCTTCGACTCGAGACAGATCAGGAGAAGTTGATGAGTACTCAGACACCGAAACCGACCGGCCAGCCCAAGCCGACCGCAGCCGGAAAGCCAGCATCGCGTCAACCGCCCGATGCGAATACGGGCAAGGAAAGGGACCCAGACGAGGGGCAGGGAATTCCCAAGACCGGACGCGATCCGTCGGACCCGATCGAGGAGGACGTTGCGAACGACATTCCCACCGACGACGATGATGACGATGCGGACGATGATGACGATGCGGACGAGGACGAGACTGACAGCATCGAACTGCCCGCGGGGGATGGTGAACGTCCTCGGCTCAATGGTGCGGAGCGCTGAAGACAACAGTAGCTCGGTCGGCACATGCGGGAGCTCGCAAACGGGGTTCAAGCATGTTTGCGCCTGCGTCGCTGCATGCCTGGATCCTCGAGCGATGGGTGCTGAATACGTCGCGAACCCGTGGCTCGCCGCTCGAAGTCTTCGCGGGTCAGCGCCCGATTGATGCCGAAGGCGGCGCGAGTGCCCTCCGCGGCTGCGACGATCACCAGCTGTACATCTTTGATGATGTTGCCAGCCACGAACACACCCGGAACACTGGTCGCTTCGTGCTGGCCGCACTTGATCCCCCCGTGCCGGGCAAACTGACACCCGAGTGCTTGCGCGAGCTGTGATTGACTGCTGCACGGTGTATCGAAGAAGAGCGCAGACCTTTTGAGTCGACGACCGCCGCGGAAGATAATCTCTCGCAGCTTTCCACGAGCGCCTTCCAGGCGCTCGATACGCTCCTCGACAACGGCAATCTCATTTCGTTGCAGGTGAGTCTTTTCAGTTCCCGAGAGCCGCGCTGTACCATCCGTGCATAGAACGATGTCGTTGCTCCATGCTGTCATGGCTCGCGCCATCTCGAAGCCGCGGCGTCGCTTGCCATACACTGCAATGGGCGCATCGCGCATCTCCCATCCATCGCAGTAGGGGCATTGAAAGACGCTCGTCCCGAAGAATTGCTCGATGCCTTCGAGCTTGGGCAGATGATCGAACACGCCTGTAGCGATCAGCAGTTTCCGGCTACGGACGTGGCTGCGCTTCCCGATGGTGACTGAGAAGTATCCATTACCGGTGCGCGTGGCGGCGGTGACCTCCACTGCGCGAAATTCAACGCCGGGATATCGAGAGAGTTCTTGGCGCGCCAGGCGCCGGAATTCTGCAGGCGCAATGCCATCGCGTGTCAGAAAGCCGTGCATTTCCTTGGATGCCCAGCTTCGCGGCGTCCCGGTATCGCACAACAGCACTGTTCGCCGCGCTCGCCCCAGTACCAGTGCCGCGCTGAGGCCCGCGGGGCCTGCGCCCGCAATCACCACGTCCCACAGTTTGACCGCCACGTCGTTTCAGTCGTGTGACGCGATAGCATCGCGCGCGCTGTCAGCTCTTGTTGGCAGTCCCGGGCTGCGCCATCTTGCGATGCTGCTCGGCCAGCGCCTCCTTCGGCATGAGGCCGGCCATCGCCACCTGCAGCTTGTTCTTCAGGCCGGCGACGACATCGCTGTCGCCTCTCATCATGGCTTCGAAGCCGATCTTGGCGACCATGGCCGGATTGGCCTTGTTGTCCTGTGTACCCACCTTCGTATTCATCATGTCGGCGCGCTCGAAGAATTCGGTGTCAGTGACCCCAGGCATCAGGCAAGTGACGGTCACGCCGCTGTCCGCCAGCTCGCTGCGCAGCGCGAGAGCGAAGGAGTCGATGAATGCTTTCGACGCGTTGTAGACAGCAGCATAAGAGCCGGGCATGTAGCCGGCGATCGAGCCCGTAAAAAGAATTCGTCCGGCACCGGCAGCCCGCATCTGACGGCCGATCTCACGAACCAGATAGATCGTACCGCTGATGTTGGTCTCGATGACGTGCATTGCTGTGTCCCAGTCCTGGTCGAGGAATGCCCCGCCCAGTCCGTGCCCCGCGTTGGCGAGCAATGCAGCGACAGGTCTTCCGGCGGCGGCGCGGATCAGCTCATCAACGCCGGCCTTGGTGGCCAAGTCGCACTGCACGGCTTCGACTGTTGCGCCCAGCGCCTGAAAGTGTGCGATCGCCTCATCCAGCGGCGTATCGGCCGCGACCAGCAGGTGAAAGCCTTCCTGGCCGGCCAGCGCCGCGAGCTCGCGGCCGATCCCGCTCGATGCGCCGGTGACGATTGCGAGAGGCTTGGTCTCGGGCGATTTCTGCGTTGCCATGGTGCGCTCCAGCTTCGATAACTGACTCAGTGCCGCCGGCCGTCCGTCTTCAGCACCACCTTGGTGACTTCGTTCTGCTGCTCCTTGAACATCCGGTAACCGTTCGCCGCTTCCTCGAGCGACAGGTGATGACTGATGAGGAAGGTCGTATCGATCTCGCCTTCCAGAATCATCTGCAGCAGCTTTTCGGTATAGCGCTGCACGTGTGTCTGCCCGGTCCGGATGGTGAGACCCTTCTCCATCAGGGCGCCGACCGGGAACTTGTCCGCGAACCCGCCATACACGCCTGGGATCGACACCCTGCCTCCCTTGCGGCAAGCCATGATCACTTGTCGCAAAACATGGGGGCGGTCGGTGCCGAGACCGACGGATGCCTTCACCTGATCGACGACGTTGTCGATCGACATGCCGTGGCTTTCCATTCCCACCGCGTCGATGCATGCGTCGGGTCCGATGCCGCCCGTCATCTCGACGAGCGCCTCGCGAACCTTGACCTCCTCGTAGTCGATGATCTCCGCGCCGAGTGCCTTCGCAAGCTCCAGGCGATGCGGATAGTGATCGATCGCGATGACACGCTCAGCGCCTTGCAGGAACGCACTCTGAATCGCGAACAGGCCGACCGGGCCGCAGCCCCAGACTGCAACGGTATCGCCCGACTCGATGGCGCAGTTCTCGGCGGCCATCCAGCCGGTGGGCAGGATGTCAGACAGGAAGAGAACACGGTCATCTTCGATCCCTTCGGGGATGACGATGGGGCCGATATCGGCATAGGGCACGCGTACGTACTCCGCTTGTCCGCCCGCGTAGCCGCCCGTGAGGTGCGAGTAGCCGAAGGCACCCGTCATCGGGTAGCCGTAGGCGATCTCGGAGGCATCAGCCTTCTCCGCGGGATTCGAGTTGTCGCAGGCAGCGTACTGCTGCTTCTGACAGAAGAAGCACCCGCCGCAAGCGATCACGAACGGCACGACGACGCGCTGGCCGACGGTCAGCGCGGAATTATCGGGACCGACGTCGACCACCTCGCCCATGAACTCGTGGCCGAGGATGTCACCCGATTGCATGCCCGGTATGTAGTGATCGTAGAGGTGGAGGTCCGAGCCGCAGATCGCGGTTGAGGTCACGCGGATGAGCGCATCGCGCGGATTGACGATTGCCGGATCCGGTACCGTCTCGACGCGCACGTCGTGCTTGCCGTGCCAGGTCAGTGCTCGCATTACAGAGTCCTCAGTGAGAGATCGAAGCGCGCACGTTCGCGCCGGGCTCGTCGCTGGATCGATCGCCGGACACCTCGGCGTTCATGCGCGATGTGGCGATCTCGCCGGTTTCCATGAACTGCTTGAAACGTCGCAAGTCGCGGCGCGCCTGAATCTTCGGCTCGCGCTGCAATAGTTTCGCGACCAGCTTGCCGACGGCGCCGGCGGGCGGGTCGTAGGCAATGGTCGCCGTCACCAGCGTGCCGCGGCCACCGTGGGCATCGCGAAAGTCGATCCGGCCGCTGTTCGCGATGTCGGCGCCGGGAGCGGACTCCCAGCTGATCAGCTCGTCCGGAATGTCCTCCACGATCACAGAATCCCACTCGACTGTCGTACCTGCCGGCGCGCGCACGACCCAGTGCGAGCGGCGCTCGTCTACTTCCGTGACGCTCTCGATGTTCTCGAGTATCCGCGCAAGATTGCTGAACTTGCGCCAAAAGGCATAAAGCTCGTGGCGCCGACGGTTGATCGTCACCGTTCGTCCTGTGAGCTCCTCCCATTTCTCCGCCGCATCAGCGCCGTTGGCAGTCCGGTGCGTCGTCAGCGCATCGACGATGCGCCGAAAGCGCCGCCCGACATCGGCGGAGTTTCGGCTAAGGGCTCGCGCACCAATGACTCCCAGCACCGCGGCTCCGGTCAGCGCCGCGACCGTCAGACCAATGCTCACTGGCGAGCGCTGCTGCTGCGAACTTCGCGTTTGCGCGCGTGTGCTCGAATCATGGACGGGCGAACGCATTGTGCGGCTCCCTGTGTTGCGTTGATGAAAGGTCAACGAGTCCGGTCATTCGAGTAAGCGAACCTATTGCGCAAAGTTCCGTTGTGGCGAGACATCGACGGTCACCCGAGAACGATTCGTACCCCGTGAGTTGCACCGTCATCCTGTAACAGGATTCGCGACGTTCCCTCTGCCAGGGATCTGCCATCCACCGCGATGCTGACGACGCCGCGGCTGACCCCGTTGGGGTTTTCCACCGCAATCTCGTAGCGGGCCGAAGCGTGCCTGAAGGTGATTTCGAATCGAGGCCAGTGCCTCGGGATGCAGGGCGTCAGGAGCAGGTGATTGCCCTGTTTATGAAAGCCAAGAATGCTTTCGAGGCCGGCGCGGTACAACCAGCCCGCCGAGCCGGTGTACCAGGTCCACCCGCCGCGCCCGGCGTGCGGCGCCACCGAGTAGACATCCGCGGCGACCACGTAAGGCTCGACCTTGTACTGCTGCAACCCCGTGCGCGTGCGGCTGTGGTTGATGGGGTTGAGCATCACGAACAGCGACGCTGCCTGGTCGCCCTGCCCGAGCATCGCGAACGCAATGACCGACCACGCGGCAGCGTGCGTGTATTGTCCGCCGTTCTCACGCAAGCCGGGCGGATAGCCCTTGATGTAGCCGGGATCGAGCGTCGTGCGATCGAATGGCGGCGTGAACAACAGTGCCAGGCCGGCATCGCGCTGGATCAAGTGCTCTGCGACGGACGACATTGCCTGCGCTGCGCGACGGGGCTCGCCGGCTTCGGACATCACGCTCCATGATTGCGCGATGCTGTCGATGCGACATTCCTCGCCGGCCGCCGATCCGAAAGGAGTGCCATCGTCGAAATAACCACGCCGATACCATGCTCCATCCCATGCCTCGCGCTCGAGCGATACGCGCAGCGCCGCGGCATGCTCCAGCCAGCGTGCGGCACGTGCGCCCTCGTCGCGTGCAGCGGCTATCGGCGCGAAGGCCACGAGGGTCGCATGCAGAAACCAGCCGAGCCAGACGCTCTCGCCAAGGCCTCGCTCGCCGACCCGATTCATTCCGTCGTTCCAGTCGCCCGTGCCTATCAGCGGCAGGCCGTGCGCGCCGAGTGCGAGGCTGCTATCAAGTCCGCGAGCGCAGTGCTCGAAGAATGTCGCGCTGTCTTCGGAGCTACCAGGCTGGAAATAGGCATCGTGCTCGTTGGCCGCCAGTTGCGCGCCTTCGAGGAAGGGCACGACCTCGTCCAGGATCGGGACGTCGCCGGTGACGGCCATGTAGTGCGCCGCCGTGTACGCGAGCCAGATGCGATCGTCGCTGATCCGCGTGCGAACCCCGTGCCCCGTCGCCGGCAACCACCAATGCTGCACATCGCCTTGCGGGAACTGTCGCTGCGCAGCGCGCAGCAAGTGCCGCCGGGTGATTGCCGGCTGTGAAACAACCAGTGCCATGCCGTCTTGCAGCTGATCGCGAAATCCGTAGGCGCCGCTCGCCTGATAAAAGGCGGAGCGCGCCCACATGCGACAGGCCAGAGTCTGATAGAGCAGCCAGCGGTTGAGCATGATGTCCATCGACCGATCGGGTGTCAGCACCTGAACGGTTCCCAGCATGTCGTCCCAGTAGTCGCTGACTTCGCGCAGCACTGCGTTCAGATCCATCGATCGATAGTGGGTGAGCTGCTCTCGTGCTTCGCCGGCGGTTGCAGCTTCGCCGAGCAGGAACACGATTTCCGCCGTTTCGCCCGGCTCCAGAGTCAGTGGCGCTTGCAGCGCGCAACATGGATCGAGACCCGCGCCCACGCGACCGGACAGTTGGGTCTGTGCGGCGAGCGCGGCGGGTCGGTCCAATCGACCGTAGCGGCCGAGGAACTCGCGCCGGTCGCCGGTCCATTGCGTCTGGCGCCCGGCCAGATCAGCGAAGGCGACACGCGAGCCGAATGTGGTGTTCCACGCGTTGCGGGCGAACATCGCGCCGGTGTGCGAATCGATCTCGGTCACGACGAAGGGCGCCGAGGCCGCGCGCGTCATGCCGAGCACCCATTCGACGTAGGCCGTGATCGAGAGCTTGCGGCGGCGCTGCGACGTGTTGCGAATGGCCAGACGCGAGATCTTGACGGCGTCACGCAAGGGCACGTACACGAGGAGATCGAGCGCGATCTCATGCCCGGTATGCTCGAAGCGGCTGTAACCCTGCCCGTGGCGCACGTCGTAGGACGCGGCAGCATCGCGCACGGGAGCCAGCGTCGGCCCCCATATGGCACCGCTCTCCTCGTCGCGCACGTAGAGCACTTCCCCAGGTCGGTCGGTCACTGGATCGTTCGACCACTGCGTCAGCTGGTTCTCGCG
>Ga0075428_100002830_pt1 | contig 18898 bp, 16 predicted proteins | sample RhiMetdeltSRZDD2_FD_75291 | JGI IMG/M metagenome (GOLD analysis project Ga0075428, IMG submission 75291) | Populus rhizosphere microbial communities from Tennessee, USA - Rhizosphere MetaG P. deltoides SRZDD2 | ecosystem: Host-associated > Plants > Roots > Rhizosphere > Soil | place: USA... | reverse complement strand
GTCAGGGCGTTGACGTTCCACGTGGCGATCCGCACCGCACCGCAACCTACCCCGGGCGGGCGCCCCGGCTCGGAGCCGGCTCGCTGATCGGCGACCGGCGTCGCCCCCGGCCCGCCCGAGCCGGACGACGACCGAGCCGCGCTCAGGCCTCCGCGACAGCCTTGGCGCGGGAGCGGCGCTTGGCGGGATCGGGGCCGTTGCCGGACACGTCCGCGGGGTCGGGCGCAGCCGCGGCCTTGCGGGCCCGCTTCGCGGATGCCGGCGCGTCCGCCTTCGTGGCCCGCGCCTTGCGGGCGGGCTCGGCCGGCTCCGGCTCGGGCCCGGGCTCGGCGGCCTTCTTGGACCGGGACCGGCGGGCCTTGGCGGGCGGCTCCGGCTCGGTCGGAGTCCCGGTCGCGGCCGCGGTCCGGGCGAGCGGTCCGGCTACCTTCTTCGCCCGCGATCGGCGGGCCGTGGCCCGCTCGACCTCGGGCTCGGGCACCGGCGCGCGGTCGGCGACCGGTTCGGCCGCCTTCTTCGCCCGCGACCGGCGCGGCGTCGCCGGGGCCTCGTCGACCGGCGCCGCGGGCGCCTCCGCCGCCTTCTTCGCCCGCGATCGGCGGGGCGTCGCCGGTGCGGCCGCGACCTCGGCGGGCGACTCGGCCGCCTTCTTCGCTCGCGACCGGCGCGGCTTGGCCGGCTCCGCCCCGGGCCTCGCCGCCGGCTCCGCCGCCTTGGCGGCCGCCTTCTTGGCGCGGGATGTGCGGGCCGGCTTCGCCGGCGCCGTCCCCGCCTCGGGGAGGGCGGCGACCGTCGTGTCGATGTCGAGGTCCATGTCCTCGAGCCTCGGGGCCGGGACGGTGGGGACCTCCACGACGCCCGGGACCGCCAGGTCGATGCCCCGCCGCGGCGGGTCGATGGCGACCACGACGAACCGGCGGGTCTCGCCGAGGCGCAGCATCTCCTTGGCGCTGCGGGGGGCCGGCTCGGCCAGGTTGCGCAGCGGGACGTAGGCCCGCGCCTGACCCACCAGCACGTACGCCCCGTGCGAGCTGAACCGCTCGATCGTGGCCTCGACCTCGCTGCCCACGGGGTGCTCGCCGACGAAGTCGATGAAGGGCATCGCCTCGTTGTACGGCTCGACCACTCGGCCACCGGACTTGGCGCCTGCCGCCGGCTCGGCCTCGCCGTCGCTCGCCGCCGCCGCGGCCTCCGCCGCCTCCGTCGCCGCCGCGACAGCCTCCTCCGCGGCCTCCGCCGCGGCCCGCGTGGCCGCCACCTTTGTCGAGCGGCGCTTGCGACCCGCCTTGGGCGCGGCCTCGTCGCTCCCCTCGTCCGAGCCGTTGCCGGCCGCCGCGGCGCCGGCGACCTCGACCACCTCGGACGCCACCTTCGCCACCTTCTGGGCCGCCTTCGCGACCTTGCGGGCCTCGCTCACCGCCCGCCGGCTGGTCGGCCCCCGCACCGGCGCCCGCTCCATGAACACCCAGCCCACGTGCGGCACCGGCTTGCCCCCGATGAGCCGCCCACGCTCGAACAGCCACGGGTACTCGCCGTGGAACTCCTGGAACGAGTCGTTGGACAGGATCGCGGCCCCGGCCCGCCTGGCGATCTGGAGCACGAAGGCGTCGCCCCGGCCGATGGCGCCGGCCGGTGGCGTGATCAGCTCGTTGGCGTTGACCGCGTCCTCGTAGGTCTGGCGCTCCTTGCGGTCGATGCGATTGGGGAACGTCGCGTCGACGACGACTGTGACGAAGTCGGGTGAGTACTCCTCGATGAACGCGGACACCGCCTCGTCCAGTTGGGCGAGGCTGGGCGCGTCGCGACCCTCGGTGGCGATGTTGGAACCGTCGACGATGACGTGTCGGATCTTCATTTCGGGCTGCATTCAACCAAATGGACGGGCGACTCCCGGGGACCGTGCCGCTACGGTGCCAGCGATGGCCACCTCCACGGCCGATTCGGCGGCCGAGGTCACAGACCTGCTGCAACACCTGATCCGCAACGCCTGCGTCAACGACGGCACGCGCGGATCCGGGAACGAGACCCGCAGTGCGGACCTCCTGGCAGGATACTTCGACGGCTCCGGGGTCGACGTGATGCGCTACGAGGCCGTCCCCGGACGGGCCAGCCTGGTCGCCCGCATCGAGGGCCGGAACCCCGATGCCCCGACGCTGCTCCTGATGGGCCACACCGACGTCGTGCCGGCCAACGCCGACCGCTGGCGCCACGACCCGTTCGGCGGCGAGCTGGTCGACGGCGAGGTGTGGGGCCGCGGCGCCATCGACATGCTCAACCTCACGGCGTCCATGGCGGTCGCCACCCGCCGGCTGGCCGCGTCGGGCTTCCGGCCCGAGGGGACGCTGATCTACCTGGCGGTGGCCGACGAGGAGGCCCTCGGGACCTGGGGCGCCGACCACCTGACCCGGTCCGAGCCCGACGCCGTCGGTGCCGACTACGTGATCACCGAGTCCGGCGGCATCCCGATCGACCCCGGCGACGGCACCGTGCGGCTACCGGTGCTGGTCGGCGAGAAGGGCTCGTGCTGGTGCACGCTGCGCATCACCGGCACCCCCGGCCACGCCTCCCAGCCCTACGCCACCGACAACGCCCTGGTCACGGCGGCCAAGGTCGTGCAGCGCCTGTCCGACTACCGGCCCGCCACCCGCATCCACGACGCCTGGCGGCGCTTCGTCGTCGGCCTGGGCCTGCCCGAGGAGCTGTCTCGGCCGCTCCTCGACCCCGACACGTTCCTCGACACGCTGGCCACCCTGCCCACCGGCATGGCCCGCCAGTTCCACGCCTGCACCCACACGACCGTCGCCCCCACGGTCGTCCACGGCGGCACCAAGACCAACGTCATCCCCGACACCGTCGACGTCCAGCTCGACATCCGCACGCTGCCCGGCGAGACGCTGCCTCACGTCCGGGCCATGCTCGACGAGGCCCTGGGCGACCTGGCCGACCGGGTCACGATGATCGAGGTCCACGACGACCCGGCCACCGAGTCGCCGCTCGACACCCCGCTGTGGGACACGCTGTCCCGGGCCGGCCAGGCCTTCTACGCCGGCAGCCACATCGTGCCGATGCTGAGCGTGGGCGCCACCGACGCCCGCTTCTTCCGCCGCCTGGGAACGACCGCCTACGGCTTCGGCCTGTTCAGCCGGAAGCTGACCTTCGAGGAGTTCGGCCGCATGTTCCACGGCGACGACGAGCGGGTCGACGTCGAGTCGCTGCGCCTGTCGACGGAGCTCTGGGAAGCGGTCGCCCGCGACCTCCTCGCCTAGTCTCGGCGGACCATGCCGATCCGCGCCGTCATCTTCGACGTCGGCGGGGTGATCCTCACCAGCCCGTTCGATGCGTTCGCCCGTTACGAGGCCGACAACGCCCTCCCCGACGGCCTGCTGCGCCGGCTGAACGCCACCAACCCCGACACCAACGCCTGGGCCCGCCTGGAGCGCAGCGAGGTCGACCTGGCGGGGTTCGCCGACCTGTTCGAGGCCGAGGCCCGGGAGGCCGGGCACACCGTCGACGGCCGGGCGGTGCTGGCGCTGCTCGGCGGGCAGCTGCGGCCCCAGATGGTCGAGGCACTCCGCCGCTGCCACGAGCGGCTCAAGACCGCCATGCTCACGAACAACTTCGTGATCGGCGCGCCGCCGGCCGAGGGCGAACGTGGCACCGGCCCCATGGCCGCGCTGCTCGACCACGTCGACGTCGTCGTCGAGTCCAGCCGGGTCGGCCTCCGCAAGCCGGACCCCGCCATCTACCGCCTGGTCTGCGAGGAGCTCGGGGTCGAGCCGCTGGAGGCCGCGTTCCTCGACGACCTGGGCGTCAACCTCAAGCCGGCCCGGGCGCTGGGCATGACCACGATCAAGGTCGGCGACCCCGACGCCGCCATATCCGAGCTGGAGGCCGTCGTGGGCTTCCCGCTCCGCTGACCCGGTGGGCGCGCGGGCCGTCCTGGCCGCGCTGGTGGCCGCCGCGGTGCTGGCGGCCGGCTGCGGCGGGGGTGGCGACGACGAGGACGACGCCGGCGGGAGCCCGGCGGAGGAGGCAGACGCGGGCGGCACCGGGACCGGCACCGGGACCGAGGGCGACGGCGCCACCAGCCGGGCCTGCGAGCTGCTCAGGACCGACGAGGTGTCCGACCTGTTCGGCGAGGACGCGCAGCTCGTCCCGGGCACGGCCGGCAACGACGCCGTGGCCAGCAACTGCCTGTGGCAGGCCGAGGTCGGCGACGCCGAGTCGCCCACGCTCTACCAGCTGGAGCTGTCGGTGTACGTCGGCGGCGCGCCCCTCGACCCGTCGCTGTTCGGCGGCGAGCCCGAGCCGCTCGACGGGCCGGGCGAGGGCGCGTTCGTGGTGCCGAGCGACGGCACCGGCGGCACCACCGCCGGGTTCCGCACGGGCGACACGTCGGTGGTGCTGCGTTACGCCATCCTGCTGAGCGAGGACGCGCCCGACCCCGCCGCCCAGTCGGACGACGTGGTCGCGCTGCTGGAGGAGGTCGCGGCGCGCCTCGGCTGACGGTGCGTCAGCCGGTCGCCTGCAGCGACTCGTACTCCTCGCCGGTGTCCTGCCAGTCCTCGAACTGGATGACGCCCATGTCGGTGAACTTGCCCCGCAACCAGCCGTCGCCGGCGTCGAGCAGGCCGAGCTTCTTGCAGTTGGGCACGATCTTCGAGAACAGCATCTGCTGGAACATCGACCGGCCCTGGTCCTGCAGCACGACCGGCAGGATGTCGACCGGCTTGATGCCCATGCGCTCCCACACCTCCTGCTGGAGGAAGCGGTCCCGCATCCGCACGGCGGCCTCGAACGCGAACTCCTGGCGCTCCCGCAGCTCGGCGTGGCTGAGCTCGCCGTAGTACTCCTTCAGCGACAGCACGCCGAACGCCACGTGGCGGGCCTCGTCGGACATCACGTAGCGGAGCAGCTGCTTGAGCAGCGGGTCCGGCGTCATCTGCTGCATGAAGCCGAAGGCGGCGAGGGCGAGGCCCTCGACCATGATCTGCATCCCGAGGTAGGTCATGTCCCAGCGGCTGTCGGCGATGATGTCGTCGAGCAGCAGCTTCAGGTGGGCGTTGATCGGATAGAAGCCGTTCTGCTTCTCCTGGAGGTACTTGGCGAAGACCTCGACGTGGCGGGCCTCGTCCATGACCTGCGTCGACGCGTAGTACTTGGCGTCGATCCACGGCACGGTCTCGACGATCTTGGCGGTGCAGATGAGGGCGCCCTGCTCGCCGTGCATGAACTGGCTCAGCGTCCAGCTGTCCATCTCGATGGAAAGGTTGATGAAGTCGTCGTCGGTGAACTTCTCGAGCGGGGTCCCGGTGACGTCGGCGCGCATGTCGGCGAACTGGAGGCGCTGGAGTTCGGCGTTCTTGACCAGGTCGACGTCCGTGTCCCAGGGGAGGTCGGTCTCGCCGTTCCACTGGGCGTGCTTGGCCTTCTCGTACAGCTTGTTGAGCGCCGGCCGTGCGCCCTTCTCGTAGTCCCAGGTGAAGATGGCGTCGGCGTTGTCCTCGACGCTGTGGATCGCCTCGTCCACGTCCGTGTTGCTGACGGAGAGGATCGCCTCGAGGTCGTTGATGTCGTCGCGGCCGATGATCTCGGCATTCGCGGCGTACGGGTCGAGCGCCATGGGACCCCCTCGGTCGGGTGGCACGGATGTGATAACGGCGATTATCGCCGTTACAGCGTAAGGGGGGAAGGCACCTCTTAGTGACCTTGGTCACCGGCCGCGACGGCCGGCGCAGCCTCAGGCGACCGACAGCGCCGCGTCCAGGATCGCCTCCTGCTCCTGGACGTGGATCGTGTGCGACCCCGTGGCCGGCGAGCCCGACTCGTAGCGGCTCACCCGCAGCACCGTGTGGGTACCCGCGAACCGCTCGGTCAGCCGGTCCTGGGCGAAGGCCCAGGCGCCCATGTTGGACGGCTCCTCCTGGAGCCACACGATCTCGCTCGCGCCCGGATAGCGGGCCACGACCTCGTCGAGCTGGTCGTAGGGCCAGGGGTAGAGCTGCTCGACCCGCACCACCGCCACCGGCGCGCCCCGCTTGTCCCGCTCCACCAGAGCCTCCTGGCCGACCTTGCCCGAGCACAGCACGATGCGGCGCACCGCGGCGGGGTCGGCGACGCGGGGGTCGTCGAGGACCTCCCGGAACGAGCCGTGGGTCAGGTCCTCGATCGGCGAGCGGGCCTGACGGGCCCGCAGGAGCGACTTCGGCGTGAACACGACCAGCGGCTTGCGCACCTCCCGCACCATCTGCCGGCGCAGGAGGTGGAAGTACTGGGCGGAGGTGGTGGCGTTGACCACCTGGATGTTGTCCTCGGCGCACAGCGTCAGGAACCGCTCGATGCGGGCCGAGCTGTGCTCCGGCCCCTGGCCCTCGTAGCCGTGCGGCAGCAGCATGACCAGGCCCGAGGTCTGGTCCCACTTGTCCTCGGCGGCCACCAGGAACTGGTCGATGATCGTGCTGGCGCCGTTGACGAAGTCGCCGAACTGGGCCTCCCAGGCCACGAGGGCGTCCTTGTTGGCCACCGAGTAGCCGTACTCGAAGCCCATCGCCGCGTACTCGGACAACAGCGAGTCGTAGATCCAGAACTTGCCCTGCTCCGGCCCGAGGTGGGCCAGAGGCGCCCACTCCCGGCCGCTGGTGTGGTCGACCAGCACCGAGTGGCGCTGGCTGAACGTGCCGCGGCGCGTGTCCTGACCGGCCACCCGGATGTCGGTGCCATCCAGCAGCAGCGATCCGAAGGCCAGCGCCTCGGCGGTGGCCCAATCGACCTCGCCGTCCTGGCGCACCATCTTGTCCCGGGCCTCGAACTGCTTGGCCAGCTTGGGGTGGACGTTGAAGTCCTCGGGCCAGTTGGTCAGCGTGTCGTAGATGCGGTCGAGCACGGCCCGGTCGACGCCGGTCTCGACCGTGGGCAGCACCCCCACGGCCGGCGGCGGCTCGGCAGCCTTCTGGTTGGCCGGCGGCGCCGACTGGCGGGTCTCGTCGAGGGCCTGCTGGAGCCGCTTCTGGTAGTCGTCGAGCGCCTGCTCGGCCTCGTCCAGCGACAGCTGGCCCCGCTTGACCAGGGACTCGGTGAACAGCTTGCGTACCGAGCGCCGGTCGTTGATCTTGGCGTACATCAGCGGCTGGGTGTAGCTCGGGTCATCGCCCTCGTTGTGGCCGTAGCGGCGGTAGCTGACCAGGTCGATGACCACGTCCTTGTGGAACCGCTGGCGGTAGGCGTAGGCCAGCCGGGCGACCCGGACGCACGCCTCCGGGTCGTCGCCGTTCACGTGGAAGATCGGCGCCTGGACGATCTTGGCGGCGTCGGTCGAGTAGAAGCCCGACCGGGCGGCCTCGGGCGTGGTGGTGAACCCGATCTGGTTGTTCACCACGATGTGGATGGTGCCGCCCACCCGGTAGCCCTTGATGTCGCTCATGTTCAGCGTCTCGGCCACGACGCCCTGGCCGGCGAACGCGGCGTCGCCGTGCATGAGGATCGGCAGCACGGAGAACGCCTCGGGGTCGTTGATCTGGTCCTGCTGGGCCCGGGCCATGCCCTCGACGACCGGGTCGACGGCCTCCAGGTGGCTGGGGTTGGCGGCCAGCTCGACGTCGATCTCGCGGCCGGCCCGGCTCTGGAACTTGCCGACCTGGCCGAGGTGGTACTTGACGTCGCCCGAGCCCTGGACCGCGGTCGGGTCGAGCGTGCCCTCGAACTCCTTGAACACCTGGTCGTAGTTCTTGCCGACGATGGTGGTCAGCACGTTGAGCCGGCCCCGGTGAGGCATGCCCATGACCACGCCGGCCAGGTGTTCGTCGGCCGCGCCCTCGAGGATGGCGTCGAGGATGGGGATCAGGCTCTCGCTGCCCTCGATGCCGAAGCGCTTCTGGCCGATCCACTTCGTGCCGAGGAACCGCTCGAACGCTTCGGCGGCGTTGAGCCGCTCGAGGATGTAGCGCTGGTCCTCGGTGTCGAGCTGCTGCTGGCTCTGGCTCTCGACCTGCTCCTGGATCCAGTGCTGCTCGTCCAGGTCCTGGATGTGCATGTACTCGATGCCGATCGTGCGGCAATAGGCATCGCGCAGGACCCGCAGGATCTCCGACAGCACCATGCGGTCCTCGCCGCCGAGGCCGCCGGTCAGGAACTCGCGGTCGAGGTCCCAGATGGTGAGCCCGTAGGTGGCCGGATCGAGCTCCGGCGCCATGTGCGGTTCCTTCCACCGCAGCGGGTCGAGGTCGGCGATGAGGTGGCCCCGCACCCGGTACACACGGATGAGGGTGGCCACCGCCATCTGCTTCTCCAGCATCGACTCCGTGCGGTCGATGGGGTTGACGTCGCGGCGCCAGCGGATGGCCTCGTAGGGCACGCCCAGGCTGCGGAAGACGTCGTCGTAGAAGCCGTCGGCCCCGAGGAGCAGCTCCTCGACGCGATTGAGGAACCGGCCCGACTCGGCACCCTGGATGATGCGGTGGTCGTAGGTCGAGGTGACGGTGATGACCTTGGAGGCGCCCAGCGTGGCGAGCAGCTCTGGGTCGGCGCCCCGCCACTCGGCCGAGTAGTCGATGGCTCCGACGCCCACGATCGTGCCCTGGCCGGGCATGAGCCGAGGCACGGACTGCGTGGTGCCGATGGTGCCGGGGTTGGTCAGCGTGACCGTGGCGCCGGCGAAGTCGTCGACCGTGAGCTTGTTGGACCGGGTGCGGCGGATGATCTCCTCGTAGGTGCCCCAGAAGGCCCGGAAGTCGAGCGTGTCGGCGTCGCGGATGACGGGGACGACGAGGCTGCGGCTGCCGTCGGACTTCTCCAAATCGACGGCCAGGCCGAGGCCCACGTGCTCGTGGCGGATGACCCGGGGCTTGTCGTCGTCGCCCCGCACGAACGTGGAGCTCATGACCGGGGCCTTCTCCGCGATGGCCCGGACGACCGCGTAGCCGATGATGTGGGTGAAGCTGACCTTGCCGCCCCGGGTGCGGCCCAGGTAGCCGTTCATGACCCGGCGGTTGACCTCGAGCAGCTTGGCCGGGACGTCACGGAAGCTGGTGGCGGTGGGCACGCCGAGGCTGGCTTCCATGTTCTGGACGATGCGGGCAGCCGCGCCCCGCAGGGGCTGGCCGGGCTCCTCGGCCTTGGCCTCGGCCTTGGCCGTGGCGGCGGGTGCGGGGGCCGGGGCGGCGGGCGCCGAGGTGCCGTTGGCGGCGGGCGCGCCGGGCGCGGCGGTGCCACCACGGGCCGTGGTGTCGCCGTTGCCGGCGGACGGCGCGGGAGCCGGGACCGTGGCCGGCTGGCCGGGCGTCGGCGGGGCGTGGTGGTCGGCGTCGCGGCGGTAGTCGGCGAAGAAGTCACGCCAGCTCTCGCTCACCGACCCGGGATCGGTGAGGTACTGCTCGTACATCTCGTCGACGAGCCAGGCGTTGGGTCCCAGCGCCGTGTCGGTCGACATCTCCTGCTGTTGCGGTTCGTCACCCACGTCCATCGATGGTACCGGCGCGAACCCCCAGCCAGACCCGGTACTACCGTGGTGGCGTGCGTCGATGTTGATCGTGCCTGAGCAGGGTCCGAGCGCCTCCCCCGTGATGCCTGTCCCACCGAGACGGCCGTCACAGGAGGAACCTCGCTCATGCCCTCGACCACCGACACCACCGGCCTCGGCCGGCTGCTCGATCGCGCCGCCGGCGCCCTCGGCCACACCCACCCCGGACTGGCCGCCGAGCTGACCGCCCGGGCCACGCTGGCCCACGAGCCGCCCGACCCGTTCGACGGCCTGACCGGCGACGCGACCATCGACCACTACCGCACGTTCGGCTACCTCGTCCTGCGCGGCTTCTTCGATCCCGACCTCGTCGCGGCCCTGGGCGGCGAGGTGCGGGCCGCGCTGCTGGCGGTCCACGGCGAGGACCGCCTCGGCCGCCCGCCGCCCGGCGGGGGCATGGCCGTGCACGAGGCGTGCCTGCTCGGGCCGTGGGCGCCCCGCACGGTGGACCTCGTCGACGGCCGGGCGCTGGTCGGCCTGGCGGAGCGGCTGGTCGGCGGTGCGGTGCTGCCGTCGCCCGCCGACACCCAGGGCAAGCTGTACCTGGACCACGCCCCCTGGCACAACGACACCGGGATCCTGGTGCGGGCGGTCAAGCTCGTCGCCTACCTGGAACCGCTCGACCGCGCCACCGGTGCGCTGCGGGTCCTGCCCGCCAGCCACCGCCTGCCCGACGCCGCGTTCGCCCACCTGTACTCGCTCGACGTGGACGTGCCCGACGTGCCGGCCCAGGTGCTGGCCACCGAGCCGGGTGACGTGATCGCCTTCGACCCGCTCCTGTGGCACGCCACGTGGGGCGGCGGCGAGCGCCTCCAGTGGAGCACCCTCTACGTCCGGGACGCCGTGACCCCCCGCGGGCGGGACGGCCTGGTCGAGTGGTTCGCCGACGGAGCCTCGGACGTGGCGACGCTGCCCGAGGGCTTCCGTCCCTTCGACCCCCGCTGGGTCGCCGAGGGCGGCATGGACGCCGACGGGTGCTTCGACCAACGCCACCGGTGGATGTTCCGCTTCCACCGCCTGGGCGTCCTCGACGCCTACGGCGTGGCGGCCTCGTTCACCGTCTGAGGGCGCGCCACGACCCGCCGCTCGTCTCGGCGGCGGTCGAACAACGGCCCGACCACGTGGCCCGCGGCGAGCGCGGCGGCGAGGACGACGACGGGCTCGACCGGGGACCGGATGCGATGACCGCCGTAGAAGGCGACGGTGCTGATCGCGACCGTGACGACCGGCGCCACGAGCAGCCACCTCGCCACGCCCCGCGCGCGTGCGATCCCCGCCGCGGCCAGGGGAGCGAGGATCCAGAACGCCGCGATGCCGGCCCAGGAGCCCTGGCGGGGCCGGCCGTCGCGCACGTCCTCGTCGACCTGGTAGTCCAGCCCGTACATATCGAGCGCCCGGCCGACCCGGGCGGTGAGGACCGCCGGCAGGCGCCCGGCGCGCTCGCGGGCATAGCGCAGCCCGTCGCTCCGCCACCGGTCGGAGCGCTGGGACGGCTCCAGTGCGACGATCTCCGGCTGCGCGATGCACGGGAGCGCCCAGCTTCCGAGCGCCGGCCCGGAGTACGTCTCGTCGCAGTTCGCTCCCCGCAGCGTCGTCCCTTCGTTGGTGGACAGCACGACGGGTTCCTCGAATCGCACGAGGTTCGGCAGGACCCACGGCGCGAGCACGAGCGCCGCGCCGCCGGCGGCGGCCAATGCGGCGCGACGCCCCGCGCGCCGCTCGACCACGAGGATCACGGCAACGGTCGCGGCGGCGAGCACGATGAGTTCGCTGCGCGCCAGGGCCGCGGCACCCGCCGTCGCGCCGAAGGCCAGGGCCCGGCCCGGTGACCGCCGCCCGTACCAGGCGCAGCCGGCGAGCATCCACAAGGACACGACGAGCGCGGCCACGCTCTCCGACATGACGAGGCCGTCGTTGAGCCAGAGGTTGGGGTAGACGGCCGCCAGCCCGGCGGCGGCCACGCCGACCGCGGGTCCCCCGAGCCGGCGCCCGACGAGCCCCAGCACGACCACGGTCGCCAGACCGGTGACGACGGTGAGGAGGCGCTGCCAGTCCTCGGGGGCCCCCATCCAGCTCACGGGGGCGAGGATCAGCGACGTCAGCGGGCCGTGCTCTGCGACCGGGAAGCCCGTCGCGGGATCGGTGAACCAGATCCCGTCGGCCAGGCGGGTCGCCTGGACGCTGTAGTAGGGCGCATCGTTGAACCCGAGCGGGCGCCCCCGGTAGTGCACGAGGTACAGCGCCACGCGGACCGCGGCGGCGACGGCGAGGCACGCCCACAGGAGCGGCCGGGACCAATCGTCCCGCCCGGAGGCACGACGCTCGCCCGCAGCCGCCCCGCCGCGAGATCCCGCGGCCGGCTCGCGGCCCGGTTCGACCAAGTACCCAGCTGTCACCCGCCGTCGACACTAGCCGTAGCCGCCCGTCGCGCGCTCCGCGTCAGGACGCCTTCTCCAGCCGGACTGCGCACTGCTTGTAGTTCGGCTCCGCGAGATCGGGTCGAACTCGTTGATCGTGAGCCGGTTGGCGCACTGCTCGTCGAAGTGGAACGGGACGAAGACCTCGCCCTCCCGGACGGTGCGCGTGACCCGGACCCGGATGCGGTCGATCGCGCCCCGCTCCGAGACCAGGCGGACCAGGTCGCCGCCGTGGACCTGGTAGCGGCGGGCGTCGGCCGGGTGGATCTCGACCCAGCCCGCCGGTGCCAGGCCGTCCAGGATCTCGACCCGGCCGGTCTTGGTCCGGGTGTGCCAGGGGATGGCCACGACATCGGCCCCGAGGGCCCGCAGCCGCTCGGCCAGGGGCTGATGGCGGGCACCGTCGAGCTGCACCGCGACCCGGACCCCGGCGATGCCGGACCGGCCGAGCTCGGCGAGGATCTCGTCCGACACGCCCGACGGCGAGCTCCAGTGCACGGCGATGCCCGCGGTCACGGCCGCGCCGTGGGCCTGGGGCCCCCGGGCGTAGACCCGGGACGCGGCCAGCGCCTCGACCAGCGCCTCGGCCCGGCCCAGCGCCTCGGCCGCCTCGATGAAGCCCCGCACGCCGATCCCGGTGCTGAGCACGGTGACCGCCGGCGGCCGGGGACGACGGCGTCGAGCGCCCCCGCCAGGTCCCGGCCGACGGCCACGGGACGGGTGCGGATGGCGGGCCCGTGCAGCACGGTCGCCCCCCGGCGCTCGAGCATCGAGATCTGCTCGGCGGCGCGCCGGTCGGCCGTCACCCCGACCAGGAACCCCGACATCTCCTCCAGCGCCACTCGGGTCATGCTGGCGGCACCGTGTTGCCCCGATGTTTCCGTGTCGTTACCGCGACCGCGGCGGGCGTACGCCCGAGGTGCCAAGAGTCACGCACGCATCCACCATCGGCCGTCTCTACGGATGTAGACCGACTGAAACTGCATGCGCTGGAGGCGACCAATGAGTGTGTCCGTCGTCACCCCCACCGACATCCACCCCGTGAGCGACCGCCCAGCGGTCTCGGCCCGTGTCCTGCGCCCGCTCCTCGGCGCCCTCGTCATCGTGCGCACCCCGTCGGCCCTGTGGCGCGGCACCCTGCTGTCCTGCGTCCGCGACAGCGCATGGTTCGTGGTCAACGACGAGGACGTGGTCGTCCACCTGAGCGACCTGGTCTCGGTCCGCGCCGCGTAGCTCCGCCGACTCCCCCGTCCGGCTTCGGACCCCGCCCGGGCAGCCGGTACGGTCCCCACCATGAGTGCGCAGTTCATCTTCACCATGCGCAAGGTGAGCCGGTTCCACCCGCCGGACAAGGAGGTCCTGAAGGACATCTCGCTGTCGTTCTTCCCCGGGGCCAAGATCGGCGTGCTGGGGGCCAACGGAGCCGGCAAGTCGTCGCTGCTGCGGATCATGGCCGGCGTGGACGACGGCTTCACGGGCGATGCCCGGCTCACGCCTGGTTTCAGCGTGGGGATGCTGGAACAGGAGCCACAGCTCGACCCGGGCAAGGACGTCCAGGGCAACGTGATGGAGGGCGTCGGCCAGGTCGCCGCCCTCCTCGCCGACTACGACGAGGTCATGGCGGGCTGGGCCGACCCCGACGCCGACTACGAGAAGCTCGGCGCCCGCCAGGCGGACCTCGAGTCCAAGATCGAGGCCGCCGGCGCCTGGGACCTGTCGCGCACCACCGACATCGCCATGGACGCTCTGCGCCTGCCGCCGGGCGATGCCGACGTGACCACGCTGTCGGGCGGCGAGCGGCGCCGGGTGGCGCTGTGCCGGCTGCTGCTGTCCCGCCCCGACCTGCTCCTGCTCGACGAGCCCACCAACCACCTCGACGCCGAGTCGGTTGCGTGGCTCGAGCGGTTCCTGCGGGACTACGCCGGCACCGTCGTCGCCATCACCCACGACCGCTACTTCCTCGACAACGTGGCCGGCTGGATCCTGGAGCTGGACCGGGGCCGGGGCTACCCCTTCGAGGGCAACTACACCGGCTGGCTCGAGCAGAAGCAGGCCCGCCTGGCGGCCGAGGAGAAGACGGACTCGGCTCGCAAGCGCACGCTGGAGCGGGAGCTGGAGTGGGTGCGGATGGCGCCCAAGGCCCGCCAGGCCAAGGGCAAGGCCCGCCTCGCCGCGTACGAGAAGCTGCAGGCCGAGGCCGAGGCCGCCGAGCGGGGGCCGGAGCGGCTGCAGATCCACATCCCGCCCGGGCCGCACCTCGGCGACCAGGTCGTCGTCGTCGATCACCTGTCCAAGGGCTACGGCGACCGGCTGCTGATCGACGAGCTGTCGTTCTCGCTGCCCCGGGCCGGCATCGTCGGCGTGATCGGCCCGAACGGTGCCGGCAAGACCACGCTGTTCCGGATGCTGACGGGTGCCGAGGAGCCCGACGGCGGCGCGATCACCGTCGGTCCGTCGGTCGAGCTGGCCTACGTCGACCAGTCCCGGGACGCCCTCGACGCCGGCAAGACCGTGTACGAGGAGATCACCGGAGGCCGGGACCTGCTCAAGGTCGGCACCCGGGAGGTCAACGGCCGGGCCTACGTGGCGTCGTTCAACTTCCGGGGCTCGGACCAGCAGAAGCCGGTCGGCGTGCTCTCCGGCGGCGAGCGCAACCGGGTGCACCTGGCCAAGATGCTCCGCACGGGTGGCAACCTGTTGCTGCTCGACGAGCCGACCAACGACCTCGACGTGGACACGCTGCGGGCGCTGGAGGACGCGCTGGAGGCGTTCCCCGGCTGCGCCGTCGTCATCAGCCACGACCGCTGGTTCCTCGATCGCATCGCCACCCACATCTTGGCGTTCGAGGGCGACAGCCAGGTGCGGTGGTTCGAGGGCAACTTCAGCGAGTACGAGGCGTGGCGGCACAGGGAGCTGGGGGCCGAGGCCGACCAGCCCCACCGCATCCGCTACAAGCCGCTGGTCCGATGACCGCTGACCGCACCGACGGCATCGACGTCCGCCCGATCGTTCCGGACGACCTCCCGGCGGCCGAGGACCTGATGGCCGCGCTGATGGCGGGCCGCATCCAGCAGCGGCTCGGGCACAGCGTCGACGTCCTGGCCCTGGACGGCGTCGGCGCCTGGGAGGACGGCCGCCTCGTCGGCCTGTGCATGTGGTCGGGCCCCGACGGCGCCAACCGGTCGGAGCTCGCCGCCCTGGCGGTCGCCGAGGACCGCCGGAACCGAGGCATCGCCGCCGCCCTGGTCGAGGCCGTCGCGGACGCGGCCCGCGCCACCGGGGCCGAGGTCCAGTGGCTGGTCACCACCAACGACAACCTCGACGCCCTCCGCCTCTACCAGCGCCACGGCTACCGCCTCGCCGGCCTCCGCCCGGCCGCCATCGACGAGGCCCGCAAGGCCAAGCCGCTCATCCCCACGACCGGCAGGTACGGCATCCCGATGCGCGACGAGCTGATTCTCGAACGCACGCTCTGACTCAGGCCAGCAGGTCCCGCAGCCCGAGAGCGAACCCGCTGAGCTGGGGCGACGTCAGCTCGCCGTCAAGGCTCAGCCTCCGGTCGAGGTCGAAGGTCGGTGCCTTCGGCTCACTGCGTCGCAGGATGCGGGCCGGGTCAGTGGCCCGGGGCGCGGGGTCGATTATCCACAGCTCGGGCACGCCGGTCTGCTCGTACCGCTCGCACTTGACCCCGAGGTCGTAGCGGCGCGTCGAGGGCGACAGCACCTCGACGGCCAGGTCCGGCAGCCACGGCAGCCGTACCTCGTCGATGTCCGGCACGTTGCCGTCCCGGAACCACCACAGGTCCGGCGCATAGACGTTGTGGTCGTTGATGCGTACGTCCACCGGTATCCCGCACATGCCCCGAGCCGACCCGGCCTCGACCCACTGCATCAGCCGGTAGAAGAGTCTGCCGGCGATCTGCTGGTGCCGAAGGCTCGGGGAGTTCACGACCACGACCTCGCCGTCGATCAATTGCGCGGTGGGAGGCAGCCAGGTCATGGCGAAGAACTCTTCGGCAGTGACGTCGTGGCGGGCTACAAGCGCCATCGGGTGGCACTGTAGCGCACTGAGATGACAGGTACTAGGCCAAAAGCGCGAGAACGCGGGCGGCCTGGTCGAACGCGGTGCCGTCGTCGGGGGTCAGGCGGAGGTCGGGCGACGCCGGAGCCTCGTAGGGGTCGTCGATGCCGGTGAACCCGGTGATCTCGCCCTTGCGGGCCAGCTTGTACAGGCCCTTGGGGTCCCGGGCCTCGCAGATCTCGAGTGGCGTGTCGACGAACACCTCGACGAACCGCAGGCCCACCCCGTCGTGGATCGCCCGCGCCCGGTCGCGGTCGGCCCGGTAGGGGCTGATCACCGGGACCAGCGCCACGACGCCGGCGTCGGCGAACAGGCGGGCCACCTCCCCCACCCGGCGGATGTTCTCGCTGCGGTCAGCGGCCGAGAACCCGAGGTCGGCGTTGAGCCCGTGGCGCAGGTTGTCGCCGTCCAGCAGGTACGCAGGCCGGCCGGCGGCGACCAGCGCCCGCTCGACCTCGGCGGCCACCGTCGACTTGCCGGACCCCGACAGACCGGTGAACCACACCGTGGCGCCCGGAGTCGGGCGGTCGGCGCGGGCGACGGCGCCCCCGTGCCAGACGACGTTGTTACTCACGCCCTCACGCCAGGTCCGTCGGCCCGAGGATCATGCCGGCGGCGACGGTGTTGTTGGTCGACTCGTCCACCAGGACGAAGCTGCCCGTCGCCCGGTTGCGCCGGTACTCGTCGAAGAACAGCGGCACGGTGGTCCGCAGCCGCACGCGCCCGATCTCGTTGAGCGTCAGCGACGAGGCGGACTCGTCGCGGTGCAGCGTGTTGATGTCGAGCCGGTACTGCAGGTCCTTGACCAGCGCCCGGCCCCAGCGGGTCGTGTGCTTGATCGCCAGCTTGGCCCCGGGCCGCAGCTCGGACTCGGGCGTGAGCCACGTCACCATCGCCTCGATGTCCTGGCCGACGTGGGGCCGGTTGCGGACCCGGCAGATCATGTCGCCCCGGGACACGTCGACGTCGTCGTACAGCCGGATCGTGACCGCCATCGGCGAGAACGCCTCGGACGCCGGCCCGCTGGCGGTGTCGATCGCGGCGATCGTCGTGGTCAGGCCCGACGGCAGGACCACGACCTCGTCGCCCGGCTTGAACACGCCGCCCGCCACCGTGCCGGCGTAGCCCCGGTAGTCGTGGAGATCGTGGTTGGTCTGGTCCTGGGGCCGGATCACGTACTGGACCGGGAACCGGGCGTCGATCAGGTTCCGGTCGCTGGCGATGTGCACCTCCTCCAGGTGGTGCAGCAGCGACGACCCCTCGTACCACGGCATCGTCGCCGACCGCTCGACGACGTTGTCGCCGTGCAGCGCAGACAGCGGGACGAACGTGAGGTCGTGCACGTCCAGCTTCATGGCGAAGCTGCGGAAGTCGGCCTTGATCTCCTCGAACCGCTCGGCCGACCAGTCGACGAGGTCCATCTTGTTGACGCACACCACCAGATGCGGGATGCCGAGCAGCGAGGCCAGGAACGCGTGGCGCCGCGACTGCTCCAGCACGCCCTTGCGGGCGTCCACCAGCACCAGCGCCAGGTCGGCGGTGGAGGCGCCGGTGACCATGTTGCGCGTGTACTGGATGTGGCCGGGGGTGTCGGCGATGATGAACTTCCGCTTGGGAGTGGCGAAGTAGCGGTAGGCGACATCGATCGTGATGCCCTGCTCGCGCTCGGCCCGCAGGCCGTCGGTGAGCAGCGCCAGATCGGTGTAAGCGTCACCCCGCGCCCGGCTGGTCCGCTCCACCGACTCCAGCTGGTCCTCGAAGATCGCCTTCGAGTCGTACAACAACCGCCCGATCAGGGTCGACTTGCCGTCGTCGACGGACCCCGCCGTCGCGAACCGCAGCATCTCCATCGCTAGAAGTACCCCTCGCGCTTGCGGTCTTCCATGCCCGCCTCGCTGATCCGGTCGTCGGCCCGGGTGGCGCCCCGCTCGGTGATGCGGGTCACCGCCGTCTCCTCGATGATGGACGTCACGTCGGCGGCCGCCGACTCGACGGCGCCGGTGCAGGTGGCGTCGCCGACGGTCCGGAAGCGCACGGTCCGCTCGACCAGCTCCTCGCCCTCCAGCCGGGTGACCCACGGCGAGTCGGCCAGCAACATGCCGTCCCGCTCGAACACCTGCCGGCGGTGCGCGAAGTAGATCGTCGGCAGCTCGATGCGCTCGGCCGCGATGTACTGCCAGATGTCGAGCTCGGTCCAGTTCGACAGCGGGAACACCCGGATGTGCTCGCCCTTGCGGTGGCGGCCGTTGTAGAGGTTCCACAGCTCGGGTCGCTGGTTCTTGGGGTCCCACTGGCCGAAGTCGTCGCGGAACGAGAAGACCCGCTCCTTGGCCCGGGCCTTCTCCTCGTCCCGGCGGGCGCCGCCGAACACGGCGTCGAACCGGTTCTCCTCGATCGCCGCCAACAGCGGGACCGTCTGGATCCGGTTGCGCGTGGCGCGGGGTCCGGTCTCCTCGGCCACCAGGCCCGAGTCGATGGCGTCCTGCACGCTGGCCACCACCAGCCGCAGGCCGAGCTCGGCGACGCGGCGGTCGCGGAAGTCCATGACCTCGGTGAAGTTGTGGCCGGTGTCGACGTGCATGACCGGGAACGGCAGCCTGGCGGGCGCGAACGCCTTGACCGCGACGTGCAGCATCACCGCCGAGTCCTTGCCGCCCGAGAACAGCAGGACCGGGCGCTCGAACTCCGCCGCGACCTCGCGCACGATGTGGACGGCCTCGGCCTCGAGCATCTCCAGGTGCGTCAACTCGTAGGACGTGTCAGGCATGAGCGCTCCACGCTAAAATCCGACCTGTTGGGTAAGCAATTCGACTCTGGTAAGCAAGCGGCATGCCTGCGGCCACCCCCGATGACCACGCCCTCGCCGCCCGCCTCGCCACGGACGCCG
>Ga0075428_100002829_pt1 | contig 18899 bp, 23 predicted proteins | sample RhiMetdeltSRZDD2_FD_75291 | JGI IMG/M metagenome (GOLD analysis project Ga0075428, IMG submission 75291) | Populus rhizosphere microbial communities from Tennessee, USA - Rhizosphere MetaG P. deltoides SRZDD2 | ecosystem: Host-associated > Plants > Roots > Rhizosphere > Soil | place: USA... | reverse complement strand
GATCACAAGGGCTCGCAATTTCTCGAGCCGCTCTTCGAATATTCGGGAGCGTGCGCGGGCTGCGGCGAAACGCCCTACATCAAGCTGCTCACCCAGCTTTTTGGCGACCGGCTGCTGATCGCCAACGCCACCGGCTGCACCTCCATCTACGGCGGCAACCTGCCGACCACGCCGTACACAACGAATCGCGACGGACGCGGTCCGGCCTGGTCCAATTCGTTGTTCGAAGACAACGCGGAATTCGGCTTCGGCATTCGTTTGGGAGTCGATAGTCACACGGCCGCCGCGCGCGCGCTGGTCGAGAGCCTCGCGGCACCGCTAGGCGACACTTTGGTGAAGGGCTTGCTTAGCGCCGACCAGACGAGTGAGTCCGGCATCGCCGCCCAGCGTGAGCGTGTCCAGGCGTTGCGTCAAAAGCTCGCCGCCATGGACGGGCCTGAGGCGCGGCGGCTGCAAGTCCTCGCCGATTATCTCGTCACGAAAAGTGTCTGGCTGCTGGGCGGCGACGGGTGGGCCTACGACATCGGTTACGGCGGCCTCGATCACGTGCTCGCGAGTGATCGCAACGTCAATGTGCTCGTGCTCGACACCGAAGTCTATTCCAACACCGGCGGCCAGCAATCCAAGGCGACGCCGCTCGGCGCGGTCGCAAAATTTGCCTCGGCGGGAAAGGCCACGGCGAAGAAAGATCTTGGACTGCTGGCGAACAGCTACGGTCATGTCTACGTTGCCCGCGTCGCCATGGGGGCAAGAATGCCGCAAACCGTGCAGGCCTTTCTCGAAGCCGAATCCTATACCGGCCCTTCGCTCATCATCGCCTACAGCCATTGCATCGCCCATGGTTACGACATGGCTCACGGCATGTCGCAGCAGAAACTCGCAGTGGATTCCGGCGTCTGGCCGCTCTACCGTTTCGATCCACGCCGCCTGGCCAAGGGCGAGCCGCCGCTCCATCTCGACTATGGTCCGCCGAAAGCGCGGGTCGCCGACTACATGCGCAACGAGGCTCGCTTCCGCGTGGTCGAGCGCACCGATCCCGCTCGCTTCAAAGGTTTTCTCAAGGAGGCGCAAGAGGCCGCGCAGAAGCGCTACGCGGTCTACGAGCAGCTCGCGGGCATCACCGTGCCCCAGGTTGGCGGAGCCCCGGAAGAAGACACCGGGCCGTCGAAACCAGCAAAGTAGGAGGAGCGCATGGATCTCAGCACAAATTATCTCGGCCTCAAGCTGCCACATCCGCTAGTTCCAGGCGCGTCACCGCTGAGCGATGATCTCGATACGGTCAAGCAGCTCGAGGACGGGGGCGCCAGCGCGATCGTGTTACGATCGCTTTTCGAGGAGCAGATCAACCGCGAGCAACAAGCGACTCATGATCACTGGGGCAGTCACGACAATGCCTTCGCCGAAGCCGTCACTTTCTTTCCGAGTTCCGACTCCTTTGTGCTCGGGCCGGACGAGTATCTCAATCACGTGCAGCGCGTGAAGCAAGCGGTGCGGATCCCGGTGATCGGATCGCTCAACGGCATGACTCCAGGCGGCTGGCTCTCCTACGCGCGCCTGATCGAGCAAGCCGGCGCGGATGCCTTAGAGCTCAACGTCTACCACGCTCCGACCGATTTTGAGACGAGCGGCGGCGAGGTCGAGCGCCAAATTGTCGACATGGTTCGCCAAGTGAAACAGGGATTGAAGATTCCGGTGGCTGTGAAACTCTCACCGTTCTTCACCGCTTTCGCCCACTTCGCGCGCCAGCTTGACGGCGTCGGTGCTGACGGGCTGGTGCTGTTCAACCGCTACTACGATCCCGATATCGACGTGCAGGAGTTGACCGTAGTGCGCACTCTGCAGCTTTCGGACTCATCCGAGCTGCGGTTGCGTTTGCGCGGCATAGCCGCGCTGGCGGGACGAATCAAGGCCTCACTCGCGGTTACCGGCGGCGTTCACACTGCTCTGGACGTCGTGAAAGCGACCATGGCGGGGGCGCACATTACGCAGATGGTGTCGGCGCTCCTTCTGAATGGCCCCGGCCACCTCAAGAAAGTTTGCGCCGATCTTGAAGCCTGGATGGAAGAAAACGAGTGGTCCTCACTCAACGAGATGCGCGGCAACATGAGCCAGGAGCGGATTCCCAACCCACAGATATACGAACGCGCCAACTACATAATGATGCTTCAGACCTGGGAACGGACCTAAGGTGCCTTACGAAGCGCACAATCGTTCGAGGTTCAAGAGTTCAAGGACAGAGATTCGGAGGAGCAGAATCAATCGGAAGCGGATCGATCGTTTTTCAGTCCGCCTGTTTTAAAAAAACGGACTCGCAGTGATTTACCGCGAGTCCGTTGGCCACTGGTGGCTCTGACCTTTCAGAGCCACACGTTGTTTATCGACTCTACCCTAGATAAAAGCGGAGATAAGGAACACCGATCAAAAGTATCGCCGCCAGGTAGATCGCTCCGAAGATCAATCCGAGCCGCCAGAAATCTTTCCGGCTTACATACCCGCTGCCGTAGTAAATGGGGCCAGGACCCGTCGCATACGGAGAGATGATGCCCATCAATCCGAGGGTGTAGCAGAACAGCAGCGAGATCAGCTTCACCGGCATCCCCGGCACCGCCATCGCTGCAGTCAAAAGCACTGGCAGCAATGCAGTCGTATGCGCGGTCAGGCTGGCAAACATATAATGCACGACGAAGTAGACCACCGTGAGGGCAATCACGATCGTCATGATCGAGTAACCGCTGAGCGCGCCGGCCGCGCCGGTCGCGAACCATTTGAGGAACCCAACTTTGTTGAGCCCGTCAGCCATCGTCACCAGAGTGGCGAACCAAACAAGCACGTTCCACGCCTGCTTGTGCGCGAGCACGTCGTCCCATTCAACGATGCGTGTCATGACCATCAACGAAAGCACCAGCAACGCAACGGTGGTAGCGTTAATAAAGTCGCCGCCGAAGATCCACAGACCCAGGGCGAGCAACGCGAGCAACGCCATCGAAATTTCTTTGAAGCTGAGCCGGCCCATCTTTTTCAGTTCTTCTCCCGCCCAAACCGGCACATCGGGACTGCTCTTGAGCTCGGGCGGATAGATGACGTAAACGATCAGCGGCAATAAGATAAACAGCAGGATGCCTACCGGCATGATCCCCATGAACCATTCGGTCCAGCTGATGTCGATCTTGGCCGTGGTCTTCACCAGTGACAGCGCCAAGAGGTTGGGGGCCAAACCGGTCAAAAACATGGCGCTGGTCAGGCATGTCGTCGCGAACGCGGTCCACATAAGATAAGACCCGATCTTACGCGCCGTCGGACCAGGCTCTGAGCCGTAGAGTGGCGGAATATTTTTGATCACGGGAAAGATAGTTCCGCCGCTGCGGGCGGTGTTGGACGGAGTGAAAGGCGCCAGCACGAGATCCGCCAGGGCGACTGCGTATCCCAATCCAAGAGTTTTCTTGCCCAGCCATTTGACGAGGTTCAAGGCGACCCGCCGACCCAGGCCGGTCTTCTCGTAGCCCAAGGCAAACATAAAAGCGACGAAGATTAACCAGACTGTGCCGTCCTGAAATCCTGAGAGCGCCCACTTAATGGCATCAGCGGGCTTCGGGGCAACCAAAAGTGAAACCGTGGCAGCGGTCACACCGATCAGTCCCACCGCCGCAGCCGGAATCGGTTCAAGGATCAAAGCGATGATTACTGCGACGAAGAGCGCGAAGTAATACCAAGCATTGGGTTTGAGACCTTCGGGAATCGGTAGCAGTAGCAGCACCGCTCCCACCGCTAGCGGTACTAACGCCTTCCAGTAATCGCTCAGCGGGTGCGTTTCTTTCTCCGGTCGAGTCAGAGACCCAACTCCAAGATGTTCTATCTTTGCCGTCATTGTCTTGCTCATAAAATCCTCCCTGTTCGGTCTTGCCTAGTCATAACGCAACCGCTATGCCGCCGCCGATGCTGGGAATTTCGTGCTTTTTTTAATAGTCGAAGCGGTTTTATTCGCACTGCTGCAAAAGTCGCCGCGAAGGTTTACCAACTTTCGGAATACGCTGGGACCGACCGGACAGAGTCGCGAAGACTAACTTGGAAATGAATTCAGCATCGAGTTACGCCGAAGAAAATCCGTTAAAGATATGATCTGAAGTCTTTTAAGAAATAGAAGTCAGCACGACTGACAAGTGGACTCAGCCGAAGTCAATCTGACTACGATGCTACTTCCCATCCGGCCGCAGCCATTTTTCGTCCGAGAAATGCGATCTGTGTGGAGAGCGGCAGATTTTTTGGACAGACTTCAGACGATACCTGGATATCGTGCGCCGAGAACAAACTGCCCCTCGAACATCCGCGTGACCCACCACATGGCGTCCTTGCTGATGAGGATGGTCGACACGAAAACCATGTGGCCCCACATGAACAGGCCGAGGAAGAGGCCGCTCGCGCTCTGCACAACATCGAGCCGCGCCGGCCAACGGCTTTTCCGCGTTTTTTGGTCCAATCCAATTCCAGCGACGACATCGACTGTTTTACTCATACTCGGATCCTTGATGTGCGAGAGACAGATTTTCTCTTGCGCCCAACATTACATTGAGTGAGCTCTAACGGCAAATTCGTGCCGGATTTTTCACCAAATTTTCCCAGCGTGAGGTAGTAAAGTGTAAATGGTTTTTCGCGCATCTGAGGAATTTGGCCGACTTTTTCGCAGTCGTAAAAACAAAACGGTGAGAAATCGGAAGGATAACAAAGAATCCTCCATCTTTCATTGGCACACTCCCTGTCATACTTGGCACCAATTATGCTCCTACGGATAGTAGAAGAGAAGGTCATGGAATCGCTTGCAGATTATCTTGTTGTGAAAGTTCTTACTATCGTCGTTCTCCTCATAGTTTGGCGTAGTGTACTAGCGTATTTCAAATTCCGCGGCGTAAGGGTGGTCACTTGTCCAGAAACAGCAAAGCCGGCCGCTGTTGCGGTAAATGCGAAACATGCCGCAATAAGGGGAGTCATCGGCAAACTGAATTTTAAGCTGGAGAGCTGCTCGCGCTGGCCCGAACGTCAGGGTTGCGAGCAAGAGTGTTTGGCACAAATCGAGGCTGCCCCGGAAGATTGTTTGGTGCGCAGTATCTTGACCAAATGGTATCGGGGAAAATCATGCGTTTATTGCGGGAAGCCTCTGGAACAAATCGACTGGGCAAAGCACAAACCGGCTCTAATGGGCCCCGATCACCTAACGTTGGAGTGGAACGACATCCGAGCGGAAGTCCTTCCTGAAGTACTTGCCGCTTATTTGCCCGTTTGTTGGAATTGTCACATCGCTGAGACTTTCCGTCACCGATATCCACTCCTGGTTGTAGATCGGCCTTGGAAGCCCGGAAAATCTCGTCTGAGCAGCTAAATTCGTCCAGGGCCTCGAAAGCGTCTTTTCTAAGGAGGGCGGCCATGAATAAGGAAACTTTAACTGTAACGGATAATCGGACAGGCAGAAATTATGAGTTTCCCATTCAAAACGGGACGATTCGGTCCACAGATCTCCGCCAGATCAAAGTCTCTGAAGATGATTTTGGCTTGATGGGCTATGACCCGGCGTTTATGAATACGGCGTCCTGTCAAAGTAAGATTACCTTTGTTGATGGAGAAAAAGGAATCTTGCGGTATCGAGGTTATCCTATCGAAGAGTTGGCGGAGAAGAGTACTTATCTCGAGACTGCCTACCTGATTCTTTACGGTGAGCTTCCCACTGCAGCAGAGCTGAAACAGTGGGTACATAATATTACTTTTCACACCATCATTCATGAGAACATTAAGAAGTTCATTGACGGCTTCCACTATGATGCTCATCCGATGGGAATGTTGGTGAGCACCGCTGCTGCCCTTTCAACCTTCTACCCCGAGGCCAAGAGCATCTTTGATCCTGAGTCACAGCGAAAGCAGACCTATCGGCTCATTGGCAAGATGCCCACTCTAGCAGCCTTTGTTTACCGTCACAGCCGTGGGATGCCCTATGCCTATCCAGACAACGACTTGAGCTACACCGGAAACTTTCTGAATTTGCTCTTCAAGATGACCGAAGTGAAATATAAACCCGACCCAATCCTCGAGCATGCCCTGGACGTTCTTTTCATTCTTCATGCTGACCATGAGCAGAACTGCGGTACCAACGCTATGCGGAGCGTGGGAAGCTCTCACGTGGATTGCTATTCCGCGGTTGCGGCTGCGGCCGCAGCTCTTTACGGCCCTCTGCACGGCGGAGCGAACGAAGAGGTGCTCAGGATGCTCAGGGAGATTGGTTCGAAAAATAAGGTTCCCGAATTCATCAAGAAAGTTGAGTCCGGTGAGGGTCTGCTCATGGGTTTTGGCCACAGGGTGTACAAAAACTATGATCCTAGGGCGAAGATCATCAAACAGGTGGCTGACCAGGTCTTTGAGGTTACGGGAAGAAATCCGTTACTTGATATCGCCCTGGAACTTGAGAGGATTGCCCTGCAGGATGACTATTTCATCAAGCGCAAGCTCTACCCGAATGTCGATTTTTATTCCGGTATTATTTACGAGGCGATGGGATTTCCGGTGGAGATGTTTCCGGTGCTTTTTGCCATCCCGCGTACCTCAGGGTGGATCGCTCAGTGGCAGGAAATGCTTACTGACCCCGAGCAAAAGATCGCCCGGCCACGGCAGATCTATTTGGGGCCCGAGAAACGAGTTTATGCAGCGATGGAACAGAGGGGTAGGGCATAACCTGGCAGACTGGGAAAACGAAAGAAACGAGCCCCTCCGGTTAACCAGTATGGGACAAAGTCCGGCTCTCTTGCTCCGACTATTTTAGCATGCGCAAACTTGCTAGGTCGCATGTGGCGACCTAGTAACTCTTCACTCGATTGCTCCTAAACACTTTTCAAAAATACCCCAGTGCCGTCCTGCAACCACTGTTCTGGTGCTTACGCACTGCCTCCCTTATTCTATGGGGTTTCGACGCCTCCTTGTGAGGCAAGTAGGACACCAAAATCTAAACGAAATAACGATTAACAAACGGAGGAGCGATTCGTGATAACAACTGAGGTAAGGGAGAGGAGGCTTTAAGATGAGGACACTTAACATTGTTGTTTATGCTGTTGCGCTGGTTCTTGCCGTGGCCGCTTATCTTAAGGGTGAAAATCGCCATATATTGGGGATCACCGAGGCGATTAAAACGCTTTTGCCGGTCCTGCCTACGCTGGTAGGTGCTTATTTGATCGCAGGTTATGTTCGTGTCCTGCTACCCGAGAGCGTAATACGAGAGTGGCTCGGAGAAGAGTCGGGGCTCAAAGGGGTATTAGTTGGCTATTTAGCAGGGACTCTTACCTTCGGAGGCCCCTTCATCAGTTTTCCCATCGCAGCATCGCTCTACCATGCGGGTGGGAATGTTAGTACCGTCACGACGTACCTAACCTCATGGGCCCTTTGGGGTGGCGGAATCATTTTTTACGAGTTCTCGATCTTGGGCCCTAGACTCTTCACCATCAGAATAGTTGCCAGCATCCTTTTCCCTCTGGTGGCTGGAGTTATTGCCGCTTTTTTGGCCAAAATCGTCTAAGATCTGAAAGGGGCGTAAAGTACAAGACCGGCTCTTGCAATGTCGGTCGGACCTGACGACGTGAGCAATTAGGTATCAACCTCACAAAGGCACGGGTATTGCTCCGGTGTTTCTTTGGGAAAGCGTTCTGCGGTACTATGTGGTTGGGAATTACTTACCACTCTCATCACGCCGACTGGTAAAAAGCGCGTGGAGATCCGAACAGGAGGTTGCCATGAAAAATGTTATCGCGGCTTCAGTCATGTCTTTAACACTGGGGCTTGTTTCACTGATGGCTCAGGAGAAAAAAGACATGCCGATGAAAGAGGGCATGCCCATGAAAGGCGAAGGAATGCAGGGTGGCGGTATGATGATGGGCAAGATGAAAGAGATGCAGGGAACAATGAGCGAGATGCGCAAGGGAATGGGCGGCATGATGAAGGGCCAAAGCATGATGAAGAGTGAAGACACCAAAGGCATGGGAACGATGATGGGTAATATGTCCGGGATGATGGGTGACATGGGGCAGATGATGAGTAGTGGCAAAATGTCTCCGGAGGAGATGGGTCAAATGTCAAAGATGATGGGTGATATGTCCGGCATGATGAAACAGATGTCGGAGCGAATGAAAAAGGGAACGGGAAAGACCCAATAAGCCATCATAGTAAAAGATTAGAGGAGGACATGATGAAACAAATGACAATGGCTCTAATTCTCTGTAGCTGGTCGCATGCTATGGCGCAAACTCAAGAGCAGGATCACAAACACGAACAACACGAGGAAGTGAAGCAGGCCCCGCCAAAATAAGGGAGTGACTATGGGGGACGAGATGAAAGAGAAAATGAACAAAAAGATGAAGGATATGAAATGTTGTCCAAAAGAGGCTCAGAAAGAACCTAAAAGCTAAATACCTTGTTCCGCCCTGGAGCGCATCGGAAGAGCAGGAAGGTTGCTTACAGCCGGAAGGGCGGTATGGGAATCATGAGTGCCACGACGACGGCTGTGCTCTTATACATATTGGGGGTTAGTGCCGTAACAATATCCTGTACTAAGAACGCGGAACAGGAGACGGCTCATCGAGTCACCGGAGAGCATACGCCACCCAATTGGAAATTCACTTTGCCTCCGGGTGATGCGGTCGAAGGGAAAAAACTCTTCGTAGAATTGGAATGTTATAAATGCCACGAAGTTAAGGGAGAGTCTTTCCCCGTCGTCGGAGAGGGCGACAAAGGTATCGGCCCAGAACTTTCTCAAATGGCAGATACGCATCCTCCCGAATTCTTTGCAGAGTCTATAGTCAACCCCAATGCGGTGATCGATCCACAAGACAAAGAAATGGGATTTCTCGGGGCCGACGAGAAGTCAAGAATGCCAACGTATGGTGATGTGCTAACGGTCAAGCAACTTGCTGATTTGGCTACTTATCTAAATTCTTTGAAAAAAGACAAACATTCCGGTCATCGCTAGCGCGGCAAAAGGCAAGAAGCAGCTTTAAGAAAGAGCAGAAGAGCTGCGTCAAAGAAGGACTCGTAACCATGTTCGCAGAGATGTCGACTCGACTCATATACCCACGCCAGCGCAACTCGGCGGGGGATTAGTACGCATCCTCAAATATATGGCCGATAGAGCGTCGCGAGCAAGATCGCGGCTGAAGACCAGGCTCCATCCGTCTGTGTTTATTTCTGCCGATCTTACACGACACACCGACGAGCCTCCAGGACATTGCAAGTCCTTTTTTGCTTCCCGTGCGAGGAGTATTCGTCCAGAAATTAACTCGACCCTGCAGTCGGAGTTAAAACGCCGACTCGTCGATTCGGATATCCGCGACAACGTCTCGGAAATTCGTTTTGCGTCCAGCCGGTTCGGTTTCGCCCGCAAAATTTCACCGATCTTACGCGAACCGGTGCCAACTGAGCAAGGCGAGGCGACATATTCCTCCGGCGGTCTATTGCAGATTCCCTCTGGCCTAAGCATCTGATAAGCGTTCGGCTGAAGGTTCCCGGCTATGGCCAAGACTGAAGCGATGTGGGGTCGCGCAGAAACTCTCGATCCCTACGGTGCGGGCGCTCGGAGTGGTCTCGCTGCTCAACGATTTCTCCAGCGAGGTTGCTGTGCGCACATTGCCGCTGTTTCTTGCCAACGTTTTGGGCGTGCGCATCGGCATCATCGGCCTGATCGAAGGCATCGCGGAGAGCACGGCGACCCTGCTCAAACTGGTTTCGGGTTATCTTTCGGATCGGTTCCAGAAGAAAAAGGCGCTGGCGTTGTGGGGATATGGGTTTTCCAACCTGACCAAGCCGCTGCTATACTTCGCCTCTTCGTGGGGACTTGTGCTTGCGGTGCGGTTCCTGGACCGAGTCGGCAAGGGCGTCCGGTCGGCGCCGCGCGACGCTTTGATCGCCGATCTAACACCGCCGGAGATGCGCGGGCGCGCCTTCGGTTTCAACAAAGCGATGGACAAGACCGGCGGTTTTCTTGGTCTGATCGTAGCCGCGGCGGTCCTATACCTAACCAAGCAGGACACCCTCGCCTTAACGCGGCAGAGCTACGAATGGCTGGTGCTGCTCGCCGTCGTGCCCGGTCTGGCAGCGGTCGGTATTGTGGCCTGGTGCGTGGAAGAATCTCCCAAAGCTTCCAAGACTAAGGGATCAGTCGCCTTGGCTTGGTCCGAGATGGACAGCCGATTCAAAGCGTTCATCGCTGTTCTGACACTATTCACCCTCGGCAACTCAAGCGATGCTTTTCTCATGCTCCGCGCCCAGACTGTCGGCTTCTCGACTATCGAAATATTTCTGGTCGTCGCAGCCTTCAGTCTCGTGGTCGCCATGACCTCGACCAAAGGGGGAGTGCTCTCGGATACCTTCGGCAGGCGTGGCTTGATCATCGCGGGTTGGCTGATCTACGCGCTCATTTATGCCGGCTTTGCCTTCGCTTCGGAGCGCTGGCACATCTGGACTCTCTACGCCGGCTATGGCCTTTACTACGGCGCGTTTCTCGGCGCGTCTAGCGCCCTGGTCGCAGACCTGGTTCCCGAGCGCCTGCGCGGCACCGCCTATGGAATCTTTAACGCCGCCTTGGGCGTGGCGGCATTGCCTGCGAGCGTGATCGCCGGAGTGCTTTGGGACTGGTACGGACCGGCCGCGCCGTTTCTGTTCGGCTCTGTGCTTGCGGTCATGGCGACAGTTGGTTTGCTAATGATTCCGCTCCGCCGTTGATGCTGCGATTGTCGGATTGCTTTTTCCCTTTCACATTGACAATTTCAATGCGGCATGCACGGTAGGTACCGCTCTGCAGCTTGTCGTCGTAAAGAAATGATCGTTCTCCGTCCAGGTCGTCCACCCTCGTTGATGTCGTGCATTGCTTTGTAGCCCTGCATGCGTTAGCAAGTCAGATAGGTATTTTCGCATGTCGGCTCACGCTACAAATGACCGGAAACACCGCCCGCTAAGCCGGTCGGCTGCATACCATCTTTTGTTGCTGACTTTTCTTTGGGCTTTCCTTGGCACCATCGATGGGCCGGCCGTGAACTTTGGCATCACCGCCGGTTCAGTGGTTTACAAAACGCCCAAAGTCTTAAACTGGGAGCATGACATCCAACCTGGGCCAGTCTGGTTCAGAGCGTTTCAGGAAGAGCCTCCGCCGGTTCACGCATCTTTGCTCTTGTTCGACTTCAAACAAAACCTCCGTCGCTGGCCCAATGTAGCCGGCGATATTAGCCGCTCGCCTCCTTTTCTTCACGCGATTTAAGACTCTATCGATTAAATTCCTAGAATTTGAATCGTTCGACCACCGCATTCCGTGCCTTTGATTATCTGGCACTGATTCCGGAGCTCGATCGGGCGAGTGTTACGAAGCCGCGGCATCCCCGCGTCGTACTTCACTTGTGGAGCTACTTTATGCGACGAGTGATCATTTATAGTCTCCTGCTGGTTGGCGGCATGGGGCTATCCCAGTTCCCCTTTGTCCAATTGTTCAGTGCGGCAATTGCCACGCTCACGATGATTTTCCTTGCCTACATCATGATCGAAGTGGGCATGGAGTTCGATATCGATAAGTCACGCCTGAGCTCGTACGCAGTTGACTACGGTATCGCCATGGGCGCGGCGGCAATACCGTGGCTCTGCGCGGCGCTTTATTTCTGGTGGTTCTTTAGCCTGGGCTTCAAAGAGTCGTTGCTGGTCGGACGGTTTGCCTCGCCGACTTCGGCGGGCATCTTGTTCACCATGCTCGCCGCCGCAGGGCTGGCCGCGACCTGGATCTATAAAAGGGCCCGCGTGCTCGCGATCTTCGACGATCTCGACACGGTGCTGCTGATGATACCACTGAAGATGATGCTTATCGGCTTTGAGCCCAAGCTGCTCATCCTGGTTTTCGCTGTGTTTTTATTACTGGCGGCCGCCTACTTCTGCATCCACTGGTTGCCGGTGCCGACGAGCAACGGCTGGATCGCGGCCTACGCGACTTTGGTCTGGGCCGTCACGTACGCATTCGACTACGCGACCGACCTGCACGTGGAAGTTTTGGTGCCGGCGTTCGCTCTCGGTTGCGTGATCAAGTCCGATCATCTGCATGGCTCGGCGGAGTACGCCGTCACGGGCACGAAGCCCAGCGCTCAGGAACCAGCCAGCCAAGCCATTCTCGACTGGGCCATCAAAGGGGGGTTCATGCTGCTTGCGGGCATGGCTATGCCGCCGATTCAATTGGGCGGGATGGCAATAGCCGCAGTCGCTTTCCACGTGGTGCTGCTCACCATCGTGAGTAACTTCGGGAAGTGTTTGCCCATGGCTGCTTACAAAACCGAAGCGACCTTGCGTGAACGCTTGGCGCTCAGCATCGGCATGTTCCCCCGGGGCGAGGTCGGCATCGGCGTTCTTCTGGTTTCGCTCGAAATCTTTCGCCAGCGGAACATACTCGATTCACCCGCTGTACAACAAAGCATGACGATCGGCGCGCTCAGCTTGGCGCTTAACCTGGCGCTGACCGGAGTCTTCATCATGGCGGTGATCCGCTTGCTGCGAAGCAAAAACGCCGTGCCATAAAAACAAGTTGATCGGGGTCAGCGGCGAAACCCGGGGGATTTCGGCATTCGCCGCCGTGCTCCTTGGTACTTCAAAGTGGCTCCCTAGCGCCGTCGCCAGGCCATCCACGCTGGGAAGCCGGCCTCATCGCGCAAGGTCAGAACCTCGTTCCCCTTGCGAATTTCACTGGCGATAAGCGCCGGCTTTCCACCGAACGTAACCCGCGAGCCTTTTACTTCGACTTTATCCTTCACTTCGATCTTGATGTCCTGATTTTCGAGATACCAGCTTGGCCCCAAATGTACGGAGATCGTTTCCTTGTCGGTCTTCACGTTGATGTGAACACCTCCGCTCATCCCTTTGATCGGAGTGATTCGATCGATCTCTGTAACTTCGCCGGTAATCGTCTCCAGCGCCTTGGAATCGTAGATCCGGTTATACTGGCTGCCAGGTCCCCATCCACCGCTCCCACGCCACATCATGCCGCTTGGCTGCGCAAACGACAATCCCGCAAACGCAAAAACGCCTGCCATCGCGATTGCCAATAAGAAACTCATCCTTTTCATCTGTTTTCACCTCCTCTCTTCCTTTGGTTTGCTCTTTCATCGAATGAATCCAGCAACCCCTATGCCAGCTGACAGAAATAAAATACCGAATGATTACGCGAGGCGAATCGTCAGAAATGCCAAAAGAAATGTGTGGGCCTATCAAGATCAAGAAAGCATCGGGCTTAGACGTGACCTGTCGGACCGGCCAGCTTGCGAAACCACTCGGGCACCGTGAACTCGTCCGTGCGATACTGGCTCCGATAGGTTTTGATGTCGAGGATCGGCGTCCCGTCGAAGAAATCCAACCCGTGCACGATGATCCTGCTTTCCATCACGCCGCAACACGCGCACTAGTGTCAGCCCGATGGGATTCGGTCGGGTCGGCGAATCGAGGGCGAAGACGCCGAGCTCAGGCAAGTTGTCGAGACTGAATCCGCGCCGGAGCAAAGCTCGGGGTTTTACTTTCAACGGCCCAATCTGCTCAGGGCGCAAACGATCGAAATACGCCAACACAAACAAATGCGAATAGCCTTCGATGCCATCAAGGCCTTCGGCAAACTCGGGCAAGATTTTCAACTCGCCTTCCTGGTCGCCCTTCTCCTTCACGTCATCATCGCCGGCCTTTGTATGAACGACACCGATCGGCTGGAATCGAATTTCCATGGATCTCCCCTTTCCTCGGATTCACTTGTCCGCCGTAGCTTGCTCTTTGTTGTTGCTGTTCCGTCGAGACTCGACGCCGCGGGCCATTCAGGTGGGCACTCCCAGGCGAGGCAGCACCCAGCGCATGAGCACGATATAGGCCGCGAAAAACGCAATGAACCAAAGCCAGTCAGGCATAAATTTTTTCTCCTTTTGATCAATGAACGGTAATCCGACCATCAGTCATGTAATAAACCCGATCGAAGCCCTCGATCATTCTCTCGTCATGGGTGACCACGATAACGGCCGCCTGTTGCGTGCGTCCGAGATGCCGGAGCAAATCCATCACGGCTTTGCCCCGCTCGGTATCGAGTGCAGCGGTTGGCTCGTCCGCCAAAATCACCGCCGGATCGTTAATGACCGCGCGTGCCACCGCAACTCTCTGCTGTTCTCCACCCGACAGTGTGGCGGGATAGATGCCGGCGCGATGGCCGAGATCGAGACGCTTTAGGAGTTCGCTTGCGCGCGTCATCGCCTGGCTATTTGAAATGCCGTTGAGCGTGAGCACGAGGGCAATGTTTTCCACTGTCGTCAAAAACGGAATGAGATTGTAGGCCTGAAAGATGATCCCCATGCGCTGGCGCCGCAGTTTTCGGTCGTCGGTCAGCACGCGTGCGCCGTCGAAAACCACTTCGTTGCCGATCGCGATCTGCCCGGTGGTCGGCGGATCGATCAGGGAGAGAGCTCGCAAGAGCGTCGTCTTGCCTGATCCGCTCGGCCCCATAAGCGCGACAATCTCGCCCGCTTCAATAGACAAATCGGCGTCCTTGAGCGCCATGATCCGGCTGTCTCCTTGGCCGAAAATCTTGGTAACGTTTTGTGCCGCCACAGCAGGCATTATGCCCCTCCTCCCATCGCCGTCGTCGGGTCGATAGCGAGAGCGCGGCGTATGCCGACCAAGCTCGCCAGCACACAAATGATCATAACAATGCCGAGCAGGACGTACTGATCGAAGGCCAAGACTGCGACACGGCGCGGAAAGTAGTCGTACGTGAGATTGATGAGCAGCGCGCCGAATACATAGCCCAGTAGCCCAAGACTAAGCGACTCCTGCATGATCAAAGAGCCAATCTTTAGATTCGGCGCACCGATAATCTTTAGGGTCGCTATGTCGCGCGTCTTCTCAATCGTCATCGTGTAAATGATCAGCGCGATGATCACTGTCGACACAACGAGCAGGATGATGCGAAAAAGCATGATTTGCTGGCGCGCCCGCTCAATGACGTTTTTCGCCAGAACGTTTTCTTGCTCCGCCGTGGTCATCGCCCGGTAATGGTTCCAGCGCTCGATTCGTCGGGCGACTTCATCGGCATTAGCCCAAGGCTCGAGCCGCACGAGTACGGCGTTGGCCAAATTAGTGTTCTGCACTATCGAAAACAGCGATGCGGTCGGAACACTGTTTAGCATCGGGTTCGCCTGCAAGTCGGCCGCAAGCCGAGCCCGCTCGTTGCGCACCGCTTCGTTGGCCTTGAGAAACTGCAGTTCCTGGGCGTCCTGCAGCGATACATATGCCGTCGAATCGCCGGAACTCGAAACGATGCCCTCAGTTAAGCCGACCACGGTGAAGGTCAATCTTCCCAGCGGCAGACGCGCGCCGACGGGAATTCCCGCCTTGCGGTCCAACACCATCTCATAACGGTGCATTGTCAGAGGACGGCCCGCCGCCACCGCTGACGGCGCTCCTAGATTTCCTGGCCGGTAACCAATCAACTGTACTCGGAGCGACTTGTTTTCATAGTCGAGCTGAACAGTCTGAAATGCGATCGCATTGGCCTCGCGCACCCCCGGCACAGCGCGTATCACGCGATAGAGATCATCGGGCACCCTTGAGGTCTCGGCGAACGGACCGTTGGTGTCTTTCTGGACCACCCACAGATCAGCGCCCGGGGCGCGCACGATGCTGAGGGCGTCCTCCACCATGCCCCGATAAATTCCGCCCATCGCCATGACTGTGGCGAGCAGCAAACCAAGCCCGAGAGCGGTTAAAAGGAATCGGCCGAAACGGTATCTTACGTCTCGAATCGCGAGGTTCATGAGTTTATTTGTTCGCGATCGCGAGAGCCGGCGAATGTGACTGGGCGATGACACGCCGCCCCTCGTTCTTGCGATCCGCCAATTTGCCGGGAGCGACCACTACGTGATCGCCGACAGAAAGTCCTTGCAGTACTTCAACCCAGCCAGCGGGATCGACTGCGCCGAGCCGCGCTTGCCGGAAGCGCAGACGTCCATCGACAACCGTCCACGCCCCTGCCCCGTTCGGCGACTGCACGGTTGCTGAAGAAGACAGCGCGATTACTTTTCGCGGCGCGGGACGGATTAAGGCCTCTGCTTGCTGCCCGAGGCGCAAACGGTCCGGTGCTGCATCGAGACTTACGTCCACGGTGAGCTGCTCGGTGACGCGATCGCTTTCGCGCCGGATGCGCGCAACCTTGCCAGGCAACGTCCGCTCGGGCATCGAGCGCAACGTGATCTCGGCGGCGTTACCTATCTCGAGGGAACCTGCTTCACGCTCGTCGACGTAGACGGTAACCCAGATGGTGCGCGGATCGGCAAGTTTGAGAATCGGCGTCCCCGGATTGATCGCGGTGCCGGATTCGACCTCTCGGCTCACCACATAACCGTCGATTGGGCTGGCAATTAAGGTATCGGCTTTTCTCGCTTGAACTGAAGCCAGAGCAGCCGCGGTCGCGGCAATGTCCTGCGGAACGATGCTCACTGCGACTTGCTGAACGGCGACTTCCTTGGCGGCTGCCTCGCGCAGCGCTTCGGCGCTTTTCAACTCAGCATCTGCCAATTGAGCGGCATTAGCCCGTTCCTCGAGATCCATCTTGGAGACGAGCTCGGCGGCGGCGAGCTTGTCCCATCGCGCCGCATTGGCAGAAGCGAGCGAACGGTTTGCACGCGCTTTGGCAACGATCGCTTCGGCCGCTGATAGCCCCGCTTGCGCTCGCAGCATAGCTGCCTTTTGCCCGTGCACTCCGAGCTTGGCTCGTTCCAAATTAGCTGCAGCTCGTTCAACCTCTGCCCGCGATTCGGAATCTTCCATTTGAACCAGGACCTGGCCCGTTCGCACAATGTCGCCTTGATCGACCTGCATCTTGCTGATTCGTCCGGCGATCTTGGCGGCGACTTGGACGATGACTTTCGCTTCCACCGTTCCCACCGCGTGTATGGCCGGACTGAACTCACGGGTGCTTACTTGAACCGTACTCACGGTCGCGGGACGGAGCCAAAGCCACAGAACGGCTGCGCAGAGCGCCAGCGCGACAGCGGCCAGCGAGACTCGACGCCAACCCACATTCAGGTACGATTGCACGATGTTTTTCTCCTTTTTTGCGAGATCAGTGCGCGCGTATTTTATATGGCGTGCGGCACGCCTGGGTCTCTTAGAGCGTAGGAACGAGCAACCGACATGCCACCGATATTTCTCTTTTCTATCGGAATCCCGTAACGAATAATTATTAAGAGTGCGAAAACAGCGGACGTCGATTTGCAGTTGTGAGAAGGAACTTAGGCGGCCACTCAAAAAAGATCCGCTATTGGCGCTGGGGCAGGCCGCTAGGAGCGGCCGGAAGGCGTCCCAAGAGGGCAAGGCGAAGCAGGTGTCTGCTGATGAAAAACCTCGGGCTCTATTTTGATGACACTCTTGATCGAGTTGGAGACGAAACAATTCTCTTTAGCTTTTTCCAAGATTCGCGGCATACGCGTCAGATCGTTCACCGATGCGAGAACGATTCGGGGCTTTACGACGATTTCTGTAATCTGAAACCCGCCTCCCTGAACCTTTTCTAATTTTCCCTTTGCCGTCGAAGACACGCTCACCAGCGCGATTTTGGAAAACTCCGCGATGGCGAGCAAGGTGAGCGTATAGCAGGTGTTCAGCGAGGCGACGAAGAGATGCTCCGGCGACCAATTGTCCTCCTTGCCTTTAAATTCCGGCGGTGCGCCGGCGCCGATCACCGGCAATTTGCCGGCGCCGAGTCTAAGATCCTTTTCACCTTTCCAGTCGATTTCCGTTTCGTAGTAATAGACAGCGACTTCAGCCATTTTTTTGTCCTTTAACAAGTGAGCGCTTCTATGAGAACACTCCTGTCAGTGATTATTTTCGCGACCGATGAACTCGCGCAAGATATCCGTGTAGGTAATCATGCCGACCACTTTATCGTGGTCGTCCACTACCGGTAATCCGCCGACGTGCCAACGCAACATCATCTCGGCCGCCTCTTTCAACGCAGTCTCAGGCTTCACGCTGACGGGATCGAATACGGCCGCTTGCTGCACCGCGATCGACCAAAGCTGAGTTGCGGCGTCTTCTTTGTCGACAAAGGCGAGCGATGGACGAATCAGCCGCACATCACGGTCGGTCAATATCCCGATCAGCTTTCCGTTCCCATCGATCACCGGCAGATGGCGAAAGTGGCCGTGTTCCATTTTCCAAATCGCGTCTTTAAGTCCATCCTCAGGCTTAACCGTCACAGGATTCCTGCTCATTCGTTCTTTCACTTTCACGGCTTTTCGATCTTTCCGTGACTGCGGCGCCGCGCCGGTCGGAAACGGCATGTGTTTGAGATATTCTACCTCCAAACTTTCATATTCGACCAAATGGACTCGCCCGCTTATGAGGATATCCTCAACTTCTTTCGACGCTGATAATCCTGGTTCCAACCAGAAGGTGTTGACGTCTTTGCTAACTGCTTCGCGCGCCAGTTCATCATAGTCGATTCCCTCATTTGGATAGACTTGTACGACGTCCAATTTCCCAGGTACGTCGCGCAGGTGGGTATAACAATGGAGGCCGAGCAGACTCTCGCGCCCCGGAAACACCGGAATGATCTCGAGCCCCATCCCCAAGAGTCTTTCAATCGAAATGAAACTAGGGCTATTGGGATCGCTGCTCGCACCAACGACCGCAATTTTCCGGCAGTTTTCAAGTATCGCCTTTCGTTGCCGGCGAAACAGATATACCCTTCGCGCCAGGTCTCCGGCCCAATAGTGATCGATCTGTTCTTGTCTTAGTTCAGCTACCGAGGTTTCCTTTTCCATGGTGGACATTGAGTTGCTCCTCTTTTCATCGAACTCGGCTCCGAGAATCTTCCCGCAACTCGG
>Ga0075428_100002826_pt1 | contig 18902 bp, 18 predicted proteins | sample RhiMetdeltSRZDD2_FD_75291 | JGI IMG/M metagenome (GOLD analysis project Ga0075428, IMG submission 75291) | Populus rhizosphere microbial communities from Tennessee, USA - Rhizosphere MetaG P. deltoides SRZDD2 | ecosystem: Host-associated > Plants > Roots > Rhizosphere > Soil | place: USA... | reverse complement strand
GCCAGCGTTCACGACATCATCGCCGTCCTCGTTCCGCGATGAAGCCGGTCGGCGCCCTTCAATGAATCGACGGCGCCATCGGAACATCAACAGAAAAACGACGAGGATTAGGAGCGAGGTCAGCGTGTAGACCTCGGCTATCGTGGCATAGGCCCATAGCGTGCGCGAGAAGGCCAGCAAAACGCCCGAAATCAGACACGAAGCCACCAAACTGACCAGGCTTCGAGGCGCCCCTTCCTTTAGAGGTTGCGCCGAAGCGCCGGTCTTTTTTGATTTCTTGCGACCTGCTTTTCTTTGAACTCTGGCGATGAAGCGCGGGACGTGCGAAGTCAGCATGGCCTCAAACACGACCAGACAGACGACCGACGAAGCAAGGGCCGCGAAAACTGCCGATGCGAAGTTGACCCTGACCGCCACATTGCCTATAGGAACCAGCGTAGCCAGGTGGGCGAGCGCAACATAAAGCGGGAAGCCGGGCGGGTGTGCTACGCCAAGCGAGCTTGCGGCTACGGTCAATTCGCCGCTGTCTACGAACGCGACAGTAGGGGCGAGAGTACGCCCATACACCAGAAGAGAAGCGACAAATACAAGCAGTGCCCATGCGACACGAGTCCGGAATAGGAAGGCTCGGTTGAATACGACTGATGTGTCATTCATCACCTCGTACTCGCTTTCTTGTACCCGGTAAACCGGACGTTAACCACTACGCGGGTCAGATAACGCCCTACTTTAATGGTGTCGTCGGCCGACGTGTATGCGGGAAACCAATACCGATCGTAATTCTGGAAATACGTCTCGAATTTCGGAGTTCGACGCGCGCTCGGTTGGGGCAGCGCGTAACCGGAGACTTTGACAACGCAAAGGTCTTGTTCATCAATCCAGACTCGCCCATTTAGATACCGATCATCGCTCTTGTCGGGGTCAGGCAATTTTATCTTTGGCTTAACGTCGAAAACCAGGGTATCGAGCTCGTCGATGCGCTCCCGGCCGACGTAATTCAGCTCATATTGATTTAGGGTTTCGGGGCTAACAATAAATTGGTAAACGCGGGTTAAGTTATTGGCTGTTTGAGTTCCGATCGGAACATCAGCCGGCAGAGTCGAAGTATTCTCGAGCACTCTTTCCTGACGATTGCCGTGGCGGTCGAATGAAATGTGAGAGAACCGGTAGTACTTTCCGGTAATCGTGTCGGCCTGGCTGACAGTTTCGATCGTGAGCTCAGCGTAACAACTGTAGTCTTGTAGCGCTGCCAGCAGTGCTTTACCGCGCTCTGCTGCGGCCAAAAGTATTTCAGAAGGGGAGGGTCTTTGACAGGCCCGCAATACTGGTGGCGGCCAGGCGGCCGCCGCGATTAACAGGGATGCGACGATCGTCCGAGCAATGTCGAGCATCATGCATCAAGGTTTCTTTGGCTTTTTGGGGTCGGGCTTGGCCTGAGGATCAGGCGGCTTCGTGGCCGGTGTTCCTGCTTTCGATTTCTCGGCTGCCTTGACATCATCTTCGGTCGCCGTCTCGCCTTCGTCAGCTATTCGAATTCTGCCGCCGAACTTCTTATAGTTTGTAAACCGCACCACCATCTTCATGTGGACCGGTCCCCGCTTGAACTCAAGCACGTCATCAACATAAATGTAGGTAGGGAACCAGTATTTGCCGTCGATGTTTTCTCGATAGCTTTCAAACCGCGGAAACTTCTGCTCGCCAACTTCAGGAACCGCCTGACCTTGCGCTTTGACTATCTGCAAGTCTTCATCGTCGACCCAGATCCGTCCCTGGAAGTAGCGCTCGCCTTTTACTATTTTCTTTGGTTTTACGTCGAAGACGTAAGTATTCAGCTCGTCAATCTTCTCCCTGCCGAAGTAGTCAATCTGATACTTCGGAAGGTCCTCGGTTGCAAGTGCAAATGGCTGAACACCGGCCAGATCCTGCATATCCTCGGTTGTGATTTGAAGCGCGACCAGGGTTGACGGCGGGAAAAAGGTTATCCTCTCAATGCGGTTGCTCCGGTCGTCGAAGACTATGTCGGAGACTCTCTTAAACCGCCCGGTCACCGAGCCTGCCTCTCCGATCGTCTTAAGATCGAAGTCCTGGGTGAACGTGTAGTTGTTCCTGGCGATCCTGTTTTCCGTCTCCGCGGCTGCAAATCGACGTATGACTTCATCAATCCCAGGCTCAACCTTTTGCGCAGGCTTGGTCTGTTGAGCGAAAGCAGATGAGTACGCGACTATTAGAGTCAAGCCAATAAGTATTATTCTTAACTTCATCCTTACATCTCCCATTGTTATTGAATGAATTCTACTGTTCACGGGTCAGTTTTAACAAGCTAAGGCACCGAACTTGGATGATTCGTGTAGCGCCCGCGTTCGCCCAGCAGCTTCATGAATAGCGGTAGCGTAAGATATGATTCCAGCGGGGAAGCGAACCGTGGCACAGACAATGGAATACCCCGCATCGTCGAGGGAACATTACCTTCGACTCAGACGATTAACTGAGACTGGCTATGAAACTCTTAATCTGCACAGATGGGTCGGCTCAGGCTGAGAACGCTGTCCGTTTTGGCGGAATCATCGCCGAGAAGGGTCAAGCCGAGACCACCATTCTAGGAATAACAGAGAAGCCTGGCGAAGAGGACGCGGCCTTCGACTCGCTGCGGCGCGCTCAACAGCTCCTCAAGGAGCGTGGCGTTAGCGCTGAAGTGATCACCAAAACTGGCGAGCCTATCGAAGAAATCGTAAAGCGTACCGAAGAGACTGGCTACGATCTGGTGGTGATTGGCGCTGTGAGGAAGGGGTCCCGAGGGCCGTTCCTCATGTCGGCAAAGGCGTACAAGATAATAAAATCGGTTGCGCCTCCGGTGCTCGCGGTCATCGGTAATCGCGAGACCATGAAACGAATACTGGTTTGCAGCGGTGGAGAGAAATATATCGACCGCGCCGTCGAGTTCTCGGGCGCCCTGGCGAAGGCGGCAGGCGCATCAATCACGCTTTTCCACGTAATGGCGGAACCTCCCGCCGTCTACACCGATCTAATCAGGATGGAAGAGGATGTCAATCTGTTGCTTCACTCGAGCTCGGGGCTGGGACAAAATCTCCGGCGGGAAAAAGAATCGCTTGAAATGATGGGTGTCTCGACCGAAGTTCGATTGCGCCACGGGCTGGTGATCAGCGAGGTGTTCAAGGAGATTCGTCGCGGTGACTACGATCTGGTGGTAACGGGTTCGTCGCCCGAAGGTGGTAATTTACGAAGCTACATAATGGGTAACATAACGCGCGAGATCGTAAACCGCGCAGAGTGTCCGGTGCTGGTGGTTCGCGGCGGCGAAATGCCCGCGGGGATCAAAACCAGCCTGAAAGGATTCTTTACTCAAGCGTTCGGTCAATCAAAGCAAGAAAAATGATCGCGGCAGGTCCGTAGTCCGTAGTTCGTGGTCAGTAGTCCGTAGGCAGTTAACGGAAGTCGGTGCGATCGGCAGTCCCAGCTACGGACTACTAACTACGGGCTACTCCCGCGGATCCGGATGCGCAAGGATTGCCTTGGCCTGCGTCTCGCGATATTTCCTTATCTCCTCGCGGACTTCCGGACGCTTTATTCCCAGAATCGCGGCGGCGAATAAGGCGGCATTAACCGCGCCTGCGCGGCCAATCGCAAGGGTGGCGACCGGTATCCCAGCAGGCATTTGAACCATCGACAGCAACGAGTCCAGTCCCTTGAGCGACTTCGATTCCATTGGAACGCCGAGCACCGGCAGCAGCGTTTTTGCGGCGGCCACGCCCGCCAGATGGGCGGCGCCGCCAGCCGCCGCTACTATGACTTCGAGGCCTCGACCTTCCGCGGATTCGACGTATTCGAAGAGCTGATCGGGGGTGCGATGAGCGGATAAAACGCGGACTTCGAATGGTACTCCAAGAGTCTCGAGAGTCTGCGCGGCGTTAGACATCGTGTCCCAGTCCGACTTTGAACCCATTATCAAACCGACCAAAGGCGTCATATTCTCCTCACTTTTTAATGTCGTTCTTAAAGATAAGAGGTGGGATTATAGCGTGAGGAAGGGGTTATTTGCTATTTTCTATTTGTTGTTTTCTATTTGCTATTTGTTTGACGTTTCGTGATCGACTGAATTACTTCTTGTAGAAATAGAAAATAGAAAAGGTTCGACTGGAGACAGCATGTCTATCACCAAGAAGGATGTTGAACGGATTGCCGAGCTCAGCAGGCTCGAGCTGACGCCGCAGGAAACTGATCTGTTTACCGAGCAACTCAGCTCGATCATCGGTCATATCGAAAAGCTGAATGAGCTCGACACCGGTGAGGTGCCACCGATGTCTCATTGTGGGCAGGTGGGCGACGATATGAAGTATGCGTTGCGGGACGATCAGTTGCGGCCGGGGATCGGTCAGAAGGCTGCCGTTGAGAACGCTCCCGATTCCGAAGCGGGCTATTTTAGAGTACCGAGGGTGATTAGTAGTCAGTAATAGTCCGTAGTCCGTGGTCCGTAGTTTCTGGTTTCTGGTTTGTGGGTTCTGGTTCTGTACGCTAATGAAAACTAGAAACCAGAAACTAGAAACCAGAAACTAGGAACCAGGAACCAGAAACCAGAAACCACGGACCACGGACTACGGACTACGGACTACGGACTGACACATTGGATTTAAGAGCACTAACAATCAACTCTCTTCAAAAGCGCTTATCGTCAGGCGAACTCAAGGCCGTCGATATATGTCGCGCTGCTCTTGACCGTATCGAAAAGCTCTCGGACCTAAACGCGTTTATCACAGTCACTAATGACGCAGCTCTGTCTCGAGCTGAGGAAATCGATCGCCTGGTGAGCCAGGGCGAAGTGCTCCCGCCTCTTGCTGGAGCAGTGATCGCAGTCAAAGACAATATGGTCACCCGCGATGTTCGCACTACCGCGGGTTCGCGGATTCTTTTCAACTATAAGCCACCCTACACTGCGACTGCCGTCGAGCGGTTGCAGGCCGCCGGCGCGTTGATCATCGGAAAGACCAACCTCGATGAGTTCGCGATGGGATCGTCAACTGAAAACTCCGCGTTCGGACCTGTTAGGAATCCGTGGGACCCGGCTCGTGTGCCCGGAGGATCATCCGGAGGATCGGCAGTCGCGGTCGCCGCGGGCATGGCAATGGGGGCGCTTGGCTCAGACACGGGCGGCTCTGTGCGTCAACCCGCAAGTCTCTCAGGCGTGATCGGGCTGAAGCCGACATACGGGCGAGTGCCCCGCTACGGGCTAATAGCCTTTGGCTCATCGCTCGATCAGATTGGACCGTTCGCAAACTGTGTGGAAGATGCAGCTCGCATTCTCGGAGTTATCGCAGGGCGTGATCCGCGGGATTCTACTTCGAGCGACGCAGCAGTCGACGATTATGTCTCGGTCATTGGCGAAGACATTCGGGGCTTGCGAGTGGGGGTTCCCCGCGAGTACTACGGAGCAGGGTTGGACCCGGAAGTGAGAGAGAAGGTCGAGGCCGCCATCAGCAAACTAGAACAGTTGGGCGCCGAGATCATCGAAATCCGCCTGCCGCATACCGAGTACGCGGTGCCGGTCTACTATTTGATCGCCACTGCAGAAGCGAGCTCAAACCTGGCGAGGTATGACGGCGTGCGGTATGGATTTCGCGCCGAAGGAGCTGCGACTCTAAAGGAGATGTACAGTCAAACGCGCGATCAGGGATTTGGCGCCGAAGTCAAACGGCGAATAATGCTCGGCACGTACGCGTTGTCGGCTGGGTACTACGATCAGTATTACGGCAAAGCCCAGAGAGTTCGTTCGTTGATTGAGCGCGACTTTCGCGATGCGTTTACGCGCTGCGACGTCCTCGCGACGCCCACCGCACCTACCCCAGCGTTCACTATTGGCGAGAAGGCTAATGATCCGCTCGAGATGTACTTATCAGACATCTATACGATCACTGCGAACCTGACGGGTGCCCCGGCGCTAAGCCTTCCGTGCGGGTTATCGTCGCGCAATTTGCCGATCGGAATACAACTGATCGGCAAGCAATTCGATGAGGGCCTATTGCTACGGGTCGCGCGCAATCTGGAAAAGACACTCGGGCTCAATCTAAGGCCACCGATCTGAATCTATCACAGCCCAACCGTAACCTTTCCTTGTTTCGACAGTTATACCGTTAGACAACGATGGCTCAGGGGGATCTCAGATCGAAGGCGTCCGCGGATGCCGGTGCTGAGCGGCTTCTTATCGAGGCCGCGCAGAAGGATCCTGCCCGTTTTGCCGAGCTTTATGAGCGCAATTTTGCGCGAGTGTACGCATTCGTAGCGCGGCGGGTTCACGACCGTAATGAAGCGGAGGATGTGACCTCCGAGGTCTTTCACCACGCGCTTACCGCTCTCCCGAGATTCAAGTGGCGTGGCGCGCCTTTCGCAGCGTGGCTGTTCAAGATCGCTTCAAACGCGATCATCGATCGATCCAAACGCGCGGCGAAGGAACAACAAACGACCATCCCCGAACCGTCGACCGACGTCACCCCTCAGGAGATCGCTGATGAGATGGAGCGGCGTGCACGGCTATTCGAGCTGGTCGACGGGCTTCCCGCTGATCAGCGGCGGGTCGTCAATATGCGATTTGCTGAGGAGAAGAGTATCCGTGAAATCGCCGATGAGTTGGGGCGCAGCGAAGGTGCGGTGAAGCAGCTACAGTTCCGAGCGCTTCAAAACTTGCGCACTCACCTGAGTGCCGAGCCGGGTTTTGCAAATGGCTAACGCGAGTTTGATTGAGCAACTTAATGACGCGGTCGAGGCGATCATCGCCGGTCGCGATGCGCCGCTAACGGGCGCCGACGCGGGCGTTGCCGCGCTGGCTCGCGTTGCGGCCGAGTTGCGTGATCTTCCTCGCCTTGATTTCAAAACGCGGTTAAGAGCCGAGCTGGAGAAGAGCGTGTCAAACACTAAGATGGCAGTCAACCCAATCCGTGAAGGCTTTCATACGATCACTCCGTATCTTATCGTTCAAGGAGCGGCGGACTTAGTAGACTTCGTTAAGCGGGCGTTTGGCGCTGAGGAACTCTATCGCGGCACAGGAAGCGGCGGAGGGATCCACGCGGAAGTCAGGATTGAAGATTCGATGGTGATGATCGGTGGGGGCACCGCTTTGCAGCGGCCGCCGATGCCCACCGGGATCCACCTTTACGTAAAAGACACAGACGCAGTGTACGAGCGTGCGCTCCAAGCGGGCGCTGTTTCTCTGTATGCGCCAGTGGATCAGTTTTACGGAGATCGGGAGGCGGGCGTGAAGGATCTCTCAGGCAATCATTGGTACATTGCAACTCACCAAGCGACCCAACACAAGCCGGAGGGTCTTCGGACTGTCACTCCGTTTCTGCACCCTCGTGGTGCGCCTCAAATGATTGACTTTCTGGAGCGCGCCTTTGGTGCGGAGGAGGAATCGCGAACGCAAACTCCTGACGGCGTGATCCATCATGCGACGGTTATGATCGGCGACTCGATGATTGAAATGGGCGAAGCGCGCGGCGAGTGGCAGCCGATGGCGACTACCTTCTACGTGTATGTAGATGATGTAGACGCTTTATATCGACGCGCGGTTGCGGCCGGGGCGACGTCGCAAAGCGAGCCCGCCGACCAGCCGTATGGAGATCGCGTGGCCGGCGTGACGGATCCGTTCGACAATGTCTGGTACATCGCCACGCACATAGGAGACGCAACGTCGAACCCTTAGTTCTTAGTGAACGATTACAACGTTTCATGTAAAAGGCCGAACTACAAACAATTGAAGCCACAGGAGACTAATTATGACGACCAAAGTAAACTACATTCCGAAGGGTTTTCACACGGCGACGCCGTATCTGATAGCGAAGGATGCGGCCGCAGCCATTGAATTCTACAAGAAGGCTTTTGGTGCATCCGAATTCGAGCGAATTACTGATGAAACCGGAGCCGTAAGGCACGGCGAATTCCAGATCGGCGATTCACGGTTTATGATCACTGACGAGCATCCGGATTACCCGGCCTGGCTGAGCCCGCTCTCTCGCGGCGGATCACCCGTGCATATTTATCTCTACGTCGAAGATGTCGACGCGGCGTTCAAGCAGGCAATATCTTGCGGGGCGACAGAATTGATGCCTGTTAAGGACCAGTTCTACGGCGACCGCAGCGGCGGCGTAACAGACCCCTTCGGTCACGTTTGGTATATTGCCACGCATATCGAAGAAGTTTCGGAGGAGGAGATCAAAAGGCGGGCGGCTGAAGCCAATCATTGAGCTAGCGATCGCAAAGCGGTTCTCGGGCGTGATGGATGTTGTAATTCAATCTGAAAGAGAGGACCAGTTATGACAAGCAAACCGGCGCGAATACCACAGCCCGCAATTACTCCGTACCTCACGGTCAAAGGCGGCGCCGAGGCTATCGAGTTTTATAAGAAGGCGTTCGATGCTGAGGAGACGATGCGCCTGCAGGAACCCGGCGGAAAGATTGGACATGCCGAACTGATTATCAACGGCGCTCCGATCATGCTCTCAGATGAATATCCTGAGCACGATGCGCTTGGTCCCGACTCTCGGGGAGGCTCGACTGTTGGAATCCATCTTTATGTCGAAGACGTCGACGAGGTGTTTGCGCGAGCGGTTGCTGAAGGTGCGAAGGCTGTTCGGCCGGTAAAGGACGAGTTTTATGGCGACCGCTCGGGCAAACTGGTCGATCCGTTTGGCCATGTCTGGTACGTCTCGACACGCAAGCAAGATTTGTCCTCTAAGGAAGTCACACAGCGTTATGAGGAGTTGATGAAACAATAGGTCAACCGAGTTTGACACCTTATTTGGAGTGCGCCGCCGTTTCCAGCATTCAACCACCTTCGCATGCGTGGCGGCGCTTTGGTAGTGTTGTTCATTGCTCACGAAACCTCTAGAGCGCTGCTGTTAGCGGAGGACAACGCTCCGCATTTGATACGTCATTTGACTGCGCCGTCCTCTCCCTGTAAGCAATACGAAAGCGCCGCCACGCATGCGAGTGTTGCTGAATGCGAGAAAGGTCGGCGCACTCCAAATGAGCTGTCGATTTCGGGTGACCGAGGTTGAAGTTCAAGGACCATGCGGCTGAAGCCGGTGGAGTCTGGAGATAAGCCGGGTTGGCTGTGGCAATCTCTGAGCGGCTCTACTAAGCCCCGCCCGCCGTGCTACTCTACCTGTTCTAAACTATGGCGCTGCAGCGCTCCGCGAAAGGATAAACGAAATGCTTAAAGCAGGAGACCCGTTTCCGAATTTCTCTCTCCCAAATCAGGATGGCAAGACTGTAAAACTCGGCGATTTCGCCGGTAAGTGGCTTGTCGTTTATTTCTACCCAAAGGACGACACCCCGGGCTGCACGATCCAGGGCAAGTCCTTCACTGCAACAAAAGCCGACTTTGATGAAGCCGGCATTGACGTTGTCGGGGTTAGCCAGGATGACGTAGATTCACATAAGAGCTTTTGTAATAAGTTTGGTTTTACGATCGATTTGATCGCCGACACGGATGCCGAGCTGCTAAAGGCTTGCGGAGTCGGGCAATCAGAGTACAAAGGCACGATGTATTGGGACAGGACGTCATTTGTGGTTGATCCCGATGGAGTAGTTCGGAAAGTCTACGAGAAGGTGAATCCACAGGGACACGAGACGGTGCTACTCGAGGACATAGAGCAGTTAAAGGGCGAATGAATCACGAATGACTCACTATCTTGAAACCAGAGAGGGGCGCCGAGTAGTATTATTGACGGAAGCCAGGGCAGAGGCGAGTTTGTAAGCGCAAAAGCAGAGTGTTTCGAAGTTCAATACTCTTAACCTTCAAGGCATATTTGTTTTGAGCGCATGAATTGTCAGCGTGTGTCGGTCTAGACACACAGGACGATGTCCGCGCCGCCGCTCCGGAAGTTCCCGTTCAGTGGATCACACTAGTTGCGAAAGGGAATCTTCAAAAACGAGCTTTCGCAAAAAACGTTCCTCTTTAAAGAGGAGATACTTTAAGGTACGGAGGAGTCTAAATGAGATACAGAGTAGTGATTCTTGCAGCAGTCGTGGTTTTGGCAGCCGTAACCATGGCTTTGGCCGCCAACGTGGATGGCAAATGGGTTGCGCAGGTTGCCGGTCAGGGCGGTCAGACTCGTGAAGTAACCTTCACCTTCAAAGCTGAGGGAGAGAAACTCACCGGCACGGTTTCGGGCCGGCAGGGAGACACCCCGATCTCGGATGGGAAGATCAAAGGCGATGACATATCGTTCACCCAGTCGTTCGAGGCGCAGGGAAACACGATCAAAGTGATCTACACCGGAAAGGTATCTGGAGATGAGATCAAGATGACCCGCAAACGCGACGGTTCTGACCAACCGGCGTCCGAGTTTACAGCAAAGCGAGTAAAGTAGCCCATAGTCTATCGGAGTGAATAAGAGTATGGAGTTCAGGCTGGCCTTGGGTTACGCCCAGGCCACAGCCTAAACTCCATGCTCCGTGTTTTTTGCGTCGATTTGGTGCTTTTTCAGGCAGCTTCGGAGACTTTGTTGAAGTGCTGCCGACCCAAAGCATCTTGGTGCGGTCATCGGTTTTCTGGCAGTGCTGCATACCTGGGGACAAGACCCTCCATCAATCCAGAATAGGAATTTCCTTGCCCTCCTTCTTCAGCTTCCTTAGTGCCGCGGTCGTTTTTCCCGTCTTGCATTGAAAGTGTGGCTTGTCAGTGATGCTGTTGAAGTCTCCTCCCCATTCCAGCCCCAAGGTCTTCCCAATCTTCCCTGCCTTATCATAGCGTGAAGATTCAGTAACGAACTTGGTTCCATCAAAGATGCCAATATCCCAAGCAACCCCAAAATTGTGATTGCTGAACCCACCTTTGGCATTGGTCACGATATGACCGGGTTTGGTTCTCCCAATCGCAAACAGCGCATCTTGCTCTTTGAAGGTCCGTGAGCCGTCAATGATCTTTGCGTTGATGCCCGCATCCCTAACCGCCTGCAGGAATGCCCGTGCTTTCTCCTGTGCTTTCGGAACAAGGGTATTGATGTTCTTTTCGCTTCGAGCGTCAAACTGCGGCATAGTCATTTCCTCCAATCATATTGCTGATCTAATTTCAGAGTTCCTCGATTACTGACTTTTCCTCATTGCTGAAACGGCAACGATCCTGGAACGCGGAATGGACGCCCGTGATACAAGCGGCCCTACCGTCTGCGGTACTCGTACCAGTCTACGGAGCTCGGTTTGCTGTCGAGCGACTTGTGTCTGACGCCGACCTTCAGGACCTCCTGGTCGGTGCGGCGCACTCGGCGCATGAAGATTTCATCGACGTAGCCGCCGGTCGAGACCTTCGCGAGGAGCCACCTCGTGCCTTTGTCCGTGATGTAGCGCGCCGAGACCGGCGGCCGCTGATATAGGCCGCCGCTCGATTGCCTCACAAACACTTTGACGCCCAGCCGGGTCACGGAGCCAGCGGTGTCACCGCATTCCGCGAAATAGATTTCGATCTGCTCGGGATCACCGCCAGGCTTGAGATTGACCCAGCGGGCGACGTCTGCCGACGAGCATTGCGCGCGCGCGGGCCCGCTGAGGATGAAGGTCGCGAGTACGGCTCCAACGATGACAACGATCGCACGATGAGCGGGGAGGGGATGGGAACGCGCATACTTGTGGCACCTCTCCGAAAATCTCGAACCCAATCCGGGCTCAGCAGAGATTCCAACCGGCGCGTGGAAATGCTCTCTGGCATAGGCCGAAATGTCTTTGTACTTCTCAATAACTAAAGCCATATCATCTCCTTTTGGCTAAATAGACAGTTAGTCGCATTGCGGCGGCGTTCTCGCTCTGGCTTAAATCACGCCGCTCAAAATCTTCTTTTCGCGAGAACTTGCGGTAATCCAAAACATTTGCGATCACTGCTTTACATCAGTACATGACGCGACAGCTCGCCCGAGCAATGCAGAAACATTGAAACCAAATCCAAACCTTCTTTCCATCTCATGAGAAATCAAGAAGCTAGGTGATGTTCGGATCCAACATCGCTTAACGACGGGAAAAACCCCACGGTCAGGACCTGGGATTGAATGCAAGATAAGACAGAGGATTGTATCTGAAACGCTCAGGCGCAGACCTTGGGGTAACCCGGCGCACTTTGGCTTTGGTCTAGCGGCGTTCCTCTGGACGCATTTCGATCCTCATTTCATAGGGTTCATGGTGATCGGCGTCATCGTTGCTGCAAATGTGACAATTGCCCCAAGCAAACTCAAACGCGCAATTGAACTTTGGTATTCGATCTGTTGCCAGGGCAGTGGCTACGGGGACCGAAGTTTTCTCAACATCTCGACGGCTCCGGTGTTGCCCGGATCGAGCTTCAACGACTTCTCATAATTCTCAATCGCCTGCACTTTGTCCCCGTTTTTCATATAGGCTTCACCAAGGCTGTCATAGACGTTTGACGATTCCGGGTACGCCTCGACATTTAACTGAAGAACGCGGATCGCTTCTTTGTATTTTCCCTGATTGATGAAGTTGTATCCGAGGATGTTCAGAAGCCTCTCCTGAAAGTCATAAGCCTGAGGCTGGTTTTTCTTCAGCTCATAATACTGTCTAACCGCGGCATCGAGACCTTCGGTTGCGATCGCTCTGTAAAGCGCTCTGTCAATCGGCGCTTTAATAACCACCGGCTCGGGCTTCAAGCCCAGCGCAATATCCAACGCCGCGTTGTTGATGACGCGAAGAGAAGCCCGGTCGTAGTTGCTCATCATTACAACCGCGATTCTCTTTTCGGGAACAAGAACCAGCAAGCTCACGAAGCCGGTGTCGCCACCGCTATGGTTTACGACGAAATGCCCTTTGTACTTTGTAAGGAACCAGCTTATCCCTATGTCCTGGAACTGCTCGCCCGCCGGCTTCCACATCAGGTCGTAAGTCGAGGCCTTCAAGATGCGTTTGCCGTCTAGCTCGCCTCGATTCAGATTAGCCATCGCCCAGCGGCTCATCTCCAGCACGTTCGAGTAGAGAGTCGAGCTGGGCGCGTGCATGCGGTTGTATGGGAACACCTTGCTTACTTCGACTTCATACGAAGGATTCTGAACGTGAGGGCTTGTCAGCAACGCCGGATCGGCCTGCTTAACCAGCAGGGTGCTGTTCTTCATTCCCAGCGGATCGAGGATGTTTCGCTTAACGTATTCTTCAAAGCTCATACCTGAGACTTTTGCAATCACGTCACCGAGGACTTCGAACGCCATATTGCTGTATTGCATTTTGACGCCGGGCTCGGCGATGAGCTTTCGGTCGTTAATGCTCCTGACGTAGCGTTCGAGGGCGCCGTCGTCATACTGAGGCTTGTTCCACTCGTAGTCCTGCACATCCGGCATACCGGATATATGACTGAGCATCTGCCTCACGGTTATTTGTTTGTACCGATCGTCGGCAAGCTTAAAGTAAGGAAGATACGTGACAACCGGCGCCTCCAGATCGATTTTGCCCTTTTCCCATAACTGCATTATGGAAGTAGCAACGAAGGGTTTTGTGATCGAAGCCATATGAAACAGCGCCGACGCCGACATTTGCTGCTTCGAGTTGAGGTTTTTGACACCGAACCCCGCCGAGTAAACGATGTTCTGATTTTCGACGACGGCGATGGCGAGTCCCGGCATACCGGCTTGCTGCATGACCTGTTTGATAACCGGCTCGAGTTGAGTTTTGAAACGATCCGGTGTGCCTTGAGCGTGGACGGAGTAGCTTGCACAAAGCACCAGGAGCATCGCGATTGGTCTTCGATTCTTCATTGGCTTATCGCTCCAGAGAGATATCCGCGGTTGAATGCGCGCTAACGGGCCGTTTATTCCGCCCCGAAAGACGGAGACAGCGGTGGTGGGCACTCGAGGGTGTGACAGGCCCTGGACCGGACCGCGTCCGCCTCGCGCGGTAGGATTACAAGAATCGCAGTTTTGCGCAAACCAGACGTAGTTGGATGTTTGTTAGGATCGCCGCGCGTTACTTCTTGAACGTGATTCAAACGCGGTTCGGAATTCCAACAAACATCCAACTCTTTCCTGGTTTATGATGTCCATCGAGGTAACAGCAATCAATGCCGGGTTTTTACTAATGGCGCCTCTCAGCTTATCGAAATGCGGACGTATGTTCGGTTACTCGCCCGATCCGGTCATGCCGCGACTCACAAGTATCTTTACCTCCACTCGTCGATTCTGGCGGCGGCCTTCGGGAGTGTTGTTGTCAGCCGCCGGCCGCAGCTGACCATAACCGAAAGGTGTGATCATCCGGCGAAGCGGGATGTCATGGTTTTCTTGAAGGTAGCGCACTACGGCGTCCGCTCTTTGCTGGCTCAATGCGCGGTTTCGCTGAGCGTTACCGGTAGCGTCGGCATGGCCGCTTATCTCGATTACGTATCCCTTGGTGGTCATTGCCTTCTGCGCAAGCTCGTCGAGCGCCCTACGGTCTTCCGGCGAAATCATGGCGCTGTTCACCTTGAAGTAAATATTCGCGGAATCCTGAACGTTGTAGTCATCAAGCGACGAGATTCGATCGTGTGCCCGTCCAGCTTCGGCCCTTGCCATCTTCGATACCTCGCCGACCTCGCTAACTTGTCCGGCAAGGCGTTCATTGGCCTCTTCGACCGGCGCCACTCTTTTCTCTACCAGCCTGGCGACCTTTAGATCCGAATTCTCGAATCGTACTTTATCGGCGACCAATTGGCCGTCCTGACTACCGACGCCTTCGACCTCGACCGGTAATCCGCGGAGCAGGCTTGTCACGTCGTAGTTCTTCCCCGTTCGGAGAAACCCACCCTTGGATTTGACGCTGGTCCGTTCGGTTAACAGTACAACCGTCTCTATGTCGTGATCATCGCGGATGCTGAACGTATCAGCTTCGCGTCGCACTATGGTTCCCTTTAGCTTCGCTTTCTGTCCCAGGGATATTTGGCGAGTCCCCGGTCGAAAAGTGGTATCGCGGTTTTGAGTCGACCGTTGATCCTGGGCCAGAACCGGCGCACCATTCGCCAGCCCGAGGAGAACAACGACGACAATCAGACGATACTTTGCCCATCCGTGAAAGCTCATCGAAACACCTCCCATTAGAATCTGAAATAAGCCGCAAAGGCTGCGTCCGCAAGTGAGGAAATAAATGTAGTTTGAAGACACTGGCCGCTTCCCACATGCCGGCGCCAGGCTCCTCAGTTCGCCAATCGAAACTCGCTGTCAGACCCGTCGGCCGTCCCAACGAGCTTGCTTGTGCGAAAACGAAATTGGCGTAGTTATATATTAGACACTGAGGATTGGTTGCGCCAGCGGACAGATGGGTTGTGCGTGGTCAAGATCAGTTGCTGAAATTCAGGCGGTCCATCTTCAAGTACAACCCCTTGCGCGATAGCCCCAAATCTTTTGCGGCGCGGGCGATGTTGCCCGACGATCGACGAAGTGCGTCTTGAATCATTCGACGTTCCAACTCTTCGACCGCTGCTCCGAGGGTCGTCGAGTCACTGCCAATCGCGGCGTGCTCCGACGATGATTCTTTGCCGAGAGTGGAGGGGACCGAGTCAATATCTCTGCTGGCGCGGACGATCTCGGAGGAGAGCGCGTCCGGTGTAACTATCGAGCCTGATTCACTGTAGGTTACAATCCGACGCATCTCATTACATAATTGTCTGACATTGCCCGGCCAGTCATAAACAACCATCAAATCGACCGTTTCCTCGGAGAGTCTGATGTCGCTCCGAGAAGCCTCTCTCTGATACTGATTCAGATAGTGATTTATCAATGCTGGAATCTCTTCTCGCCGCTGCCTCAAGGGAGGAACCTGAATTCTGATGACGTTGATCCGGTGAAACAGATCCTCTCGAAATCTCCCTTCGGCGACCGCGCGCTCGAGTTCTGAGTTTGTGGCCGCGATGACTCGCACGTCGACCCGCTGAGGCTGGCTCTCACCGATCGGATGAATTTCGCCTTCCTGCAAAAACCGTAAAAGTTTAGGCTGAAGCGTAAGCGGCAGATCACCGATCTCATCGAGAAAGAGCGTGCCGTGCTCGGCGGCGCGAATGATGCCCTCGCTATTGGCCACGGCTCCGGTAAACGCCCCCCGGCGAAATCCGAACAGCTGGCTTTCGATCATGTCGTGAGGCGCGGCGGAGCAGTTGAAGGGAAGAAAAAGTTTCATTCGCCGCGAACTGCCTGCATGAACCGCCCGGGCGATTAGCTCTTTTCCGGTGCCCGACTCTCCGGTTATCAGAACGGTGACATCTGACGAGCGAATCTTATAAATCTGTTCCAACACGCGGCTCATTGCGCGGCTCGCGCAGATGAAGCCGGGAAGCTCGACTTGCGCGAGCAACCTTGCCGGATCGAAGACCTGCGTGCGACGGTTCTTGCTTCTCAGCACCTGGGTCTCGAGCCCCTGTTCGACAATGTAAAGCAACGGCTTCATGTTGACGGTGCCGTTCAAGTATCGCGGCGCTGCCGGGGCGATGATCTGAAGCAGAAACGCAGAGTCCTGGTTGTCGCTCAGCCGGTATACAAAATTGCTTTTGTATTGGTCCGGCCCAAGCGTGCGCAGCGCGTTGATCGCTTGCGTCTGTTCTGCGTCACTCAAACCGGCTGAAGCTGCGATCCCGAGCTTTAAAGGACCTTTTGCCGATGAATCATCGCTGAGAATCTCTGCCACCATCGCTCCGCGACACAACGACTGCTCCTTAACTATCGAGACCAGCTCGTGCAACAAGAGGTCCCGCGAGGCGGCAGCCTGTACGAGACGCTGTGCGATAAAGCCGTCCACCGCTGAGGCCAGCCCCGACTCAAGCGGGAGGTGGCGATACGCGTCCGCGGCTTCCGCGACAGTGGTCTGAGGATTCACCGAAGTAGCGCGCTCGGCTGCCTTTGATTTGAGCTTTTCGAGATAGGACCTGGCATTACGCGCGTCGATGGCGGCGCGAAGGCGATCAAAGGCTGCGAGTGCGGACTGCACCTGGCTTATCGCCTGATCGATATTGCCCTGCCGCTCAAGCATCTCCGCAAGCAGAATCTGATTAACCGCGCAGGGATAAGGATTCCGTCGGAGCGTGTAGATTGAAGTGCTCTGGGCGAGTGATTGTATGGCCGCGGCGAGGTGGCCGTCGGCGGCCTCGATCTTCGCGACCATTCGCATCATCAGCCCCCACACCAGCAGGTTCGGCGTCTCTCGAAGAAACGACCGCACGTTTTCGACAAGCTCTCTTGCTTCGGGTAGACGATCGTTTTGAAGCAACGCCTCGGCGAGCCAGAGCCGCGCTTCGGGAAGGTCGTGCTGTTCACCGCGGCGGGTGGCAATGTCTACGGCGCGTTCGAGCGGCTCGATGGCCAGATCGAGCTGGCCCTTCATTAAGAAGCTCCGCCCAATCGTCATTTGTGTGCTGGCTTCGGCCCATTCCCCATTTTTTATCGATGAGAGAATCTCGAGCGATTTTTCCAACGCGCGATCCGACTCGTGCAGCCTTCCCATCAAAAGGTACAGCTGGGCGAGAGTGTCATACGCTCCTCCCTGGGCGGCAACGCTGTTTACCTTGCCCAGCGTATCGAGCGCGCGTTTGGCGAGCTCTTCGGCTCGGCTCCATTCGCCAAACCTGATAAGCTGCATCGCAAAGTTGTTCTGATTGATCGCAACAAACTTAGGATTATCGGCACGCTCGAAATCGGCGATACACTTCTCCCAAGAAGCTATTTCCTTATCTATTTCGCCAAGGTTGGAATAGACGACAGCCAGGTACCAGTGAGCCCGTCCCACAAGATCGGGTTCGTCGCGAGTGCCGATGATCGTCAGCGCCTGCTTTACCGAATGAAGCGCGTTACGAAAATCACCCTCTCGCGCATTTATGTACCCGATGTTTATGTACGACTCGGCTAGCTTGCCCCAGTTCCCGACCTGCCGGTAGTGCTCGAGGGCCGAGGTGTAGTGATCACGGGCAATTCTAAGCTCGGAGAATACGCTGTAAGCCCGACCCATCCCAAAGAAACATTCGCCGATTTGGACGTGATCGTCGATTGACCGTGCGAGTTGTAGCGCCTGGTTGAATAGCGCAATTGAGCGAGGGATGTCGTTGTTGAAGCAATAACCCCAACCCAGTCGGATGAGTACCTCCATCTGGGAGGCTTCGGATAAACGGCTGAATTCGGTGGGCTTTTCGTACTTTGCGACGGCCTCGTGTTGTTCCGGATTGAGGCCTCGCTTCTCCAGCGCTAAGCTGAGCAGACAGCGAATCCGGGCTTCCTCGTCGTTGGATCGAACGCCAAGCCGCAGGGCAGACCTGAAGTTATTAGCCGCCTCTTCGAAGCGGCTCTGATCGAGCGCGGTTTGTCCGGCGGCCACCACGTCATCTATGCGATGGCTGCCAGGGGCTTCTCTAGTTGCCATCGACGGACCCAGAATGCGATTTTAGCGCTCGCATTCAGCTTATCTTAAACAGTTGCCGGGGCCAAGAATCTGAAAATGAGTAAAGGGATCGTTCCCGCTCAAGTCTGAGCGATTCTATTGGGTGCCATTCTCAAAGTCAAGACACGGCTATTTTGGTGTCACGGCCATTTTGGATAGTGGGGCAGTTCGAGGCTACTTGGACTGCGCGCCACTAATTTGGACTGTGCCGCCCTTTTCCGCATTTGACAATTCTCGCATGCGTGGCGGCGCTTTCCCTTGTGCTCGTGTTCCAGTGGTGTCCCGCCACACTACAAAAGCGCCGCCACGCATGCAAAAGTCACTAAATGCGGAAAGGGGCGGCGCAGTCCAAATACGGTCTCTACATCCAACTTTGACCTGGCCTCCTTAACTAAGTCGTCAATCGAGGATATGATCACTGTCCGAATCGCAGAGGCGATGGGCCATGTCAGCCGAGTCCATGAGCATACTGACACCTGAAAGAATCTACGAAGAGGAGCTGCTTGATGCCGGCGAGG
>Ga0075428_100002824_pt1 | contig 18911 bp, 15 predicted proteins | sample RhiMetdeltSRZDD2_FD_75291 | JGI IMG/M metagenome (GOLD analysis project Ga0075428, IMG submission 75291) | Populus rhizosphere microbial communities from Tennessee, USA - Rhizosphere MetaG P. deltoides SRZDD2 | ecosystem: Host-associated > Plants > Roots > Rhizosphere > Soil | place: USA... | reverse complement strand
GTGCGCTCGCTCGACGACGAGAAGATCGAGAAGGAGATCGTGCCCGCGGCGCGGCGACGCATGGCCCTCGATCGCCAGCAGCTCCTGGCGACGATGGTCATGATGGGCGTCAATCGCCTCGTCGTCACGAAAGGGACGATCGAAGCGAGCGTGCTGTTCGAGCTCGACACGCGCGATGAAGTGAAGCGCAAGTTCCAGCAAAAGACGACGGCCGACTGGCGGCGCAAGCAAGAACAGTCGGGCGCCAGCTCGGGGCGAAGCGGAGGATGGTTCTTCCGTCCGCGCAACTCCTGGTTCTCGCGCGGCTCGTCGGAAGAAACGTCGAAGTTCAAAGTCAGCACGACGCGACAGGAGGACTCGACGGCGAAAGTCGATCTGCACGCGAAGTTAGGCGGAAAAGTGAACGTCGAGTTCCGCAGCGACTACTTCCCGATGGAGAAGATGGTCGACATCTTCCAGATCCAGCAAATCCGCGAGAAGACCCCCGCGAAAGGTCCAGTGGAGGCGCCCCAATGACCTCCACGGTCTTCCTCGTTTCGTCGTGGCTCGAGCCGCTGAGCATTTCGTTCAGCGATCCCATCCGCCTCGACCTTCCGCCGCTTCCCGGCCTGGGCCAGCAGTCGACGATCAACGCCAGCGCGCTGCGCACACTCGCCGCGCTCTACCTGCACGCGGAGCTCGAGCAGACGGGACTCATGGTCGTCACGGAGGCGCTGGCGCAGGCGCGTGATCGTCTGCAATTCCTCAGCATCGACGCCGCGCGCAAGCTCGATGAGCTCGCGCGCTCGCAACCCTCGTCATGGGATCGCGCGCGGCGCGGCGCGATCTTCGCGCGCCTGTTCGGGGTCGGCGAGGCGACGCGCGATGCGACGACGAATCACGCGTTTCTCCAATCCTTCACCTCGCTCTGCGTTGCGCTTCTGCGCTACGAACAGGACGACGCGGCCACGTCGCGCGATGCAACGCTGCGCTACTCCGCATCCGCGGTGCTCTACAACCTCGCGCCGCGCCACTCCGGCGCGGCGACACTCGCCGCGCAGCAGATCCATCGCCAACTGCAGCAGTCGATCGCGATTCTCAGCGATGCGTCGGTGCGTTCGCACTTCCAGTCGCAGACGATGTGGGACGTTCTCCGCAACATCCTCGGCGACGCGACGCCCGACCTCGGCCGCATCATCCGCCGCGCCGACAGCGGCGTGCGCATCTTCGACTGGATCGCATCGGTGATGAACATCCTCAACGCGCCGCCGCTCACGCGCCTCGTACCGCGCGGCGCGTCGGTGATGAACAGCGCGGCGCAGTGGCTGGAGGCGACCGGCGTGCAGGGGCTCGTGCCATGACCGCGGTCCCGCTCGCGCTCGAGCGGCCGCTCGCCGCTCCATTCGACACGCCGCCCTCGCCCGACGCGCTGCGTCCGTCGAGCGCGACGATGAGTCTCGTGCGCAGCCAGGTGCACGCACTGCTCGACTCGACACCCTCGTATCACGCGCTGCCGACGAACGAGCGCGAGTCGATCTCGACGAACGTGATGAAGATCGCCGGCTATGCCGCGGAGTGCATGCGCGAGATCTGCTGGCAATCGGAACAGCTCGGACAGATCCCGGTATCACGCGAGCGCCAACAGGTGCGCGCGCCGCTCGCGACCGCACAGCAGTCCGGATTCCAACCCCAAGCCGCAAACCAGATCGCGCGCGTGACGCAGGAGACGCTGCGCGCGATCGCGTTCCCGACCTTCGTCGCCGATCTGATCAAAGGAACGTTTCGCGCGATCACCGAAACGAACATCCATCAGATGGAAGCGTTCGGCGCGCTCGTGGCGAACGTGAGCGGCACGGTCGATTCGTTCATGAGCGCGAACATCTCCGACAACCAGGCCCGCGACTGGCTCGTGCAGCGTTATCACGACTACTTCGAGATCAAAGACAAGAAGATCGCCCTCCGCGCCGGCGCGGACGAGAAAGAGCCGCCGAACTTCCGCACCGATCTCAATCTCGATTTCGACGTGAGCCTCGACGAGAGCGCGGTCGAGGAAACGCTGGTGCCCGCGGCGCGGCGACGGCTCGCGGAGACGCGCCTGCAGATGCTCTCGACGATGGTGCTGATGGGCATGAACCGCATCGTCGTCACCGGCGGAAAGATCCGCGCGACGATGGGCTTCCACATCGACACCACCGATCGCTTTCGCGAAGAGAAGGCGTCGGAGCTCGACTTCCGCGTGCAGGCCGCGGCGGAATTCGGCTTCGCGGCGTGGAGCGCATCGGTGTCGTCGTCGCTCACGTACGTCAGCAGCACGCGCTCGACCAGCGATGCCGAGATCAACGTCGACACCGATCTCACCGGCGAAGTCGAGCTGCATTTCAAGAGCGATTACTTCCCGCTCAATCGATTCGCCAGCTCGGGACAGATCGGAAAGATCGCCGGCAACACCGCGGTGCCCGAGGCGAACGCACCGGAGCAACCGGGGCCGTTCGACAAAGCGCCGGAGGTTGGCGGGACCGTCGGCAAGTACACGTCGCCGCGCACGCGCCGCACCGAGCGCAAGGAATCGTCGCTGCGTCCGATCGGAACGCTCCCCGAGGTCAAGAAACCCGATCGGCCGACGCCGGTGGAGCCGGTGAAGAAACGGCCGGAGCAGGAAGAGAAGAAAGAAGAAGAGAAGAAGGAAGAGGAAGCGACCAAAGAAGAGCCGAAGAAGGAAGAAGAGAAGAGCGAACCGGAGACGAAAGCCGAATCGCTGGCGTGGCTGGGCGGTGGCCTCCTGCCGACTGCCAACCGCCAACTGCCAACCGGTTCCCGGAGGACCGCATGACCCCTGACCGATCGCTTCCCGGACCATTCGCCGCGCCATCCGCGGCGGCTGTCCCGTCGCCTGCCGTGAACGATCTCGTGCACACGCAGGTCGCGGCGCTGCTCGCGGCGAGTCCCGCGTTCTACGAGCTCCCTGCGCATCGCCGCGAGCAGATGCAGAACGATCTCGAGAAGATCGCTGCGTACACCGCCGCGCTCGTGCAGGACGAGTGGGCGTCGTCGAAACGCATCGGACAGGTGCCGATGCTCCGTCACGAAGCGCCGCCCGTTGAAGCGATGGTTGAGCCGCTCGCCGCGAAGAAATCGAATCAACCGGCCCAACCGAAGCAGCCGCCGCCGAAAGCGGCCGACGAATTCGACACGCGCGCGACCGGCGCCGTCGGCGGAATCACGAAGGAAGTGCTCAACGCCGTGTCGTTCCCCACCTTCGTTGCGGACCTCATCCAGGGCACCTTTCAGGCGATCGTGAATGCCTCCATTCAGCAGATGGAGGCGTACGGAAAGCTGCTTTCCAACGTCGCCAAGACCGTCGACCAGTTCATGTCCGACAACATCACCGACAACAACGCGCGCGACTATCTCGTCGAATCGCATCCCGCGCACTTCCAGATCGAGCGCGGCGAAGGCGGCGCGCGCGTGAAAGTGCGCGACGGCGCCGACGAGCTGGCCAAGCCCGACTTCAAATCGGAGTTCGGCCTCAACGAAGACCTCTCGCTCGACGACGAAGCGATCGAGAAGACGCTCGTGCCCGCGGCGCGGCGCCGTCTCGCGCTGAGCCGGCACTCGATGCTCTCGACGATGGTGCTCATGGGCATCAACCGCATCGTCGTCACCAGCGGGCGCATCTACGCGAAGATGGGCTTCCACATCGACGCGCGCGACACCGGCGCCGCGCAGTCCGCGAGCCAGTACGACTATCGCAAAGACTCGGCCGCGTTCGCGCACGGTTTCTTCGGCTTCGGCGGCGGCGGCGCGGCCACGCGCACGTCGGTCGCGTACGTGAGCTCGACGAAGAAAGACTCCTCCGACGAGATCAACCTCTCGACCGACCTCACCGGCGAGGTCGAAGTGAAGTTCAAGAGCGACTACTTCCCGATGGAGCGCTTCGCGCGCCCCGAAATGATCGCGCTCATCCAAGGCCACACCCCGAATCCGCAGGCCAATCCGGCGGTGAAGGGCGGGCCGGAAGGAAAGACGGGGAATTGAAAATTGAAAATTGAAAATTGAAATTTTTCCAATTTTCAAAGGAGTCAGAAGGCAAACGAATCGAGGCGGAGTGGTCGGCACTCGAGCATCTTTTTCAATTTTCAATTTTCAATTTTCAATTTCACAAAGGAGACCAGCCATGAACGAATTACCCGTCGTCGTCCTCGATCCCGGCCACGGAGGTCCGCAGGGCTCGCAGAACCGCGGCTCGTCGTGGAATCGCGCGCGCGGGCCGAACGGTCTCCTCGAAAAAGACGTCGCCTACGATCTCGCGCTGCGCGTGTCCGCGCGATTGCGCGACACCGCGCGCGTCGAGCTCACGCGCGATCAGAACGCGAACCCGAGTCTGAGCGAGCGCGCCGGCGTCGCGCGACGCAACAACGCCGCGGTGTTCCTCTCGCTGCATCTCAACGGCTCGCACGATCCGAGCGAAGACGCGACCGATGTCTACGTCGCGCCGGAAGCGCGGGGCCCGAGCCGCGCGTTCGCGGAATCGATCCGCCAGCGCGTCTCGCTCGTCACCGGCACGACGCGCGGAGGACTCGCCGCGCGCGACATCGGCACGCTCGTCACCTCACGACACGCGCCGCAAACCGCCGCCTGTCTTGCCGAGCTCGCGCATCTCACCAACGAGCGCCAGGCGCACTCGCTCGAAGACGAGAGCTATCGCGATTCGCTCGCCGATGCATTGAGCGACGCGATTCGCGAGCATCTCCGCACGGCGACGGCCGAAACACTCGGCATCGGCGATGGCGCGAAGGATGCGCAGATCGCAACCGAAGAGTGCTGGAAACGCGCCGTCGCATTGCGCAACAACGCGCCGAATCCGGACAGCCAGAATGCGAAAGCGGCGGCCGGCTTCAGTGGCACCGGTGTGAAGTTCCCCGCGAACCCTTACACGAGCCTCAGCAAAACAGACATCGAAGCCGTCGTGCGCGCGGCGAACGACACCACGACGGCCCCGGAGATCCTTCTCGCACTCTGGCAGATCGAAGGCGGCACCAATGCCCTGACCACCCCGGCGGTTGCACCCGGAGACACTCCGGCCATCGCGAAGACGCAATTCCGCAGCAAGGTGTTCTATTACGATCTCGGCCTCGGCCGCTTCACCGCCAGGATTCGCGTCAATGGAGAACCTGTATTCGATAAGACCGCGACGGCGCAGGAGCACGACAAAGTCTTCCTGAGTCACATCCAGGAGCTGGTCGATGCGAAAGATCTCAGCCAGGACATCAGCGGCGACATCAACGGCGAGCTCTCCGTCACGGCCGGCCGCGACATGCGACACATTACGCCGAGTCTTCGCTTCTATTCGCTCGCGCTCGTTCTTCTCGACGCACGATGGCGCCATCTGCAGAGACGCAAGTTCCCGAACATTCTCAAGAAGGTCAGCGACGGCCTGAACTTTGTGCAGTGGCGCGTGGAGCACTTCGAGAAGTTCCTGCTCGAAGCCGACAAACGCGCCAAGGCCGCCGGCAAGTCGCTCGACGATTTCGTGCTGCATTCGCCCGTCGTCGAGCCACCACCGCCGCAGCCGCCTAACAAACCTGCTCCGAAGCCGGCGGCCGACGAGCTCAAACGGCCGCGCATCGATGCGATCCGCTTCCTGCATCTCGTCGAGTCCTACGCGCCGATCTTCAAAGACTCGATGGCAAAGATGCGCCCAGGATCGACGGCGACGACGAAAGCACTCGAGGACGAAGACGAAGCGGTCGCCGAACAACTCGCGCCAACGACGTTCACCCATCACAAGACCTTCGCGGCGCCGGCGACGAAGATCAAGCTCGGATTCGTGTTCGAAGACTTCGACACCTCGTCGCCCGCGCACTCACGAACGCGAACGATCCCTGCGGAAGTCACGACGAAAGCGGGGATCCTCGCGGAGCTCCCGGCATTCCTCGAGCAACAGATCGCGCCGGGCCACATCCTCGAGATCCCGCAGTCGTTGCTCCTCGATGCCGCGCCGTACTTCGACTTCAGCGGCGCGGATGCGAAGGTGCGGCTGCAGTCGGTGCTCTGCCATCCGTCCGATCCGAAAGATCCGGACAAGCTGCCCGGCAAAGGAAAGTTTCCGATCGCGGTGATCGTCCACGGCAATGCGTTTCCGGTCCGGAACATCTCGTTCAGCACGGCGGGACCGGTGCCGCAGCCCGACGGCACGCAGCGCAGCACCGCCACGTCGCTCACGATCACCACGATCCTCGAAAGCCATCGCGGCTTCTCGGAGAATGCGCCGGGCGCAACGACCGGATATCTGCAGGAAGAGCTCGCGAAGCACGGCTTCGTGTCGATGAGCATCGACGAGAACTGCTGCAATCACCTCGACCTGCGCATCCGCACGCGCGCGAAGCTGATCCTGGAGTATCTCGATGACCTGCGGGCGCGCATCAAGACCGAAGCGACGCTGAAGCGCTTCGACGGCCGCATCGACTTCGACCGCGTCGTGCTCATCGGCCACTCGCGCGGCGGCGACGCCGTCGTGGAGGCGGTCGATCTCAATCGCGCGCGCAGCAAGACCAAAGAGCCGAAGCGCTACGGCATCAAGACCGTCGTGTCGATGTCGCCGAGCGACTTCACCGGACTGCTCACCTCATCGACCGCGCTGAATGTTTCGATCGCCGAGGCGTACTACCTCGTGACGTATGGATCGCATGATGGCGATCTGATGGGCGAAGGGAGCGGCTCGCACGGCGACACCGCGACCGGCTTCCGCTACTACGACCGCGCCAACACGCATCGGGCGATGGTCTTCATCCACGGCGCCACGCACAATCAATTCAATCGCACCTGGCCGGACAGGGATGGATTTCATCGCGGCGCCGACGCCACCGACGCGCGCATTCTCGATCGCGACAAACACGAGACGCTGGCGAAGGAGTACGTCGCCGGCTGGCTGCGCTACACGGTCAACAAAGACTGGCCGCAGCAATTGCTGTTCAACGGCAAGACCGCAAGCGCGACCGGAGCGAAGGTCTCGCTGCAATGGAAATTCGGCAAAGATCTCCGCACCGTCGAGAACAGCGAGAGCGGCACGGACGCGACGAACACGATGAGCGGCAAAGTCACGCCGTCGAATGTCTCGGAGATGCACCTCAACGACGACAACCCGCCGGATCCCGACGCGCCGGGCTTCCAGCGGACGATGTTCCCGAACGACGAGAACCTGCTGAAAGCCGTGAATGTCCCGAAAGGACGCGCGACGGTGAAGGAGGAAGTGCCCGCGAAATTCGAGAACGTCAAAGACTTCACCGACCTCACGTTCCGCGTGACGAAGAAGTACGACATCACCGATGAGAAGGGCCTTCCGACCGCGGCTCTGCCGGTCTTCGACATCACGCTCACCGATGCGGCGGGAAAATCGGACACCGTCCTGAGCGCGGCGATTCAGACCGAGAACAAAAACTTCCCGCGGCCCTACTTCCGCAGAGCATTCGATCCGATCGCGAACAAGACCCGAAACCTCACCAAGTGCAATCTCGAAACGTGGCGCGTGCCGCTGAAGCTCTTCGCGAAAGTGGATCGCAGCCAGATCCGCAGCGTCGAGTTCTCGTTCGATGCCGCCGTCGATCAGCCGGTCTACGTCGACACGATCAGCTTCGTGAAACTGTAGGAGGCCGCGATGCAAACAGAGACCAGCCAGAAAATCACCGGCAATTTCAAACCGATTCCGGGAACGCGCGGCGCGTACACGCTGACGATCTATTCGGAGAACTTCCCGCGCGGCGGACGTCATCTGCTCGTGCGCGTGGGCAAACAGTCCGTGCGGGCGATCTCTCCGTTCATCGGAGGCGGTGGATTCACCGCCCGCGTGAAGAAGATGCCGAACGAAGGCGACCGCGTGTACCTGCAGTACGCCGGCAGCGCGGAAGTGGCGACCAGCGTCGTGTTCAAGTCGGGCGAAGGCGCGCCGCGAATCGCGTGAGGCATTTGGAGTGCGGCGGCCATGCCGCCGCTTTCGCGATAGATCCACCGGAAAAAGCGGCGGCGTGGCCGCCGCAGTCCAAAGGAGGCCGCACATGAACCAGCTGCCCGTCGTCGTTCTCGATCCCGGTCACGGCGGTCCGCGCGACTCGCGCAACCGCGGCTCGTCCTGGAATCGCGCGGAAGGACCGAACGGTCTGCTCGAGAAAGACGTTGCGTACGACCTCGCGCTGCGCGTTGCCTCGCGGCTGCGCGATCACGCGCGCGTGGAGCTGACGCGAAGCGCGGAGACGAATCCCAGTCTCCGCGATCGCGCCGGCATCGCGCGGAGCAACAACGCCGCGGTGTTTCTCTCGCTGCATCTCAACGGCTCGCACGATCCGAACGAAGACGCGACCGACGTCTACGTCGCGCCCGAAGCGAAAGGCGCGAGCCGCGCGTTTGCCGAAACCGTTCGCGAGCGCGTCTCGCTCGTCACCGGCACCACGCGCGGAGGCCTGGCCGCGCGCGACATCGGCACGCTCGTTACGTCACGCCACGCGCCTAACACCGCCGCGTGTCTCGCCGAGCTCGCGCATCTCACCAACGATCGCCAGGCGCGCGCGCTCGAAGACGAGAGCTATCGCGATTCGCTCGCCGACGCGCTCAGCGACGCCATTCGCGAGCATCTCGGCACCGCCGCGTCCGCAGATTTCGTCGAGACCCTCGGCATCGGCGACGGCGCAAAGGACGCGGCCAAGGCGACGACCGATTGCTGGAAGCGCTGCGAGCAGTTCCGCAACGACGCCGGCAAGAGCACGGCGACGAACAAAGTCGCCGCGAAGCGCATCAAGAGCGAGACCGGCGTCAAAGTCGACGAGAACCCGTACATCGGCATCACCGAAAAAGAGATCGAAGCGGTCGTGCGCGCCGCGAACGACACGAAGGCGAATCCGGAGATTCTCCTCGCGCTCTGGGCGAAGGAAGGAAGCACGCGCTCGGTGACGACTGCGACGACGATCAGCGCGTCGACCGACGCCAACGCAAAATCTCTCTTCCGCAGCCAAGTGTTCTACAACGACCTCGGCCTCGATCACTTCATCGTCACGAAGTACGACGAGACCGCGAAAGACAACGTCTTCGACGACAGCGACAAAGCGGCGCCCGAGCACGAGAAGCATTTCGCGAAGCGCGTGGCCGACCTCGTGAAGTCGGGACAGCTCGCGAAGGACATCTCCGGCGACATCAACAGTGAGCTCACCGTCACGAAGAGCGGCAGCACGCGCAAGGTCACGCCGTCCGTGCGTTTCTATTCGCTCGCGCTCATCCTCGCCGATGCGTTCTGGAACAAGCTCAAAGGAAACTCGTTCAAGCTCCTTTCGGGCGGAGTGACGGACGGACTCAATTACCTCCAGTGGAACATCCGGAAGTTCAGCGATTTCCTCGATTCCGCGGAGAAACATCGCGGCAAATCGACCATCGAACAGTGGGCGCTGCACACCGTTCCCGCGAAGAAGGAGTATCCGCAGCCGCGCAAGAACGCGATCAAGTTCCTGCACTACGTCGAGAGCTACGAGCCGATCTTCAAACCGTCGATGTCGATCATCAAACCGGGATCGACGGCGAAGCCCGCGCCGGCGAAGACGAAGGGATTGGAAGAGGATGCGATCGCCGAGCAGCTCGCACCCACGACCTTCACGAAGTGGACGACGTTCGTCGACTCGCCGGCGAATTCCGTCGAGATCCCGATCGTGTTCGAGAGTTTCGACCCCACCGCCGCGCCGCACAATCGCGAGCGCTCGATCGATGCGACGGAAGCGACGAAGGACGGGGTCCTCGACCATCTGCCCGCATTCACGGAGCTCACGGACAAGGACGGCGACAAAGTCCGGTTCAAAACGAAAGACGTTCTCGACATCCTTCCCTTCTTCGACTTCGCCGGCGGCTTCGTGGCGGTCAAGCTCAAGTCCGTGATCTGCCATCCCGCCGATACGACCGACCCCGACAAGCTGCCCGGCAGAGGGAAGTTTCCGATCGCCGTGATCGTGCACGGTGCGGTCAGGCCGCCGTACACCGGTTACAAATACACACTCTCGGCGAAAGACATCAAAGCAAAAACGGACCGAGACGCGAAGGACAAGAAAGACAAGAAAACCACGAAAACCAAATTGACGTTCGACGCGAAAGTGACCGGCATCGACGGCCTGATCGAGAGCTACAAGGGGTTTTCGAACAAGGCTCCCGACGACAAGAGCGACTATCTGCAGGAAGAGCTCGCGAAACACGGCTTCGTCTCCATGAGCATCGACGAAAATTCCGCGAACTTCCTCGGCCTGCGCATTCGCACACGCGCGCAGCTCATCCTCACGTACCTGGATGATCTCCGCGCGCGCATCGCATCGGACGCGAAGTTGAAGCGCTTCCAGAACCGCATCGATTTCGAGCGCGTCGTTCTCATCGGGCACTCGCGCGGCGGTGATGCGGTCGTCGAAGCGGTCGACCTCAATCGCACGCACCCGGTACCGAAGGGAGAGAAGCGTTACGGGATGAAGAGCGTCATCTCCATTGCGCCGACCGATTTCACGGGACTGCTGAAACCGTCGAAGGCGCTCAGCGTCTCCATCGCCGAAGCGTATTACCTCGTCGTGTACGGCTCACACGACGGCGACGTCATGGGCGAGGGCGACGGCACCCACGGCTCGACCGCGACCGGATTCCGCTATTACGACCGTTCCAATACCCACCGGGCCATGGCCTTCATTCACGGAGCCACTCACAATCGATGGAATCGCGTATGGAACAAGCGGGAAGGCGACGGCGATCCGCATCACGCGAAGGCGGACTCGAAGGATCCGAAGAAATATGTCGACACGAAAGACACGCGCATGCTCTCACGCACGACGCACGAGACACTCGCGCGCGAATACGTCGCCGGATGGCTGCGCTTCACGATCAATAAAGAATGGGCACAAGCCTCTCTCTTCAATGGAGAGAAGGCCAGCTCGACCGGCGCCACAGTGTCCCTGCAGTGGAAATTCGGAAAAGATCTAACCACGGTGGAAGACAGCGAGAGCGGGACGGAGAGTAAAAACACGATGAACGGCGGCGTCACTGCTTCGAGTGTCACCGAAACCCATCTTCACAAGGAGAACGAGAACGACCCGGCGGCGAGCGGCAACAAAAGGCCGACGTTCCCGAACGACGAAAATCTGCTCAAAGCTGTGCAAGTCTCGGGTGGCCGCGCCGCCGTGAAAGAGCAGATTCCGGAGAAATTCGAGAATCTCCTGAAATTCACGCACCTCACATTCCGGGTGACGAAGAAATATCCGCTCGACGAAGCCAAGATCAAGACCGCGGCGCTGCCGGACATCGACGTGAAAATCACCGACGACAAGACCTATGACGTCGTCAAGTTCTCCACAATCCAAACGAAGAACAAGATCACCCGCCCCTATTTCCGCATGGGCTGGGACCCGATCCTCAAAGTCACTCGCAACCTCACCAAGTGCAGTCTCGCGACGTGGCAGGTGCCGCTCACGCTCTTCCCGAAAGTCAATTTCGAAAGAATCCGCAGCGTCGAGCTCTCCTTCAATGCGGAAAAAGACGAGCCGATCTATGTCGACACGATCAGCTTCGTCCAACTGTAGGAGCTCCTCATGAACAACAAAATCACCGGAACCTTCGAGCCGATCCCCGGAACGCGCGGCGCCTACACCCTGGTCGTCGACGCCGAGTCCTTCGTCTTCGGCGCCCGCCACGTCCTCGCACGAGTCGGCCGCCAACCCGTACAATCCATCCTCCCCTCTCCCGGAGGCGGCTTCACCGCCCGCATCGACAAACCCCCAAACGAAGGCGACCGCCTCTACCTCCAATACGTCGGCAACACCTCCGAGCTCGCGACGGACGTCGTGTTCCGGTCGAGCGAAAAGAAGCCGGTCGCGTAGCGGAGGTGCGATCACGGCGCGGCCCTGTAAGCGAGGCAGTTCCCCGTGTTTAGCTTGACCGTGCGTCTGCGGACGCGACGTGCCGAGCGCCGAGATCATCGCCAGCGGGTAATCGCCCGTGTTCTCCGCGTTTCAGAGACGACGGTCGTCGCAGTGATCTCTCGCGCATTCAGTAGACGCCTCGATACGCCGCCTCAGATCAGAGCGACGTGCGGCCGAGCGCAACGGGTCGCTGGTGGGAACTACCGGACTTTATTCGCCCACGCATTCGGCGCTCGGCGGCCATGATCAAACCGTCTCAGGACCTCAGGAGCGATGGGAATGGACACTGCTATACTCGCAATTGTGAACACTCTAGGCGAAAGAATCACGGTTGATCCGGAGCAGTGCGGCGGACGTCCATGTATCCGCGGCATGCGTATTCGTGTCAGCGATGTTCTTGATCTCTTCGCAGCTGGACTGACTGCCGAGCAGATTCTTGAAGAGATGCCAGACTTAGAGCCCGAAGACCTTCAAGCTTCGCTTCGATTCGCATCTCGATGGCTGGATCATCCGGTGCTGGTAGCGTGATCGTTTGGATCGACGCTCAGCTTTCTCCCGCGATCGCGCCGTGGCTGACCAAAGAATTCGGAGTTGAGGCGTACAGCGTCCGCTTCTTGAATCTTCTCCGTGCGAAAGATCCAGGCATCTTTCACAAGGCGCGGGAGGCGAACATCGCCGTAATGACGAAAGATGTCGATTTCGTTCTGCTTCAAGAACGTTTCGGTGCTCCACCTTCCATCCTATGGGTGCGTTGCGGCAATACATCAAACGCTTACTTGAAGCAGGTTTTTGCTACGTACGTTTCCAGATGCCCGCCGAATGATCGAATCTGGCGAAATCTTGGTCGAGATCACCGACGCTCCGTAGTTGGCCGCCCAACTACACGTTGCAGCTGGCGCGGCCCGGCTTCGGGCCACCGCCGACTCCTACTCCGCGCAGCGCCAGCGTCGCGGCGTCACGCCGCAGCGACTTCGGCACGGGGAACCGGCCGCGCAGCTGAACGTGAGATCCGTTCGCCAGATGCAGAACCCGGTAGAATTGCTTCATGTCGCACCTTCGAACGCTCGGCACCGAGACGCGTTCGCTGGAGTTGCACCATACGATCGATGCGGGGTTTGTAAACCGGCGATTAATCGAGACAGTCGTGGGCGCTCAGGGCGTTGCGCTGATTGACCGCGACGTGGCCGCGATACCCGCATCGTTTCAGAACCTGAGCGCGCTTTATACCGTGCATATCTGGACGAACTAGCATGATGGACATTTCCGAACTGACCGCGAAAGATTTTGACAGAGCCATTCCCGCGCGACTACGAAAACGGCTCATGCTGGGACAGTTTGAATCCGGCGGAGATATTTCAGCGCTTCGACGGTTCGTGGGCCTAACCCAAGCTCAGTTTGCGCAGGCCATCGGTATTAGCGTACACACACTTCGAAACTGGGAGCAGGGGCGTCGTCGTCCGGACGGACCAGCAATAGCACTACTGCGGATCGCGGCGCGTCATCCACGGATCATTCGCGAGAACCTTGAGTCGGCAGCCTGATCGTCCAACGCAAGCGCGGCTGTCCAACTTTGGTGTGAAGCTGTCACGGCGCCGGCTTCGGCACGCGAGACCGGCGTGCAGCTTACACCAAGGCGTTAGGCCGCACAGACGCCCCTGTGTGGTTCACGAAGACGGGACACGGTATTGACTCCACGTCACTTACCTGCGCGCGGCGATTCACTGCGCCGGGTCAAGTACTTAGTGCCGCGTGCGGTGCTAAGATTCATCGTATCGCATGTCATACGAACGCTTTCGTCCTGACGCCCGTCCAATTCTCGGTTAGGCGTCGAAAAGCAACTGTTTGGAGGCGCACATGCCGGAGCTCAAGACGAAACCCACAGAAGTCAGCGCCGAGAGTCACATTGCTACCTTCGCGAACGAGGAGCAACGGAATGACGCTCAGACGCTGGTTGCTCTCATGCGAAGAGTGACCAAGCAAGAACCAAGGATGTGGGGGCCGAGCATCGTCGGATTCGGGAGCTACCATTACAAGTACGCAAGTGGTCACGAAGGCGATTCCGCTCTCACCGGGTTTGCCTTGCGTGGACGCGAGTTCGTCGTTTACATCGCGGCGGGTTTCGAGGGTCGTGACGTCTTATTGGCCAAGCTGGGAAAGCACAAGACAGGGAAGGTATGTGTCTACATCAGGCGCCTAGCCAACGTCGATCTGAAGGTCTTGGAGACCTTGGTAGCCTGCTCGGTAGCTGACACGACGAGTCGCTATCCGCAACCCGATGAAAGCTCCCGCGCTCCTATTTCCTCGGCAGCCGCGCCAGCAGCTCCTCGGTGAGGAAATCCATCTTCTCGTGGAGGTGCGTGATCTCGAGCTCCGCTTTGAGATTGACTTCGTACTCGGCGTCGGCGCGTAAGCGGTCTTTCGCGGCCTGGCGGTTCTGGCTGACGAGGACGAAGATGGACAGGAAGATCGCCTCGAGCGAGACGACCATGGTCAGGAAGCCGAAGGGGTAGGGATCGAAGTGCGGGAGGAACGGCGCGCTGTTCCAGAGGATCCAGACCAGGAACCATGCCGCATTGAGAAAGAGGAACGGGATGCTGCCGCTGTATTCGGCGATCACGTCCGCGATGCGCTCGATCGTCGTCGAGCGAATCTCCATCTCCTCATTGATATTGCGCGCGACGCGGCGGCGGAGGATCTCGTCCGTGTTGCGGATGCGCTGGCCCATCGTGGTCAGCAGATCGAGCGCCGCGTGCGGATGACGCTTCAGAAACGCGAGCAGATCCTCGCGGTCGAGCACGAGCAGCGTCGTCGCCTCGATGCACACGGCGCTGGCCGTGCGCGGTCCACCGTCGAACAGCGACAGCTCGCCGAACACCTCGCCCGGACCGCACAGCGTGAGGATGATCTTCGCGCCGGTGTTGTCCTTCACGAAGAGCTCGACGCTTCCCATCCCGACGATGTACAGCGAGTCGCCCGGCTCGGCGATGGAGAAGACCTTCTCTTGCACCGCGTAATCGCGGCGCTTGAGGACGAGCTCGAGATCGGCTCTTTCCGACGGGTCGAGCAGCTTGAAGAGCGGTACGGTTCCGAGGAGCTCGGCTGTCTGCATTGGCGTGATTCTAGCGTGCTATTGTTGGGTCGCCCTTGCATGAGTGACGACAAGAAAACGATCGAAGCCCCGATCCCGGAGCTCGACGAACGAGCGATCGCGAAGAAGTACGGACTGCGCGAGCTCATGTACCCCGACTCCGAGCAGGTGAAGGTCATGATGGCGTTTCTCAACGACGCCATCGATTCGGGCCGTTGCGGCCCTGTGCCGAAGACCTCTGTGGTCGTGCTGGTCGAGTACCTGCAGGCCACGGTCAACCGCCAGCACATCACCAAAGGCCCGCGCATGTCGCAGACGGAATTCGACACCATTCAGGCGCCGTACTATCTCGCCGCGCGCATCGTGTCGCAGATCCAGCGCTCGCGCCGGGAGTCGACGAAGGGAAAGGTTTACCAGGCCACGTACGTCTCGCTGAACCAGTTCATCGAGCTGCTCCGCAGCCTGCTCGATCCCGGCTGCTACTGGCTGCGACTCAAGAGCATCCCCGAAGGCGTGCGCGAGGCGCTGGAGAACGTGCGCGACTTCCTGACGCTGTACCCGGAGCAGCGACGCAAGATCCGCGGAGTGTGACGCAGAACAACGCCCTCCCGCGCGGCGATGTCATAGAATCGCGGCGTCCGACGAGGTCCCATGTCGCGCTACCTGCAGAAAATCTCGCTGAGCCCTTACAGCGACGCCGAGATCTGGACCGGCTGGGAGCTGGAGAACCGCAGCGGCGAGATCGACGGTCTCGTGCTCGCCGACGGCATTCCGCCGGACGAGCTCGCGTCGAAATACGGGGTCACGGAGTTCCAGAAGATTCCGGGCGAGTATCTCGATGCGGGGGAGTTTCGTTCCAAGAAGTAGCGCGTGGCACGCCCTCCGCTAAACTCTCCTCCGACATGCTTCTGATCTTCCGCATCACCCTCGGGATCGTTTTCACCATCCTCGGCATCATCGGATCGCTGCTGCCGATCATGCAGGGCTGGGTGTTCTTTCTCCTTGCCGCGCTGGTGCTCTTCCCCCAGAGCCGCTTCGCCGTGAAGGCGTGCACGAAGATCGAGCCGCGCATGCCGCGCGTCGTCGCCTGGCTGCGGCGCAAGGGAATCGGTACGATCCGCGCCGAATGACGACGAAGAAGTACGACCAGGCTTACTTCGACCGCTGGTATCACGATCGCCACACGCGCGTGAACACGCGCGCCGAAGTGCGGAGGAAAGTCGCCCTCGCGATCGCATCGTGCGAGTACTTTCTGCGCCGCCCGCTGCGCACCGTGCTCGACGTCGGATGCGGCGAAGGCGCCTGGTTCCCGCATCTCCGCGCGCTGCGGCGCAACGTCGAATACACCGGCTTCGACTCGTCGGACTACGTCGTCGAGCGCTTCGGCAAATCGCGCAACATTCGCAAAGCGACGTTCGGCGAGCTCGCCTCGAAAACACGCGGCGTCTACGACCTCGTCATCTGCTCCGACGTGATGCACTACATCCCGACGAACGAACTGCGCGCCGGCGTGCGCGCGATCGCCGACGCGACGGACGGCCTCGCGTTTCTCGAAGTGCTCACGTCCGAAGACGACATCAGCGGCGATCTCGACGCATTCATCCGCCGGCCCGCATCGTGGTACCGCAAACTTTTCGCGAGCGCGGGATTCACGTTCGTCGGACCGTATTGCTGGCTATCGCCGTCGTTCAAAAACGCGGTGGCAGAGCTGGAGCAGGAAGGATGAAGGCGGAAGGCAGAAGGATGAAGGATGAATGATGAAGGATGAAGGATGAAGGATGAATGATGAAGGATGAAGTGAGAACGATGAAGGCAGAAGGATGAACTTCGTCGTTCATTTGTCGTCGGCCATCGTTCATTTCATTCATCATTCATCGTTCATCCTTCATCGTTCATCGTTCTCACTTCATCCTTCATCATTCATCCTTCATCCTTCATCCTTCATCGTTCTGCCGACCATGATCGTTGAGGCACAATACGCGCCGAATGATGACCCTGAGCCGTCTGCGCGCCATCGCCATCATCATCCCGATCGCCGGGGTGGTCCTGCTCGAGATCGCGCGGTTCCTGATCATCGGCGTGGTGTCGTGGGAGAAGCGGCTCGCGCTCGATCTGCTCTACGTCGGCGCCATCGTCGCGTTCTCGATGGTCATCTTTGCTCTCATCGGACAACTGCATCACCGTCTGGAGCGGCAGAATCGCGAGCTCCTCGCGCTGCACGATGCGACGCTCGACGTCACGGCCGAGCTATCGCTCGACACGGTGCTGAAGAAGGTCGTCGAGCAGGCGCGCAATCTCGTCGGCGCGAAATACGGAGCGCTCTCGGTCATCGATCGCGACAATCGCATCCTCGCGTTTCTCACCGCCGGCATTTCGCAGGAGGCTCGCGATCGCATCGGCCCGCCTCCCGTCGGTCACGGTCTTCTCGGCATCGTGCTCCGCGAAGAGCAGCGCCTGCGCCTCAAAGACCTGACATCGCACCCGATGTCGCATGGCTTTCCCGAACATCATCCGGCGATGCATTCGCTGCTCGCCGTGCCCATTCCCTGCAAGAGTCCCTTCCTCGGCAATCTCTATCTGACCGAGAAACTCGGGGCCGGCGAGTTCACCGCCGATGACGAAGAGACGGTGGTGCGCTTCGCGCTGCAGGCTGCGCTGGCGATCGACAACGCGCATCTGCACGAGCAGGCCGCCGATCTCGCGGTCGCGCAGGAGCGACTCCGCATCGCGCACGAGATGCACGACGGACTCGCCCAAGTCCTCGGCTACGTGAACACGAAGGTCCAGGCCGCGGAGATGTACCTGAAACGCGAGAAGGTCGACGAAGCCGCCGCACAGTTGCGCGAGCTCGCCGGCGCAGCGCGCGGCGCGTACGCCGATGTGCGCGAGGCCATCGTCGGACTGCGCACACTCCCCGGACAGCGATCGCTCGACGACGTCCTGCGCGAATACCTCGAGCGATGGCAGGAGATGAGCGGCGTCGAGAGCGCGCTCGCACTCGATGCAAACGTACAGCTCCGTCCCACCCACGAGTTGCAGATCGTGCGCATCGTGCAGGAAGCGCTCACGAACGTGCGCAAGCACGCGCGCGCTTCGCACGCCCGAGTCGAATTGCGTCGCGACGGATCGCGTCTCGTCGCGACAATCTCCGACGACGGCATCGGATTCAACGCCGAGGCGCGGGCTCGGGGCGAGTTCCCTCAATTCGGAATGGCGACGATGCGCGAGCGCGCGGAGAGTATCGGCGGGACGCTTCGCATCGACAGCGCTGCCGGCCGCGGCACGACCGTCTGTCTGGAGCTGCCGCTGACGGAAACGGCATAATGCCGGCGATGCGCATTCTCATCGCCGACGATCACGCGCTGTTTCGCGACGGTCTTCGCAGCCTGCTTGTGGCGCAGGGCCACGAAGTCATTGGCGAGGCGAAGAACGGACGCGAGGCCGTCGAGCTGACGCGATCACTCAGGCCCGATCTCGTGCTGATGGACGTCTCCATGCCCGAGATCGACGGCATCGCCGCGACACGCCTCATCACGGCGGAAATGCCGGAGATGAAAGTCGTGATCCTCACGGCGTCGGAAGAAGAAGCGAAGCTCTTCGACGCAATCAAGTCCGGCGCGCAGGGCTACCTGCTCAAGAATCTCGAAGCCGATGCGTTCTTCGACCTGCTCGATCGCGCCCAACGCGGCGAGCCCGCCCTGACACCGGCCCTGGCCAAGAAGCTCCTGCAGGAATTCGCCAAACCTCCCGAGATTGCGACCGCGCATCCCGAAGAAGAAACGCTCACCGCCCGCGAGCGCGAAGTGCTCGAGCTCATGGTCGAAGGCGTGACCTCCAACCGCAAGCTCGCCAAACGCCTCGGCCTCAGCGAGAACACGGTCAAGTTCCACGTGCGCAACATCCTCGACAAACTGCGCCTGCAC
>Ga0075428_100002823_pt1 | contig 18915 bp, 19 predicted proteins | sample RhiMetdeltSRZDD2_FD_75291 | JGI IMG/M metagenome (GOLD analysis project Ga0075428, IMG submission 75291) | Populus rhizosphere microbial communities from Tennessee, USA - Rhizosphere MetaG P. deltoides SRZDD2 | ecosystem: Host-associated > Plants > Roots > Rhizosphere > Soil | place: USA... | reverse complement strand
GGCGCGGATGCCCGGGAGGATCACGGCGCTGCACGACGGCATCTCGGTGACGCCCTGGACCTGGCCGACCTGCGGGGGATCGTCGCCCCGCTGCTCGACCACCGCCGAGCCGTCAGCCGCCTCCTCGACCGGCATCTGTGCGATCTCGCCGACCAGAAGGCGACCGCCATCCGCCTGCTCGACCGGATGCGACCGAACCAACGGGACGAGCTGGTGGAGCCGCTGACCGAGCGGGAGATCGAGGTGCTGGCCCACCTGCCGACGCTCATGTCCAACGCCGAGATCGCCGAGGGCCTCCACGTGTCGGTCAACACCGTGAAGACCCACCTCAAGACCCTCTACCGGAAGCTGGGCGTCGACGGTCGCCGCCAGGCGGTGGTCCGGGGCCGGGAGCTCGAGCTGATCTGAGCGACGTCGGGCGTTCGTTGCAGGCTCTGCAAAGTTGCGTAGACTGCAACAACCGAGCAGAGGAAGCCCGATGTCCCCGGCCGAGACGGTTCAGATCCCCTCATCCCCCCTGAGCGACGCGCCTCCCGCGCGGCCGGCCCCATCACCGACGGTGCCGGCGCCGACCACGACCGACGGCGCGCCGACCGAGCTGCCGTACCGCCGGGTCCTCCTGGTCTTCACCGGCCTCATGCTCGGGATGTTCCTCGCCGCCCTGGATGCCACCATCGTCGCCACCGCGCTGCCCACCATCGTCGGGGATCTCGGTGGGCTGGACCACCTGTCCTGGGTCGTCACCGCCTACCTGCTGGCCCAGACGGTGGTCACACCGCTGTACGGCAAGTTCGGCGACCTCTACGGCCGGAAGACCCTGTTCCAGATCGCCATCACGGTCTTCCTGGTCGGCAGCGTCCTGTGCGGGATGGCCGGATCGATGGGCCAGCTGATCGTGTTCCGCGCCGTCCAGGGCTTCGGCGGCGGCGGGTTGATCGTCCTCGCCCAGGCCATCATCGCCGACGTCGTTAGCCCCCGTGAGCGGGGGCGCTACCAGGGCTTCTTCGGCGCCGCGTTCGGTTTGGCCACGGTCGTCGGGCCGTTGCTCGGCGGGTTCCTCACCGACCACCTGTCCTGGCGGTGGGTGTTCTACGTCAACCTCCCGGTGGGCATCGTCGCCCTCCTGGTCACCAGCGTCACGCTGCCGGCGAACAGCCGGCGCCGCCAGGTGGTGATCGATTGGGCGGGCACCGGGCTGCTGTCGGTGGCCATCACCGCCCTCGTCCTCATGACCACGTGGGCCGGCAACGAGTACGCCTGGGACTCGCCGGTCATCCTCGGCCTGGGTGCGGTGGTCGTCGCGTTGGTGGCGGCGTTCGTGGTCGTCGAGCGGCGGGCCGCCGAACCGGCCATACCCCTACGCCTGTTCCGCATCCGGACCATCGCGATCGGCTCTGCCGTCAGCTTCGTGGTCGGTATCGCCATGTACGGCTCGACGACCTACCTGCCCGGGTTCCTGCAGGTCGCGAACGGAGCCTCGGCCAGCAACTCCGGGCTGCTGCTGATCCCGCTGCTCGGTGGCCTGATCGGGGCCTCGATGTTCGCCGGGCAGGTCGTGGCCCGCACCGGGCGCTACCGCGGCTTCCCCATCGTGGGCATGGCCGTCGCGAGCCTCGCGATGCTCCTGCTCTCGACGTTGGACACCGGGAGCTCGCGGCTGGAGTCCGGCGCCTACATGGTCCTGCTCGGCGTGGGCATCGGCCTGGTGATGCAGATCATGGTGCTGGCCAGCCAGAACGAGGCGCCGCTGGCCGACCTGGGCGTGGCCACCTCCACCATCAACTTCTTCCGGGCCGTCGGCGGCTCGGTCGGCGTCGCCGTGTTCGGGTCGCTGGTCAGCCGCCGGCTGGGCCAGCTCCTGGGCGACACCTCGTCCTTGGCCCTGACGCCGGAGCAGCTCCACGCGCTGCCGGCCGCGCAGCAGGCCGTGATCGGCTCGGCGTTCGCCGACGCGGTCGGCCGGGTGTTCCTGTTCGCCGTCCCCGTGATCCTGGTCGGCTTCGTGTTGACCTGGTTCCTGCGCGAGACGGCCTTGCGGACCTCCTCCGGGCAGGTCCGGCGTGGCAGCCTGGAGGGCTGAGATGGCTGCGGCGACCGGGTTGCGGGAACGGAAGAAGGCCGAGACCCGCGCCGCGCTCCAGGACGCTGCCCTCCGGCTCGCCGACCAGCACGGCCTGCACAAGGTCTCGGTCGAGGCCATCGCCGACGCGGCCGGCGTGTCGCCGCGGACGTTCTTCAACTACTTCCCGACCAAGGAGGACGCCATCGTCGGCCTGGCGCCCGCATCGTCCTCGCCGCTGCTGGAACACCTCCAGGAGCGCCCGGCTGACGAGGCGCCGCTCGAAGCCCTGCGCAGGGCGATGCAGGCCGCGGTGGAACGCCTGCAGGACGATCCCGACCGGTGGGTCCTGCGGCGCCGGCTGGTGCAGCGCCACCCCGAGCTCGGGTCCCGCTACGCCGCCCGCCTGGCCGACGTCGAGCGGGAGCTGGTGGTCGAGATCGGCCGGCGGCTGGATCTCGATCCCGACCGCGCGCCCTATCCGGCGATCGTGGTCGGCGCCGCCCTGGCCGCCACCCGGGTCGCGATGACGATCTGGCAGGACCAGGCTCCCGATGGCCAGGGGTCGGCCTCACTGGCGGTGCTCATCGACCAGGCCTTCGACCTCCTGGCGGCCGGCCTCACCGCGCCCCGTCCCTGAGATCGGTTCGCGCGGTACGGAGAACGGACCCCGGTGCTCGGCCCCGTACCATGACAGCCGTGCAGGGGACAGGGACCGAGCCCACCACGTCGACCCCGCTGCAGCCCGCCGACCTGGAGCGCGAGCTGGAGCGCTACCGCTCCGAGCTGACCGGCTACTGCTACCGGATGCTCGGCTCGGCCTTCGAGGCCGAGGACGCCGTCCAGGAGACCATGGTCCGGGCCTGGCGCAGCCTCGACCGGTTCGAGGGCCGGTCGGCCCTGCGGACCTGGCTCTACCGGATCGCAACCAATGTGTGCTTCGACCTGCTGCACGGCCGGCAGCGGCGCGCCCTCCCCATGGATCTCGGACCCGCCCAGCCTGCGGACACACGGCTGGTCACCCGGCCCGAAGCCACCTGGATCGAGCCGATCCCCGACAACCGGGTCATCCCGAGCGGCACCGAGGGTGATCCCGCCGAGGTCGCAGCGGCGCGGGAGTCCGTCCGCCTGGCCTTCGTGGCCGCCCTGGCCCACCTGCCGCCGAAGCAGCGGGCGGTGCTGATCCTGCGTGAGGTGCTGCGCTGGAAGGCCGACGAGGTGGCCGAGCTGCTCGACACCACGGTCGCGTCGGTCAACAGTGCGCTGCAGCGGGCCCGCGCCACGATGGCCGCCAGCGACATCCACGACACCGACCCGATCGAGCTGATGGACGAGGAGCAACAGCAGCTACTGGGCCGCTACGTGGACGCCTTCCAGCGCTTCGACGTCGAGACCCTCGTCTCGCTGCTCCACGCGGACGCCCAGTTCTCGATGCCGCCCTTCGACCTCTGGCTGCAGGGCACGGAGGAGATCCGCGCCTTCTACCTGGGGCCGGGCTCGGACTGCCGTGGCTCGCGGATGGTGCCGGTCAGCGCCAACGGCACACCGGCCTTCGGGCAGTACAAGCCCAAGGCCTCCGGTGCCGGCTACTACCCGTGGTCCGTCCAGGTGATCGAGGTGTCACAGGGGCGGATCGTCGGGCTGCACCACTTCCTCGACACCGAGCGGATGTTCCCGCTCTTCGGGCTGCCCCTCGAGCTCGAGGCCTAGGACCTCGACCAGGCCGACCAGGACCACCAGGTCCTGCATCCGGCGTGACACGTAGCGCAGCTCGAGGCGCCCGCCGAACCGGCGGACGGTCAGCGCCAGACGTGCCAGTGCCTCCAGGGTGACGGAGTCGGGGTCGACCACCTCGCACAGGTCGCAGATGACGACGGTGATGTGACCCGGTTCCAGGCGCTGGCGGAGGCGGTCGCACAGAGGTGCGATGTCGGCGCGTGTGAGGCGACCGCTGATGGGCAGCACGATCGTGCCTGACATCGCCGACCTCCCTTCCTGGCTCGCTCGCTCCTGTGCTCGGCGTTGCAGGAAAGACGGATCGGCGGGATGAAACTCATCGGCTGGGAGGGAGGCCGAACACCGCGGGCTCGGGACCCGTCCGGGCCATGGACCGGTAGCGGCGCTCGGCGAACCACCAGCGGTCGTCGAGGCGGGTGTAGCGGTCCTGGTAGAGGCCGTAGGCGTTGTGCCAGCGGTCGCTGGCCGCATCGTGGCGGATCTCGCACATGAAGATGCGGCCCGACGCGGTGTCGGGGTCGGGACCGTCGAGGTCGACGACGCGGTTGAGGATCACGAAGGCGAAGTAGTCGTACCGCTCGATCGCGCCGGCCACGAAGGCGCCGAAGTCGTCGGGTCCCACGATGGTCCGGAGCGGTGCCGTCACCGTGTCGATGTGGACCGTGGTCTCCGGCTGGAACAGATCCCGCAGCTCGGGCCAGGCCCGGCGGGTCACCACGTCGGCGTAGCCCGACTGCAGGCGCCAGAGGGCGACGACGTCGTCGGTCTCCGAGGTGGTGGGCACGGTCCCGGGTGGTCAGTCGGCGCGGGCGGCGGCCCGAGGGTCGTAGGCCAGCGGCTCGGCCGGCCCGGGCACCTCGACCACCGGTTCGTCGCGGTCGTCGAACTCCGTCCGGAGGGCCCGCGACATGGTCGCGTGCATCTCGTAGAGGCAGGTGATGTAGGTCAGCTCGAGGATCTCCTCGTCGGACAGGTGCTCGCGCAGGGCGTCGAAGGTCGCGTCGGCGACCCGCCCGCCGTCGAGCACCAGCGCGTCGGTGTAGGCCAGGACCGCCCGCTCGACGGGCGAGAAGCAGTCGGCGACCCCCCAGGCGGGGATGGCGGCGATCTTCTCCTCGGGGATGCCGAGGGTCCGGCACGACTTGCAGTGCTGGGAGAACACGAACTGGCTGCCCCGCGCCCAGCCGGCCCGGGTCTGGCCCAGCTCGCCGAGCCGGGGATCGAGCTTGCGGTCCGGGCTGCGGTAGAGCAGGAAGCCGCCCACGGCGTGGCGGAGCACGTCCGGGACCAGGGCGAACACCGTCCACCAGTCGCCCGGTGTGCCGGTGGCCGTGCCGGGGTCGGCGACGGGGTCCTTGTCGCCGAACATCTGGTCGTAGACCCCGAGGACCACCGAGTCGGTCGTCTCGGCGCGGGGCACCTGGCGGAGCCGGGGCACGACGATCCCCCTCAGTGCCCGCCAGCGGACGAGTACGGGGGCAGCGCCGCGTCGGCCGGGGTCAGCGGTCGGGTCCATGCCGCGAGCTCGAGCAGGATCCCGTCCGGGTCGAAGAAGTACACCGAGCGGATGAACACGCCGGGGTGCAGCTCCTCGGTGACGGTCGCCTCGCTGTCGTCGTGGTTGATGACCACCGTGCAGTCGATGCCGCGGGCCATGAGCCGCTCGCGGTACTCCTCGATCTTCTCGGCCGGGACGTTGAGCGCGACGTGGTTCATCGAGCCGATGGCCGATTCCAGCGGCCCCCGACCGGGGAGCGCCGGCGCCGAGGCGATCCCCGGGGAGGACTCGGGCGCCTCCGGGAACCAGAAGAAGGCCAGGCAGTCACTGCCGCCGCAGTCGAAGAAGAAGTGCTGCCCACCGCCGGGGATGTTGATGGTCTTGACCAGCGGCAGGCCCAGGACCTGGGTGTAGAACTCGACGGTCCGGGCCATGTCCCGGCAGACCAGGGCCAGGTGGTTGATGCCGAGGAACCGGAAGCCCTCGGCCTCGCCGGTCGCAGTGGCCGGCCTCGCCGTGGTGTCGGTCATGCTCGGTTCCCCTCTCTGCCGCTCGGGCTCGGTGTCCCTCCTGGGCCAGTATGGCCGGGTGACGGCGGACCTTCGCAGTGACCGGGCGCTCAACCGGGCCACTCTGCAGCGCCAGCTCCTCCTCGACCGGTCGCCGCTGCCGGTGCTCGATGCCGTCGATCACCTGGTCGGGCTCCAGGCTCAGGAACCCAACGACCCCTATCTGGGGCTGTGGTCGCGCCTCGACGGCTTCCGGCCCGAGGACCTCGGCCAGCTGCTGATGGACCGCAAGCTCGTGCGGATCGTGGTGATGCGGGCCACCGTCCACCTGGTCACCGCCGACGACTGCCTCGAGCTGCGCCCCCTCACCCAACCGGTGCTCGATGCCGAGCTGTCGCGGCACCGCGACTACGCGCCACCCCTGCGAGGCGTCGACCTGGATCCCGTGCTGGCCTTCGCCCGCGAGCTGGTGGCCGAGCGGCCCCGGTCGGGCAAGGAGCTGCGGACCGTCCTGGGCGAGCGGTTCCCCGGGCTCGACGCGGCGGCGCTGGCGTACGCCTGTCGGTGCCGGATGGCCATGGTGCAGGTCCCGCCGCGTGGCGTCTGGGGCCGGAGCGCCCAGGTGACGACGACCACCGCGGAGTCCTGGCTGGGGCGTCCGCTCGCGGCCGCGCCCTCGATCGACCGGATGGTGCTGCGCTACTTCGCGGCCTTCGGCCCGGCGTCGGTCGCGGACGTCCGTACCTGGTCCCGGCTCACCGGGCTGCGCGAGGTGGTGGACCGCCTGCGTCCCGAGCTGCGGACGTTCCGGGACGAGCGGGGCCGGGAGCTGTTCGACCTGCCCGACGCGCCCCGGCCGGACGAGGACCAGCCGGCGCCCACCCGCTTCCTGCCCACCTACGACAACGTCGTGCTGTCGCACGACGACCGTCGCCGCTTCGGGGTCAAGGCCGACGTGCAGCGGCTGTGGGCGCCGGCGCTGGGGCCCCAGGGGTCGGTGCTCCACGACGGGACGCTGCAGGGGACCTGGAACCTGGGCCGCGACCGGAGGTCAGGCAGCGCCACGCTCACCGTCAACCACCTCGGTCGGCTCCCGACCGCCACCGGCGACGAGATCGAGGCCGAGGGCCGGCGGGTGCTCGGCTTCCTGGCGCCCGAGGCCACGGACCACGAGGTCCGGCTGTCGGGTCTGGAGTGACCGAGGGCCATCCGCAGGCCGGGCCGGTGGCGGGGTCGTTGGGCGCAGGCCGGGCCGGTCAGTCCCGGGCGAGGAGGGTGTCGCGGCCCAGGACCGGCTCGACGAACGACGAGAAGTCCGGGCCCCGGCGCAGGCCGTGGCCGCCATCGACGTTGAGGACCTGGCCGGTGATCCAGCGGGACTCGTCCCCCAGCAGGAACCGCACCAGCTCGGCCACGTCGTCCGGCTCGCCGACCCCGGCCATCGGGGTGTTGGCGATGTAGCTGGCGTAGACCTCCGAGTCGCGGGGGATGAGCCCCATGATCTCGGTCGTCGTGAACCCCGGGCGGACGGCGTTGAACCGCACCTGCACCTCGCCGTACTCGTCGGCCGCGTTGCGCATGAGCGCCTCCACGCCGGCCTTGGCCACCGTGTAGGCCCCGAAGTAGGGGTGGGTCAGCTGTCCGGCGATGGAGGACATGGCGACGAACGACCCACCCCCGGCCGCCACCATCCGGCGCACGGTGTGCTTGACGAGCAGCATGGTGCCCAGGACGTTCAGGTGCAGCACCCGGAGGAACTCGTCGACCTCCTGGAGGTGGAACGGCACGATGGCCCCGCCGCCACCGGCGTTGGCGACCACGCCGTGGAGGTCGCCGAAGGCCTCGGTCGCGGCGTCCACGAGGCGGATCACCGCTGCTTCGTCGGTGACGTCGGCCACGACGGGCCGGATCTCCCCGCCGCTACCGGCCTCCGCCGCCAGCGGCGCGAGGCGGTCGACGGTCTCGACCAGCTTGGCCTCGGTGCGCCCGCAGATGGTGACCTTCGCTCCCTCGGCCACGAGGCGGGCCGCGCAGGCCGCACCGATGCCAGTACCGCCCCCGGTGACGATGATGGAACGCTCGGTGACGCCGTGGTTACGCTGGGCGAACATGGCGGGCCAGTGGAGCACGGACCGGCCCGAATCGAAAATCCGCACTCCCCGTACGGACGTACATACGGGCATCGGTCCCAAATCGAGAGGGGGAAAGATGCGGAACCGTCTTGCTGTGGTCCTGGCGTCGTTGTTTGCGGTAGGGGCGCTCATGGCCATCAGCTCTCCGGCGTCAGCCGACGCCACCCACCCGTCCCACGGGAACATCACGTTCGGGGTCGTGCGCCTCGACGGCCAGCAAGAGATCAGCACGGTGACCGGTCAGCCGGGTGCCGGCGATCAGGACGGGCGTGGAACCTTCGCCTTCCTGGCCTTCGACAGCCGCCTCTGCTACGTCCTCACGGCCCGGAGGATCGCCACACCGATTGCGGCGCACATCCATGCCGGGGCACGAGGAACGAACGGGGGCATCGCCGTGTTCCTGGACACGCCCACCCAGGGCTTCTCAGCCAACTGCATCACGGCAGAGCCCGACACCACGCCGAACACGCCGATGATCCTCGTCCAGTCCGAGCTGGACGCGCTCATCGCGAACCCGGCGGGCTTCTACGCCAACGTCCACACCGGCGACTTCCCGAACGGTGCCATCCGCGGCCAGTTGCGCTGATCGACCCAACCCTCTGGAGGCCCCCAGTGCTGGTCGCGCTCTAGGACTCTCGCACCGGAGCGCGACCAGCACGCCCCAGGCACGGCCACGCCGATCGTCCTACTGCGTCGGCGTGGCCGTGTCGCTGTCCCCTCCCGAAACTTCGGCAGAGACCGCCGGTTCCCGGCGCCTGCTGCCGAAGTTTCGGGAGGCGAACGTCAGTCGCGGATGACCAGGCGGAAGCCGGCGTCCACCGCGTCGAGGTCGAGCAGGTAGCGGTAGCGCGAGTGCCACCGCCCCGTCCGGAGGTCCTCGGCCAGCCGTTCCTGCCCGGCCCGCAGGTCGGCGCCCGACAGCTGCGCCAGCACCGAGGTGGCGCGGCACACGTCGTCGTCGAGGTAGCGCTCGGGATAGCGCCACGACGCCCACCCGAACAGATCGGTGCAGTCCGCCGGGACCATGACCGACTCGACGCGGGTCGCGCCGATCGCGTCGGCGACCTCGGCCACCAACGGCACATCGGTCACGGCCGGCGTGCGCATCGAGGCCGGGAAGTAGTCCCGCATCAGCCAGAAGCGCTCGTTGAACGCGGGATGGAACGTCCAGACCACACGGCGCGGGGCCACGCGGCAGAGCTCGCTGAGCCCCCGGCGCCAGTCGGCCCAGTGGTGGATGGTCATCAGCGCCATGGCTGCGTCGAACGAGTCCGACGGGAACGGCAGCCGTTCGCCGACACCCCGCACCACTGGCGCGGCGTCACGGCGACGCTGTCGGATCATCGTTGCCGACGGCTCGACCGCGATCACCAGGCGGTCGGGCGGCTCGTACGATCCGGTCCCTGCTCCCACGTTCAGCACGGTCGCGGCGTCACCGAGCGCAGCTTCGATCCGGGCGGCGATGCGCGGATCGCTCTGGCGGTGCTTTGCGTACCCCTCTCCAATCGCGTCATATGACGTCGTTCCAACTCGCATAACCCCCAGTTTGCCCCGTGTTCATGCGTAGTTTTGGTCGCAGACCGCCCGTCGAGATCGCCGACCGCCGTACAGAGAACAGCCAAGGGCGCGCCATAGGGCTGCCAACCGCATGGTTCATCGTCGGCTGCATGAGGACAACATCACCTACAACACGGCGGATGCAGCCAGCCCCGTCGAGGGGACGGTGGCAAGCTGCCCTCTGGATTCCCGTCGGCTTCGCGTCGACGCAGTTCATCGGGGAAGGAACCCCGCTGCTGGCCATGGTCTGCCTGACCGCGGCGCTCGGCGGCCTCTACCGGGTGATCCCCGGGCTGGTCGAGCTGACCGTCGGCGCCGGTGGACTGTTGATGAGCATGTTCGTCGCCGTGGACGGCCGCGGCTGCGGTGCCCTGCTGGGTGACGGCGGTACCAGCGTCATCCTGGTGTTCGGCAGCGTCATGTGGCTCTCGGCCTTCGTCCGGCTGCTCGGATCGGCCAACGCCCGGGAGATGGCCCGCCACCTGCTGGTGGCGACGGCTGCGCTCCAGCTCGGGCTGTTCGCCGTCAGTCCGTCCGGCCAGGTGGTCACCACCGGCGAGGACCGCTTCACGGTGCCGGCCGTCCTGGCGACGGTCCTGATCGTGGCCACGGTCGTCGGCTGCCGGGCCCGCACCTTCGGCTTCCCGCTCCTGGGCCTCGCCCTGGTCGGGGTCCTGAGCCTCCTGATGGTGACCGGGAGCCCGTGCAGCGTCAGCCCGGGCACGAGCCTGGCCGGCAGCCTGACCTTCGCCCTCACCGTCGTCTTCCTGTCTTCGAAGCAACCCGACGACATCCCCCTCTGACCCGCCCCGGACCTCGCCCCCGCCGACGAAGTCGGGGGCGGTGCGCGTCCGGGCCTCGTCGCGACGAGGTGGCGACGAGGTGGCGACGCGGTCGCGACCAGTTGGCGGCCGGTTGGCGCGGAGTGATCATCGAGCGCTGTTCGCAGCCCGTTCGCGGACCGCTGGCGCCTCGACCGCGCCGCGGAGCTAGCCGGTGACGACCAGTAATCTGAGGGCGGTCGTTGTCAGGGCAATGCCAAGGGTCGCGCCTTGGCGGCCAACTCGACGGCGGAGGCGCGTGGATGTCGATAGCTCAGGGCCCTGACCGGCACAGCGAGGGCTCCCTCGGCCGCTATTGCGTGCGCCTCCTCCGCGGAAGCCTCGAGCTCGACTTCCCCGATCGCTCGGTCGACACGCCGACCGCACCGGCGGTGGTCGGTCCGCTGATCGTCCTCGCGCTCAACCCGCGGCGGGCTCTGTCGCTGGAGATCTTCAAGACCCAGCTGTACGACTGCGATCCGGCCGACGTCACGACGGCCCAGATCCAGACCCCGATCTCCCGGCTCCGGGCCGCCGGCCTGCCGATCCCCGCACGCTCCTACATGCTCGACGTCGCGCCGTCCGACGTGGACGTGGTGGACTTCGACACCCGGGCCAAGCGGTTCATCGACCGTGCGGTGCATCCCGAGCGGATCCCCGACAGCGAGGCCGAGCTGCTGCTGGACGTGGGGTTCGAGCTCCACCAGCTCTGGCAGCACGATCCGTCGGCCGCCGTCGGGAACCAGTCCCGGCTGTTCGCCCTGTTCGAGTCCCACCGCCGCCGCAACCGCCGCTTCGGCGAGGTGTTCGTCCGCCTGCTCATGCGGGCCGGCGAGCCCGCCCGTGCCGGCGACATCCTCTACGAGTACGTCGACCGCTACGGCACCGACGAGATCTTCCAGGACCTCGAGCTCAAGGTCCGGGCCGCCCTCGGCCGGCTGCCCGGCGCGGTCGACACACCGCCGGACGGAGTGGTGCTGTTCCCCGGTCCCGTGGCAGAGGGTGCGGCGCTCGCCGAGCTGCGTGACCGGGCGGCGGCCTCGGCGCAGATGGACTACGCGGAGGCGGCGATCACGGCCCACAACCTCGACCGGATCTACACCATCGACCACGTCGCGGTGGACCACGAGGCCCGGATCAGCGGCGTGCCCGTCGAGGCGGGCGGCGGTGCCGCCGCGAACACCGCCTGTGCGCTGTCACGCCTGGGCCACCCGGTGGCCGTGGCAGGGATCGTGGCCGACGACCGCTGGGGGCTCGTCCTGCGCCAGAGCCTGGAGCTGGAGCAGGCCGATGCGGCCAACCTCCTGGTCGTGCCGAGCATGCCCGAGGTTCGGACCGGCCAGGCGCTGATCTTCGCCGACCCGTCGGGCCGCCGTTCGGTCTACGTCGAGCCCGGCGTCAACGACCGCTACGTCCAGGCCCTGCGGGACGACAAGCCGGCACGCGAGCGGCTGGTCGAGATGGCCCGCAACGCCCGGATCGTGAACGTCTCGTCGTTCACCGGCGAAGCCGAGCGACGGCTACAGGAGGACATCCTCCAGGAGCTGCCCGACGAAGCCGTGTTGGGGTTCGACCCCGGGTCGTTCTACGCCAACCTGGGCTTGGACCGGCTGGCGCCGTTCATCGCCCGCTGCGACGTGCTGAACATCTACGAGGCGCGCCTGCGGCAGCTGGTCGCCAACTCGTCGGCCGACACGGGGAGCGGCGGCTACTCCTTCCGCAGCACGCTCGAGGCGCTGTTCCGGTGGCGCGCCGTCCGGGCCGACCGGCCCCTCGTCGTGGCGGTGAAGCGCGAGCGGCAGGGCACCGGCGATCCCGCGAGCGACAGCTACGACATGATCACGATCGTGGTCGGCCGGAACACGGTGGAGGATCTGGTCTCGGCCCATGCCCGGGGGTCGCTGGAACCGCTGGTCGCCGACATCACCGGCCAGGGCGAGGCGGTCGCGGCCGCCGTACACCTGGGCCTGCTCAGCGGGGCGCCGCTGGACGAGTGCGCCGACCTCGCGTTCGTGCTCGCCAACGAGGTCAACGCCGAGATCGGCGCTCGAACCGGCCTGCCTCGCCGGTCGACGGTGGAAGCCGCGTGGACCAAGTACTTCCCCGGCAGCGACCTGCCGGTCTGGGTCCCCCGGGACTGACGGGTGCTCAGCGGAGCTTGGGGATCACGTCCCGGCCCATCAGCTCGATGGTCTGCATCACCGCCTCGTGGGGGACCGAGTAGGGGTTGACGTTGCAAAGCAGCATGTCGACCCCGGCCGCCTCGTAGCGGCGACAGGCTTCCACGCAGTCCCGCGGGGTGCCGAGCACACACGAGCCGGTGGCCACCATGTCGTCGAGGGTGATGTCGTCGACCCGGCCGGCCTCGGCGTCCGAGCGAACGTCGTCGGCATAGCCGTAGCTGCCCATCTCCCGGGTCCCTTCGGCCAGCCACTCGGCCACGGAGGCGAGCAGCTTGAGGTCGGTCCGCAGGTACCACTCGAAGGAGGGTCGGGCGAGATCCATGGCCTGCTGGCGGTCGGGCGCGCACAGGGCCAGGGTGAACGCCGCCGCGCAGTCGTTGACGAAGCTGCCGACCGGCTGCGTGCAGCTGGCGATGGCCGAGCGGTAGATGTCGATCTTGGCCTTGATCTCCTCGGGCCTATTGTTCAGAGCGAAGGAGCACAGCCCGATGCCGAGCTCACCCATCTGGCGGTGACCCTCCTCGCTGGCGGTGGCGCCCCACACCGGCGGGTGCGGTCGCTGGATCGGCTTGGGTTGGACCCGCCGCTCGGGCATCGACCAGTAGTGGCCATCGAAGGCGTAGCGCTCGTTCGTCCAGCATCCGATCAGGTGGCCCAGGGCTTCACGCCACATCGCGCGGGTCTCGTGGGGATCGATGCCGAAGCCCTCGAGCTCGGCCCGCGTCGCCGAGCGACCGGTGCCGACGTCGACCCGGCCCCCGGAGATCAGGTCGAGGACGGCGATCGACTCGGCGCTGCGGACCGGGTGGTTGTACGGCTTGGGCATGAGCCGGACGCCGTAGCCCAGCCGGATGCGCTTCGTGCGCGCCGCGATGGCCCCGTACAGGACCTCGGGGTTGGAGCAGTGGGAGAACTCCTCCAGGAAGTGGTGCTCGACGCTCCAGAAGGCGTCCCAGCCCCAGGTCTCGCCCGCGACGGCCTGGTCGATGGTCTGCTGATAGGCCCGCAGCTCACTTTCGGGATCCCAGGGCCGCGGCACGGGGATCTCGTAGAACAACGCGAAGCGCAACGACGCCTCCGATCGGTCAGTAGGTGCTCTCGACCATTGGCGGTTGGCCAGCGCGCTCACGGGCGCTGGCCTGGAGCAGCAGCGACAGCAGCCGACAGGTGCGGCCGTACTGCTGGAGCGGCGTGGCCGGAGGCTTCCCGGCCAGGAACTCCTCCAGCATGCGCCGCTGCCCCCGCTCCAGGGTGCAGCGGTCGTCGTCGGGGCCGTTGGTGTAGCCACGCTGGTCAGCCAGGTCCCGGCCTCGTAGCCGCTCGAAGGCTGGGCCGCCGATGTGCTTGTTCCGCCCGATGAGGTCGTGGTTCCGGAAGACGTACACGTCCTCGTGGTCCCAGTTGCCCGGCTCGGCGGGATCGCCGGGGTGGTCGGCCCGGTCCCGGCGCTCGTAGGACTCGTAGCTGTGGAGTTGCACCGTCAGCAGCGGACCGACGCTGACGCTGAGCTGCGAGTGCCGGATGCGCCCGTTGCCGATGTTCACGTTGGCCGGCGTGTGGGGCCAGGCGCGGCGCGAGACGGTGGTGTCGACGAGGCGGATCGTGCCCGAGGTGACCACCCGCCCCTGGCGCAGCAGGTGGATCACCGAGCACGACTCGGTCTCGCCGTAGCCCGCGAAGTCGCCGGCTTCGTGGGACGCGTAGAAGTCCTCGAAGGTGCCGTCGCCGAAGAACCGCTCGTACACGTCCGGCCGGATCTGGAACAGCAGATCCTCGGGCTGCTGGGTCTGCTGGACCATCCGGACCCGGTCGGGTGCCCGCTCGCCGAGCAGGTTGTTGGACTGGCTGAACCAGGCGAAGAGGTCGATGTAGTGGTAGCCGGAGTGCAGCAGCTTGCCGTAGCCGTACTTGTGGGGGTGGTCCTCACGGGACACGAACTCGGGTGGCATGTTCCAGTGCCCGTTGCCGTGGTAGACGTCGATGTGGGTGACGGGCACCTGGCACTCCAGGACCGCCTTGTCCAGCAGGTCCTTGATGTAGCGGAACGCCGGGTCGTAGCGCCGCTGGCAGTGGATGGTGAACCGGACGCCCGGGTGGCGCTCGCTCAGCGCCAGCAGCTCCTCGAAGTCGGCATAGACCTGGCGCGCGCTGTCGATGTCCGTCGAGGCGTTGACCGGCGCCGTCAACGGCTTGTCCAGCATCACGTCGATCTCGTTGCGAAGGAAGAACTTCGCGTAGGACTTGTGGGCCTTGGGCTCCGTCGAGACGATGGCCTGGCGTACGTCCAGCCGGCGGAGCTCGTCCCGGAGCCGGCCGGCAACCGCGTCGGGTAGCTCCTCGGCGTCCCGGTCGGCGTCGTCCACCAGGAACAGACCGCCGTCCGGTGCGAGGTCGTGGGTAGCGAGCTCGGCCCGCACGACGTCGGCCCGGGAGGCGAGGTCGACGACCAGGGCCAGCGGCGCCCGCAGCTGCCTGATGAGGGGTAGGTAGAAGTCACGGGCATGGTTGCCGCAGCCGACGAGCACCAGGCGAGGGCTCCTGCTCACGGGTCAGCCCCTGGTGCACGGACCTCTTTGTCCAAGCGGCGCACACTAGTCGCGCCTCCGCTGCCGGTCAGCCGATTGGAGCGTCCCAGGGCGGGAGGTCACGGTCCCGCGCGATCCGTAGCGCTGTAGGTTGCGAGAGTGCGACAGGCGGCGGACCGGATGGAACCCGGATACGGCCTGGATGTCGTGGGCCTCGGCGCTCTCAACATCGACCTGCTCGCCATCCGGACCAGCCCGGAGGATCATCCGGTCGAGGACCGTGAGACGCTGACCACCCGCCGGGAGATCGAGGCGCGGTGCCACGCCGAGCCGCTCGCGACCGAACCGTTCCTCGGCGGTTCGGCCTTCAACGCCATCGCGATGCTCGCCCAGCTGCGCGCCGACCTTCGTCTAGGGATGGTGGGGATAAGCGCGGCACCCGATCACGGGCTGACCGAATCGCACGCCGATCGGTTGCGCTCGCTGCACGTCGTGGACCTGACCCGGCACTCCGAGCTGCGGCCGGGAGTCTGCCTCGGGCTCTCCAGCCCGCATGGCCGGCAGCTCCGGACGGCACCCGAAGCGAACCTCGAGATCGTCGACTACCTGCGTGACAACGACCGGCTCCGGACGTTGGTCGCCAGCGCGCGCATCCTCCACCTCACCTCGCTGCTGGAACGGCCTGGCGATCCCGGGGCGGATGACGTCTCCCAGGCCGTGGCGTCCTTCGTGGAGACGGTGAAGCACGACAACCCACAGCTGATCCTGTCCCTCGATCCCGGTCACACCTGGGTCGGCACCCTGGACCGCCTTCCGGCGCTACGTCGGATCTACGCCCATGCCGACGTGGTGTACGCGAACGCCCAGGAGTACGCGGTGCTGACCGTTGGCGGTGACACCCACAGCAGCGTCCGAGCCTGGTCCATGCGTGGACTGTGCCCCGCGGGCCCGCTCGTCATCGTCAAGTCACTGCACGAGATCGTCGTGCAGCACGCGGGCGGCTTCGATGTCGCCCGGGTCCCGAGACGGGACAGCAACTCGGCTGTCGACCCCACCGGTGCCGGCGATGCCGTCGCCGCCGGAGTGCTCGCGGCGCTGGGTCAAGGCCGCAGCGTCATGGAGGGGTGCGAGCTGGGGCTGCGGATCGCAGCCCACCGTGTTGCCGACTACGGCGACCGCGGCCACGCCGACCTCCGCAGCTCGCTCGGAACCCTCTGGCCTCCCGACGTCCCGACTCCCGTCTGACCTCGACGACCATCGCAGCTGGCGGGCGGTCGCCGACCGGCAGGCCTGAGCCTGCTCGGCTCAGGCGTCGGTGTCGGCGGAGCGGGTGACGAGGTTGGCGGTGGAGGGCGGCTCGCTGGAGGCTGGCGGGACGCGGTCGATGCGCACCTCGGTGATCGCCCGGTCGTCGACGCCGGTGATTGTCATGCGCCACGGGCCGACCACGACGACGTCGCCCGGCTGGTCGGGTATCCGCTGGAGCTGCCAGAGGAGGAACCCGGCGACCGTGGCGTACTGGCCCTCGGGGACTTCGATCCCCAGGTCCGGTAGGTCGTGCGCGGGGAAGCGGCCGGGTAGGACCATCGACCCGTCGGGCTCCCGGTGCACCATGAGGACATCCCGGTCGGTCTCGTCGTAGATCTCGCCGACCAGCTCCTCGACCAGGTCCTCGACGGTGACGATGCCTTCGGCCCCGCCGTGCTCGTTGACCACGACGGCCATCTGGATCCGCCCGAGCTGCATGTGTCGCAGGGCGTCGAGGGCGCCCAGGGTCTCGGGGAAGATGGTGGCCGGCGTGGCCACCGAACCAGCCGTGCAGTCCGGCGCGTCGGACAGCAGATCGCGCAGGTGGACGATGCCGATGACGTCGTCCAGCGACCCGGTCGTGACCACCGGAGCCCGGGAGTGGCCGGAGGCCGACAGTGCGGCGAGCGCCTCGGCGCACGGGGCTGCGGCGTCGACCACGAACACGTCCGGTCGGGGCCGGAGCACCTCGGCCAGGTTGCGCTGGGAGATCTCGAAGGCCCCGTCGATGATCTGCCGTTGCTGGGCGCTGAAGTTCCGGTGGGTGGCGACCAGGTCGCGCAGCTCCTCCTCCGTGACGTCCTCGCGGCCGCGGTTGGGATCACCGCCGACCAGCCGCACGACCATGTCGGTCGACTGCGACAGCAACCACACCACCGGCCGGGCCAGGCGTGACGCCATGGCCAGCGGCCGGGCCACCACCAGGCCCCAGCGCTCGGCCCGCTGCATCGCGATGCGCTTGGGGACCAGCTCGCCGAACACCAGCGTGAAGTAGGCCAGGATCACCGTCACCAGGATCACGGACGCGCCGTGCGCGGCTCCGCCCAGGAACTCCAGGTGCCGCTGCACCGGTTCGGACAGCGACACCGCCGCCTCGGCGGACGCCAGGAACCCGGCCAGCGTGAGGCCGACCTGGGTGGTCGCCATGAACCGGTTGGGCTCCCGCGCCAGGCGGGCCAGCACCACGCCGGTCGCCGACCGTTTCTCGAGCCGCCGTAGCTGGCCTTCCCGCAGCGAGAGCAGGGCCAGCTCCGCGCCTGCGAACGCGCCGTTCAACAGGACCAGCACGACGACCAGCCCCACCTGGGGCCACAGGCCATCCATTCGCTTGCTCCTCTTAACCCTGCTCTACCCGGCGCGACAGCAGTCGGGGGTTGGTCGACTCGTCGTGATCACTCGCCCTGAGGGTACCCCTCTTGCTTCACGAGCCGGCGAAGACCTGGACGCCCCAGGTGGTCCCGTTCTGGTCGACCACGAAGGCGATGCCGATGGCGTCGAACGATGGCCGCAGGATGTTCTCGCGGTGGCCGTCGCTCTCCCACCAGCCGTTGTCGATGGCGCCTGCAGAGGGGGCGTAGCCCACGTTCTCGCCGACCGACATGTACTGATCGGGTGCCTGCTCACCCAGTTGCGGGTTGTGTCGCAGGTCGCCGTCGCTGGCGATCTGGTTGGCCCACCCGGTGGCCATGGCCGTCAGCTCGGGGTCGACCTCGAGCGCCGGGAGCCCCTGCTCGGCCCGGTGCTCGTTGACGAAGGCCAGCGACTCGGCGGCCACACCGACGTAGGGGCCGGTGTCGGGCGTGGTGGTCGGCGCGGTGGCTGGCGCCGCCGTGGGCGGCGGCCCGGTGGAGGTGGTCGCCTCGACCACGGTGGTCGTGGTGGTCGTGCTGGCTGCGGCGTCCTGGGCGTCGACGGCCGCGCCCGCGACCGTGGATCCCGGGCCCGCGCCCTGGGCCCCATCGGTTCCCACGACCTGGAGATCCTCACCGCAGCCGGCCAGGGCGACCGCGCCGCACACCAGGATCGCGACCGCGGTGCGCCGTCGCCAGGGTCCCCAGCCCCTGCACCAACCCCTGCCCACACCCGCACGGTACGGCATGACGTGGCCCGACGTCCCGGACTTGGCCCACGACGTGGAACGGGGCGTACCGTTCTCGACGTGGACAGCGCGGCGTCGGCGACAGCCCTGGCCGAACGACAGGCGATGCAGGCCCAGCAGGCCGAGCAGGCCGAACGGTTCGAGCAGGAGGCCGCAGCCCGTCGCGCCTTCTCGACCTCGATGCTGGTCTCGGCCACCCGGTGCCTGCTCACCTACATCGTCCTCCCGTTCGTCGCGCCGATCTTCGGCGTCGCCACCCGGGTCGGTCCGGGCGTCGGGATCGGGATCGGCGTCGCCGCCATGGGCTCGAACGTCCTCACCATCCGCCGCTTCCACCGCGCCCGGCACAAGTGGCGGTGGGCGTACACGGCCATCGCCGTCACCGTGATCGGCATGCTGGTCGTGCTGATGGTCCAGGACATCCTCGAGCTCGGCGGCTGACCGGCCACACCCGTGCTGGTCACCAACCACGCGCTGGCGGGCGCCGC